>ENA-OQED01000653-OQED01000653.1-human-gut-metagenome-genome-assembly--contig:-NODE-653-length-13642-cov-0.689308_pt1 | contig 13642 bp, 17 predicted proteins | sample MGYA00242790_ERZ504625 | MGnify/ENA primary metagenome ERZ504625 (study PRJEB26092, sample SAMD00036345) | human gut metagenome | host: Homo sapiens | study: EMG produced TPA metagenomics assembly of...
GCATGATTCCCACAAAACCCATAATTTATAGAAATCTGACAATAAATTTCTTATCCTCTTCTGTGATATTCAGACCCTTGCTTTTTTCTTCCACCACACCCACGATCAGATCATAGGTTAATTTAAAAAGATAATTTTCTATCCGCTCCCTGTCCACATTTCTGTAAACATTCATAATAAACGGTTTGTTTTCCAGCACTGCCTCAAATATCTGGGTCAGCCCTTCTGTCCAGGACTCAGAAGTCTTTTTACCCTGCAGGGCTTTTGTCCCATCTTCCACACAGGACCATTCAACCAGATCATAAATATCCTTGAAATGATAATAAAAAGCCATGCGGCTTATTCCACAGTCTGTGGTAATATCTGTTATCGTGATCTTGTCCAGAGGTTTCTTCAGAAGAAGCCGTTTCAGGGATTCTTCCAGAGCTGCTTTTGTGGTATTTGGCATATAACTCCTCCTGTCTGCTTACTGTGATTATTTCCAGTCGTAGTTTCTCAGGTGTCCTTCCAGATTCATGTGGTCAAAATTATTCTGGCGCAGTGCCTCGTACAGAACAATTGCTACGGAATTGCTCAGGTTCAGAGAACGGATATCTCCGATCATAGGGATCCTTACGCAGGTTTCCTGATTATTGACCAGAATGTCCTCCGGGATTCCTGCGCTCTCTTTTCCAAACATAATGTAGCAGTCTTCTTCATAATGAACATCAGTATAAGTCTGAGGCGCTTTTGTTGTTGCATAGTAAATCTTTGCACCGGGATTCTTCTCCAGAAATTCTTCAAAGTCCAGATATGTAGTTACATCCAGATCTTTCCAGTAATCCATTCCTGCTCTCTTTAAGGCTTTCTCACTTAAGGAAAATCCCAGAGGCTCGATAAGATGGAGTCTGGTTCCTGTTGCCACACAGGTACGGCCGATATTTCCTGTGTTTGCAGGAATCTCCGGCTCATGAAGTACAATATTTAATTTTGCCATTTTGTTTTTATTCCTCTTGTTATTAATCGTCTGTCTTTTCTTAGAAAATTGTCTCTTAAGTTTCCTGCAGTTACTCTTTGAGAAGTTGCTGCAGTTCATCCTCTGCCGGACGTTCCAGATAGCGGGCACTGCCGCCACTGTAGAGAAGCCGGTCATTACCACTGTTAGTCTGACCGATGACCTCTGCCACAAATCCCTCATTGCGAAGTCTCTGTACCAGTGCTTCACCTCCGCAGATTCCAATCAACACTGCTCCATCTGCCTGAAGCTTATATGGATTCAGGTCAAAAATTTCGCACACTTCTATGGTCTCCTGACGAATCGGTACCTTACGGAAGTCTGCTTCCAGTCCTACTTCTGAAGCTTCTGCCATCTTCCAGAGCGCACTTAAAAAGCCACCCTCACCCATAGCATATAATGCGCTGGCATCTGCCTCCTGCGCAATTTTCCAGACAATACTGCCGGTCCATAAGCATCCCGAAGTGAAATACAATTCTGAATAAAACCGGCAGAGAATCTCTCTGCCAGTTTGTCCTTTTTATTTTTTGCTATTACAGAGGTTCCTTTCAGAGCCACCGGACATGCCACTACCAGTTCATCTCCCGGTTTCAGGCATCCGGTTATTTCTGCCCTCAGAGCCTCCATTGCCACCTGTCCCAGTCTCATTCTTTTCCTCCGAAAATTTATTATACGATCAGAGACAGAACTGTCGGCACTACCATTGCCAGTACCAGAATGATTGCAATAATTGCTGTGATCACTTTACGGTTCTTTGGATTAAACATTCCCATTTCTCTTCACCTCTTTAATCTCTGTTCAGGTTCTCAAACACATCTTTCGTCACATCTGTCACATGAGCATTGTTAGTCAGCGGATCACGGTCTGCATAGTTAAACAGCAGCACTGTTCCATCTGCAAATACTTCCACATGTGCATTCTTTGCCACTTTTTCCCGTTTTCTGAAGTCCCATATCTGTCTCTCAAAAGGCTTCTGATCTCTGGCAAAGCCAGGACGGCTTTTCAGGTTTTCTCTCAGATAGAGATCATATACCATCTGGTCTTTTACCTGATCCATGGAAATCTCTGGCACATCCTCCAGAAATTCCAGCAGGATCTCATATCTTCTCATTCTTGTGTGAGAAACATCACCATAGCCCTTTTCCATGTAAAAGCTGCCCAGTCTCTCATAAATCGAGAAAGCATCCTGGAAAAAGTTTCCAGATATTCAAGTGTATTCTGGAATTGTCCACTATTATAATACACTTCCACCATATTTTCCACAGTTTTCAGCTTCAAACATGGTCATAATCCAGCCACTTCGTGGAAAGTACCTCATAAGGCTCCTGTGTTTTGTATACAATACCATATTCCCTGCACATCTCCATCATATGGGAACCCTTTAACACCTTCAAAAGCCCAGCTGAAGCTGCTGTGGTTTCAGTGCATAAACATCATTAAAGGAATGCCGGAAGCTGTCGTAATCTTCATAGGGAAGTCCTGCAATCAGATCCAGATGCTGATGGATATTTCCAAAGCTGTGGATTCTGTCAACAATTCCTTTCAATTTTTTCAAAATCCATAGTTCTGTGAATTGCCTTAATCGTGTCCGGATTTGTTGACTGTACTCCGATCTCCAGCTGAATCAGACCCGGGCGCATGGTGGACATTTCCTGCAGTTCCTCTTCTCTTAACAAATCTGCTGAAATCTCAAAATGGAAGTTTGTCACACCATTATCGTGTTCATTAATATACTTCCAGATTGCCATTGCATGGTCATGTTTACAGTTAAAGGTACGGTCTACAAACTTTACCTGCGGAACCTTATTGTCTATAAAAAAACTGCAGCTCTTTCTTTACTGTCTCTGTATCTCTGAAACGCAGTTTCTTATCAATGGAAGAAAGACAGTAACTGCAGGAGAAAGGACATCCTCTGCTGCTTTCATAATAAATGATCCTGTTCTTAAACTCGGACAAATCTTTGTAAATGAACGGAATACTGCTTAAGTCCATAATCTGGCGCCATCCATTATGTATGATCTGATCTCCGTCTCTGTAACAGATTCCTGTCATATCTTTCAGATCCTGCGGATTTTTTTCCACATAATATCCGGCAAGTTCTTTAAATGTTTCTTCACCTTCCCCGACCATAACACCTTTAAATTCTGAGTTTTCTGTCAGGAATTTCTCCGCATCATAAGAAACTTCCGGACCGCCGGCCCAAAAGTCGGCGCCCGGAAGAATCTTTATCAGATCTGCCATCAGTTCTTTTACAAAAGAAAGGTTCCAGATATAACAGGACACGCATACCACATCAGGATGCTCCAGATAAATATCACGCATGATATCATCTTTCTGCTGGTTGATGGTATATTCCTTTAATACAATATGATCTGCGTAATCAGATGCATATGCCTGCAGATCATAAACAGCAAGATTAGAATGAATATATTTTGCATTGCATGCCACTAATAAAATCTTCATAAATCTTTAGCCTTCCAGTGCACTCTTCAGCTCTTCTTTGGAAGTAAGACCTACGAAGCGTTTCACTTCCGCACCGTCTTTAAACAGGATCAGTGTCGGAATGCTGACTACACGAAACTGCTGTGCAAGTGCCATATTCTGATCTACGTCTACTTTTCCTACTGCGTATCCCTCTTCTGCCAGTTCTTCTACAACCGGACCCTGACGCATACATGGTCCACACCATGTTGCCCAGAAATCTATAAGAACCGGTTTCTCAGATTTTAATACTTCTGTTTCAAAATTTGCTGTTGTAATCTCTTTTGCCATGATTTATATCTCCTTTGCTTATTCTTTATAAAAATTTGCAATGTAAGTTCTCTGGTTTTATAATATCAACACTATAACCCTGTTAAATTTTCAGTTTTTATTTTAAAGATCTTACATACTTCCCTGCATTAATACCTGCCTGTGCTCCCTCATATACAGCTTTCGCCACCTGAAGAAGCCCGCCTGTACAGTCACCTGCCGCATAGAGTCCCGGGATGGTTGTTTCCATATTTTCGTTAACTTTAATGTTGCCTTTTTCAGTAAGTTCGGCTCCCATCTGGCGGCAATCTCAGTACTGCCTGCAGTTCCCATTGCAATAAATACACCTTCTGCAGGACAGAAATCATTTGCCTGCTGACCTGCTTCTGCCTTTATTTCCTCTGCCTGCACATCAGGTTCAAGACGGATTCCGGATACCAGATCATCGCCCTCTACAGACTGGATCTTCATTGTGTTTACACTGATATTTTCTTCAGGTGTAAATTCCGGTTCTTCACCGTTTGTATAAATGGTTACTGTAGAAGCAGTATTAGACAATTCCTTTGCTTCATGCATGGCGAAATCACCGTTTCCAAGAACTGCTACATCCTTGCCTCTGTAAAAGAAAGCATCGCAGATTGCACAGTAGCTGACACCTTTTCCCTCAAATTCTTTAACACCCGGGATCTTCGGTGCAGCGCGCTTACTTCCTGTTGCAAGAATCAGACTCTGAGTCTCGAATTCACCTTCTGTAGTTTTTACCACAAAAGTATCAAACCCGCCGACTCCCAGAACCTGTGCATCCAATATTCGTACGCCCAGTGCTTTCGCCTGAGCGATTCCTGTATCATATAATTCCTGACCGGACAGCGGATGTTCCAGTCCGTAATAGTTTTCTATTTTCTCTGCTTTTTCCAAAGCACCGATCCCATTATTGATCACCAGGGGATCCAGATTTCCACGAACTGCATAAAGCGCAGCGGAAATTCCTGCAGGTCCGGCACCTATGATTATCACTTTTTCCAAATTCTGTCACCTGCTCTCTGTGATTGTTTTCAATATACTGTGATATATCATCGTTACTGTTCACTCTGTTCTCAGTAACTTATTATCAGCTATTGTTACTATACTACGTTTCTGAAAAAATCCATGATTTATTTGGATAATTTTGGTATAATTTGGTTAAGGTCCCCACCCACTGCTTATTGCTTTTTGTAACCTCCGCAGGGGACTTACTTGATTCGATTAAATAAGTTTCTCGATTCAGCGACATAATAAATAAAAGCGAAGTGCTGTTCACTCATGAACCATGCATTTCGCTTTTATACATTATTTTGTATGATTTATTTATCCAACCAGAGGATATTTGTCTGTAAGTTCGTTGACAATTGCTTTTGCTTTCTCCTGGCTGCCTTCTTCTTTTAAGGTCATAGCAATTGCTTCTGCAATCTTGTCCATATCTTCCGGTTTCATGCCTCGTGAAGTAACTGCTGCTGTTCCGAGACGTACACCGCTTGTAACAAATGGAGACTGTGGATCATTTGGAATTGCATTCTTATTGCAGGTAATGTTTACTTCATCAAGAAGATATATTTCTCTGCTGAGCTCTGTAGCAAATAACAGATTCGATTCCATCAAAACGCTTTTTTTATCTGTTTTATCAGTGCATCCACATCTTCCGCTTTCACAAGAAATCTCTCGGTTCCATTGATTTCCAGACTATCATAAGTATCATCATATGCAAAATATTTCAGAGTTACTTCCGGAGCTTCTTCTGTGTTTCTGTGGAATGTTACAGTCAGCACTTCTTCCTTATCTGCTGCATCTTTTGTTTCTTCGACTTCCGAATCAAGCATTATACTTTGAAGCGCCTGATACAATTCAGTAAATTTCTCCTTCTTTACAGTTTTCTTTCCGAATTTATAATCGCTGCCGTCCAGCTTCATGGTATAGGTTTTCTTTCCAATGCTCATATCCACACTGTCAAGTGTATCAATATTTACCAATGCCGGAATCTTCAGGATCAAATTAAATGGTTTCAGTTCCAGAAGACTGTTCACTGACTCTTTTGAAAGCAGATAAACAGCCTCTTCGTATCCTTTTACACATGCATAATAGTCACCATTCTCATCTGTATTTCCGATAAGAATTGTTGCTGTTGCATCTGCATCCTGCGTTTCTTTTGCTGTGTCATCGTTAACTGTATTTACAAAATCTACTGTAAAATATGTCTTTGTATTATCCAGTCCGGTATCTGTATTTGCTGCATCGACGCCGTTGCTGAGATCAAAAGCAGCCAGCACTCCAAACATTTCATACATATTCTCTGTGTTTACTGTTGCAATCTCATCATACGGATTGGTAATTTCCCAGTAGTCGAAATCCATCTTATAATCTGCCGGTTCCTGTTTGATCTGAAATACTTCTTCGCCGTCCTTTACAATGGAAAATCTGCGAATGGAATAGGCAGACATTCTTGGATGTTCTACAGTTTTTAAATCTGTATTTTCTGTTTTATCATCTGTCTGATCAGCAATTTCTTCTTCCACAGCTGCATCTTCTGCTTTTGGCTCTTCTGCAGTCTCAGAGTTTTGTTCTGCTTCATCTGCCCATACAGGACAGGATATAACTGCTGTGCCTGCTGCACCGGCAGTAAACATGGCTGTCATTCCAAGAAGTAATATTTTTTTAATTTTGTTTTTCATGTCTGTGTTCCTCCTGTCCATATATAATATGGTTTTTATTTTATGTTACTTTTCGCAATTGAAACAGAATACTTACTCCGTTCGGTTAAAGTGCAATTTCTACCTCAGCAGGCTTATGTCCTGTCAGTTCTGCACTTCTTGTATCCGGCTGGGATACTCCTGCAAATAAACGGAAATGTTTTCCTGCGATGTAACGATTTCCATCTTCATCAACTATATTCATTGCTTTATTAGAAATTGTAAATTCTACAGATTTCTCTTCTCCCGCTTTCAGAGATACTCTCTTAAATCCGCAGAGACTGTAGTTACGAACTGCAAGCGGAGAATCAAGGTCTTTGATATACACCTGAACAACTTCATCTGTATCTACTGTTCCATTGTTCTTAACAGTTGCTTTTAACATGATATCGGACTCTGCTGATACTTCACCGACAACCTCTGCTTCTGTTACGCAGGTATCACTGTATGTAAGTCCGTATCCAAATGGATAAAGTGCCTCTTTTTCCATATAACGGTAAGTTCTGTTCTTCATAGAGTAATCTGTAAATTCCGGCATTCCTTCCAGGTCTTTATAGAAGGTTATCGGAAGTTTTCCTGATGGAGATTCTTTTCCGAAGAGAAGATCTGCTATTGCACGTCCGCCTCTTGCTCCCGGATACCATGCAAGAAGGATTCCATTACAGTTATCCTGCGCATAATTCAGGTCAATCGCACTTCCTGCCATCAGAACTACGATGGTAGGTTTTCCTACTGCTGTTACTTTCTCGATCAGTTCTTCCTGTACTTTCGGAAGATGAAGATCAACTTTGTCCCCGGATGCATCACTGTTTCCGGTATCTCCTTCTTCTCCCTCCAGAGTCTCATCAAGACCTACGCAGAGTATGACTACATCGCTGTTTTCCGCTGTAATTACTGCCTCAGAAATTCTGTCCTGATCCCATGCCAGATTTTCAACTTTGTCTTTATATAAATCACATCCCTGAGAGTAAAGGATCCTTACATCGTCACCTGCTTCTTCACGGATTCCTTCAAGAACAGTAATATATTCTGAAGATGTTCCATGATAATTTCCAATAAGAGCTGCACGGCTATTTGCATTCGGGCCGATGACACCAATAGTATTTACTTTTGTTTTATCAATCGGAAGAACTCCATCATTCTTCAGAAGTACGCAGCTCTTTCTTGCCATCTTAAGAGCTTCATCAATGTGCTCTTTGCACTCTACCACACTATACGGTATCTTATCATATTCACTTCCGTCAAACAGGCCCAGCAGATATCTGGTTGTCAGCAGTCTTACTGCGGATTCTGTAATTTTCTCTTCTGTTACCAGTCCATCCTGATAAGCTCCCATCATATGAAGATATGTATTTCCACAGTTCAGGTCACAGCCTGCATTTAATGCCATAGCAGCGGACTGTCTTGGTGTGGAAGTTACCATGTGATGTTCATGGAAGTCACGGATTGCCCAGCAGTCAGAAGTATAATGACCTCGAATTTCCATTTTCCTCTCAGGACATCTTCCATAAGATATTTATGTGCACAGCAGGGTTCTCCGTTTGTCCTGTTATAAGCACCCATTACAGCCTCAACATCCGCTTCTGTTACAAGCGCTTCAAAAGCCGGAAGATATGTTTCCCACATATCCTTCATGCTTGCCTGTGCATCAAATTCATGTCTGAGCGATTCCGGACCGCTGTGCACTGCATAATGCTTTGCACATGCTGCCGCTTTCATTACAGGTCCGTCACCCTGGATTCCTTCTACGAATTTCACGCCAAGTCTGGACGTCAGATATGGATCCTCACCATAGGTTTCATGCCCTCTGCCCATCTCGGATCTCTGAAAATGTTTACATTGGGGGACCAGAAAGTAAGACCCTTGTAAATATCTCTGTCTTCTTTTGCAGAATATGCATTGTATTTTGCTCTTCCCTCAGTTGCAATGATATCGCCAACTTTTTTCATCTCTTCATCGTCAAATACTGCAGCCATCGCAATTGCCTGTGGGAACATGGTTGCCACACCTGCTCTGGCTACTCCATGCAGTGCTTCATTCCAGTAATTGTATGCCGGAACACCCAGTCTTTTCACGGGAGCAGCATCGTATTTTAACTGGGAAGCCTTCTCCAGAAGCGTCATCTGTGATACCAGTTTTTCTGCTTTTTTTCTTGCTTCTGCTCTTTCTTTTCTGTGATCTTTCATTTCAGATCCTCCTGTTTATATAATTTGATAATTATTCAGCAGGTATTAACAAAGCCTCAGCGCAGCCCGCTACTCCTGCATTATGTATTCTGCATTTCTTCTCTGTATTTCGTCGGAGATTTTCCTGTATGTTTCTTAAATGCCAGTGAGAAATAATTCGTATCTCTGTATCCTACCATCATAGCAATCTTTCCAGTCTTGATGCTGGTAGTTTCCAGAAGGCTCTTCGCCTTCTCAATCCTCTTTCTGACAATGTATTCATTACATCCTTCACCTGTAATCCGCTTAAATAATCTGGAGAAATAATTCGGTGTGATATAGAGACTTTCCGCAATGCTGGAACCGAAATATCCTCTGCAAGATGCTCATCTATATAGTGTCTGGCATTGGAAATGGTATAATGTACATCCTCTTCATCATTTTCAATAAGCTGCTCAATAAACATTCTCGTAATCTCACAGGCCTCTTCTTTTCCTGCTGATGACAGACTCTTGGAGAGTGCATCCAACTTTCCTTCTTCCACCTCACACGATACTTCCATGTAGGAAAAAATCAAAGAGGAGGCAATCTCGAAACAACATCTGCGCACAGCAGAAGGGGAAAGATTATAGGATTCTGTTGCCTTAATAAAGGTATTAAATGCCTTTAGTACATAATCTGGAGTTCCTATATTGGAAATCATGATATTTCGCAGTTCTGCATAGATTTCCCAGAAGATTTTCTTCTTGTTCTGAGCCCCCATCGTCTGTATAATGTCCTGAATATTCTTTTTTTCATGTTCCAGAAGATATCTGGCATCATTGTAGGAAATTGCCAGATTTTCAAATCCTTGCACAGCACTTCCAACCGTAATCTTTGGTTTATATTCAAATTCATCCTTCAGTACATCCGACAATTCTTCAATCTGTTCCAGAACGCTGTCGTCATCATCCTTTTCAAAACAGACAATCGCAATCGTACCGTCATCATCTACAAATGTGATTCCTCTGTTTTGGGAATCCACCATGCTCATGCAGACATTTTTAACAGTCATTGCACGGAATTTTCCGTCATTCTGCTGTTCTGTATACATTCCCTGTTCCAGAAGAATCAAGCTCATTTTCTGCTTAATATCAAACTGAAAATCTTTCTGGAGAATATACAACTGCATCTCTTTATCTGCTTTTGTATGCACCAAATTCCTCATGCACTGCTCCAGTCTCATCTGCACTACAGAGCCTTGAGAGCGCCACACTCTGGCCTGATTCTGCTCTTTGTTTTCCTGCTCTTTCAGTTCTTTTATCTGCTTTTCTATCGCATTGAAAAGATCATCTTCATCAATCGGTTTCAGGAAGAAATCCTGCACCTGAAGCCGCAGGCTCTCTCTTGCATACTCAAAATTATCAAAGCCTGTAAGCACGATCACACGCAGTTCAGGTACTGATTCTCTGGCCGCTTTAATCAGTTCCAGTCCTGTCATTTCTGTCATCTGGATATCTGTAACCATAATTTCAGGACCTTCTTCTTTAAGAATCTTCAAAGCCTCGTTTCCTGACGCAGCAGTAAATACGTCATCTACTCCCAGTTTCTTCCAGTCTATTGCATTTTTCATACCCATGCGTATCATCTTTTCGTCATCAACAATCAGTACTCTATACACACGTCCGCTCGCCTCCTGCTGTGTTCTTTTTGATTTCTGTCTGATATGGCAGATGGATCACGACAGTTACTCCACCCGAATCATTCTTCTGGTAATTAAGACCATATCCCTCCCCAAAAAGAAGTTCAATCCTCTTGTTTACGTTTCGCACTCCATATCCAAAAGAATCCTCGTATCTGGAGAGCTGCTCATTCATTTCATCTATCTGTTCCTGACTCATTCCTGTGCCTGTATCTGATACCTTTATGATAACTTCATCCTCATTTCTATATGCTGTAAGATAAAGTGTACCTGTTTTTCCCTCTTTTACTTTCATTCCATGATAAATGGAATTCTCTACCAGTGGCTGCAGGGTCAGCTTCGGTATCAGGCTTTCTTCCACCTGAGATTCTACAACAATCTCACTTCCGATAATGTTGTCGTATCTCATGTTCTGGATAATCATATAATTCCTGATATGCTCTACTTCTTCTCTGATCGTGATCACGTCATGTCCTTTGCTGAGACAGATCCTGTAATATTTCGCCAGCGCCTTTACCATTGTGGAAATCTCTTTATTTCCTTCGGCAATCGCCTGCCAGTGGATACATTCCAGTGTATTATAAAGAAAATGCGGCTGAATCTGCGACTGAAGGGCATTAAAACGAATCTGCTCCAGCTGATGCTGTTCCAGTTTTACCTGTTCCATCAACACCTCGATTTCATCCATCATAGAGTTAAAACCAATTGCAAGCTTGGCAAAATCCTCGCCCATATTGTCAACATTGATCCTTGTTCTCAGGGAACCTGTCGCAACATAATCCATCTTAGATACTACCTTATTAAGGGGCTGATACATTTTCCTGACCAGTGCTCTTATAATAATGCTTACTATGATCAGCACTATGATCAGAACCAGAATCACAACAACCATTATATGGAATCCTGATTCCATCAGTTTATAAAAAAGAAATCGAACTGACTACATAATAATTCCAGTTCTTAATCTTCTGGCATACATACATATTCCCATTCTTTGTAAATATCTGTATCCCTTTTTTCCATCTCATCTATATAATTTACGTAACGGCCTGTCTCCTCTTTATCATTCGAAAGCAGTATCATTCCACCTGTGTCAACTACTCTTGTTTCTGCTGAAGAATCTCCTACAGCCAGCATCCTCTGTACTGCCGGATCATCGAAATTCATGCACAGAAGCCCTCTTGCATCAGATACTTTTCTGGTATCATATAATGGATAATACAGACTCAATGTATATCTGTTCCCTTTATAATAATCGTTATAATAATCGTTATTATAGGAAACTTTCAGCGTTCCTTTCTGCGCATATTTGCTTCTCTCATATGCCTGGGGATACACTTCTTCAAACTGCGTAACTGATAAAGAACCCTTTCCTCTGTAGTAGTAACTTTTATAATCCGAACTGACAATGGCAGCAAAGTTCAGACTCTCATACATATTATTCAGATTCTCCAGCTTGCTGTAAACTGCATCAATGTCTGCTGTCTTCAGCTCATTTTTCTGCACCTGCCTGCAGTAATTCTGCACAGAATCATCCATGATCGTACCCAATACGATTTCTTTATATGAATCCATTGATCCCTTAAAAGATTCCGCAACTGTATTATTCTGCATCTGCAGAAGTTCTACAGACTGCTCTTTCATCGATGCTATAGAAAAAGTCAGAGAAACACCTGCAACCGTCAGCGTTACAATAAGAATACTGACGGTCACAAGTAAAAGATTTTTTTTATCAAATTTCCAGTAGCTGAATTTTTGTTTTCCATTGTTCATGTTGTCTTTCTCATCTCTGTCACATAATTTCACATATACCCACATGATCAGGGGGGATTTTATCTCCCCAATATCATACCATGTTCAATGGTAAATGGACACAACAGATTCTGCAGAAAGAATCAACCCTTTACAGCACCTGCAGTCATACCTTTTACCAGTTTATCCTGGAAAATAATAAACATGATAACCATTGGTAAAAGTGTTAATGTAAGAACCGCCATGATCATTGGTGTATTCATAGAATACTGTCCCTGAAATTCCCAGATTGCCAACGGCAGGGTACGATTCTGGGCAGACTGTGTCAGTGTATTTACAAATGAGAATTCATTCCACATATTTACACCATTGTAAATTGCCAGTGTGGAAAGTCCTGATTTGGACAGCGGCAGAATAATCTTGAAGAAATTGCTGAACTTGTTGCAGCCGTCAATCTCTGCGGATTCCTCGACCTCCTCGGGATTGTCATCATAAAATGCGGTCAGGATAAAAATGGACATCGGAAGGGCAAAGGTTACATACGGACCAACCAGGGAAAACATGTTGTCATACATTCCGATGTTCGTAGTCATCTTGAAGATCGGGATCAGCGTAACATGCATGGATGGGACATCATTGCCACGATTCCGGCATAAATAACCGCGCGGAACCGGAACTTCATTCTGGACAGCGGATATGCCGCAAATGCAGAGATCATCAGCATCAGAATCAGGGATACTGTCACTATAATCACGCTTCGTAACGAAATATCCGAAATTCCATTGGCAACAATGTTCGGATAGTTCTCAAAATACCACGGATCCGGCAGATGGAAAACACCCTGCGAGAGCATATCAAACTGCTTTCGTAAGGAGTTCAGAATCATAAATATAAATGGAATCAATGCCACAAGCAGCCAGAAAACTGCAAAAATCGATGCAATTATCCACGCGATTCTGCTTTTTATTTTCTGTTTGCTGTAATTAACTTCTTTCTTTGACCCGCTCATCTTAGTAGTCCTCCTTTACAACAAAGACTTTCTGGAACAGCAGTGCAATCAGCGTAATCAGGATAAACATGCCTGCTGCAACACAGGAGCCGTAGCCCATGTTGAACTGCTGGAATGACAGCTTATACATATAGGTTGCCATCAGCTCTGTTCCGCCTGCCGGGCCACCCTGGGTCATATTCCCATACCATATCAAAATACTTCAGAGATCCGATCAGGGACATCGTACATGCAGTCTTGAAGATCGGCCCGAGAAGCGGAATCGCAATCTTAAACAGATACTGTCTTCTCGTTGCCCCGTCAATCACCGCTGCCTCGTACAGAGAAGTATCAATATTTCCATAACCGGCGATAAAATAAACCATGTAGAACGGAGTAAACTGCCATGCCATGACACCGATCACCGCGAACAGTGCCGACGGGCTCTTACCGAGCAGGTCCACATTTACTTTATGGCCGGAAAACAGTGTCGCGATAGAGGAGAACAGGCCTCCGTTTGTAGCAAGAATATAGTTGAACAGAAATGCGATGGCAACGGAACTCATCAGATACGGTAAAAACCATACG
>ENA-OQED01000654-OQED01000654.1-human-gut-metagenome-genome-assembly--contig:-NODE-654-length-13635-cov-0.922564_pt1 | contig 13635 bp, 19 predicted proteins | sample MGYA00242790_ERZ504625 | MGnify/ENA primary metagenome ERZ504625 (study PRJEB26092, sample SAMD00036345) | human gut metagenome | host: Homo sapiens | study: EMG produced TPA metagenomics assembly of...
CCGTGACGAAGGACGGCAAGCTTGCCGCCCACTTTGAACACAGTATAGCCATTACACCCGACGGCCCTGTGATTCTCACATCACTGGATTGAGGTGTCAGATGGACTGTGTACGCGGACAGATTATGCGGTCGCTTAAAGGTCATGATAAAGGCGATTTTCAGGTGGTGCTGAAAACGGACGGCGTGTATGCTACATGGCAGACGGCAAACGTCGCAGGATGGAAGCACCGAAAAAGAAAAAGCTGATGCATTTAGCCCCGACGGCGACGGTGCTCAGCGAAGAGAGCCTTTCGACCAATCGACAAATACGCACGGCGCTCACAGCATACAGAGCGCACACAACGTAACATTTAAATGTAGATTGGTGAGACAAGAATGTCAAAGCAGGACGTAATTGAAGTAGAAGGAATCGTAAAGGAAGCTCTGCCGAACGCGACGTTCCAGGTAGAGATCCCAGGCGGGCATATGATCCTGGCTCACATCTCCGGCAAGCTGCGCATGAATTTCATCCGCATCCTTCCGGGCGATAAGGTCACACTGGAAATGAGCCCGTACGATCTGACAAAGGGACGCATTACGTGGCGTTCCAAGTAAGATAAAATAGATTTGAAGACCCCACAACGCATAAGGAGGGCACACAAATGAAAGTCAGACCTTCTGTTAAGAAGATGTGTGAAAAATGCAAGATCATCAAGCGCAAGGGTAAAGTCATGGTCATCTGTGAAAACCCGAAGCACAAGCAGCGCCAGGGCTGAGGCTCTGAAATATTTATGGAGGTGCAATAAGCATGGCTCGTATTGCTGGTATTGATTTACCCAGAGACAAAAGAATCGAGATTGCTCTTACCTACATCTTCGGCATCGGCCGCAAGACAGCGTCGGACATCTGCGCTGCTACGGGCGTTGATCCGGACATCCGCGTAAGAGATCTTTCTGAAGATGACGCTACAAAGTTGAGAGAATATATCGACCACCACTACACCGTTGAGGGCGACCTCCGCCGTAATGTTGCGTTCGATATCAAGAGACTCGTTGAAATCGGCTGCTACCGCGGTGTCCGTCACCGCAAGGGCCTGCCGGTAAGAGGCCAGCGCTCTAAGACCAACGCAAGAACGCGCAAGGGTCCGAGAAAGACCATGGCCAACAAGAAGAAGTAATCGGGAGGGATTTTAAATGGCAGCTACAAAAGGCGGAAAGAAAGCAGTAACCGCAGTCCGCAGACGCCGTGAGCGCAAGAATATTGAGCGTGGCGCTGCACATATCCAGTCCACCTTCAACAACACGATCGTAACCATCACTGATACGCAGGGCAATGCGGTATCCTGGGCAAGCGCCGGCGAACTCGGTTTCCGTGGTTCCAGAAAGTCCACGCCGTTCGCAGCACAGACCGCTGCGGAGACCGCGGCTAAGATTGCTATGGAGCATGGCATGAAGAGCGTAGAAGTCTATGTTAAGGGCCCGGGCGCAGGCCGTGAAGCCGCTATCCGTGCACTGCAGTCGGCAGGTCTTGAGGTCAGCATGATCAAAGACGTAACGCCGATCCCGCACAACGGATGCCGCCCGCCGAAGAGAAGACGCGTATAACAGATTAGGAGGTTACAGAATATGGCTAAGAACAGACAGCCCATTGCAAGCGCTGCAAAGCGCTGGGCATTTCTCCGGCCGTTATGGGTTACAGCAAGAAGACCACCATCCGCAATCCGGGCAACGGTATGCGCAGAAAGCAGTCTGAATATGCAACTCAGCTCAAGGAGAAGCAGAAACTGAAGTTTATTTACGGCGTTCTGGAGCACCAGTTTGCAAGCTATTTTGATATGGCTGAGCGTCAGACCGGCATGACGGGCGAAAACCTGCTTCGTCTGCTGGAGCGTCGTCTCGATAACGTCGTGTTCCGTCTCGGCTTTGCTTCCACCCGCCGCGACGCACGCCAGCTTGTCAACCACGGTCACTTCACCGTGAACGGCAAGAAGGTCAACATTCCGTCTTACCTTGTGAAGCCGGGCGACGTCATTGCTGTGCGTGAAGCTAGCCGTAGCAGCGTGAAGTTCTCCAAGCTCACCGGCGCAGACGCACCGCTCGTCACCACTCCCGAGTGGATGGAGCGCAACAAGGAAGCCCTTGAGGGCAAGATCCTTCGCATGCCGGAGCGCAGCGACATTGAATTTGAGGTAGAAGAGCATCTCATCGTTGAGTTGTACTCCAAGTAATCCAGTAAAACTTAACATTATTTTATGGGTTTTACGAATTACGTCAAATGTGTAAAGGAGGATCGCAAATGATTGAGATGATACAAAGACCGAGAATAGAGACCGAGGAATTATCCAACGATAACACTTACGGCCGGTTTATGGTAGAGCCGCTGGAGCGCGGCTTCGGCACTACGCTGGGCAACAGCCTGCGCCGTGTGCTTCTTTCCAGCCTGCCGGGTGTAGCCCCGAAGTCGATCAAGATCGACGGCGTCGTACACGAGTTCTCCACCATTCCGGGTGTTAAGGAAGATGTCACCGAAATCGTTCTGAACATCAAGGGTCTCATTGCCAAGTTGCACTGCGAAGGCCCGAAAACCGTGGAGATTTCTGCTGAAGGCCCCTGCATCGTAACGGCAGATTCCATCAAGTGCGACAGCGAAGTAGAGATCCTGAACCCGGACCTGCACATTGCAACGCTTGGTGAAGGCGCAAAGCTGTACATGGAGATCGTGCTCGATGAGGGCCGCGGCTATGTTTCCGGTGAACGCAACAAGCAGAATATGCCGCAGGGCGTGATCGGTGAATTGGCAGTTGATTCTATTTACACACCGGTGTTAAAGGTTAACTTTAACGTAGAGCCTGCCCGTGTAGGCCAGCGCATCGATTTCGACAAGCTGACCCTTGAGGTATGGACAAACGGAGTTATTACCGCACAAGAGGCGGTGTCGCTCGCTGCCAAGATCCTTACAGACCAGCTGAACCTCTTCGTTGACCTTTCCGAAAAGGGTAAGGCGATGGATACCATCGTAGAGAAGAGCGGCAGCGATGATGCACAGGTGCTCAAGATGACGATTGAAGAGCTGGACCTTTCCGTCCGTTCCTTCAACTGCTTAAAGCGCGCCGGCATCAACACGGTGGAAGACCTTGTTTCAAAGTCCGAAGAAGACATGATGAAGGTCAGAAACCTGGGCCGCAAGTCGCTTGAAGAAGTCATCTGGAAGCTTGCGCAGCTCGGCTACAGCCTCCGCAAGGACGATGAATAATTTAATTACCATTACCAAACGATAGGAGTGACAATCATGCCGGGAACAAGAAAACTCGGAAGAGACACTGCACATAGACTGGCTATGCTGCGCGGCCTCGTTACGTTCTTCTTCGAGAACGGAAAGATCGAGACAACTGCAACAAGAGCACAGGAAGTCCGCGCTCTTGCTGAAAAGATGATCACAATCGCGAAGGAAGATACCCTTGCAAACAGAAGAAACGTCATGGCTTTCATCACCAAGGAAAGCGTCACGAACAAGCTGTTCAAGGAAATCGCTCCGAAGTATGCTGACCGTAACGGCGGCTACACCCGCATCACGAAGCTCGGGCCGCGCCGCGGCGCGCAGCTGAGATGGCGATCATTGAGCTGATCTGATCTCAATATAATCAGTGAAATTGGCTGTCGGCTTTTGCCGGCAGCCTTTTTGCGTTTTGCGGGGAGCGTAAATTCTTCATTACTCCGCAAAAGGAGAAGAAGGAAAAATTTTCGGTTATAAAATGTGAGAATTCCGATATTTTGTGTATTTTCTGCGGATTTCCTTGTATTTTGGAGCACTATCCGCTATAATAAAGCAGGTCAACAAAGAGAAGATAAGGCGTATGTCTTTAGAAAGGATAGGATACCATGGGTTATGTATATGCTGCCATGTGGCTTATTGCAGGACTGATCTTGATTTTCCGTCTGTCGAAAGAGAATAAGATATTCTACGTTGCAGGCGGATTTTTCCTTGTGCTTGGCGTGTGGTGGCTTTTGGATTCGCTTTTCCCGGATTGGAAAGTGTTTCAGGCACACCGGGCGCCGTATTAAAAAGTGCTCACGTTCATCGGTTCTCGTTGTGCTGGCAATCGTGTTCTTTATTCTGAACCGCAGAGGCTGGAAAGCGGAAGCCGCCATGAATAAAATGCAGGAAAAGGACGACGAAAAAGATAACTTTTTAACCGCAAAATCCGTAAATTTCTTCTCGTAGAAAGAAGTGGTAAAAATGAAAATTGCACCTTCTATGCTCGCAAGCGACTTTACCCGCATGGGCGAGTGCGCAAAGTCCGTCAGCGCGGCCGATTGGCTGCACCTCGATATTATGGACGGTCATTTCGTGCCGAACATCAGCTTTGGCCCGGATGTCGTCAAGGCACTGCGTCCGTTAAGCGACCTTACGTTTGACGTGCACCTCATGATCTCGCACCCGAAGCAGTATATCCGCCAGTTTGCGGAGGCCGGCGCAGAGATCATCACGTTCCATGTGGAGTGCGACGACGACATTGATGAAACCATTACCGAAATTGAAAAGTACGGCGTAAAGCCGGCGTTGTCTTTAAAGCCGGGCACGCCCGTTGAGTGCCTGTACCCGTACCTCGACCGCCTTTATATGGTGCTCGTCATGACGGTGGAGCCGGGCTTCGGCGGCCAGAAGTTCATGGCTGATCAAATGGAGAAGCTGCGCGCGCTGCGTGCAAAGCGCCCGGAGCTCATCTTAGAGGTGGACGGCGGCGTGAACCGTGAAACCGCGCCCATCTGCCGCGAAAACGGTGCAGACGTTGCCGTGGCAGGCACAGCCGTGTTCCGCGCGGAGAACATCCCCGCCGAGATCGCATTGCTGCGCGGCGAATGATTTTTTGAAATACCGCGTGTGTACAGACAGTGTACGGTTTGTGAGGAGTTCACATTTTGTTCATACTTGCGAATTGTTTTTTCACATAGCCGTCACAGAAAGCCGCTATAATGCGGATAACTAAAGTTATCGTTTGTTTTGTTAAGTCAACACTGCGCAAAGCACGTTCTTTATGCAGTGTTAGTACTTATTTTGCCCGAAATACGGCATGGCTATTGCAAAACGGCGAAAACTGCGGTATGATAATTTGTGCGCTTCCGCTGCCCTGCATAGGGGCGCGGAAACCCAAAACAGAGGATCTAAACGGTTCCGGAAGCGGTCTCCCTTTTTCCACAAAAGGTTCACCGCATGTTCAAAACCGTTTCGAGCGACGCGCAGCTGCGCGGGCGCCATTGGGGAGGACTTTGCACGGGAATTTCCCGGGTACATATTTCCGTCCCGCAGAGAAAGGATGGTCATCAAACATGATCGAGGTCAAAAACCTCACGAAGCGCTACGGTACAAATACCGCGCTGAACAATGTCAGCTTCACGGTTGAAGAGGGCACCATCGTCGGCTTCCTCGGGCCGAACGGTGCAGGTAAATCCACAACCATGAATATCATCACCGGGTACCTTTCCGCCACGAGCGGTTCGGTCACGGTACAGGGTAAAAATACCCTGGAAAACCCGAACGAAGTGAAAAAGCTCATCGGCTACCTGCCGGAGCTGCCGCCGCTTTACATGGATATGACGGTCAAAGAGTACCTCAACTTCATGTATGAGCTGAAGGGCGTCAAGCTCGACCGCAAGCAGCATATCGGCGAGATCTGCCGTCTGACGAAGATTGACAACGTCTACACTCGTCTCATCGGCAACCTGTCTAAGGGCTACAAGCAGCGTGTCGGCATTGCGCAGGCTCTGCTCGGCAACCCGCCTGTTCTCATTCTGGACGAGCCCACCGTCGGCCTCGACCCGAAGCAGATCATCGAGATCCGCAACCTCATCAAGAGCCTCGGCAGAAACCACACGATTATTCTGTCCTCCCACATCCTGCCCGAAGTGCAGGCCGTGTGCGAGCGCGTGATTGTCATGAACAACGGCTGTCTTGTGGCGGACGGCGCAACGGATACGTTGGCGCACGACCTTTCCGCAGAGCACCGCATCATGCGCGCATTGACGGCCCGGAAAGCGAAATTCTGCAGGCCATCCGCGGCATGGAGCACATTGTGGAGGTTTACTCTCTCGGCGAGAAGGAAAAGGGCGTCTTCGAGATTTCCATCGAGGGCGAGCCGAACTACGACCTGCGCCGCAACCTGTTTGCACTGCTCACCCGCAAGGGCTGGCCGCTGCTGGCTTTGAGAAACACAGACCTCACGCTGGAGGAAGTCTTCCTGCAGCTTACAAGCGGCGATGCTTCCCACGCTGCTCCGGCAGAGCCTGCGGTTGAAGTGGAAACAGAACCCGAAAACACCGAAGCATCTGAGCCCGAAGAGGCTGAAACGAAGGAGGATGCAGAGAAATGAGAGCAATATTCAAAAGAGAGATGAGAGCGTACTTCGCTTCCCCGGTCGGCTATGTCGTCGTGGCGGCGCTGCTTGCGCTTTACGGCTTCTTCTATTATCAGGTTATGGCCATCGGCTCCAGCTCGTACATCACGCAGGTGTTCAGCACCATGTTTATGTTCAGCATGATGATTATGCCGATCATCACGATGCGCAGCATGAGCGATGACCGCAAGAATAAGACCGACCAGGCGCTCATCACGGCGCCGGTCAGCGTGACGGGCATCGTTATGGGCAAGTTCCTCGCGGCGTTCGGCGTGTATTTCATCGCGAACACCCTGGCACTGCTGCCGGCCATCACGATGGGCTTTTTCTCCTCCGCGTTCCCGTGGGGCATTCTCTTTGGCAACTACATCGGCACGCTGCTGTACGGCGCGGCTATGATCTCCATCGGTGTGTTCATTTCCGGCCTCACCATCAGCCAGGTCATCGCGGCTATCGGCACGTTCGTCATTGCCGTTTTCCTGATGTTCGTCGACCAGATTGCGTCCGCGCTCTCCGGCAACTTCATCGGCACCATCCTCACATGGATCTCGTTCACCTCGCGATATGATACCTTCACGCAGGGCATATTCAGCGTTTCAAGCTGCGTGTACTTCATCAGCGTGGCGGCTGTGTTTGTGTTCCTGACCGCCCGCAGGGTGGAAAGCCGCCGCTGGAACTAAGGGAGGAGCATAGAGATGAGTAAGAAACCGAACCTTTCCGCAGTAAAGACCGCGGTGCATAAAGAAAAATTCAAGCACGGCTCTTTGGCCGTTGTGTTCACGGTTGTGTTTATCGCCGTGATTATCGTCATCAACGTTCTGGTCTCTGCGCTGACCACGCGTTTTCCGTCCATGAACTTCGACCTCACGAAAGAGGGCCTCAATACCCTGAGCGATGAAGCAACGGACGTGGCAAAGGAGATCGTCAACGAAACGACCATTTACATCATCGGCTCCGAGGACGCGATCCGCGGCGATGAGGTCTATTCCAATTACAGCTTAAAGTACAGTCAGGTCGCGAACCTCGCAGACCGTCTGCATGAGCTGAACGACAAGATCAAAGTCGAGTACATCGACCCGGACATGAACCCGCAGTTCATCAGCGATTATGCCGATGACTCCCTTACGACCGGTAAGGTCATGGTCAAGACGGATAAGCGCCACAAGACGCTCGCCGTTACCGACCTGTTCAGCATCCAGCAGGATTCTTCCACCGGCCAGTATAACTACTACTCCAAGGTAGACGGCGCACTTGCAAACGCCCTGTACCTCGTCAATCTCGATACCGTTCCGGTCTCGCATTCGCGACGGGCCACAACGAAATGCCCACCGTTTCCGATAACCTTTCCACGTTTACCGGCATGCTCAACGACAACAACTTTGAAGTCAAAGAGTTCAACATGCTGACGGACGAAATTCCGGAAGACGCTTCCATCGTTGTGCTCGGCACGCCGACCACGGACTATACGTCCGAAGAGCTTTCTAAGCTTGAAGCTTATCTTGGTGACGAGAAAATGGCTTCTTCCAGAACGTTGTATGTCACGGCATACCCGACCCAGAGCTGGGCAGACATGCCGAACCTCAAGTCCTTCCTTGCAGAGTGGGGCCTTGAGCCACAGACCGGTGTGCTGTTCGAGAGCGACATGAACAACGTGCTCACCACGCAGGACGCTTCCCCGGCTTATCTTTTTGCAAACGTCACCGATGATGTACTCAGCGGCACGTATGATAACGTTATCGCCGCCGCAGCAGCACCGGTAAAGCGCCTGTTTACCTCCAACAACGACATCGCTACGTATTCCATTTTGGAGACGAGCGACACCGCTTACCTCACGACCACACAGGAGGTTGAGGAAAACCCGAACACCGATACCTACACCATCACCGGTCTTGCACAGCGCTACATGGATAATCAAGGCAAGATTTGCGCGAATGTTGTGGTAGACGGCAACTCCATGGGCTACCTCGGCACCTTCCTCGGCAACTCCACCTTCGGCAATAAGGACTATACGCTGGACTTCATTAAGAACCTCACCGGCACGACCGATACCCGCGTGGGCCTCGTTGTCAACCAGACCCAAACGAACACACTTGATATCAGCGCTTCCTCCGCGGTCATCCAGACCATCGGTCTTGGCCTGTTCACCATTGTGGTGCCGGTTGCCGTCCTTATCATCGGCCTTGTCATCTTCCTTAGAAGAAGACATCTGTAAGTCGAAGAAAGGAACCTGCTTTCCATGAAGAAAACCACAAAATACATTATCATCACGCTCGTTGTGCTCATCGTGCTGGGCGCGGCTGCCGCAGCGCTGATCCTCACGTCTCCGAAAGGACAGTGAAGACGACGCAAAACAGTTCCAGCCACAGTTTCCGAAAGCACGGAGCCCGCACTGATCGATAAGACCGCCGAAGACGTGAAGAACATCGGCATTGAAGACCTCACCGCGGACGACAGCTATACGATCATCCCGACGGAAACGACCACCTCGAGCGGCGACACCGAGCAGACCTTCACCATTGAAGGCTGGGACGACCTTGACGTGCTCTACTCGAATGTAAAGAGCCTTGCAGACCGCCTATACTCCATCACGCCGACGAAGAAGGTCGGTGCGGTAGAGGACCTCTCCGAGTACGGCCTCGGCAGCGGCGAAGGCTACAAGATCACCATGAACTACACGGACGGCACGTCCCAGACGTTCACCATCGGCAATAAAGCCGGTGAATCCTCCGGCTCTTACATGCTGTATGAGGACGAAGTGTACATCGTGCCCGTTTCCACGTATTTGAAGCAGTCTAAGTACGACTTCCTCAATAAGTCTCTCATCGCAATTCCGACGCCGACCATCACTGCGACGGACGGCACCGAGACGGACAGCACAAGCGAAATCAACAGCCTGCACCTTTCCGGTCAGAACTATCCGGAAGAAATTCAGTTCGGTCTTTCCGATGACGAAGTGCTCGCGTACGACATCACAGAGCCGATCTACGCCGGCATGAACTCCGGCAAGATCGACGACTTTGTGAAGCAGCTGCAAAACGTGACGGCTGCCGGTGTCCTCGCCGTACACGCTACGGAAGAAGACATCGCAAAGTACGGTCTGGATAACCCGGTCGCTGTGTGCGATTACACGATGAACGATGAGCACCATGTCATTAAGCTCGGCGATAAGACCGGCGACCTGTACAGCATGATGGTGGACGACGACACAACGATCTACACCATCACGGACAGCGCCGTGACCTCTTGGGTGAATATTGAAGTGTATTCCCTGCGCGACGGCTTTGTGCGCCTGCCGTACATCAAGAGCGTTTCCCGCGTGACCCTCACCTCGTCCACCGGTACGGATGTCTACGACGTGACCCGCATCGAGAACGAGGAGAAATCCACCGAGACGAACACATTCTACGATCTGGAAGTCTCGAAGGACGGCAAGGAAATCAACTACGATTACTACCAGCCGTTCTACCAGATGCTGCTTGCCGTTTCCGTTTTGAACGAGGAGATTCAGGAACCGCAGGGTGACCCGATCCTCACAATCAAGTACGATTTCTTCGACGGCAGAAAGAGCGAGGAGATTAAGTTCTACGCAGACCCGGCATCCGAACGCCGCGCCGTTGCCACGCTGAACGATCAGCCGACCGGCTCCGTGCGCATGAGCGATATCCAGAAGATTCTGGAAGCAAAGGAAGTTATCGCGCAGAATAAGCCCGTAAAGGGCGATGAGGAAGAGAGCACGACCTCCGAGCTTGAATCCGCAGCGGAATAAAACAACACAAACGACGGGCGTGACCGCATAAAAGTGGCGCGTCCGTTTTTTGTGTTTTTCGGGAAATAAAGCGCACAGACGTTGTTTTGCGCGGCAGGGGCAAACAGCCTGTGAAAAATGCCGCGCCAAAACGTAAAAACACACCCGTATTTGTGCGGAAAACTTTGTTTTTCTCCTTGCAAAAAAGGCGGCGCTGTGGTATAATCTTTACGGTAAGATAGTAGGATGATGAAAGAGTGGGGCGACCCGCTCTTTTGTTGTATTAGGGTGTATATCCAAAACAGACACAGCCGCCGAAAAGCGGGCGGAGAAAGGAAGCTGCGTATGGCAGAGAAAAAGAAAGGCAGCACCACGGAGATCGTGCGCGCGCTGGCAGAGCCGCTCGCAAAGGAGCTTGGGCTCATAATCTGGGACGTTACGTTCACGAAAGAGGGCGCGGATTGGTATCTGCGCATTTTTATTGACAAGGAAGGCGGCGTAGGCATCGACGACTGCGTAGACCTCACCCACGCCATCAACCCGGTACTGGACAGCGAAGACCCCATTCCGCAGGAATATACCTTGGAGGTCTCCTCGCCCGGCATCAACCGCAAGCTCACCCGCCCGGAGCACTTTGAGGCTTTCCTTGAAGCGCCGGTGCGCGTAAAGCTCATTCGCCCGCTTGAAAACGGCGTGCGCGAGCTCGAAGGCATCCTCATCGACGTTGCCGAAAACGGCGATTTTGAGGTCATCACCGAGGAAGACACCACGGTCACGTTCACCAGAAAAGAATGTGCCAGCGTCAACCTCATCGAAGATTATGACTGATCCGGGAAGGCTCCCGTTTATAATACAAAAATTTGAAAGAATAATACCGGAAGGCAGGTAATTTGAAAAATGGCAAAAAAAGCAGCGCAGAAAAAAGAAGTGAACAATGATGGCAAGGAGCTGTTTGAGGCTCTGAAGCTCCTCGAAGCGGAAAAAGGCATCCCGGTCGATTTCATGATCGATAAGATCAAGAAGGCCATTGCCACCGCCTGCAAGAACAGCTACGGCAACGAAGACGTTGTCATCGACATGGATCCGGAAAGCGGCAAGTTTGACGTGTTCCTGCGCAAGGAGATTGTAGAGGAAGTGGAAAACCCGAACCGCGAGATTGCACTTGAGATCGTCAAGCAGTACGACCCGCGCGCGGAGATCGGCGGTTTTGTGCGCCACCGTCTCGATACAAAACAGTTTGGCCGTGTGGCAGCGCAGACCGCAAGAAACATCATCCGTCAGGGCATCCGTGACAGCGAGCGCGACCAGATGATGCAGGAATTCAAGGGTCGCCATCAAGAGCTTGTCAGCGCCCTTGTAGAGCGCGTAGACCCGAAGACCGGTGCGCTGTCCCTGAAGATCGGCAAGGCAGAAGCCATTTTGCCGAAGGGAGAGCAGGTCGGCACCGAAAACGTCAAGGAAGGCGACCACGTACAGGTCTACGTTGTAGACGTTAAGGAGACCGAAAAGGGCCCGAAGGCCATCATCTCCCGCACGCACCCGGATCTTATCCGCCGCCTGTTTGAAAAGGAAGTGCCGGAAATTTTCGACGGCACCGTAGAAATCAAAGCCGTTGCCCGCGAGGCCGGCTCCAGAACGAAGATCGCCGTTATGTCCCATAACCCGGACGTAGACGCTGTGGGTGCCTGCATCGGTACACGCGGCACGCGTGTTTCCGACATCGTCAACGAGCTTGGCGGCGAGAAGATGGACATTGTCGACTACAGTGAAGACCCGGCAAAGTTCATTGCAGCAGCGCTTGCACCGGCGACCGTGCTTTCCGTTGAAACGGCAGAGGACGGTTCCCACGTTTGCAAGGTTACCGTGCCGGACAGCCAGCTTTCCCTCGCCATCGGCAACAAGGGCCAGAACGCCCGCCTTGCGGCCAAGCTGACCGGCTGGAAGATCGACATTAAGCCGGAAAGCGGCTTCTTCGGCGAAGAAGAGGAAGCGTAAGCTCTTTTGAAACTTGCATCTCGCAGAAAGGAACGTGATACAGCGTGAAACAAAAGAAAATACCGCTCCGTATGTGTGCGGGATGCGGTGAAATGAAGCCGAAAAAGGAACTGGTGCGCGTGGTGCGCGCCCCCGTTAAGGAAGATGAGAACGGTGTGCAGACAGGCGGCGAGGTCTCTTTGGACCTTACAGGCCGCAAGCCCGGCCGCGGCGCGTACGTTTGCAGGGACCCCGAGTGTCTGAAAAAGGCACAGAAGGCGCGGCGCTTTGAACGCGCGTTCTCCTGCAAAATTGAAGACGCCGTGTATGACGCCATGTATCAGGAGCTGTGTACAGATGTGAAAGGAAAGGCGGGCGAGGCGCAAAAATGAACAGAGCACTGTCCGCTTTGGGCCTTGCAAGACGTGCGGGAAAGCTCAACTGGGGCTTTGATACCGCCGTGGAAGCCATGCGCAGCGGCGCGTGCGGCGTTGTGATTCTTGCCGCAGACCTTTCGGACAAAACGAAGAAGAACGTGCGCTTTGAAGCGGAAAAGTATCATGTATCCGTTTGGAGCCTGCGTTTAACATGGAAGAAATTTCCGCAGCCATCGGCAAAAAGGCCGGTGTGCTTGCCGTGTGTGACCGCGGATTTGCGGAAAAACTGAAGCAGCTCATCGCAGACGGAGAAAGAGAGGAAATGCGTATATGATGATTAAATACAGAGTGCATGATGTGGCAAAGGATCTGGATGTGCCGAACAAAGAAGTGCTGGATATCCTCGGCAAGTACGTAAAAGAGCCGAAAAAGCACATGACGGCGTTAGAAGAAAACGAGCTCGATATCGTTTTTGACCGCTTCACGCAGGATCATGCCGCACAGAACTTTGACGCGTACTTTGCAACGCGCAATGCGGCAAAGACCGAAGAGAAGCCGGCCGAGAAAACAGCGGAAAAACCGAGCGAAAAAACCGCTAAGAACACGCAGGAGCCGAAGAAGCAGAACGTGAATAGCAATAATAATCGCAACAAAAATAACGATCGCCGCAACAATAACGGCAATAACAGAAACCAGAACGCACAGCAGAATAAGCCGCAGCGTTCTGCGCAGAACAACCAGCCGAGCAACAACACTCCGGCACAGGAGTCCGCAAGCGAAGCTCCGCGCCGCCGCGTGGTCGATACCAGAACGGTCAACGTCAACATCGACAAGTACAACGAAAAGTACGACCGTCTGGCGTACGACAAGGTGAAGAACGACACCGTTGCCGCAAAGCAGAAGATCAACCAGAAGAGCCAGCGCCGCGGCAAGCCGCGCAGCGCAAAGCGCGAGACGGAAGCGGAAAGACTCAACCGCATCGCGGCAGAACGCAAGGCGAAGGCCATCACCATCACCGTGCCGGATGAGATTACCGTCGGCGAGTTTGCCCTCCGCCTGAAGGCAACGAGCGCCGAAGTCATCAAGAAGCTCATGGTAAACGGCGTTTTCGCTACCATCAACGACACCATCGATTTTGATACCGCCGTACTCATTGCCGATGAGTTCC
>ENA-OQED01000655-OQED01000655.1-human-gut-metagenome-genome-assembly--contig:-NODE-655-length-13591-cov-1.802065_pt1 | contig 13591 bp, 12 predicted proteins | sample MGYA00242790_ERZ504625 | MGnify/ENA primary metagenome ERZ504625 (study PRJEB26092, sample SAMD00036345) | human gut metagenome | host: Homo sapiens | study: EMG produced TPA metagenomics assembly of...
CGCCCGCCGACTACCAGGCGTACCGTGACGCCGGCGCGGACTCGGTGATGTCCGCCACCGGCGCGATGTGGGACGCCGAACTGGCCCACAAGATCAAGGCCAGCCGGTAAATCGGCTCCAAAAACAAGCAACAGCCTGTACGGGCCGTGATTCCCAGACGATTCCCAGACAGTGCCCATGTTGCATTGAAACTGTTGCTGTTATATGTAATCACGGCCGAACAAGCTGCATAACTTAACCTCTTTCTTCTTCTCTCCTTTCTCTCCCCGGCGCCCATCACGCCGGGGTTTCTTTTTTGCGGTGGGTACAGCCGTCTTACTCGGCCGCCGCCTTCATGGCCACGGCGCCGACGTAGTAGACCGGCTTGTCGAAGTTCGGCTGGAACAGGAAGTCCACGTTGGCGAGCTGGTCGATGGTGAAGCCGGCCTGAATCGCCATGGAAATCACGTTTGCCGCGCCGGAGATATCGGCCTTGGAACAGAACTGGCCGCCCTTGACCTTGCGGGTTTCCGGGTCCCAGGTCAGAATCGACGTGACTGGGGTGGTGGTGAGCATGAAGTCCGGGCGATAATCCTCGGTGAGCGAGGTCTCGCGGACCGTGAGCCCGCGGCGTTCGGCACCGGCGCGGGTCAGGCCGGAGGCGGCGAGCGAGAGATCGTACAGCTGCACGGCGGACGTGGCCTGCGTGCCCATGTACTTCACGGTCGGCGTCTCGATGTTGCGGCCCACCAGCAGGCCCTGGCGCACCGCATTGGTGGCCAGCGGAATGTAATCGTGCTGGCCGGTGGGGTTGTAGAACACGGTGGCGGAGTCGCCGGCGGCGTACACGCCCGGCGCGGACGCCTGCATGTAGTCGTCGACCACGATCGCGCCGTTCGGCAGCATGTCCACCTTGCCCTTGAGCAGGTCGGTGTTCGGCAGGAAGCCGACGGCCAGAATCGCCATTTCGGCCGTGTACTCGCCCTTTTCGGTGACCACGGTGACGGTGTCGTCGTCATTGTCGCGGAACTCGACCACCTTCTGGCCGAGCGCGAGCGTGACGCCGTGCTCCTCGAACGCGGCCGCCACCTGATCGGTGATGGTCTTATCGAAATTATTGGCCAGCGGGCGATCAAGGCCGTCGACCAGCGTGGTCTTGACGCCGGTGACGCTGAACTGCTCGGCGATTTCCGCGCCGATATAGCCCGACCCGATCACCACTGCCGACTTGGCGGTTTTCGCCTTTTCCTTGATGGCGATGGCGTGATCCCAGTTCTTGCACAGCAGCACATGCGGGCTGTCGATGCCGGGGATCGGCGGGATGACCGGGCGCGAGCCGGTGGTCACGACCAGTTTGTCGAAAGCGAGGGTCTGTTCGGCGGGGTCTCCGGCCTCGTCCAGCGCGCGGTAGGTGAGGGTTCTGGCGTCGAGGTCCACGGACGTCACGTCGGTGCGCATATGCATGGTCGCGCCGGCTTCGGCCAGAGCGGCAGGGGAGGAGTAGAACATTTTCTTCGGGTCGGATACGTGGTCGCCCACCCACAGGGCGATGCCGCAGGAGAGGAAGGACAGCGTACCGTTGCGCTCGAAAACATGGACGGTCCAATCGGGGTGCTCGGCGAGAATCGAGGTGGTGGCGAACGTGCCGGCGTGCGTGCAGCCGATGACGGCGACTGTGGTCATGAATGCTCCTTTGCTTGTGGCCATGGCGTCTGATGCCATTGCCTGAATCGTAGCGTAAAAGTATGGAGAACGCCGTGGCGGCAAATGTGAGGAAGATCACGTTATCGGTTTGATTCGACGGGGGTATGGGATCCGTTGTGCACGGTGATCAAAGTTCGGCTGGGGTGCATTTCACGGAGTCGGCACATGGCTTATGGCAAACTGGACGGTAGCATTTTTTGAATCTTGATTGATTGAGGAGAGTGGCGTGGCTGAGAATCCGGATGACGTGTTGCATGTCGAGGGCGGCAAGCCTTTGAATGGCACGATCAAGGTGCGTGGCGCGAAGAACTTCGTGAGCAAGGCGATGGTCGCCGCGTTGCTGGCACCGGGCAAGTCGGTGCTGAAGAACGTGCCGGAGATTCGTGACGTGCATGTGGTGTCCGATTTGCTACGTCTGCACGGCGTGGACGTGGATGTGGACGGTGCGAACGGCATTGTGACCATCGACGCCTCGCGTGTGCAGCTGGCCGATGTGGCCGACGTGGATACACTGTCCGGTTCGTCGCGCATCCCGATCCTGTTTTCCGGCCCGCTCGTGCACCGTTTGGGTGAAGCGTTCATTCCCGCGTTGGGCGGCTGCGCGATTGGCGGACGTCCGATTGACTTCCATCTGGAGACGCTGCGCAAGCTGGGCGCCACGGTGGACAAGGAACACAAGGACGGCATCCACATCACCGCGCCCAACGGCCTGCACGGCGCGAAGATCCACCTGCCCTACCCGTCGGTGGGCGCCACCGAGCAGACTTTACTGGCGGCCGTGCTGGCCGAGGGCAAGACCGAACTGTCGGGCGCGGCCACTGAGCCGGAGATCATGGATCTGGTGTGCGTGCTGCAGAAGATGGGCGCAATCATTTCTGTGGACGTTGATCGCACCTTCCGCATCGAGGGTGTCAAGGAACTGCAGGGGTACACGCACACGTCGCTGACGGATCGCATCGAGGCGGCGTCCTGGGCGTCCGCCGCGCTCGCCACGCACGGTGACATTTTCGTCAAGGGTGCCACCCAGCCGGAGATGATCACGTTCCTCAACGTGTTCCGCAAGGTGGGCGGCAAATTCGAGGTGACGGACAAGGGCATTCGTTTCTGGCATCCGGGCGGGGACTTGAAGCCCGTGGCGATCGAGACGGACGTGCATCCCGGGTTCATGACCGACTGGCAGCAGCCGCTCGTGGTGGCCCTGACCCAGGCCAACGGCCTGTCGATCGTGCACGAGACCGTGTACGAGAACCGTTTCGGCTTCACCAAGCCGCTGGTCGAGATGGGTGCCACCATCCAGTTGTACCGCGAGTGCCTGGGCTCGCTGCCGTGCCGTTTCCGGCAGCGCAACTACAAGCATTCCGCCGTGATCTTCGGACCGACCCCGCTGACCGGACGCGACATCGACGTGCCGGACCTGCGTGGTGGGTTCAGCCATCTGATCGCGGCCTTGGCCGCGTCAGGCCCCTCGGACGTGCACGGCATCAGCCTGATCGACCGAGCTACGCCGACTTCCGCGGCAAACTCGAAGCGTTGGGTGCCGACTTCGATTAATTCGGCCGTTCCGCGGCTCCCCTCTTTGAGGGGAGCCACAATTTTTACAACAGCCCGTCCGCCTCGAGCGCGGCGGCCATGCGGTCGAAGCATTCCTCCAGTAGCGGGTAGGGCATGGCGAAGTTCATACGCACGCAACCGCGCCCGACCTCGCCGCATTCACGGCCGTCCGTCAACGCCACGTTGGCCTTCTTGAAGAAATAGTCGGCCGGGTCATCGATGCCCAGTGGCGAGAAATCCAGCCACGCGATATACGTGCCCTGCGGCTCCACATAGCGCACCTTGGCGAATCTCGTGCGCATCTGCTCGTTGACCAGCGCGATATTGCGCTCGATATATGCCATCACGCCCTCGAACCATGCCGCGCCGCCGTCATAGGCCGCAGTGGTGGCTATGGCACCGATGGTGGCCGTCTGGTGCTCGGACCATTCCGCGTTCCTCATCCATAGTTCCAGATCGTCCGGATTGGTGAGAATCACCTGCGCGCACTTGGTGCCGGGAATGTTGAACGACTTCGAGGCTGAAGTGGAGGTGAAAGCCTGCATGGCCGTCTGCCGGTTGATTGAGGCGAATGGCACATGCGTGTGGCCTTGGTAGACGAACGGCGCGTGAATCTCATCGGAGAATATACGCACGTCGTACTTGGCGGCCAGATCGGACAATCGCAGCATTTCTTCGCGCGTCAATACCTTGCCGATCGGGTTGTGCGGGTTGCACAGCACGAAGGCATGGCAGCCGTTCGCGAACGCCTGCTCAATGGCGTCGAAATCGAACAGCCATTCATCATTGCGCCCGCTGCTCTCGCCGGCGCCCGCGCACAGCATCGGAATCTCAAGGACCTCCACGCCATACAGACGCGGCACACTTAGGAACGGCATATAGGCCGGAGTCGGTACCACGATGGAGTTACCGGCGCGCACGATCTCGCGCAGGAACACTTCGAACGCCTCCAGCACGTCCGGCACCGGGCGGATGCACGTTGGATCCACCTCCCAGCCGTAGCGGCGCTGCCATGCGGCGCACGAGCGGGCGACCTCCTTCTTCCACGGGTCGGGAATGTAGCCGAGCGCGCCACGTTCAGTAGCCTCTTCGATGGCTTCGGCCACGCACGGTGCCAGACCGTAATCCATCTCGGCGATGAATGCGCCGATGCAGCCGGGGTAACGGGTCCATTTATCCGAACCGACCTGCTCCAGATCCTCGATGGTCGTCACGTCGATGTGATTGGCATCAAAGCAAGAGGTGCCGGCGGTTGTGTTGCTCAAAGTCGTTGACTGGGGAATGTTGTTCATGCTCATAACATGTCATTGTTCCCGGTGCAGAAGGGCTGCTCAACGGTCTGGCTCCCCGAAATCGTGATGGCGCTCGCAAGCTTGCTTATCGCTGTGCGACTACTTGGCACTCAAATATTTGAGTGACGTGCGCTCGAGCTCCTCGAGCAATGAACCAAGCGCGGGGCGATGGTCGCCGGCACGAGTCACGATGCCGACCTCGCGCACCGCAAAATCGTCGGCAATGGGACAGGCCACCAGATCGCCCTGCAAGTTGATATGCGTATCGAGCGCCGGCACCAGCGAGACGCCCATACCAACCTCGACCAGGTTCTGCGTGGCCCAGTAATCATCCGTGCAGTGGCGGATATCCGGCTTGAATCCGGCACGGGTGGCCAGTTTCACCAAATTTGCGCGGCAGGTGGGGCAGCCGGCGATCCAATGCTCGTCTTTGGCGGCGGACAGCGGCACAGGTTCGCCGGTCTCCTCGAATCGTTTGGCGATGCCGCTGGAGCGGCGCACCAGCAGTCGCATCGGATCGTAACCCAGCGAATGGAAGGTCAGGTCGTCGCCGATGTGCAGGAAGTTCGGGATGCTGCTGTAGCGGAACACGGCGGCGGTATCGGCCTTGCCTTGGGAAATCAGACCGATCGCCTCCGGCGGCTCCATCTGAATCAGGCTCAGCTCGATGTCCGTGAACATACTGAGCTTGACCACGGTACGGGCCGCGATAGTAGAGCAGATTGACGGTGGGGCCACCAAATGCAGGTGATCAAACCGATGATGCCGATAATCCTCGACTTCACGGGCCGCCCGCTCCAGCCGATCGGCGATGGCCTCGCCGTGGCGGGCGAGCATCGAACCGGTGGCGGTGAGTTCCACGCCATGCGAGGTGCGTTGCACCAGAGTCGAACCGCACTGTGCCTCCAGCTTTTTGATCTGCTGGCTGATGGCCGGCTGCGACCAACCCGTGGCCTTGGCCGTGGCGGAGAACGAACCATACTGTTCGATTTGCCACAACGTGACCAATGATTGGGGGTTGAGCGTGGCCATAGGTACCTCTTTCGTGCCTTTTCGTGCAGTGATTCAATTATGGCCGGGCGGCGGGATGTGGCGTGCGCGCCGATCGTCAGTCCTCGAACTGCTTGGCGAGCGGAACCATCAGCACGGTGAGCACGGCGAACAGGGCGGTGGTGATGAACAGCACGATGGCGACCGGCATTTGGTCGTAGGCCCAGCCGTACACCATCTGGCCGAGCGGCTGGGCACACATGCTCACGGCCGCGGCCATGGACATCACTTTGCCGGCCATTGCCTCGGGCGTGCTGAGCTGGATGGCGGGCACGGCGATGAGATTCGTGAAGCAACTGGCGACCATTGTGCCGCAGGCGAAGACGATCAGCACCACGAGTTTGGTCCATGCGTCGACCGGCAGCAGGAACACAATACCCTGTGGGACCATGGCCAGCGTAAGCGTCGCCATCAGCCCCGGCAGCCAGCGCATCGTGAGCTTGGCGGCGAACAGGCCGGCGATGAATGCGCCCGCCACGCCGGAAACGCCGATCAGGCCGTCGGCGATGCCGTAGACAGTGGCGTCGAAGCCGAGCACTGTACGAATCGTGTACGGGAAGCCGACGCCGGAATAGCCGATAAGCGCAAAGTTGAGCGCCGCCGCGAACAACAGCAGTCTGAACACGTTCGGCCGGTCCTTGATGAGGAATCGCACGCCTGCCTTGAGGTCTTCAAGTGGGGTGGGCAGCTCCTCGTCGCCGCGATCCGGGGCGCCGAGGCGGATGAAGCATTCGAGCGCGGCTGCGCCGGCGAAGCTTGCGATGGCGATGATCATCATGAGACGGATGCCGAACATCGCATACAGCACGCCGCCGAGGAAGCTCGGCAGCAGACTGCTTAGTTGTTGGACCTGATTGATCACGGCCATGCCTTGGCGCATGGTGGCCGGGCCGTACTGCCGGAACATCTGGGGGAGTGCGGCCTGCACGGTCGGGGTTTCGAGGCGCCGAGTACGGCGAGCAGCACCTGCATGGTGGCGATGGCTACGATATGGAAGCCCGTGGTGGCGAAGACGATGGCGCTCGCCAGCACGAGCACGGCGGAGATGGCGTCGAGCGCCACCATGATGGTGCGGCGGTTGACGCGATCGGCCAGCACGCCTCCGAACGGGGAGAGCAGGATGGTCGGCACGATGGAGATGGCCAGCACCGAGGCGAAGATGGTGGCTGAGCCGGTTTTGTCCAGCACCCACATCGACATCGCGAATCGCAGCATCATATTGCCGAACAGCGAGATGCCTTGTCCGGCGACCAGCAGCACGAAGTCGCGGGACAGCAGCGGGCGTTGGGTGGCGGTGCCGGCGATGTCATTCTCGGGTTTCACTGTGCTATTCATTCTGAGCCTTTCTCCGGCTCCCCTGCGAACGTCATCATGCCCTTCGCGGCGACCGTGATGAGCTCGTCATCGAAAATCGGCACGCCGATCGCGTCGAGCATGGTGGCCAAGCAGCGGATGCGATGCTCCATTTCGGGCAGGGTCGCCGGGTAGAAATACGGCATCAGCCAATAATTCGGCAGCAACGAAAGCAGCTCGGCGGCCTCGCGCGGATACTCGGTGGGGATGGAGCCATCCTTGACGCCCGCCTCGATCAGCGGCAGGAAGCGTTCGGGCAGATGCTTGCTCCATACCTGCATATTCGCGGCGAACGAAACCGGATCGCTCAGCATCGGCATGGCGGCTCGCATGATCTGCACGTGGTCTTGCTCGGTCATCGAATGCCGCCATAGCACGCGGAACTTTTCGAGGGCGGTAAGGTCAGTGCGATTCATGACGGATTCGTTGAAGTCGTCCTGCACATTGTTGTCTCGTTTGGTGAGCTCTTCGAGGATGGCTTCCTTGGATTTGAAGTGATGGTAGATCGCGCCTTTGGAGAGGTCGCCGAGCTCGTCCACGATGTTCTGGATGGAGGTGTGCTCATAGCCCTGGGCCATGAACAGCCGTTGTGCGGCGTCGAGGATGCGGGTGCGCGTCACCTCGGGGTGAGTGTTACGTGCCATGGTGGCCTCCCTACTGTGCTTGATGTTGCAGATCACTATAGATACCGACCGACGGTATGTATAGCGGTTTCGGCGAGCCTCCAACGATTCCGGCGATTGTCGCCTACCCTTTTTCGCTTGGTATCTTTCGGCTGTGTGCTTGCCCCCGCCAGCAGGGGCAGCATATAGGCATACCAGAGCGCAAGTGTCGCCGTTCTCAGTATCCTTAGAAGAATGAGTCCTGAAGCCTTAAGTGAACTGATTTCCAGCATTGCCCACAACCTCGTCGCCGCCGGCCAGGCCGGCGCGTTGACCGACGAGCTGATTCCGCCCGTCGACAAGCTCGCCGTGATGCGCCCGAAGGACCGTGCACATGGCGACTGGGCCTCCAACATCGCCATGCAGCTGGCCAAGAAGGCCGGCATGAAGCCGCGCGATCTGGCCGAGCCGTTCGCCGCCGCGCTCGCTGAAGCTGACGGCATTGCCAAGGTCGAGGTGGCAGGCCCCGGCTTCATCAACATCACGCTTGACTCCGCCTCGGCCGCCGCCGTGGTGGACACCGTACTCGCCGCCGGTGCCGTGACCGACGCCGACAAGCATCTCAACAAGGTCAACGAATACGGCCGCAACGACCATCTGGCGGCCAGACCCTGAATCTCGAGTTCGTCTCCGCCAACCCCACCGGTCCGATTCACATCGGCGGCACCCGTTGGGCTGCCGTCGGCGATGCCATGGCCCGCGTGCTCGAGGCCAACGGCGCCAAGGTGGTGCGCGAATACTACTTCAACGACCACGGCGAGCAGATCAACCGCTTCGCCAAGTCGCTGGTCGCCGCTTGGGCCGAGGCCAATAACTTGGGTGAGGCCGGCTACCAGACCGAAACCCCGTGCGACGGCTACAAGGGTGCCTACATCAACGAGATCGCCGCCCGTGTTCAGGCCGAAGCCGAGTCCGACGGCGTGGACCTGACCGCACTGGCCCACCAAGATCAGGGCCTGAACGATGACGGTGAACCGCTCGGCGAGGCCGATACCGAAGTGCGCGAGGAATTCCGCAAGCGCGCCGTACCGATGATGTTCGACGAGATTCAGAAGTCCATGAAGGACTTCCGCGTGAACTTCGACGTCTGGTTCCATGAAAACAGCCTGTACGCCGACGGCAAGGTCGACGCCGCCATCGAAGAGCTCAAGTCCCGCGGCGACATCTTCGACAAGGACGGCGCCACTTGGTTTGAATCCACCAAGCACGGCGACGACAAGGACCGTGTGATCATCAAGTCCAATGGTGAGTTCGCCTACTTCGCCGCCGACATCGCCTACTACTGGGACAAGCGCCATCGCGCCGAAAACCCGGCCGACGTGGCCATCTACATGCTTGGCGCGGACCACCACGGCTACATCGGCCGCATGATGGCCATGTGCGCGGCCTTCGGCGATGAGCCCGGCAAGAACATGCAGATTCTCATCGGCCAGCTGGTCAACGTGATGAAGGACGGCAAGCCCGTGCGCATGTCCAAGCGCGCCGGCAACGTCGTGACCATCGACGACCTGGTCTCCGTGGTCGGCGTGGACGCCGCCCGCTACTCGCTGGCCCGCTCCGATTACAACCAGAACTTCGACATCGACTTGGCCCTGCTCGCCTCGCACACCAACGACAACCCGGTGTACTACGTGCAGTACGCGCACGCCCGCTCCAAGAACGTGGACCGCAACGCAGCCGCCGCCGGCATCAGCTACGAGGGTGCCGACCTGGCCCTGCTCGACACCGAGGCCGACGGCGAAGTGCTCGCCGCCCTCGCCCAATTCCCGAGCGTGCTCGCCACTGCGGCCGACGACCGCCAGCCGCACAAGGTGGCCCGTTACCTCGAAGAACTGGCCGCCACCTATCACAAGTGGTACAACGTGGAGCGCGTGGTGCCGATGGCCCTGACCGATCCGGAAACCCGTGGCGACGACGAGGCTCGCAAGGCCTTGGAGATTGCCAAGAACCCGGAGCCGGCCCGTGCCGCCGCCCGCCTGAAGCTCAATGACGCCGTCCAGCAGGTCATCGCCAACGGCCTCGACCTCCTCGGCGTCACCGCCCCCGAAAAGATGTGATTATGCCTATTTCTCCAATTTGGCCGGCCGCTACGGCTGTGAATGCCGAAGGCTCCATCGAATTTCATGGTCGTACCGCCGAATCGCTGCTTGACGAGTTCGGCTCGCCGCTCTATCTCATCGACACTGATGAAGTAGTCGCACGTGCTAGGCACTTCGTGCGCGCTGCCGCCGAAGCATTCAACACCTCCACTACGCACGTGAGCTTTGCCGGCAAGGCGTTCTTGTCCAAAGAAGTCGTGCGATTGGTCACCGAGGCCGGCATGTTTGTGGACACTTGCACGATGGGCGAGATGAAAATCGCCCTAGCCGCTGGCGTTCCCGGACGTCGTCTGGTGCTGCACGGCAACAACAAGTCCGATGAAGAAATCGCGCTGGCCATCGAACAGGGCTTCGCCAAAATCGTGATCGACGAGCCCGACGAGCCGGAGCGCGTTGCTGCCATCGCCCGCAAGCTCGGCAAACGCGCCCGTGTGATGCTGCGCGTCACCGTCGGTGTCCACGCCGGCGGCCACGAGTACATCTCCACTGCTCACGAGGACCAGAAGTTCGGCGTGCCGCTGCTGGCCGCCGGGGCCGACGCCGCCGTGCTCGACGTGCTGAACGACCTCAAAGACGTGACGCCTGCCGCTACCAACGCGCGTATCTCTGCGACGCATTCCCCGGAAAATGGCGCGGAAAAGACCGAGAAATCAGAGCGCGAGCTGCACTACGACGTCAAGTACCCGTACGACCTGAGCCACGAGGAAGTCTCCGACACAGACAAGGCGCTGGCCGCCGCGATGGAAGCCATTGCGGACGGTCCGTCCATCGCCGTGCTCAAGACCATCCTCGCCAACCAGGACGTACTCGAACTGGTCGGAGCCCACTCGCACATCGGCTCCAACATCCACGATGCGGACGCCTTCATTCACGCGGCCAAGCGCATGATGCTGCTGCGCAAGACCCTGTGGGCCGCCGACGCCTACATCCTGCCCGAAATCGACCTCGGCGGCGGCTACTCCGTGGCCTACACCGATGGCGAAGATTCAATGGACATTGACGTGGAACTCACTCGCTTGGCGGATGCGGTCAACAGCACCAACCGTGCGCTCGGCATGCCCGCCCCGGCCATCAGCTTCGAGCCCGGCCGCTACATCGTGGCGCCCGCCGGCATAACCCTGTACCGCGTGGGCACCATCAAGCACGTGCACTTGTCCGATGCCAAAGACAGTGACGGCAACCCGATTGCCGAGCGCGTGTATGTGTCTGTGGATGGCGGCATGTCCGACAACATTCGCCCGGCACTCTACGGTGCCGACTACACCGCGCGTCTGGCGAATCGCACCGGTTCCGCTGAAACGATGCTTGCCCGTGTGTGCGGTATGCACTGCGAATCCGGCGACATCGTGGTTCACGAGGTGCAGTTGCCCGCCGATTTGAAGCGCGGTGACATTCTCGCCGTGCCGGTTACCGGCGCATACGGCCGCACCATGGCCAGCAACTACAACCAAGCGCTGATTCCGGCGGTGGTTGCTGTCAGCGAGTCCGGTGCGCACGTCATGCTCCGCCGCCAGACCGTAGACGACCTACTCAACCTCGACGTCAGCGAGTGATCCACGTGCAGAGGCGAGCGCCTGACAGTCTGTAATGTGCGGCCAAATCCGTCATAATACGAAAAGGACCGTCGGCTTTGATGAGTACTTTCGGTCTGCTGTCGGAAATAATCCGTAAAATAGCGGTGGGATATAGAAAACTTTTTGGAAGGACCCTGAATTGGCTCGCAACAACGAAACCCCGATTCGCGTAGGCCTGCTTGGTGCCGGCACCGTCGGCTCCCAGACCGCCCGCCTGATTGTCGAGCAGAAGGACGAACTGTCCGCTCGTATCGGCCGCCCGGTCGAACTGACCGGCGTCGCCTGCCTCGACCCGAAGGAAACCGAGAAGTTCCCGTGGATCGACCAGTCCATCGTCACCACCGATACTTTGAGCGTGGCCACCAACTCGGACATCGTCATCGAGCTCATCGGCGGCACCACCGTGGCCCGCAAGTTCGTGCTTGCCGCCATCGAATCCGGTGCTTCCGTGGTCACCGCCAACAAGGCGCTGCTGGCCAAGTACGGCCCGGAGATCTACTCCGCCGCCGAGGCCAAGGGCGTCGACATCTACTTCGAGGCCGCTGTGGGTGGCGCGATTCCGTTCCTGCGCCCGCTGCGCGAGTCCTTGGTCGGCGACAAGGTGACCAGCATGCTCGGCATCGTCAACGGCACCACCAACTACATCCTCGACGAGATGACCACCAAGGGTCTCCAGTTTGACGACGTGCTCAAGGACGCCCAGGCCAAGGGCTACGCCGAAGCCGACCCGACCGGCGACATCGAAGGCTACGATGCTGCCAACAAGGCCGCCATCATGGCCACCCTCGGCTTCCACACCTCCGTGACCATCGACGATGTGTCCGTTGAGGGCATCACCAAGATCACCGCCGACGACATCGCCGCAGCCACCGCCGAACACAAGGTCATCAAGCTGCTCGCCGTGGTCGAGAACGGCGAGGCCGGCGTCTCCGCCCGCGTCTACCCGGCCCTGATCGACGAGAACCACCCGCTGGCCTCCGTGCACGGCTCCTTCAACGCCGTGTTCGTCAAGGCCGAGGCCGCCGACGACCTCATGTTCTACGGCCGTGGCGCCGGCGGCGCTCCGACCGCCTCCGCCGTCGTGGGCGACGTGGTGACCGAAGCCCGCCACATTGCTGCTGGCTGCACCGGCCCGTCCATCCCGCTGTACAAGAATCTGCCGAAGGCTCCGATTACCGCCTCCAAGGCTGCATTCGCCGTGCGCTTCCTGATCCACGACAAGCCGGGCGTGCTGGCCGCCATCGCCGCCGAGTTCGCCAAGAACGGTGTCTCCATCAACGGTGTGAACCAGGATCTGAAGCCCACCATGACCGACCCCGGCTACGACGGCGAGATCCAGCAGCTGCGCATCGTGACCCACCTGACCGACGAGGAAACCCTGCGCAACACCGTCAAGGCCGTGCAGGCGCTCGACTTCGTCACCGGCGACCCGTCCATCCTGCGCGTGCTGGACTGACAAGACCTAAGCTCCCTCTGATGAGGCGGTCGAACGGTGAAAGCTGAATACCCAAGCTCCCTCTGATGAGGGAGCTCCTTTTTAAGGAACAACCATGAATCCAATCTGCAATAGCGTTCACGTGCGCGTGCCCGCCACGTCCGCCAACCTCGGCTCCGGCTTCGATACCGTGGGTCTGGCGCTCGACTACCATGACGAGCTCACTTTCACGCTCAACGACGACCCGAACGACGGCATTGCCCACGTGATCATCCACGGCGAGGGTGCCGACACCCTCCCATGCGACGAAACCCACCTCGTGGTCTCCACCTTCCGCCGTGCCTGTGCCACGTTCGGCCTCGGCCGACTCGGCTTCACGCTGGAAGCGACCAACAACATCCCTCAGGCTCGTGGCATGGGCTCTTCCGCCGAGGCCATTGTGGCCGGCATCGCCGCCGCCGCGGCCTTCGCCCAGACCGGTGACCTCAACCGTCCGGCCGTCTTCGATATGGCCGCCCAGATTGAAGGACACCCGGACAATGTGGCCCCGGCTGTGTTCGGTGGCCTGACCGTCTCTTGGGACTTCGAAACCGCGGAAGGCGTCGGCTCGGTCGCCGTTCCTGGTGGTGAACCGCTGCACGGCGGATTCCACGCCGTCAACTACCCGGTGGACCCGTCCATCACCGCCGCCGTGTTCGTGCCCGACTATGAGCTGTCCACTGAGAAGGCCCGTCAGGCGCTGCCTAGGGAACTGCCATACAAGGACGCCGTCTACAACGTGTCTCGCGTGGGTCTGCTGCCCGCTGCGATGAATCCCAGGTGCTGGCCCAGGCCGCCCAGCAGGGCGTCAAGTTCGCTCAGGTCGCGATGGTAGCTGCGCGGCGGCAGAGCC
>ENA-OQED01000660-OQED01000660.1-human-gut-metagenome-genome-assembly--contig:-NODE-660-length-13549-cov-0.989271_pt1 | contig 13549 bp, 20 predicted proteins | sample MGYA00242790_ERZ504625 | MGnify/ENA primary metagenome ERZ504625 (study PRJEB26092, sample SAMD00036345) | human gut metagenome | host: Homo sapiens | study: EMG produced TPA metagenomics assembly of...
TCTTATCCATTCTCATTCCTCCAGCCGTGCTTTGACGGCAGAAATCAGCTTTTCTTGTGTCATGTCTTTCTGTTCCAAGGCTGCCATCACATCCTCGTCCACTGTGTCCTTTGTGATGATGTGGTGGATGGTGACCACCTGTGTCTGGCCCTGCCGCCAGAGGCGGGCATTGGTCTGCTGGTAGAGTTCGAGACTCCATGTCAGACCGAACCAAATCAGGATGTGTCCGCCCTGTTGGATGTTCAGACCATGTCCAGCCGATGCCGGGTGGATCAGGGCAACCGGGATCTTGCCGGCATTCCAATCCTTGATGTCATCGCTGGTCTTGATGTCGCGCACCGGGATCTTGAGCTTCGTCAGATGGTTGATGATGCGCTCTCGGTCATGCTTGAACCAGTACGCCACCAGCACCGACTGGCCGTTGGCGGCTTCGATCAGGTCTTCCAGTGCTTCCAGCTTGTGGTCGTGCAGAACTCTCGCCTTGCCGTTTTCGTCATAGACCGCGCCATTGCTCATCTGCAACAATTTTCCAGTCAGCGATGCAGCATTGGCAGCATCTATATCCCCATCCTTCAAGGGGATCAGGAGGTCTTGCTTGAGCATATCGTAGAGCTTGCGCTCCTCGGAGTTCATTTCGACTTCGTACCGTGTCGGGATGCAGTCCGGCATATTCAGGTAGTCCAAAGCCTTCATGGAGATCGTAATGTCCGAGATGCGCTGGTAGATTAGTTCCTCAGCTCCCTCTTTGGGCTTGTACTGGAACACCACGCCGCTGGACGGATTCATGGACGCAGCCTTGAAATAGGCTTCACGGTAGCGTCCGATGAACTTACCCAAACGCTCTCCTCCATCCAGAATTCCGATCTCTGCCCAGAGATCCATAAGACCATTGGAGGACGGTGTGCCGGTCAGCCCGACCCACCGCTTCACATATGGACGGACTTTTCGCAGGAACTTAAACCGCTGGGACTGGTAGTTCTTGAACGAGGATAGCTCGTCAATGACCACCATGCTGAAGTCCCAGCGCATCCCATTCTTCTCATAATACTCCACCAGCCACTTGACGTTTTCACGGTTGACCACATAGATCATGGCCGGATGGTGGACGGCGGCAATGCGTGTCTTCACATCGCCCACGACGATTGAAATGTCCAGATTTTTCAGGTGATCCCACTTCTCGATCTCAGCCGGCCATGTGTCTCTTGCGACACGCAGCGGTGCGATGATGAGGACCTTGTTGACCTCGAATGTGTTCAGCATAAGGTCTTGGATTGCGGTCAGGGTAATGACGGTCTTGCCTTAACCCAGGCCCATATCCAGAAACAGAGCTGCAATGGGGTGAGTCTTGATATACTCAGTGCAAAACCGCTGATAATCATGGGGAATGAACTTCATTTTGGCATCACCTCACTTCCGACTCTGCGCCTTGTGTATTGCTCTGCGTCAACGCGACCGCCGGCATCTCCGGGATTTTCGCTCCAATGCCTTGTGGAATAGGTTCTCCGGGGTTCCATTGGAGCAAAGCATCAATGGCAGGCTGGATCTGCTCCGGGCGGTCTACGCAGAACACCGGAAAGCCCAGTGCTTCAAGCTGCTGCCGACGCTTGCGCTGCAACAGCCGCATCTGCTTGCCGGGAGCTTTCAGCTCCACAAATGCACACTTTCCGCCCAGCAGCAGAACCAGCCGATCCGGTACACCGTTCATGCTTTGGCTCGTAAACTTAAGGGCCTGCCCTCCGGCGGCCCTCACAGCTTCCACAAACTGGTGCTCGACCTCACTTTCCCTCACTCTGCTTCCCCTCCTCTGCCCGCCACACACCAGTGCGCGGACATTTCTTCTTTTTCTTTCTGCGTTCCTCCAGCAGCACATGACCGATGGCGGCATCTGCCGTAGGGTCGGCGTGGCCGCGGTTGTGCCTTCTTTCAGGCAGGCTTTCCTCTTTGTGTTCAACCCAGCGGACTGCCAGTGTCTCTTTTTCCACGCTGCTCACCTCACCGGTTGATTTCTTTCCACTGAGCCGGCTCCATGGTGGCGACTTGCCAGCCGATTCCCTCCAGTGCGGTGGCACGGTCATACGAGGCAACGTTCTGTGACGCTCTGGTGACCGCATTGGACAAGCCATAGAGCGACAGGTCACCGCCTTCGATGAGGTATTTGAGGATGCCCTCCTGCTCATCTGCGTTGATGCCGTAGCTTTGAGAAGTGAGCTGCACCACATCCTGCACCTTGCCGGTAATGGGGACCGCCATAGACTCCTGCAAGCGTCCGACCACCTGTGCGAAACGCGCCTCATCGATTGCAGCCATTGTGGTATCTCGGAGTTTCAAGAGGAACGCCTTGTCCTCGGCTTCCATCGTTTCGTCCGAATACAGCGTGAAACTGTCCTCCACCGCCTTTGCCTGACGTCCCACATGATGGCGGCGTTCGCCCATGTCACACACGGTCATGCCGTTCAAGCAGACCAGTCTGTAGATAAGCGGCTGGATGGACACAGCACCCAGCCCCACCTCAGAGTTGGAGATCATCACGCCAGCCTGTACGATGTCGCCCTTGCGGACTTCCATTTCCAGACGATGGTTTACCACCTTGAGGTACAGCCGATTTTCCGTCACCTCGCAGGACATAACCTCGTACTGGTCATTGCCTGCAAACAATGGCAGCACCGATGTGGCGATTTCCATGTTGTCGATACGGCGGTATCGCTCAGACAACAGCGCACGGGCGACCTGCCCGGAGCCGTAGTCCATAGACCGCACCATGTAGGAGCTGCTCCTGTCCGCAAACCAAGCGTTCACGTTCTCCGCCAGCAGTTCCGGTTTCTGGCTCTGCATCAGGTCGTAGTACTTGGCCGGGATGCCCAGCGCCGATGCCACCTGACGGTGGAACAGCGAGGTGGTGCCGAAGGTCATTTGCCGGTCTGTGGTCAGATGGTTCAGCTCGAAGGTGTGCCCATCTTCCCTGCGCCGGGCTGATGAAGTCCTGCTTTGCCTTGTTCTGGCGATCCAGTTCTACAAGGACTTCCTGCAAATTTCTGCCTGTTTTCATATGCTTTCCTTTCTATGGCGCATATTTATGCGCGGCTTATACGCCCGTGTCCTTATGCCGTGTGTAGTTCTCAGCTCTCTTACAGCTCTCGATGAATCATCTGGAGGATGATCTTGACCGCTCCCTGCATCCGGGTACGGTTCAGCCGAGTGTCGTGCAGGAGTGTGTCCAAAGCATCCACCTCTTCCCGGATGTCGTTCAGGACACCCCGGTAGTGATCTGCCAGTCTCTCGTTCTCCTGTTCCAGACGGTCAAACTCTTTTTCGTAGTCATCGATATCCGCTACATTCGTGTCGATGTACTCCTCGATCTCACGGGCCAGTTCCTCGCCGGCATAGTCGGACACGGCTTCCAGCAGATCCCTGATGCCAAAAGGTGTCAGGAGCTTTCCGTCCTTCATTTCAATGGCGTGCGGCATCTGGTCACCTCAATCTTTAAAGTAGTAGTCGCCCTTATACCCGGCGGCTGCCAGCGGAAGGCCATCGCACCAGTCAGGGTTAGCTGCCATGAGTCGGCAGATTTTCTCAACTGTGTACTTGCCCTTGGGGGCCTCAATGATGACCTCGTCATGGACGTGCGCCACGATGTTCAAGCCCTCATCCTCGATCCGAGCCATGGCTTCAGCCAGAATGTCACGGGCGATTGCCTGCGTCGCATTCTCGACCAGCCGACCAGAATAAGTCTCCTGCCGTGCCCACTTGTGGTTCTGACCCACACCTTCGTAGGTCAGGCTCATGCGTCCGAAGCGATTCGGCTGCTGTTTGGGCACGAGGTAAGCCAGCTTTCGACCGGAAGGCAGCACCATCCAGAGAGTTCCAGAAGAAAAGGCAAAACTGATCCTGCCGATATCCTGTCGTCCCCCGGTCTTGAAGGCTTGCATCGCAGCTTTCTCCACGTCCCACCAGTACTGCACGATCTTGGGGTTGGCTTCACGCCATGAGTCGATGATCTCCGGGAGCTCTTCTTCCTTCAGTCCCATCTGCAAGGCACCCATGCTGATGAGCGCACCGGAAGAACCGCCGTAGCCACAGGCCAGTGTTGCAATCTTCCCTTTCTGGCGCAGGTCACCGTTGATGCCGTGCTTGACCACCGGGACATGGAACATCTGGGAAGCTGTGGCGCAGTAAAGATCCTCGCCGTTTTTGAAGGCATCCAGCACCCACTGTTCCCCTGCTTCCCACGCAAGCACCCGGGCTTCGATGGCGGAGAAGTCCGCCACGATGAACTCGCATCCATTCCTCGGAATGAGCATGGTGCGGATGAGCTGGGAAAGGACATCCGGTGTGTTGCCGTAGATGCTCTCCACCATGTCAAAGCAGCCCATCTTCACAAGCGTTCTTGCCTCATCCAGCGTAGAGATGTGATTCTGCGGCAGATTCTGCAACTGGATGTTCCGGCCGGAGTAGCGTCCGGTACGGCTTGCGCCGTAGAACTGGAACAGTCCTCTGGCTCTGCCGTCCGGGCAGACACAGCGTTCCGCTGCCTGGTATTTCTTGACGGAGCTCTTTGCCATTTGAAGCCGGAGCTTCAGCATATCCATTGCCTCGGCATCCACGCCGTTCTTGTCCAACTCGCCAATCATCTCAGTGACATTCTTTTTGCCCAGCGTGTCCATGGAGATACCGCGCTCATCCAGCCAGGTCTTGAGCTGGGACACGGAATTCGGGTTCTCCAGCCCGGTCAACTCATACGCTTTCGTAGTCATGGCATCCGACAGGAGCAAATCGCAGGTGATGGCCTGCTGGACCAGCTTCGTGTCGATCCTTACGCCACGGTCGTTGATACGCTCATTCACCCTGTAGTGATGCCACTCCCGGTCAGGCATCGGGAAGCGTTTCAGACGCTTGTAGATGTCCACCTCTGTGTTAACGTCCTGAATGCAGTAGTACTTGAACTTCGCCCAATCTTCCGGCAGATGATGCGGAAGGTTTCGTGTGCGGCCACCGTTGCTTTTGGTCGGCTTGCAGGGCGCAGAAAACAGCTTGATGAGCCGTTTGCCCTCCTCGTCCTTTTGCTGCGTGGTTCTCAAGACTTCGCCGACGTCTTTCAGTGCCATGGGCAGGGTCAGCGATGCCGCCATGACCATGGTGCAGATCCAGTTGTTCGGCGACAGGAATGTGCCGGGTTTCAGATACTGGCCGGGATAGTGCTGCTGGAGATAGCGGGAGAAGCTCACACGCTCGAAAGCCGCATTGTGAGCGATCAGGGTCACATTGCTGTCCTTGAAATCATCCAGAAGCTCCTGCGGAAAGGAATCACCAGATGCGAGGTCTGCCAGCTTCGTTTCGCCAAAGCCGCTGCCCTCGTCCGTTGCCCAGGCAATCAGAAGGATCTCGAAGCTGGGGTCGGAAACATAGCGGTACAGACCGCATTTCTTGATGTCTGCCTCACAGTAGGTTTCAATGTCGATCAATGTCTCTTTCAAAGTTCATCACCTCGTTTTTTCCATGTAAAAAGGAGGGAGCCGAAGCTCCCTCCCGGTCGATGTGTACTTAGCGCAGGTAGTCGGGCAGTTCTTCACCGGAGTCATCGCCGAGGACTTCCTCGTCATCCTCCAGTGCATCGAAGTCTGCATCCGCAGAGGCACGACCAGACAGGCGGTCGCCATCCTTGACGAACTGGATGTTGCCCAGACCAGCCGCCACGCCACGATTGCCGTTGGCGTTGAAGGCGTAGAAGTTGACGCTGACATTGCAGTAGCAGCCGGAGTAGACCATCATGGGGTCGGTCACAGGCTGCACATGGCGGTCAACCACCTGCGGTGCGTCCTTGCTGGTCGCGTTCAGGAAGAAATGCTCCTGATAGTTTTCATCGTCCGGACGGTCGATGTCACCATCACGCAGGGGCATCTTGAGGTTAGGCGGAATCTTACCGCCCCACTTACGGGTCTTGCCATCCTCCTTGGCGGCCTCCACAGCTTTGTGGATCGCCAGCAGGGTTTTCTTGTCCGCCTTGGGGATCAGGCAGGAAACGGAATATTTCGCATCACCGCCGTTGATGCTCTTGGGCTCGAAGATGTTGGCAAAGGAAATGCGGCAAGGGATGACGACCTTGGTCGCGCTCATAGTCTTGTTTGCAGTAGCCATAGATTTGTAATCCTCCATTATGTTTTATTCGAGTGGTGTAAATTCGTCTGCGGCAGTATCGAGATCAACTGCCGGTCTGGGGTCTGAGTCCGGAACAAGTGCCAGCTTACCGGGCGGTTTCACGACATATTCACCCAGAACCTCCTGAAATTTCTTCTTGCCCATGAGCTTTTCAAACTCGGTCAAGGAAATCATCTCAGTCTTATAGATATCGGTATATCCAGCCTGTGTGGCAGCTCCCGCCACCGCTTGGGGTCAAGGAACTGCCGCTTGCTGCGACCTTCCACCACCTTGTACCCATCCCAGCAGACACCGTGGTTGATAGCCTCGGAGCTGACATAGGCAAAGATGGCTTCGATCCATGACTCGATACGGTTCAGCGTAGGCAGCATCTTTTCGATGTCCGCCTTGGAAAGCAATGCCGGAGACTTGAAGGTCGGTGCTGTGGTGTCCGGGTCGTAGGATGCAGTAGCATCCGTTTCTTCCTGTTCATCTGCCAAAACGCCGGAATCCAGATCCAGGAATTCCGTTTTGACCAGCGCCAACGCCTCATCGGCGCAGGCTTTGCAGGAAGTACGGGCACGGCAGAACCGGCACCAGTCACCGGGAACCTGCTCGCCCTTGCCTTCAAATGCAAGTCTGGCTCTGGGGCGGACATAGTTTTCTGCCCAGTCCAGCAGCTCTTCCACACTGCATTCAAAGGTCGAGATGTTTTCCAGCCGGGGCTGGATGATGGTCATGGACACCTTGGTGATGCTATACAGATACCCATATGCGTGGTAAGCACCGAGAGCATAGAGCATCATCTGTGGGTTATGGTCGCAGCTGACAAACACGCCTTTTCCGTTTTTATAGTCCATGACATAGAGGGTGCCGTCTGCGATGATCACACAGTCGCCGGTACCGAATCCCTGCGGGACGAGATAACTGTAGTCCAGCCGTTCCTCCACCATGACCAACGGATGCGGGCAGGTTTCCTTTATGCGCTCGACTGTGGAGATGATGTACTCCGCATAGATGTCGGTATTGGCATCCATCTCATCGGTGTCGAACTCGGAAGTAGGCCGCCTCACACGCTCATGCAGATACTTGCGGAGCTTGTACTCGCCCAGCGCATGGGCGGCTGTTCCCTCCTCGGCGTACACCGAGGATTCATTGGGAAAATTCTGCTCCAACCGAGCCGATGGCGTACAGTTGAGCCATCTTTTCGAGCTGGATGCAGAGAGGATCGTGTGTACTTCGGGCATACGACACCTCCGTTACAGCTGGGAGATGTCTGCGAGGAACGCCTCGTACTTCGCTACCGGCAGTTCAGAAAGCTGACCCACGCCGTAGGTCTTCAGCAACTGACCGATTTTCTCGTTGTTGCTGCGCTTCTGCTTGATCTTCGCCACGATGACTGCCGTGATCTCATCCTTGGAGATGGTTACCGCAGGCTGTTCGGTTTCCGCCTTTTGGGTGGTGTCCAAATCAAAGGGCAAGTCATCTGCCGAGTCATCCGGGAAATCAGGAAGTTCCTCTTTCGCCTCCTCATCAGGCTTTCTTCTGCCTGAGCTTCTTCGGTCGGCTCCTTGGGCGTCTCCTCCATCGTGGTCCGAGCGTCCTGTTCCTGTTTGCGAGGACGCTTCCCCGGTTTCTTACGAGGGTGAGGCACATCCTGTACCCTTGGTGCTGTGTCCACAGCAGGGAGCTTGGCCGGAGGGAGCCGTTTATCCTCGTCCTCCGCATCCTCAGAAGTGAGCTCCAGGAGTTCAATCTGCTCTGCCATGCCCTCGCACATCCGGGTCAGGCCGCGGAATACCTCCGTCAGCCCATCCACGATCTTCTTGAGGCCGGTCAGCATTTCACTCATCCTCGTCCACCTCATCCTCACCGTAGACAGAATCCAGATACTCAGCCTGAGCATCCAGAACCATCACGACGGCATCCTTGCACAGACCGGTCTTGGTGCAGATGGCGTCGATCATGGCCTCGATGTCGATATCCGGCTCCTCGTCCTGATCCTCGACACCATTGAAATAGGTGTTGCTGGTGCTGCGCTCATCCAGATGGATGTGGAGGTTCTCAACCTTCAGCATCACCGGGAGAATACGGCGCACTTCCGGGGCGCTGGTATTCTGGTTCTTATCGTTCATCATTGTGTTGCTCACTTTCCGCAGCCTTGAGCTGCATCTCCTGTTGACCGTCATCGGTCATGGTGTACTTCTGTGCAAGGCTCTTGACGAGCAGTTCTGCCACTCGCCCGGGTTCAGGAAGGGTATGCACAGGCTTCCCCAGTTCTTTCGCCTTGGCGATTTCCTGTGCCATGCCCTCCGACACCGTGTCGCCAAACACCCAAAGCTCATCTGCCTGTTCCAGCCATGACAGGCCAAACTGCATCCCGGCAGCACGTTCTGCTGCTACATCGTCCTTGAGAAAACGAGTGAAGTACAGATGTGGTGCCAGTGTTGGATGCCCATCATAGCGAGGATGCGGCAGGCTTTGAGTGCCCGTTCGATATTGGACCGCTGTTCTGCCTTCCTGTCCGCCTCGGATACTGCGGTATGTCGGAACGGAGAGCAGACATAAACGGTCTTTGGGGCGGTGCTGCCGCCGGGCGGTCGCACCGGAGCCGGATTCTTTAAGGGATTGTTCTGGGGATTCTTGATGTTACTCATGGGGTGTAACCTCCCTGGATGTATTCGTGAGAGGAAGTCCTCTCATAAAGCGCACGATTTTTTGCCGTTTTGGGAGGTACTTTCTTAAAAATTCTTTCTGATTTTTTTCAGAGCTCCCTCAAGGCAGTTCCCGACAGAACGGCGAGCAATACCAAGTTCCTCAGCAATCTCGTACTGGTTCAACCCCTTATAAAAGTAGAGCTGGACGACTTCCTGCTGACGCTCCGTGAGCTTGCTCATGGCAGCATACAGCTTCCGGAGTTCCTCGTCCGCCAGCATCTCAGCGTTTTCTGCCTCCATGAAGTCCACCATAGCGGCATCGCACCAATCCGTGCCATCGCAGGACAGAGCGAACTCCTCGTAGTCACGGCTGATCTTGCTGCGGTTATTCTCCAGCCGGCGTTCGCCCTCCATAACCAGGCGCACGGTCCACTCCGCATCCTCGAACACCTCAGCCGGGACGACCTCATAGGTACTATCGTTGAAATCATAGCGGTAGTCACCGCAACGGTTCACATCCAGCACGGTGTGTGCATCGTCTGCTTCGTAAACTGCGTAGCCGTTCGTGTATGCCGTGATCGTCGCACCGTTCACGGTTGCCCTTGCTGCCACCACCGGATTCGTCTCCATGAGCTGCTTATAGCCGGGAATCTTCTTCTCCGGCACCTTGTCCACGCAGTTCTTCAGCTCACGCAGAGAGATATGTGCGTTGACTGCCAAGTCCTCGACAACCTGTGTCACGCTCTCCACTGCCTGCGGTAACGGCTGGCGAATCTCCATTACGCCTACGCCGCCATAGATTGCAACTGCCCCGTTCATCATGTTAGTCATTTTCTTGTCCTTTCCCCCGGACTCTGGGAGGGAGAAGGATACCGATGACGGAAGCGGAGCAGGGCTCACATTCTGAGCCGGGACAGTCTGCAAAGCGCAAAAAGCCCGATTCCAGAAATGGGAGGTACACCCATAGACCGGCCTTTCTACCGCAGCAGACAGCATCTGCTGGCTGGTAAAACTCCGTTATGGTATCCTTCGCCTTCTCTAGAATCGGGCTTACGATATTATTTTTCGTTCTTGGGGCTTGTCCTTTCGGGTTCGTCCCTTGAACTGACTACATGATAGCTGAAGACCGTTCAAATCACCAGCTCACTAAGTGAGCTCTAAAAAGCAGCACATAAACCATCGATATTCCGTTCTTTTGTAAAGTTCAAGGTCATATTTGATGGCTTTACGCCACGGCTTTTCGCCTTTTTCTACCATTTAGAGCTCACCTTTCTGAGCCCTAACCTCAGAAAAAATTTCAAAAAAAAGAGGCGACCAGACCGTTTTGTGGTCCAATCGCCCCATGGGTATTCTGTTGTAGGTATTTTAGCAGGCAGTTTTGAGTGGGGCGCATCCACAAGCTGCAAGATAGACGTTGACTTGCTCGATACCGTCTTTGTAATGGCCCGTCAGAATCATCTGATAGACCGTATTCCTTTGATTGTTAAAGTCCAGTGTGATTCCACACATTCTCAATAAATCACTGCTGACCATCGGCGGAAGCCGCAATGCCACCGAAATGGCAACGACTTGTTCTGCGCTTGCCTCCTGACCCGCACGTAGCCGCTTCACTGTGGACACAGAGAGTCCGGACTCAGACTCCATCTTCTCTACAGACATATCCCGGTCGTTCATCAGCAGCTTTAGAGCGTCTCCGAACTCAAGTTTTGCAATCATCTTCCGTATTGCCATGGACCACTGAACCTCTGCCATAAACTCATCTGGCGCAGCCATCCCCTGCTCAGCAGTATTCTGGCGGCAAACCGAGTTGACATTGACGGATGCCGCTTTGGTATCGGTATTCTTATGTACAGCGGATGCCACCTCGGTTCACCTCCTTCGCTGAAAATTTTAATAAAAAAGACCGAGCAAATTCAGATTTCAAGTTGCTTACGCATTACTTGTTTCTAAATTTACTCCGGTCTTATGTATTTCCGTTTCCGTACTCATTGACCGGATGTGTATTAGCCAGACATTTTATAGTCTTATCAGCAAGTAGACGCACTTCAACCTTACAGTAGTGTTTTAGTATTGAATTAAGGACCGTTTAGTTATAACTCCTCAATAATTGTGCGCTGACTGCCTCCAACAATCGCGGCACTCTACTAAAAACCTATGTAATGTCTCTTGCTGAGACGTCATTCAGAAGGATTCTTTTAACTGAACAACATGACTATCTTTGTCTGGTAATACACCTCCACGTTACAAATTATTATCTTTTCAATAGAGCCTTTCAGGCTATTATCACATCTATAATATAGCAGTCAAAACTCTATTTGTAAATAGGAGCAGCCACTTTTCATCGAAGCGACCAGAAACAAGCTGGAAAACTGTGTATTCTGCCAATTCCGGTCCTATAAACGCAAATAAGCCGGAATAGACTCCTAAAATCCGAAAAATTTTCAGATTGCTTTGAAGTCTACCCCGGCTTACTACGCATTCGAGCAGCACCAAACAGGCAGCAGTTTAGTTTTTGACTGACTCACACGGTTCTCCGATGAGCCAAGTGTTCTAATTCACATCCGCTTCTTCTCATTCTCGTCCTCAAACTTGAGGCAGGGTCCAACGCAGCACTGGGCTGCCAAATCATCTAAGTACTCATAGGCTTGTACCTTTCCATGCTCGACAATCCTATGCCGCCACTTGGGACAGTAAATCAGACCCTCTTTCTCTCAAATAGTCGTTCACCTCATCAACCGACCTCATATACATACAGCTAAGAACCATTAAATATGCTTGCTGCTCTCTGGTCGCAGCCAAGCTAAAACCTGCTTTTCCTATGAGCTTAAATGAAAGCCACGGTGGGAGGTGCATAGCAACACACAGTGCCACTACATTTTTCTCTGAATAGTGTTTGACCTTTCCGGTTCTGTAGCGGCCAATCGTTGACTCAGACACTTTTGATTCATAAGCCAGTGCCTCTTTCGTGAATCCAGAAAGTCTCATTACATAGCAAAGAGCCTTGGGGAAGCTGTTCGGCATATCATTTAGCACCTCAGCTTCCTTCTTTGCCCTTTCAATTTCAGGCAATGTTCCCTCTGGATCTATAATATGATAGTAGTTTCCGATTGCATCGAAGTGTTCTTTAGCACGGGAGAGCATTCAAATTCCTCCCACGTCCGAAACTACTCAAGGTAGCCTCAAACGTGGGCGGAACAGGCAGTGCGATGCTCATTGGGTCAAGTGATGTGCTCGCCAATGTTCGACTGCTGTTTTTTATCCTGCAAAGCCAAAGTGTGCGCAACTTTGCTGGAACTCTATTGCTTTTCATCTTCTTTAGGAGTTTGATGTACTTCCGCATCCGCTCCAACTCCGCAATTCTTTCATAAAGCCACTGGGAATGCGGATAGTCTTCAAGCGAGTTATCACCAGAATCCAACAACTGTTGAATTTCCTTGGTGATTCGGGTATTCATCCGATTCAATGTTGCTTTTGAAGCTTTTGTGATAGCCTCAATAAGCTTGTCCAGATTGAGCTCGAATTTCTCGCTATGACAAATGATGTGCATTTGTACACTCACCTGCCCTTTACAAGTAGTACGGTAAACCGTCATCTCTATTATATCACATTCCATCTTAAAACAAAATATGTCTCGTGGCCTTATCGCCTCGTCATCTTCTCCTTGACCTTGTCTGGCACATCGATCAGGCCAAATCGGTAGAACATCCCATAGATATACGACACACCCCGGATATCTCCCAGCGCCTTGGGTCGGTCCACCACCTCTCCGATTTTACCAATATTGTGATACGCCAGCATCACGGAACTCCATGCAAGGCTCTTGCTGCCCTCTCTACGGTCGATCCACAGTTCCTTGGTGAATTCATCTCCCCTGCCCTTTTTCAGCGTATATGTAAAGGACAAGCCGGACATCGTCTTGAACTTGTATCCCCGAAAAGCCACCACACACTTCCAGAGGTTCTCTTCGCATGGATTTTTCTTCAAGGCAGTGACGGCTCGGTAGTGGCGTTGCCGCTCTGCCCCGGCACTGATATTCTCTGCTTCAGCGTCTTCCGGGAAGTACACGCCTTTCTCATATGGCAGATAAGAGGTCACAGAGGGACGGGACAGATGCAGAGCATCATGGTAGAGGACACGGCGGTCTTATAGTCCTGCGTGGTGCGGAAGGACTGGAACGTCTGCTGCACGGCATCGGCGATGTCTGACTGGTAGACTCCCGCCGTGATGAGGAGCTTGCGTACCTTAATGGGGTTCAAGGAGAGATCTTCGGCTATGGCTTGCAAGCTCATGTTGTTCTTGTAGAGAGCCACGGTAGCATCCATCAGGTCAGTCAGATTCTTCTCCGCACTGTACTCCGGCTTAACTAGCTTACGAACGGAGCTTTGTGTCTTAGCCACGGGATATTCCTCCTTTCTATTTTCGTCACAAACTATATAACGAATTCTAAAATAGCCGTGTGAACTTCTAGAGTTCCGTGTCCACACGGCTAGTATGCTTACTTCAGCCTGGCTCTGTTCAACTTATCGTCATCAATTTCACGCCCAGATTCATTGACATAATGCCATTTTGCGATCTCAATGTTTAAATTTTCAATATCTTTCTTAACTTCAGTATCGGCCATATATTTGCTCATTTCTTTGTTTAGAAACTCATTGATTTCCTCGCAAATCAATATAATTGTTTACTCTGTAGGTGTCAATCAGCTCCGCTTCTTTGATGACACATACAAATCACGATGTGAGTATATTTCCCCAAATAAG
>ENA-OQED01000661-OQED01000661.1-human-gut-metagenome-genome-assembly--contig:-NODE-661-length-13546-cov-1.282361_pt1 | contig 13546 bp, 15 predicted proteins | sample MGYA00242790_ERZ504625 | MGnify/ENA primary metagenome ERZ504625 (study PRJEB26092, sample SAMD00036345) | human gut metagenome | host: Homo sapiens | study: EMG produced TPA metagenomics assembly of...
CAGACCATATCCCACAACAAAATTCGTCCGGGATATTGAATCCGACATAATCTACTTTTACATCTTTTACTCTTCTTTCCGGTTTGTCCAGAAGCGTACAAAGCTTCATACTCTTTGGATTTCTCTTAGCCAGGATATCCATCAGATAATATAATGTTCTTCCTGAATCAATGATATCCTCTACGATCAGCACATCTTTTCCTTCCAGTGTCTCATCTAAGTCTTTGGCGATCTTAACGACACCGCTTGACTTTGTTCCGTCACCGTAGCTGCTGACACTCATAAAATCCATAGATACCGGAACGGTGATTCTCTTTGCCAGTTCACACATAAAGAATACTCCGCCCTTTAACACGCAGATCAGATGCACCTGCTTTCCCGCATAATCTTTGCTGATCTGTTCTCCAAGTTCTTTGATCCTCTTTGCAACATCCTCTTCAGGAACTAATACTTTAACTGTCTCTGCCATCTTCTTCTCCTCCGTTAAATTCTATTTCCAAAATCCTTTTGGTCTTATCTGTAATCTGATACGCCTGGTTCTGTCTGTATCCGATAATCCACAGAATGTGACTGCCATCTGCTGCCAGCCAGATCTTATCTCTGTCTTCCCGCGGGATCTTCGCATTGATAAAATACTTCTTCAGACTCTGCGTTCCGCCATTTCTGTCGATTGTGATATAGTCACCGGACTCTTTATGTCTTATTTTTACAGTGCTCTTAATTATATCATAGTCAAACCATTTCGTGTAGGTTTTTTTAGGAAATGCGCCTGTTTCCGCCGTTTGTTCAAACATCCGCATATGCACTCCCGGTTCATTGCCGGCGTCCTCTTTTTCCCCTGTTTTGAGATCTGATCTGTCAAGCAGGATTCCATCATAACATTTTTCCGCTGTCATTTTATAAGGAAGGCTGATCTTTCTTCCGGTCTGAAGCCGTGCCAGATCTTCGATCAGTCTTACATGCACCTGCTCGATATCTTTTCTGCGCCCCGCCAGTTCACATAGCAGCGCATGAATCAGGAACGAACGTACAGTCTTATCGACATCCCGGAATAATTCCTCTTTGATCAGCAGTTCCGGAACGTTTTCACGTTCTTCATACAGATCTTCTGCACTCCCACACGGCCGCTTTTCCACATATCGCTCCCTGCATTTTTGCACTTCCTGTTCCATAAACGCCCACACTGCACGCATCTGTTCCATCGTCTCGGACATGTGCATGACCGCCTGCGGATTGACCTCTTGTTCGAGATAGGGAATCACATGATTCCGGATCCGGTTTCTCGTATAGTGATCTTCCAGATTCGTCTCATCCGTACAATAACTGATTCCCTTTTCCTGTAAAAATGCTTCAATCTCACATCTCTGCACACAGAGAAGCGGACGGATATACCGGACGGTATCTCCTTCTGCCGGGCTGATACCGCCAAGTCCACGCAGGCCGCATCCGCGGCTTAAGTTCCACAAAAGCGTCTCCGCATTGTCATTTTGGTGATGCGCCAGCGCAATCTTTGTACCGTTTTTCTCTTTGCACACCTTTTCAAATATCTGCCGCCTGATATTCCTGCCCGCCTCTTCCAGCGTCAGGCCCTGTTCTTTTGCATACTGCTCCACATTCTCATGAAATGCCAGATACCTGACCCCGAGTTGTCTGCATAGTGCCTTTACATATCTCTCATCGGCATCTGCACTGTCACCGCGGATCCCATGATGGATATGCACCACCGTCAGTTCCAATGGCATCTCATTTTTAAATTCTTTTAACATGAAAAGAAGGCATACGGAGTCTGCGCCTCCAGATACGCCTATGATTACATGATCATTCTCCTGTAACATATGGTATTTTTCCACATATGCTTTCACCCGTTGATACATTCCGGCCTTCCTTTTCCTTTATTCTGTCTGTATAAATTCTTCCTGCCCGGTCCTTGATCTTCCACTCACCGGTATGGCAAATATATAAGCTATATATAAATTAAATATATAAAATTTCTTATAGAAAGTCAACTTAAGCCCCATATTCCAATCACCAGCACCGTCATATCATCCATCGGCATCCCGCCGGAACTTTTCAACACCTGACTTAAGATTCCGCGGGCAAATTCCGTCGGATTGACAATATCCGTCTCCCGGATGAATTCCACTAATTTTTCTTCCTGTGAACCTTCAGGCAGGGTATCCATCACGCCATCTGTCACCATGATCACATATTCTCCCGATTCCAGATTCCGCTCTTCCCTGTCCAGTTCTATATTCTGTACAACACCGATCGGAAGTGTCGTCGACTCGATTTTTTCAACTTCTTTCTTCCTCTTAATAAAAGTCGCCGAGGCTCCGGCCTTTACAAATTCACAACTTCCCTGATACAGATCAAACAGGCAGACATCCAATGTACAGAACTTCACTTCTTCCCGTCCTGTCACCAGCGCCGTATTCATCATCTGCACCGCTGTCTCTACCGGAAATCCTGCTTCCAGCAGTTCTTCCAGCATCTCCACCACCATTGTACTGTCCCGGAATGCTTCCTCTCCGGAACCCATGCCATCCGAAAGCGCAACTCCTTTGCGTCCGCCCGGAAGATCCTTCATCAGAAACGTATCTCCCGATATCTCTTCCAGTCCTTTTCCGATCCTCGCAACACCCTGCAGTGTCTGAAACTTTGCTCCCTCCATACAGGCAATGGTGCCATATTCTTCTCCGATCACAAGCCTTTCCCCCTGTCTCGGAATCATCGTTCTTCCTATACATTTTCCCACCAGAAACGCAACATCTTTTGCAAGGACGACCCGTCCTTTCATGGCTTTTACCGTCAGATGGACTTCATATTTTCCCTGCTGTGTCATGTAAAACACAACCGACAGCAGCTTTACATTTTCTTTTTTCAGCGCTGCCTTTATACGCTTCTCTAAATGGTCATCCTGGAAGATCCCGGCATCCAGTTCCCTGGTTGTATACTGTATCATTTTAGCGAAGCTCGTAAGTTGTCTTGCATACCCCTCTCTTGCCTGCACCAGTCTATGATTCCACATCAGGATCTGCTTGGCATTCTCGAATTCTTCCAGACTCTCTCTTAAAAAACGTGGTGCAAACAGGCACTGTCTCTTCAGCTTGCGTTTTAATTCCATATTCAGTTCTGCGCCATATTCTTCTGCCGCACACAGGATCTCATACATCATCTGATAAGTCACCGAGTGCTTTTCTCCCAGACATTCTCCCCGCCGTTCACAGCCTGCACAGACATTCCCTGTCACCTTTTCAAACATTTCATCAATTTCTTCTCTGGACAAGGTTCCTTTGTATGCCTCCATATTCAGAAATGTTTTGGATAAATGCTGCAGTGAATCGGCAAATTTGTCCATCTGTACCACATATGGATTTACAAATATTTCCTGTTCCTTTATCTGTGCCAACTTTGTCGTTCCCCTTTCTTCTGAATACATGACGGAAAAAAGCTTCAGGAATCTCTTCCTGAAGCTTATCATTCGTCTTTTATAGTCTTATTTCGATTTAAAAACAATCTCGTTGTCATGTACCAGACCCAGCTTTTCTTTCGCTACATCTTCTACATATTTATCCGTTCCAACGTATTTTTCCAGTTCTTTAATCTCTTTTTTCCGATCCTGTTCCGCCTGGATCTGCTCTTTTAATTCCGTCTCCTGCGCCTGATACTCCCTGTTCTTTGCCTTTAATGTCATACTGTTTGCAGACACCATAACTGTCAACATAAGAACAACTGCGCTGATCGCCAACACACTTCTCTTATGATTCTGAGAACGCTTGCGCTGCCGTCTTCTGCGGTTTCTCTGCTTTACATCATTCATATTAATTTACTCACCCTTGCCGGCAGCCCTGCCGTTTCACTCACCTGTTAATTATTTTTATTCTATCTTTTTTCCCCGGGTTTTTCAAGTGTTTCGGTAAAAAATCTGCTATGCCGCCGTACAATTTTCCGACAAATTTTCCCCGTAATCGCAAGAAAAACTGACATAATGATCCCGCCGATTCCAACACCTAGTATGAAATACCACCGCACACTACCACTGCTTGTGTAGTAAATCTGCACAAACAAAAAAATCGCGGTTCCGATCCAATAGATCAGATCCTCCAGTTCAATAACCCAATGAGCATGATGTACCACTTCCCGCAGGCAGCTGATACAACGGTATGCAAGACGTACGATTGCTCCGGCCAGGACCGCCAGCAGAAATATGAACAGTTCTTTTCCTATCCCCATCTTACATTTCACCTTATTTTCCTTATTCCTCATGACATTCCCGGTTCTCCGGCAGATCACCGGAATAACTTTTCAAAAAGGCCTCCTGCCTGCTTTGCTGTCGAATGGATATCCGAATATGAGATACTGTCAATGTTTCCCGACAGATCGATCTCTCCCTTTTCAAGATTCACACGGTTCACATGCAGATCCGTTCCTCTCACCATCAGCATTCCCTGCTCTGTCTCCAGCAATATCTCATTCAGATTAAAAGACAGCACATCCAGAACACCTGTCACCAGTCCTGCCTTCCGGTTATTCAATATCAGTTTATGGTTTTTCTGTACTGCTACCGTCTCCAAAACTATCACAACCTTTCTTACTAATCATATGAAAAGGAAATCGAAATTATGACTTTTCACATAATTATGCAAGAAAGGTTGTGATGATCCCCGCCGCTTTTTCACCGGCCATTAATAAGGTTTATAAATATTTGAAAAGGTCTCCTGCCTCTTCTTTTTTCGTTGTATCTTTAATATCAAGAACTTCTACTTTTACGGTTCTTGTTCCGAACTGGATCTCTATGATATCTCCTTGTTTTACTTTTACAGACGCCTTGGCCGGTTTATCATTTACCAGTACACGGCCGGCATCGCAGGCTTCATTCGCAACCGTCCGGCGTTTGATCAATCTGGATACTTTTAAAAATTTGTCTAATCTCATCTATCTGTTCTCCTGTATACTTTACTGTCAGCCGGTTCTTTCGAACGCATAATGCTAAAAAACCGAAGAGTATCAGGACACTCTCCGGCATAAATCCTTTCGGATAAATATTACAAATTCAGACTACTCGTTGATAGCATCTTTTAATGCTTTACCAGCTTTGAACTTTGGTGCTTTGCAAGCTGCAATCTTCATAGTCTCGCCTGTCTGAGGATTTCTTCCTTCTCTCTCAGCTCTCATGCTTACTTCAAAAGTACCAAATCCAACAACCTGTACTTTATGCTCTTTCTTTAATTCATCTGTTACAACATCAACGAATGCTTTTAAAGCTTTCTCGGAATCTTTCTTTGATAATTCTGCCTGGTCAGCGATTGCTGCGATCAGTTCTGTTTTGTTCATGGATATATCCTCCTCTTATTTACATTTAGAATTCACAATTTCGATTCTTTTTATACAAAGTCACTGTCCATACCCCGTCATATGACATGCCTTTATGTACTGTTATACCTGTTTTCATACGGAATGTCAAGGTAAATCCCCTGTTTTCCCTGTATTTTCAAGGTTTTCCGGCATTTTCAGGTGCCTCAGAGTTCAAATCCAAACAGCTCTTTTAAAAACATTTTTTTCTCTTCTGTCTGCTTTATTGCAGTCTTTAGTTTCTCTGTATTTTTTACCGATATCCACGCTTTATTCATGCAATAGTATGAATTTGCAATTTTTCCAGAACTTTTCCGGATAAATCAGACGGATTTTCAAATATTCTGTTTCGCTTCTGGTAAGTGGGTGGATTGCAGAATACGCATTCAGCATGCCATCTCCGAGCCGGAGCTTCCACCCGCTTTTCTCCATTACTTTTCTGAGAAAATAGTACAGATCCTCTACCTGGATATCCCGATGGAATTTTTCAAAATTCATTGTCGCGATTCCTTCTCTTGTCATGATGATATTATGGTAATTATACTCTCCGTGCGTCATACCGGAACGGTTCATCTCTTCCTGATACAATTGTTCATAATCCGACTGTTCCAGTTCACACACCGCAGCTTCTGCCCACTGATACATCAGTTCAAACTGCTGCAAAAATGCAAATTCAAATTCCCCTTTCGGCACAGCTTTTCTGACAAACTGCCGTACTTTTTTAATTCCCGGTTATGCCGTCTGTATTTTTCACCGGTCTTAATCCCTTCTGTAATCCCATGCTCCAGTTCATGCCTCATAACAGTATGTAATTTCGCCAGATTCCCGGCCGCTTCTAATATTTCCCTGGTCTTTTTTATGTCGCATTCATGGCCTGCATACCATTTTTTCAGCATATACCGGTCACCATTATCCAACGAAGAGATATATTCACCGTTCCGGTTCGCTACCATATAATCAATCTGATGCTCTCCTTGTTCATAAAGCCATGTATAAAGTTCGCATAACGCAGGGATTCTTTTTTCGGATGTTGTAACTTCCTTCAAAAGGAATACCCCTTTGTTCGTTTCGCATAAAACAGCACCTCTGACTTTACGGGTGCTGTTTACTTCTATATCATATTGTTCCAGTATTTTTTGTTCAAATTCCTGCATTTATATTCCCCGCACTTTACACTTGATATTCTTTTTAAATGTATGTGGGAAATATAAAAAATATTCACTGCTGTTATACTTCTTTATCCGTGGAAATATAATTCAACAGGGTCTCTTTCGTATTCATTTCCGGATTCTCGATCACAAGGTTCAATAATTCGTTTAACTTTTCCCCGATCTCTTTTCCCGGCTTCATTCCTGCCCGGATCAGATCTCTGCCGGTCACAGCTAATTCTTTTAACGATACACACTGCCCTTTTTCTATAATCTCTGCATATGTCTGTTCTACTTCATCCAGATTTTTTAATTTTTCTGCCCTCCGGTACTCACTTTGCGCCAGAACATCTGCCCTTCTGACTTCCATATAATATGGGAAAATATCTTCGCCAATCTTATTCATTGCTCTTCTGACATTCTTCGGCACGGCCGGCATGCGGTAATCATGATTCAGCACAAGTCTTGTAACCTTATGCAACGTATCATTATCGAATTTTAATCTCCGGAGTACTTCTTTCGCAATGCGCTCCAACTTCCCAATGCATGCATTTTAAAATGCGCAACGCCGTCTTCATCCATAGTTTTGTATTCCGGTTTTCCTGTATCATGCAGTAACATTGTCAATCTTAAGATCTTATCATTGCGGACATTCATCATCGCATGAATGGTATGTTCCCCGACGGTGTACATATGATGCAGTGTTTCCTGCTTTGTCTCCATCATACGGTCAAATTCCGGCAAAAATACCTCGTAATCCCAAGTTCATAAGCAGTTCTTATAAGCTCCGGCCGGTCAGATGTCAGCATCTTCACCAGTTCTACCTGTATCCTCTCCGCACTGATATTTTCCAGTGTCGGCGCAAGAAGCTTCATTCCTTCTTTCGTCTCCTCATCGATCTCAAATCCCAGCTGCGCTGCGAACCTGACACCTCTTAAAATCCGGAGTGCATCTTCCGAGAACCGTTCCCTGGCATTTCCCACACAACGGATCATATGCTTTTCCAGATCCTGCATTCCTCCAAAGATATCTACGATCCCATCCTTGTCATTATATGCCATGGCATTGATCGTAAAATCCCGTCTGAGCAGGTCTTCCTTCAGATTCCTTGTAAATGTCACTTCTTTCGGATGTCTGCTGTCCTCATATTTTCCATCGATTCTGTACGTCGTAACTTCGTAACCCTCATGATTCAGAAGTACAGTTATCGTCCCATGTTCAATTCCGGTATCAAATGTTTTGTCGAATAATGCCTTTGTCTCTTCCGGCATCGCCGATGTTGTAATATCCCAGTCGCCCGGTTCTCTTCCGAGGATAGAATCTCTGACACATCCCCCGACTGCGTATGCTTCAAATCCATGCGACTGTAAGGTATGAATGATAAACTGTACATCATCCGGTAATTTTATATTAAAGTTATCCACAAATATCTCCTCCGTCTATCCATGTTATCAACATTCTATATCATACCATATTTTTGCCTGTGTCTGTGGATGAAAATAGACGGTGGATTTTTTAATCCACCGTCCATCTTTATAATCCGTTTATTCTTAATATGATTTACCCCAGTAAGCCATGTGTTTCGCAGGTTTTCCGCAATAAATACATTTATCGGAAATGAATTCTTCATCTTCGATCAGACATCTTGTTGCAGCTCCGCCTGTCTGATATTTTACTTCGCCCTCACATTCCGGATCTCCACACCAGCATGCTTTTACAAATCCACGGTTGGCTTTGAACTTCTCAACCATTTCATCCATTGTAGTAGCTGTATCAATGTGGCTGTTCAGGAATTCTTCTGCTCTGTTGTACATATCCTGCTGCTCCTGCTCTAAGATCTCGCGCAGTTTTACTGCGATCTCATCGAGAGATACAACGATCTTTTCACGGTTATCACGACGTACAACAACAACCTGGTTCTTCTCGATATCCTTTGGTCCGATCTCGATACGTGTTGGGATACCAAGGATCTCCTGCTCAGAGAATTTCCATCCTGTACTCTTATCAGAGTCATCGATCTTCACTCTGTATCCTGCTTTTTTCAGTTCGTCAAGCAGTGCATAAGATCTGTCAAGTACACCTTCTTTGTGCTGGGCGATTGGAATGATTCTACATTCAACCGGTGCTACGTGTGGTGGCAGTACCAGTCCGTCATCGTCACCGTGAACCATGATCAGGGCTCCGATACTTCTTGTTGACCATCCCCATGATGTCTCATACGCACTGTGCAGTTCGTTGTTCTTATCTACATATTTGATTCCGAATGCATCCGGGAATCCGTTTCCGAAGAAATGGCTTGTCGCAGACTGAAGTGCTTTTCCGTCATGCATCAGTGCTTCGATCGTGTATGTGTCTTCTGCTCCGGCGAATTTCTCGTGTTCTGCCTTTCTTCCTGCTACGAATGGGATAGCCATTGTCTCTTTATAGCAATCCTTATAAACTTCCCACATCTGGATTGTTCTTTCTTCAGCTTCTTCATATGTTGCATGAAGTGTGTGACCTTCCTGCCATAAGAATTCTCTTGAACGGAGGAATGGTCTTGTTGTCTTCTCCCAACGGAGAACTGAGTTCCACTGGTTCCATACCTTTGGAAGATCTCTGTATGATTTTACAGTCTTTGCCCAGAGGTCACAGAACAATGTCTCTGATGTAGGGCGTACGCATAATCTTTCCTGCAGTCTTTCCATTCCACCATGTGTTACCCATGCAACTTCCGGTGCGAATCCTTCTACGTGATCAGCTTCTTTTTCCAGAAGTGATTCCGGAATCAGTACTGGCAGGTATACATTCTCAACTCCTGTTTCTTTAAAACGTCTGTCCAGATCTGACTGGATCAGTTCCCAGATTGCATAACCATTCGGTAAGTAGTTCATGCATCCTTTTACGCTTGAATAATCACAAAGATTTGCTTCACGTACAACGTCTGTGTACCACTGTGCGAAATCTTCGTCACGAGATGTAATGTTTTTGACTAATTTTTCCTTTGCCATGTTTCTCTTCTCCTTTTCAATTTTGGTGGAATCCTTATTCCACGTTATTTTTTGCCGGGAGTTCCGCAACCTGGCACAAAAAACGCCGGGCCTTTCGACTCCCCGAAAAAGGGACCGAAAAGCTCGGCGGTACCACCCTAGTTAACTGCGACCCTTTCGCAGCTCTCTTCATTGGCCGTTAACGCCGGCTGACACGCTGCACTTTCATACAGTGGCTCCAGGACCGGTTCCATGTGATGAACAGCAGATATCTCACACCATATGATATCCTCTCTGCAGCTGGATTCTCATGTACTAATTCCCTTCATCGCCATAAAAAATATTGAATTGTCAATTATTTTAATCCATGAGGTATGTTTTGTCAAGATATTATCCCTGCTTCTGCCAGTACTTTCCCGCTCAATTATGTTTTCCTCTTTTCTCCACAACTTCTTGCAGTTTTTTCCCCTCCATGATTTAATAAGTATAACATTTGTTTTAACAAAGGAGAAGTATATGGCTACTTTAAATATATTATATGAAGATCCGCACATTTTAGTCTGTGTCAAGCCACACGGTATCGCAACCCAGAGCAAAAGTATCCGTTACCCGGACATGGTCAGCCTAATCAAAAACCATCTGGCGAAATCCAGTGGTTCCAGGAACCCCGGCTCAGCTGAGCCTTACCTTGCCGTCATCCACAGACTGGACCAACCGGTCGCCGGAATCCTTGTCTTTGCTAAGACTCCGGCTGCTGCAAAAGATATGAATAAACAATTACAGAATCAGGGATTCGGGAAATATTACCGGGCACTTGTTGCTAATACACCTTCAACAAAAGAAGGAACACTTGAGAATTATATGGTCAAAGATGCCAGAACAAACACTTCCCGTACCTGTCTGCGAAGGAAACGGATCAAAATTGCACGGCTGCATTATGATACAGTTCCTGTTACGGACTGGCTGTTTACCGCACCTGCTGCTTTCCACGGAACTGAACTGGAAATCCATCTGGATACCGGCCGCCATCATCAGATCCGTGTACAACTCGCATCTGTCGGTTGTCCGATTGTTGGAGATACCAAATATAATCAGGAACTTTCTGACACCACGGGCTGGCAGACAATCCGGCTGTGTGCTTATAAACTAGATTTTAAACATCCGATTACACATAAGACTATGCATTTTCAGTTAGCAAATGATCCTGTGTAATTTTTACCGATAAAAAATAACTGTCATAAGACATTTTTAAACAAACTGCTGACAGCTTGTTCTGACACACAACATTCAAAAAAGGAGCAGGAAATTCCTGCTCCTTTTTTCGCCGATACATATACCATCTATGCTTCTGCTGCATCCTCTGCCAGTGCTTCTTCATATTTCTCAAGGATGAAATTCTGAATGCGCTCTCTTGTTCTTGAATTGATCGGATGTGCAATATCTCTATATTCCCCATCCACAGCTTTCTTGCTAGGCATTGCAATAAAGAGTCCCTTCTCTCCTTCAATCACCTTAATGTCATGTACCACAAATTCCTCATCCATGGTAATGGAAACGACAGCTTTCAGCTTGCCCTCCTTTGCTACTTTACGCACGCGTACATCTGTAATCTGCATTTTTCTAGCCCCTTTCTTCTAGCCTTTGCACCATTTTCTCTTAAAGTGCATACCTCTCATTTTTTTCTACGACTACTCTCACACCATTTTCACCAACATAACGTGTATTTGCCCGAATCGTATCTCTGCTTTCCACAATGCAATTCTCAATATATACATTATCTCCGAGATAGACATCATTCAAAATAATGGAATTCTTAATGACACAGTTGTTCCCCACGAATGTCTTCTTGAAAAGAATCGAATTCTCGACTGTTCCATTAATAATGCTTCCGCTTGCCACAAGACTGTTCTTAACCATAGCTCCCGGATTATACTTTGCCGGCGGCAGATCACTGACCTTGGAATAGATGCTCGGCTGTGTCCGGAAGAAATACTCCCGTACTTCTGGCTTCAGGAAATCCATATTTGTCTGATAATATGCATCCACTGTTGAAATGTTACTCCAGTAATCTTTTATTTTATAACCGTAGATTTTCTTCAGATTCTTATACCTGATGAGAATATCGGTCACAAAATCATGTCTGTCATCTTCTGCGCAATGTTCGATCAGATCGATCAGCTGGCGTCTTCTGATTACATAGATACCCGTTGATACAATCTGTGACTGTGCCACCATCGGCTTCTCTTCGAATTCTTCAATGCGCATAGAATCATTCATTTTGATTGTTCCGAAACGGCTCACATCTTCGTTCGGACCAAGTTCTTTACAAACAACTGTAATATCTGCTTTCTTTGCAATATGATATTCCAGCACTTTGTTATAATCCATCTTATATACTGCATCACCTGATGTAATAATAACATAAGGTTCATGACAACGTTTTAAGAAATCCAGATTCTGGTATATCGCATCTGCCGTTCCGCGATACCAGTATCCGTTCTCCGCTGTGATCGTCGGGGTAAATACATAAAGCCCCCCTTGTTTTCTTCCGAAATCCCACCATTTTGAGGAATTCAGATGTTCATTCAGTGAACGTGCATTGTACTGCGTCAGAACTGCCACCTTCTGAATGTGAGAGTTTGACATATTGCTGAGCGCAAAGTCAATTGCTCTGTAGCTTCCTGCGATCGGCATCGCCGCTACTGCTCTCTTATGTGTCAGTTCACGCATCTTGTTGCTGTTACCACCTGCTAAAATAATTCCAACTGCTCTCATGCCTGTCCACCTGCCTTTATCAATGTTTCGCCACTTTCCAGTACTCCATCCGGGTAATCTTCTTTGGATGTTACGCCACTGACAGCAGTATTCTTTCCAATCTGTACGCCATCCGGTATCACGGATTTTTCACCCACAGCAACCAGTCCAAAGGAATAGATCGCCGGTTTTAATTTGTTCGGCACATCGCTTCCGATACCAAATGTAACATTATCTCCGACAACACAATTTTCAGCAATGATCGCCTTATCTACCACGCAATTCTTTCCAATTCTGGCGTCTTTCATAATAATAGAATCCTTGATAACAGAACCTTCTCCTATAATAACGCCGGATCCTATAATACTGTTATGTACCTCTCCATACACTTCTGCCCCGTTACAGATAATGCTTCTTTCTATCACAGACTGTGCGGAAATATACTGTGGCGGCAGGATCTCGCTGTTGGTATATATCTTCCAGAATTCTTCATACAAATTAAATTCCGGAATAATATCGATCAGTTCCATATTGGCCTCCCAATATGATCCCAATGTTCCTACATCTTTCCAATATCCGTTATATTCATATGCAAATAATCTCTCGCCTTTATTGTGACAATACGGAATGATATGTTTTCCAAAATCACATCCCGGCTCGTCCTTCAATGTCTCAAGCGCTTCCTTCAACGCTTTCCATGAGAAAATGTAAATTCCCATGGATGCCAGATTACTCTTCGGCTCTGCCGGCTTTTCCTGGAACTCCTGAATTCTTCCATCCTCGTCTGCGATAACGATTCCAAAACGGCTCGCCTCTTCCATCGGTACAGGCATTGCCGCAATCGTTACATCGGCATTATGTGCCTTATGATAATCCAGCATCACCTCATAATCCATCTTATAAATATGATCTCCCGATAAGATCAGAACATAATCCGGATCAAACTGCTCCATATAATCCAGGTTCTGATAGATCGCATTCGCAGTTCCGGAGTACCATTCACTGCTTCCACTTCTCTCATATGGCGGAAGCACTGTTACGCCTCCGTAATTCCTGTCAAGATCCCATGGAATACCAATCCCTATATGTGCATTCAACCTTAATGGCTGGTACTGTGTCAATACACCTACCGTATCGATTCCTGAATTAATGCAGTTGCTGAGTGGAAAGTCAATAATGCGGTACTTACCACCAAATGCAACGGCCGGCTTTGCAACTTTTGCTGTGAGAACTCCAAGTCTGCTGCCTTGTCCTCCTGCCAGCAACATTGCTATCATTTCCTTTTTCCTCATGTCATCACCCCTTCTCAGTTAGTCTTGCTTT
>ENA-OQED01000662-OQED01000662.1-human-gut-metagenome-genome-assembly--contig:-NODE-662-length-13544-cov-3.726094_pt1 | contig 13544 bp, 14 predicted proteins | sample MGYA00242790_ERZ504625 | MGnify/ENA primary metagenome ERZ504625 (study PRJEB26092, sample SAMD00036345) | human gut metagenome | host: Homo sapiens | study: EMG produced TPA metagenomics assembly of...
ATAGTAAATTAATGAAATAAGTTATTTATTTAAAGAAAGAGGAAAGGGAGTGAAGCTGAACGAGAGATTACTTTTTAATCATTTTTTTAATAGTGGTGCTGGTTCTGCTTCTTCCGTTTATCCTTTGGTGGAAGCACAGGCACAAAGAAACAGATAGAAAGGGGAACAGTAAAATGTAATAGGGTGAATGATTATAGCAAAAAGACCAGTATCAATATATGATTTTAAGGCTTTCGGGGCTGCCATTAAGCCGCGAGAAACGAATACGGAGAAAGTCGCAAAAAAGTAAGCGACGAGTTATATATCTCCCCGCGCTATCTTGCGAATATCGATAACAAAGGACAGCAGCCGAGCCTACAAGTTTTCTATGACCTCGTTACCCGTTATGCTGATATTTGGGTGTGTTCTGACTATATGTATCATTGTTATGGCAATACCTAATGCGTGCTGATTAGTATTTTTTTATATTGCTCCGCAAGCTCTTTCTTTCCCCATCTCATATACAAACTATACAAATAACGAGCAGTACTTTTGGAATAATCATTATCAGGGTTCTCGTTCATAACAGCATGAAAGACGGCATCTGCGTTAAGCAGGTGCTGTTCTGCTATCACAGGCTGAGAACGGGTATAAGCAATGACACCACGATAGAACTCGCACATACCATAATCAAGGTTATTTCTACCCATAACTTCATCAATGGTGGATTCACAGAAATCAATAATTTCCAGAGCAGAATCATATTCCTTATTCTGCACCAGCATGTTAGCAAGTGAGAGTGTCTGCTGCAGGGTATCATTATTCTCTATCAATCCAAGACTGGCATATTCCCTGCGTACTGTGAAAGCTGTCTTGAGTTCTGATACGGCTTCTTCCAGTTTCTTCCGGAACAGATAAGCTGTAGAGAGGTTGTTGTGCAGGTTTGAAAGCAGATTGGCGGAACGGGCATCCGCAGTATTGGTCTTATGGTAATTTTCCATGAGGCAATCGCCTTTTTATATTTCTTAATGGCATTATCATATTCCTTGCGTGGGAACAGAAGCTGTGCTTTGTAATCTAATAATAATGCTTTGTCACAGGCAGAAATGTGGTTGGTTTCTTGCGTAATATCTGGTGTGCCTGATTTATCTGAATTATACGATTTACTCGTTTCATCCGACTTGCCCGAATCATTCATAAAATTCATCACATATTCTATACGTTCTACCAGCTCCGACAGATAATCGGTATCCAGATATTTGTCAAAGTAAGGGTACATATCCTGTAAGAACAGTAGATAGTAAGCCCTGTTATCTAGGATGATGTGTCTGTTGATGCTTTTCAGACATTCCATGACAGTCACCGGTCTTTTTACATCCAGACCGTGAGCAAGGCAAATCAAATGCAGGTGATTTAACATCACATGGCAGTCTGATACGGTTGGAATGGTCTCTGCGATTGCCACTTCCTGAATGAGAGGATGGAGTGCAATCGTCTTATTTTCGGTATCTTCACTGATAATGCCATAGCGTATCAGCTCATTAACATTTTTGAGAGAATCCAGTTCCAGCCACATTTTGAACGCACTTTTATAAACTCCTGATACCGGCAGGAGTGAGAGGTTACGGAGGATATCAATACTGTCCTCATTTAATCTATTAAGCTTCATCAACATGCGAAGGTGTCCTATCATACTGGCATAGGAGAATTCATCATCCTTGAATACCTCGATTTCTTCCATGTTCTGCCCGATACCGCAGGAACGCAGCTCCTGTAACAATTCTTCCGGTTCCATGCCGCTGGCTTATAAGGTAAGAGCAGCCATGCAGACAGTCAGGGTATGACAGTTCACTTCTTCTATAATGGCAGACACACTGTCCGGATCACGTTTTGCAGAAGGACAATGCTTGTAGAACAGTTCTGTCAGTTCTTTTTCTTTATCCAATTCCTTTATTTCTATAGAATCATAATTCTTAAGTTTGCATCTGCTGGTAATCAATAGCTGCATATCATTCTTCATCAGTTCCTTTAAGAAGGGTTCGTCCTTTGGAAGCACATTGAAGTTGTCCAGAATCAGCAGTGTATCTGTGTGGAGTCTCTGCATCACCTTATAGTGATTCTGAAAACGGACTTCCTCATTCATTTCTACGGAATCATCTGCAAATGTAAGGTTTGCGATGTCTTTTCTCAAATCACCGGTGTAATACAGATAAATGATATTGGTGTACTTTTTACGGTTCGTCTGTGCATAGGCTTTGGCAACTTCGCTTTTTCCAATGCCTGCCATACCAGTAATGAATAAGACGGATTGATTGGAAAGATGGGATGCGATTGCTTTTATCTCATCCTTTCGTCCAATGAATGCCTGATTGCAGGAGGGAAGCTTATTGCAAAGAATCACTTCCGAAAGGTCGGGAGAATAGAGCGCACCTGTGCTATGGTCATTCAAAATCGCATATCTTACCACAGAGCAGAAAAAGGCTGCATTATCCGGCTCCTGAATCAGTGCATCAGCCATTTCCTGCCCGATGGTTTTTATACTGTCTGTAATCAATTCCTCCATCTGGATTCGAGCCTGTGCTTCGTTCAACAGGTTCGGAATAATCTTATCTCTGAAATCATCCTCCATCGTATCCCATTCATCCTCATCTTCATAAGTCTTTAGGATATCTATAGGAATCGGGCGGGCGCCATTGCACCAGCGGCTGTACATCGTCGTGTCATCTGCGATTAATTCCGAAGCTGTCAGAGTATCATCCAGATATGCAGAGAACAGACTGCGTACAAGCTGGTGCTGCGGGTAGGTTTTCTTTTTATTTTCCAATAATACACCAATCACATTGGCGAAGGTCAGTCTGTTTCTCATCTGTGTGCTCCTTTCAGAGAGGATTTATCAATCCCGCTATCTATCTTATCTGTCTTTCTATATTTTCATTCTTTGAAAAGTTTCTATGTCAAGTCGCGGTCAAGTGACCGTCAATTATTTTATTCTCTATATTTTACTACAATTAACTTACAAAACGTAGCCGGGCGGCATCAGAAATGAAGCAAATCGGCTACAACAATCATAACACAAAACAAACTTATGTTCTACAAGAATATCGAAATGTTTTAACTGTACATTGAAAACTTCATGAGTTGTATTCACAGTCAACGGACTTTGCGATGATACTTAAAGCAATTTAAGCGGAGCAAAGAACAGACACTTCCGTCAAGGGTGGGAGATGATCTCGCGCAGGAGAGGCCCACAGGCAGGTTTCAGTAGTGAGAAATCGGTGCTAAAGAATCCAGACAGTGGATACGTAGAAAACCAAACTAAGAGTACTGGAACAATCTTACTTTAGGAACCGCTTATTGCGGGTAGGAAAGAAGGTGGTTAATGAGAATATTACGAGAGGAGGCAGGACTACCATGAAAACAGAACTTGATACAAGAGCGTTATTAAATGTAAAGGAAATGTGTGAGTACCTTGGTATTGGACAGACGAAAGCAAGAGAATTGCTTTCCAATCCGGCCAATGGTTTCACGGTAAGAATCGGTAACAGACTATATGCTCATAAGGGCAGATTAGACCACTGGTTACTGAATCAGATTCTTTCATAAATAAGAACACGGAGGAGTTTCAAAATGAGAATTCAATTTTTGAAACGGATTGATAATTGTAAGGTTTATGGTAGAATAGGGACGATATTTGGAATCCTTCCTATTCTACACTTAGGAAGGAGGCATAAATGGGTAAATCCCTTAATGGTAAAGAATTAGGTAAAGGCTTATCACAGAGAAAGGATGGTCTTTATCAGGGAAGATTCGTGAATCGTTTTGGCAAGAAGCAGACGGTTTACGCAAAGACGCTGAATGAGGTAAGACAGAAGCTTAGAAACGAACAGTATGAGGATGAAAAGGCACTCAATGTTGTTGCGAAGGACACATTCTACTACAATTTATATGTAGTGGCAATCGACACAGGAATGCGTATTGGTGAGTTGATGGGGCTTCAGTGGTCTGATGTAGACTTTGAAAAGAAGGTTGTACACGTCAGACGTTCCTTATGCTATTTCCGCAAGGATGGCAAATATGTCTTTGAATGGCATGATACCAAGACGCATAACAGCAAGCGAACCATTCCCTTAACAACAAGAGCTATGGAAGCTCTGAAAAAACAAAGAGTTCGCGGGCAGGAGATTCTGCTTAAGAACGCACAAACAGCACAGGACGAATACAAGAATCTGGTTTTCGTAACCAGAAACAATCGACCTACACAGCAGTTCATCGTACAGGAATGTATGGATGTAACAACGAGACGAATTCAGAAGGAACACCCGGAATTTGAGAGGTTCTCTCCTCATTGTTTCCGTCACACCTTTGCAACAAGGGCAATCGAGAACGGAATGCAGCCTAAGAGCGTGCAGAAGCTTCTCGGACATGGCTCATTACAGCTGACAATGGATTTGTATTGTCACGTAACAGATGATACCTTGTTTGACGAGATGAGGAAGATGGAAGCGGTGTAAAGTGTGTAAAAAGTGTGTAGTAAAGCAATTTGAGACAATAATAAAGGCGTGAAAGCCTTATAAACAGGAGGTTTTAAGATAAAATGGAACAGTATAAGCAGGAATTTATAGACTTTATGGTGGAGAGTGACGTGCTGAAATTTGGTGATTTCACATTAAAGAGCGGTCGTAAATCACCATTTTTCATGAATGCGGGAGCATATGTGACAGGCTCACAGCTTAAGAGACTCGGAGAGTACTACGCAAAGGCTATCCATGCAAACTACGGAGATGACTTTGATGTATTATTCGGACCTGCATACAAGGGAATCCCGCTTGCAGTGGTAACAGCTATCGCATACCATGAGCTCTATGGCAAAGAGGTGCGCTACTGCTCAGACAGAAAAGAGGCAAAGGATCACGGTGCAGACAAGGGAGGCTTCCTTGGAAGCAAGCTTAAGGATGGCGACAGAGTAGTTATGATAGAGGATGTCACCACATCCGGCAAATCAATGGAGGAGACAGTTCCAAAGGTAAGAGGAGCTGCAGATGTCACAATCGTAGGTCTTATGGTGAGCCTTAACAGAATGGAAGTCGGACAGGGTGGCAAGGTAAGCGCGCTTGACGAAATCCATGAGAAGTACGGCTTTGAGGGCAATGCAATCGTCACAATGGAAGAGGTTACAGAGTATCTCTACAACAGAGAGCATGATGGCAGAGTAGTCATTGATGACACAATCAAAGCAGCTATAGATGAGTACTATAAGCAGTACGGCTGCAAATAGGAGAATATAAATTGCTTGGCAGAAGAAAACGTAACAGGTATAAGTTTACGGAAAAGAAGCAATCTAAGAGGGGGATAGCTGCACTTGTTGTGGCTATCCTCATAGAGATTGTATATATAGTTTTTTGAATGCGGCATTCAGAGGAGATGGCAATCTGTCTATGTACTATGGCAGTGCCGGTATACTGATGCTTGGCATATCTCTGGCAGATTTCGGGTTTGCCATCAGAAGCCTCTTTGATGAGGAATCATTCATGACATTTCCACGACTGGCAGTGTTTTTTTCACTCATAGCGGTAATCAGCTGGGGAGGAACGTATGTTGTCGGCTTTATAATTTAGCACATATTATATCAATAGTGCGATAAAACTGTCATGAATATTTGAATTAAAAATAGAAAGATTATAGGGATATATGAGTTATAAAGAGATTTATGAACTCTCCAATGAGCTTTACGCAGAGCGATTAGAGCTTGTGGAGGAGCGGATAGAGCAGATCATCAGAGAGCCTGCGATAGAGCCGGCTTTTGCAGATTATTTCACAAGTGTGGCAAAGTGCATCAACACTATTAAAAACCATAGCGCAGATAAGGAATTTAACGATTTATTCTATTCACAGTTTGATAAAGAAAATTACGAGAAAAGCTATGCCAACCCGGCATATGCCGTAAAGGTGCTCGGAGATGAGTATGGTCAGCTTTTATCGGCTGTATATGCAAAAATTGCCGGAAGCATCACGCATATCTTTCAGGGAGATATAAAATATCTCTGCATTTATGCAGAGCTTATTGTAGAGCTATACAATTATTTTGAGAATGCCGATGAGCTGAGTCCTGATGAGATAAGGGGCTGTATATACTCGTTCATGCATGATTATGAGGAGCTTTTTGCAGAGGATGACAACAGAGCACTCCTTGACCCGGCTTATGATTACTATACAGAGCTTGTAAATGAGGCAGATTTGTCAAATGATGATTATCTGTATTCCTACGGACTGTATGTCGGAGAGAATGAGCGCGCCGGCAGAGCGCATCTGGCTTCATTTTCAGATGAGGAGATACAGGCCATGGCAGATACCTATACAGAAGGATACCGCATTGGCTTTATTACCTGCAACAAGGATATCTCAAAGAAGTCGGTGGTTCAGGTGCTTTATCCGCTTGGCTTTGAGCGTATGATAAGAGCAGCATTAAAGAATTTTGAGAAAATGGGTATGAAGCCTGCCATGAGACCTTTTTCCACATCGGTCAATAAGCAGTTTGAATATGACCACAAGGAGGATATGGCACTGTGGCTTGACAAGGCATATGTGGAGTATCGTCTTGAGTGCATGCACAATGCACTTGAGCGAATGAAGGATGTAGCATGTAAATGTGGAGGTCCTGCTGTCATAGAGATATTTGGCGAGGAGCCGTTTGCTCCGGTTTCAAAGAAGGAGGCTGCGCATTTTGATGATGAGCAGCAGAAGCTTGTAGTCCATATGACAAGCGTGCGCTCACAGTATATGAACAGCTATATCCACAGCGAGGACAGAAGCTTTACGATTATTGCCTATCCGTGTGCTGCAATCGGACCTGATTATAAGGAAATTTTTACGGAGACTGTAAAGATTAATACTCTTGATTATGCACTCTACAGAGATATGCAGCAGAAAATTATAGATGTGCTCGATACAGCAGACAGGGTGCATATCGTCGGAACAAACGGCAACAGGACAGACTTGTATGTCAAGATTCATGAGCTTAAGGAGCCTTCAAAGGAGACGGCTTTTGAAAACTGTGTGGCTGATGTAAATATCCCTGTCGGAGAGGTGTTTACTTCACCGGTGCTAGAGGGTACAAACGGCAAGCTGCATGTCAGTCAGGTATATCTCAATGAGCTTAATTTCCTTAATCTGGAAATTGACTTTAAGGATGGCATGATTGATAAATATACATGTACCAATTTTGAGGATGAGGAAGAAAACGAAAAGTATATATCAGACAATGTGCTTTTCCATCATGACACACTGCCTATGGGTGAGTTTGCCATAGGCACCAATACGACAGCCTACCGTATGGCGAGAGTATACGATATCGCGGCAAAGATGCCTATTCTCATAGCAGAGAAGACAGGACCGCACTTTGCGGTGGGTGATACCTGCTACACATACGATGAGGACAATATGACATACAACCCTGACGGAAAAGCAATCATTGCCAGGGATAATTCAGTTTCCATCCGCAGAAAAAAGGATATATCAAAGGCATATTTCAACTGCCACACGGATATCACAATACCATATGATGAGCTTGGAGCCATCACAGTTATTCGACACGATGGCTCAACCTGTGATATAATAAGAGATGGCAGATTTGTACTTGAGGGCGTAGAAGAGTTGAACAAACCGCTCGATACGCTTGATGCAGAAAGCAAATAATTGTTAGACGTATAAGGAGGATAAAATGGCAAAGGTTGGAATAGTTATGGGCAGCGACTCAGATTTAAAGGTGATGAGTAAGGCAGCAGATATGCTTGAAGAGCTCGGCATAGAGTATGAGCTCACCATCATCTCGGCACACCGTGAGCCGGATGAGCTTATTGAGTGGACAAGAGGCGCTGAGGAGAGAGATGTAAAGGTAATAATAGCAGGAGCGGGAATGGCAGCAGCACTTCCGGGAATGTGTGCAGCGCTTTTTGCACTTCCTGTTATCGGAGTACCGCTTTCAGGAAAGAATCTGGATGGAATGGATGCAGTGTTCTCAATCATGCAGATGCCACCGGGAGTGCCTGTTGCCACAGTTGCAATTGACGGTGCGAAAAATGCAGCAATCCTTGCAGCAAAGATACTCGCAGCAGGTGATGATGCAATCCTTGAGAAGATCAAAAAGTATACAGCAGATATGAAGGCTCAGGTTGTAGCAAAGGATGCGAAACTGAAACAGGTTGGATATAAGCAGTATCTTGCTGAGAAATAGATTGTATTGTCATCTATAGGAGGGTTTTTATGGGTATATTGCAAAAGGCAGACAGATGTATGGATGAGGCAGCAGCCTTATTTGGCGAGAATAAGCTTTTTTTGGCAGAGAATAAGGCACAGGAGACAGCCGGTCTTTATAAGAGCTGTGGCGCATATGAGCAGATGGCAAAGACTGTCAATTTTATGGGAGTCATATATGCATCTATTGGAGACTTAAGCATGTCAATTGACTGCTACCTAGAGGCTATGGATGTAGCTGTGGAGCAGGGCTCAACAGAGATAATCATGCTTGTAAACAATAATATAGGCTCACTCTATATGGAGCTTGGATTGTATGAAAAGGCTATCAGATATTTCAACGAAGCACTGGAGCTGTGCAAGCCACCGCTGCATGGAGAGAGGGATAGCTATTATCAGGAGCTTCTTATGCTTCATCTGAATCTGTGCATATCATACACGGGAATTAATGAGTTTGAAAAGGCAGAAAAGCATCTTTCTGACGCGATACTCTTTAATGAGATAGCTGGCAGTGATAAAAACAGATTTCTGATAGATATGTCACAGGCACATATGCTGTGGAAGATGGGAAATGAGGATGAGGTCAGAGATCATGTGGAAGAGCTGGTTGAGGGTGCGATAAACAATATCAATTCTGCCAATTATGTACTTGAGATACTAAGCCTTTGCAATCTATTTATGAATATGGGAGAGTTCGATGCATGGAAAAAGGTTATTGTGGAGTATGAACGCTTTGCTATTGAAACAGAAAATCTGTTTTTCCAGAAGACCTGTGTCAAGATGTGGATGAAATATGAGAGCGCCATGGGTGATACAGAGGCGTACAACAAGCTGTGCGTATATTACGCAAATCTCCACTCTATGCAGGTGAAGGAGCAGATAAAGCGTCTTGGTGATACAATCGACCTTAAGCTTCAGCTTCAGGAGACTGAGTATGAGCGCCGTAAGGCAGTCAGACTCAACTACACAGATATGCTTACAGGCATGGGCAATAAGTTCAAGATGCGAAACGATTTTGAAAAGCTTGTGAGCAAAAATCAGGATTCAGATGGTGCAGGAATCACGTTTGGAGTAGTGGATATAGATTTCTTCAAGTCATTTAACAGAAACAGTGGCAGAGTCACCGGTGATGCAGTGCTAAAAGAATTGTCATCCATAATAAATGAGAGCATCAAAGATAAGGGAATGGGGTATCATTTCTATGGCGATGAATTCTACATAATCCTGCAGGAAACGGATGAGGATATCATTAAAAATATAGCCGAGCATATAAGACTTGAGCTTGCCAAAAAACAGATACTTCATGAGAGCTCTAAGGTGGATGAGTATCTGACTGTATCACAGGCATATGTTACCGCCCCAGATGTAAAGGTGCCGGATGAGTTTTCTAGGCTGTTTAAGACGGTGGATGAAGTGCTCAATGATGTGAAGGAAAAGGGCAGAAATGCATATAAGATAGTCTGATGCTTTAAGCGTATAAGACAACTATAAAATGACACGCAGCCGTAAAACGTTGCGTGTCATTTTTATTTGTACTTATACTTTTATATGGCTATATCGTCTCATTTATATTCCGGATATAACAATATCAGTGCCTGCCTTCTCATATATATCTGCTGTCTCAGGAGAGATACCGGAGTCGGTGATTACCATATTGATGTCATCAAGCGATGCATAGCTAGATATGGATGTTGTATCAAACTTGGTGTGGTCTACAAGAGCCACAGTTTTAGCGGAGGCCTTGATACACATGTGCTTTAAATCAGCCTCGTATATACTGAAATCAGTCAGTCCGTCTTCTACAGAGAAGCCTCTTGCTGACACGAACGCGATATCTGTGTGTATCTTTTTGAGTAAATCAGCGCCAAGCAGTCCTTCTATGGAAGCGGATGCACTGGTTACGATACCGCCTGTCAGGATGACTGTGACACCCGGGATATCCTTTAGCTCTAAAGCCAGATTGATGCCATTGGTGATGACGGTCAGCTCTGTAAAGCCTGAAAGCTTCATGCCGAGAGTGTAGGCTGTGGAGCTGGCATCAAGGAATATACACATATGGTCACTTACGAGCTTTATCGCCTCGTTTGCAATCTCCTCTTTAGCTTCCTTGTTTTCCAAGGCGCGGTCATGGAACAGGTAGGCCCTCGAGGTTAAATCAGTCATGTCATGGGTTTTATCTTTGTAGATAGCACCGCCGTGAGTCTTTGTCAGAAGCTTTTCCTTATCCATCTGGTTTAAATCTGTTCTTATTGTCGTGGTCGATACACCAAGCAGCTCGCTGAGCTCATTGGTGGTGGCCTTACGGTTTTCTTTTAAATAATCGAGAATCTTTTGTTGTCTTTCTAATTGCAGCATAGATTTTCCTCTTTCTTTTGATTTCTGTTGTATTTTTACGTACATATTTTTATCACAAAGCATTGCATAAATATATAATAACTCAAATAAGTAAATAAAGCTAGTGCTTTCGATTGCTTATGCTTTTTTTATTTGATGTCATTTAATTATATTTATTTTTACTTTTATTTGCTTTTGCTATTGCATTTTTTCTTTTAAAGTGTTATATTTATATCAACAAATAAAAGCAAACACAAATTATATAAGGCGGAGGTATTATTAAATGAAGTTTTTCGTAGATACAGCAAATGTCGAGGACATTAAGAAAGCAAACGATATGGGAGTCATCTGTGGAGTTACAACAAACCCTTCACTCATCGCAAAAGAGGGCAGAGACTTCAATGAGGTAATTAAAGAAATCACATCTATCGTTGACGGACCGATAAGCGGAGAGGTAAAAGCAACAACAGTTGATGCAGAGGGCATGATAAAAGAAGGACGTGAAATCGCAGCTATTCATCCAAACATGGTAGTTAAGATTCCTATGACAGTTGAGGGGCTTAAGGCTGTCAAGGTACTTTCATCAGAGGGCATCAAGACAAACGTTACTCTTATTTTTTCAGCAAATCAGGCAATTCTTGCTGCAAATGCAGGTGCTACATATGTTTCACCTTTCCTTGGCAGACTTGATGATATCAGCCAGCCGGGCATTGAGCTGATCAGACAGATTTCTGAGATTTTTGATATCTATGGATATGACACAGAGATTATTGCAGCTTCAATCAGAAACCCAATTCATGTCACAGACTGTGCACTTGCAGGAGCTGATATCGCAACAATTCCTTACAAGGTTATCGAGCAGATGACAAAGCATCCACTTACAGATCAGGGAATCGAGAAGTTCCAGGCTGATTACAGAGCTGTATTTGGGGATTAGATATTATAAACCAAAGACAGGTATAAATATTTTATTTCATGTCATAGATTTAACAGGAGAACAAAATGAACAAATTAGAGCTTCAGATTACAGCAAATGAAGTCAGGAAGGGTATCGTCACGGCTGTGCATTCTGCAAAGGCGGGACATCCGGGCGGCTCACTTTCTGCAGCAGATATATTTACATATCTGTATTTTGAGGAGATGAACATTGATCCAAAGAATCCTAAAAAGCCGGATAGAGACCGTTTTGTGCTTTCAAAGGGACACACGGCTCCGGGACTTTACTCTACACTTGCGCAGAGAGGCTATTTTCCGGTTGAGGATTTAAAGACACTCAGACATCTGGGATCATATCTGCAGGGACATCCTGACATGAAGCATATCCCGGGTGTGGATATGTCGAGCGGTTCGCTCGGACAGGGCATTTCTGCGGCGGTAGGAATGGCACTTTCTGCAAAGCTTACAAATGATGATTACAGAGTATATACACTTCTCGGCGATGGCGAGATTCAGGAGGGACAGGTCTGGGAGGCTGCTATGTTTGCGGGCTTCAGAAGGCTTGATAACCTTGTTGTTATAGTTGATAACAACGGACTTCAGATTGATGGACCGGTGGATCAGGTGTGCTCACCATATCCTATTGGTGAGAAATTCAAGGCATTCAATTTCCATGTGATTGATCTGAAGGATGGAAATGACATGGATCAGATTGCTGACGCATTTAAAGAAGCAAGAAATACAAAGGGTATGCCGACGGCAATTATAGCACATACCGTAAAGGGCAAGGGTGTTTCATTTATGGAAAATCAGGTCGGCTGGCATGGCAAGGCTCCAAATGATGAGGAGTATGCAGTTGCCATGGAGGATCTGAGAAAGGAAGGTGAAGCATTATGTCAGAAGTAAAGAAAATCGCCACACGTGTCAGCTACGGAAATGCACTTGTAGAGCTTGCAAAGGAGCACGATGACGTATATGTTCTTGATGCTGACCTTGCGGCTGCCACACAGACAGCCATCTTCAAAAAGGAATTTCCAGATCGTCACATAGACTGTGGTATTGCAGAGTGCAATATGATGGGTATCGCTGCAGGAATCGCAGCAACGGGAAAGGTGCCTTTTGCCAGTTCCTTTGCCATGTTTGCGGCAGGACGTGCGTTTGAGCAGGTGAGAAACTCTATTGGATATCCTCATCTCAATGTGAAAATAGGTGCGACACACGCAGGTATTTCGGTAGGAGAGGATGGAGCCACCCACCAGTGCAACGAGGATATTGCACTCATGAGAGCAATTCCTGGCATGGTTGTAATAAACCCAAGTGATGATATAGAGGCAAAAGCCGCTGTAAAGGCAGCTTATGAGTATGAGGGTCCTGTATACATGAGGTTTGGCCGTCTTGCAACACCGATAATAAATGACAATGCAGAGTATAAATTTGAAATCGGAAAGGGTGTTACACTCCGTGAGGGAACGGATGTAGCTATCATAGCTACCGGTCTGTGCGTGGCAGAGTCACTTGCGGCGGCAGAAAAGCTTGCAGCAGATGGAGTAAATGCAAAGGTCATAAATATACACACTATCAAGCCTCTTGATGAGGAGCTTGTTGTAGCTGCAGCGAAGGAATGCGGCAGGGTGGTTACTGTGGAGGAGCACTCTGTAATAGGAGGACTCGGAGCCGCGGTATGTGAGACACTTTCGCGCAAGGCTCCAACACCGGTAAAGACAATAGGCATACAGGACTGCTTTGGTGAGTCAGGTCCTGCTGTAGCTTTGCTTAAGAAATACGGACTTGATGCAGAGGGCATTTATGCATCAGTGAAGGATTTTTTATAAGTATTTAAAATAGTTTGGTTTTATGATTTTTCATATTTTCCCTAATATAATAATAAACTAATAAAAGAAAGGACAGCCGGGATACGGTTGTCCTTTCTTCTACTTTGTATACATATAAAAACTTTAATGTTTTAATTAGTGTAAAATAATTTAATATATCAGATAAAAATCTATAACACAATATATATTTTAAATTTTATTAAATTATTTTAC
>ENA-OQED01000668-OQED01000668.1-human-gut-metagenome-genome-assembly--contig:-NODE-668-length-13478-cov-1.356977_pt1 | contig 13478 bp, 12 predicted proteins | sample MGYA00242790_ERZ504625 | MGnify/ENA primary metagenome ERZ504625 (study PRJEB26092, sample SAMD00036345) | human gut metagenome | host: Homo sapiens | study: EMG produced TPA metagenomics assembly of...
CAAAATACCTCCAAAGACGTTTTTGGTCTTTGCGGGATGCTTGCATGAGCGGTATGGAATCAGGCTCTTGCTGCAGTCAGACAATCAGGCGAACAGGCCGATTGCATAGCCGACGATGCCGAGGGCGAAGAGGCCAAGGATGATGATGAGCGGGTTGACGTTCTTGCGCAGGAGCCACATGCAGGCGAGGTCATGAGCAGCGGCACGATGCCGGGCATGAGGCTGTCGAGGATGGTCTGGACCGTCGTCGTGACCTGCTCGCCGGCGCTGTTCGTGTAGCTCGAGAGCACGAGCGGCATGTTGACGGTCGTCCACTTGGCGACGAGGGCGCCCATGACGAGAAGTCCGAGGACGGAGGAGCCTTCCGTGAGGAAGCGCATCTTGTTGCCGCCCATCTCATCGACGAGCTCCGTGCCCTTCGAGTAGCCGTACATGACGCCGTACCAGTTCGTGGCGAGGCGGATGGCGTTGAAGACGAGGAAGAAGATCAGCGGGCCCATGATGCTGCCCGTCAGGGCGATGCCAGCGCCGAGGGCCGCGAGGACCGGGCGCAGCGTGCCCCAGAAAATCGGGTCGCCGACGCCGGCGAGCGGGCCCATGAGGCCGACCTTGACGCCGGAGATTGTCTGGTCGCTGATGTCCGCGCCGTTGGCTTTCTTCTCCTCCATGGCGGCCGTGATGCCCATGATCGGCGTGGCGAGGAACGGCTGCGTGTTGAAGAATTCGAGGTGGCGCTTCATGGCGGCGGCCATTGCCGGCTTATCGTCCTTGTAGACCTTCCGCAGGGCCGGCAGCAGCGAGACGCAGAAGCCGATGGCCTGCATGCGCTCGAAGTTGAACGAGCCCAGGAGGAAGTTCGAGCGGATGAAGATGTTGATGAGATCTTTTTTTGTTGAGTTTCTTTTCCATGATCGTGTTTTCCTCCTTCACCTTACATGAGATCGGAGTCGTCGATGTCATCGAGCCCCGTGCCGCCAGCTGCGCTAGGGCCGCCCGTCTTGGCGGCCTCTTCGATGGCGATGTCGCGCTGCAGGCCCTTGATGTGGAAGTAAGCAGCGATCAGGCCGATGGCGCCGAAGCCGATGAGGTTGACGTTCGTGAAGACGGCGACGAGGAAACCGAGGAAGAAGAACGGCATGAGCGATTTCGCATTCATCATGTTGATGACCATCGCATAACCGACGACGACGATGAAGCCGCCGGCGACCTGGAGGCCGCGCGTGATGACTTCAGGGATTGAAGCGAGCATGGCGTTGACGGTGTCCGTGCCGGCGATGGCAGCGACGAGCGCAGCCGGTACAGCAACGCGGATGGCCTGCAGAAGGAGGCCGCCGAGATGGCACATCTCAATGCCGAAGCCGTTGCCCTCTAAGGCAAACTTATCGGCGAGGTGCTGGAAGAAGACGGTGATCGTGCGGACGAAGATCGTCAGGACCTGGCCTGCAGCGGCGAGCGGTACGGCGATTGCGATGCCGGCGCCGATGCTCTGGTGGCCGACGATGACGAGGATGGCGGAGACGACGGATGCGAGCGCGGCATCTGGTGCCATGCTGCGCCGACGTTCATCCAGCCGAGCGCGAGCATTTCAAGTGTACCGCCGAGGATGATACCGGTTGTGATATCGCCGAGCACGAGGCCGACGAGCGTGCAGGCGACGAGCGGGCGATGGAATTGTGCTTCATCGAGGACCGACCCCATGCCGGCGACGGCTGCGACGAGGATGAGCAGGATGAACTGGATTGTAGTCATTTTGAATGTTCCCCCTTCAGGATATGGCGGCAGCCTCCCCAAGGCTGCCGCTTGTTTCATTTCCCAAAATCAGTCGGATCAGCCGCTCAGAGCAGGCCCTTTGCCTTGAGTGCCTCGATGGCGTCTTTCTTCGGCTCGTTGGCGAGCTTGCGGATCTCGACCTCGATGCCCATGTCGACGAGCTCCTTGATGGCCTGTGCATCATCCTTGTTGACTGCGACGGCCTGGGAGATCAGCGTGTCGCCGTCCTTGTAGGTCATGCCGCCGAGGTTGACCGACTTGAACGGGATGCCGCCCTTGACGGCGCGCACGACATCGCGCGGGTTCGTGAAGAGGAACAGCGTCTTGAAGGGCGCGTACTTCGGGTTCTTGTAGGCGGCAACGGCCTTCTCGACCGGGATGACGTACGCTTGATGCCCGGAGGAGCGACCTGCAGCAGGAGCTTCTTGCGCAGCGTGTCCTGAGCGACATCGTCGTTGCAGCACATGATGCGGTTGCAGCCCGTCACCTTTGTCCATACCGTAGCGACCTGGCCGTGGATCAGACGATCGTCAATGCGGCAAAATGCGATTTCCATGATAGAACCTCTCTTTCTTATCCTAAAGCAGCGCCGCTCTTTCTTAGCGGCTGCTCATCTATCTGACGATTCATATAATACAATAAAACAAGAAAGAAATCATCTGATATGCGTCACAACATGACGGAAGAAGCGTATGACATTTGTCATATCGGCAATTCTTATGGATTTTTTGCGATGCGGTGTATATAATAGATGTACGATTCACGGAGAACACGTGACAGGATACAGATTCAGATATGGAGGGACTCACATGGCTATGGTGCCGAAACTCAATACGATGCATTTTGATAAGGAGACGCCGTTTCAGGTCGTGGCACCATTTGAGCCGATGGGCGACCAGCCGCAGGCCATCGAGGAGCTGGCTGCAGGTGTCGAGAACGGCCAGCAGGCGCAGGTCCTCTTAGGCGCGACGGGCACGGGCAAAACGTACACGATCGCCAAGGTCATCGAGAAGGTGCAGAAGCCGACGCTCGTCATCGCCCACAACAAGACGCTTGCGGCGCAGCTCGCGAGTGAGTTCAAGGCGTTCTTCCCGAACAACTACGTCGGCTACTTCGTCAGCTATTACGACTTCTACCAGCCGGAGGCCTACATCGCCTCGACGGACACCTACATCGAGAAGGATGCGTCGATCAACGACGAGATCGATGAGCTGCGCCACAGCGCGACGTGTTCGCTCTTCGAGCGGCGCGACGTCATCATCGTCGCGTCTGTCTCTTGCATCTACGGCCTGGGCTCGCCGGAGAGCTACCACGAGATGGTGCTGTCGCTGCACAAGGGCCAGATGGTCGAGCGCGACGCGATCTTAAAGAAGCTCGTCTCCATCCGCTACGAGCGCAACGACATCGCGTTCGAGCGCGGCCAGTTCCGCGTGCGCGGCGATGTCATCGAGGTCTTCCCGGCCGGCTACAACAACCGCGCGGTGCGCATCGAGCTCTTCGGCGACGAGGTCGACCGCATCGTCGAGTTCGACGTCGTGACGGGGGAGGTCTACGGCGAGCGCACGCATTCGATGATCTTCCCGGCCTCGCACTACGTCACGGAGGACGAAGACCTCAAGATCGCGATGAAGGACATCGAGGTGGAGATGGAGGAGCAGGTCAAGAAGTTCAAGGCGGAGGGCAAGCTCATCGAGGCCCAGCGCATCGAGCAGCGCACGCGCTACGACCTCGAGATGATGCAGGAGATGGGCTACTGCTCGGGCATCGAGAACTACTCGCGCCACCTGACGCACCGCAAGGCCGGTGACGCGCCCTACACGCTGCTCGACTACTTCCCGGAGGACTTCCTCATCGTCATGGACGAGTCGCATGTGACGCTGCCGCAGCTCCACGCGATGTACGCCGGCGACCGCAGCCGCAAGGTGTCGCTCGTCGAGAACGGCTTCCGCCTGCCGTCCGCCTTCGACAACCGCCCGCTGACCTTCGAGGAATTTGCCGCGCGCATCAACCAGATCATCTACGTCTCGGCGACGCCGGGCAAGTACGAGCTCGAGCAGGCGCAGCAGGTTGCGCAGCAGATCATCCGCCCGACGGGGCTCTTAGACCCCGAGATCGAGGTGCGGCCGCTCGAGGGCCAGATCGACGACCTGCTCGCCGAGATCAAGCTGCGCATCGAGCGCCACGAGCGCGTGCTCGTCACGACGCTGACGAAGAAGATGGCGGAGAACCTCACGGACTACTTCACGGAAGTCGGCGTCAAGGTCCGCTACCTGCATTCTGACATCGCGACGATCGAGCGCGCGGAGATCATACACGACCTGCGCGCCGGCGAATTCGACGTGCTCGTCGGCATCAACCTCCTGCGCGAGGGCCTCGACATGCCGGAAGTCTCCCTGATCGCCATCCTCGATGCCGATAAAGAGGGCTTCCTGCGCTCCGACACATCGCTCATCCAGATCATCGGCCGCGCGGCCCGCAATGCGCACGGCCATGTCATCATGTACGCCGACCGCATCACGGACTCGATGAAGCGCGCCATCGATGAGACGGCGCGCCGCCGCGAGATCCAGCAGGGCTACAACAAGGCGCACGGCATCACGCCGAAGACCATCGTCAAGCCCATCAAGCCGCTCATCGAGACGACGCTCGTGGCCGAGTCGGGCGGCAAGTACGAGGTCAAGAAGGGCAGGAAGAAGCTCACGAAGAAGGATAGGGAGAACCTCATCAAGACGCTGACGCGCGAGATGCAGCAGGCATCGCGCGCGCTCGAGTTCGAGCGGGCCGCAGAGCTCCGCGACATGATCCTCGAGCTCGACGGCAGCCTGCCCGGCGCGGCACCAAAGAAGGCCGCCAAGAGCAGGCGAAGCAAGAAGTGAGCGCCACGGGTGCCCACCATGCGATAGCGATCATAGATACATCGATACTAGATAATGAGTAGATACTAGATAATAGGTAAAAGCAATGGAACGATACATCAAGATACGGGGCGCCAGAGCCCACAACCTCAAGAACATCAACGTCGACATCCCGCGCGACAAGCTCGTCGTCATCACGGGCCTGTCGGGCTCGGGCAAGTCGTCCCTGGCCTTCGACACCATCTACGCCGAGGGCCAGCGCCGCTACGTCGAGTCGCTCTCGTCGTACGCGCGCCAGTTCCTCGGCCAGATGGACAAGCCGGACGTCGACCAGATCGACGGCCTCTCGCCGGCCATCTCGATCGACCAGAAGACGACGAGCCACAACCCGCGCTCGACCGTCGGCACGGTCACGGAGATCTACGACTACCTCAGACTGCTCTTTGCGCGCGTCGGCCATCCGCACTGTCCGAAGTGCGGTAAGCCCATCACGCAGCAGTCGGTCGACCAGATGATCGACCAGATCCGCGAGCTGCCGGAGCGCACGAAACTGCTCGTCATGGCGCAGGTCGTGCGCGGCAAGAAGGGCGAGCACAAGAAAGTCCTCGCGCACATCCGCCACGAAGGCTATGTACGCGTGCGCATCGACGGCGAGGTCATGGACATCGGCGAGGACATCCAGCTCGAGAAGAACAAGAAGCACACGATAGAGGTCGTCATCGACCGCCTCGTCGTGCGCGAGGGCATGGAGTCGCGCCTGGCCGACTCACTCGAGACGGCGCTGAAGCTCGGCGAAGGCGTCGCCTACGTGCAGATCGTCGGCGGCGAACTCCTGATGTTCAGCGAGAACTTCGCCTGCGTGGACTGCGGCATCAGCCTGCCCGAGATCACGCCGCGCATGTTCTCCTTCAACAACCCCTACGGCGCCTGCCCCGTCTGCACGGGCCTCGGCAGCCACATGGAGTTCGATGAAGAGCTCGTCGTGCCTGACGCGAGCCTGAGCGTGGGCGACGGTGTCTTTGCGCCGCTCTCGAAGAACCTGCACTCGTACGCGATGTGCGTGATGAAGGCCATCCTCGAGAATCGCGGCTACAGCCTCGAGACGCCGTGGCAGGAGCTCGATAAGAAGACAAAGCAGGCCCTGCTCTACGGCTCGGGCGAGGAGCGCTTCCACTTCCGCTACACGAACATGTTCGGCGAGGACAAGGAGTACTTCGTGCCGTTCGAGGGCGTCATGCCGCTGCTCGCGCGCCGCTACCACGAGACGGACAGCGACGAGATGCGCGAGTCGTACGAGAACTACATGACCGAAATTCCCTGCAAGGCCTGCCACGGCGCGCGTTTAAAGCCGGAGACGCTCGCCGTCACCGTCGGCGGCAAGAACATCGACGAGGTCACGCGCATGACGATCCGCGAGGCCGACGCCTTCTTCACGCAGCTGACGCTGACACAGCGCGAGACGAAGATCGCGCGCCAGATCCTCAAGGAGATCCACGCGCGCCTGAACTTCCTCCTGGACGTCGGCCTCGACTACCTGACGCTCTCGCGCTCAGCAGGCACGCTTTCGGGCGGCGAGGCGCAGCGCATCCGCCTCGCGACGCAGATCGGCTCGGGCCTGCAGGGCGTCCTCTACGTCCTCGACGAACCGAGCATCGGCCTACACCAGCGCGACAACAACCGCCTGCTCGCGACGCTCAAGCACCTGCGCGATCTCGGCAACACCCTCATTGTCGTCGAGCACGACGAGGACACGATGTACGCGGCCGACCACATCATCGACATCGGCCCGGGCGCCGGCGCGCACGGCGGTCGCGTCGTCGCCGAGGGCACGGCCGAGGAGATCAAGAAGAACCCCGACTCCGTCACGGGCGCTTACCTCTCGCGCCGCAAGTTCATCCCGGTCCCTCAAAAGCGCCGCCCAGGGAACGGCAAGTTCATCGAAGTCGTCGGCACAGCAGAGAACAACCTCAAGAACCTGACGGTCAAGTTCCCGCTCGGCACGCTGACGCTCGTCACGGGCGTCTCGGGCTCTGGCAAGTCGACGCTCGTCAACGAGATCCTCTACAAGGGCATCGCCTCGCGCCTCTACCACGTGAAGGGCAAGCCGGGCAAGCACAAGAAGATCAAGGGACTCGAGAATATCGACAAGATCATCGACATCGACCAGCAGCCGATCGGCCGCACGCCGCGCTCGAATCCCGCGACGTACACGGGCGTCTTCGACGCGATCCGCGACCTCTTCAGCCAGACGAGCGAGGCGCGCATGCGCGGCTACAAGGCCGGCCGCTTCAGCTTCAACGTCAAGGGCGGCCGCTGCGAGGCGTGCAAGGGCGACGGCATCCTCAAGATCGAGATGCACTTCCTGCCCGACGTCTACGTGCCCTGCGAGGTCTGCAAGGGCGCGCGCTACAACCGCGAGACGCTCGAGGTCCGCTACAAGGGCAAGAATATCTCGGAGGTCCTCGACATGACGATCGACGAGGCCGTCGACTTCTTCGCCAATGTGCCGCGCATCGCGCGCAAGCTGAAGATCATCCAGGACGTCGGCCTCGGCTATATCAAGCTCGGCCAGCCTGCGACGACGCTCTCGGGCGGCGAGGCGCAGCGCGTCAAGCTCGCGACAGAGCTCTCGCGCCGCTCGACGGGCAAGACGCTCTACATCCTCGACGAGCCGACGACGGGCCTGCATACGGCCGACATCCACAAGCTCCTCGACATCCTGCAGCGCCTCGTCTCAGGCGGTGACACGGTCGTCGTCATCGAACACAATCTCGATGTCATCAAGACGGCGGACTACATCATCGACCTCGGCCCGGAGGGCGGCGACAAGGGCGGCACCGTCGTGGCGACGGGGCGCCCCGAGGACATCGTCAAAGTGCCGGAGTCGTACACGGGCAAGTTCCTCAGGCCGCTGCTCGAAGAGAAGAACGCTTGAACGAAATTGCATCTTGCGAACGGCGGGACTTCTCCCTATAATGAAGGGGAATGAAGGAATAGAACGGGATTCTCAGGAAGGGGGAATTTTCATGGATAGCTTGAAGGGATTTTTGGCGGCACTCGCGGGCATCGGCGTTGCGCTCGGCGGCACGCTCTTCGTCATCGTGGCGGCGCTCGTCATCATCGGCCTGTTCTTCACGGGCATCTTCGCGATGATCGGCCTGTCCATCACGATGTTGGCCATCGCCATCGAAGTCGGCCTCGCCTACATCGTCGGCTGCATCATCCACTACATCGCTCTGCGCGTGCTCGGCTGGCTCTACGAGGTGACGCACATCGGCTGGCTCGCCGATTACTACCACCGCAATACGGCGGCCGTCGTCATCGCTGTCGCCGGCGTTCTCTGGATCTGGTTCGGGTGACCGTTCAATGCCCCGGCTCGTAGGAGCGGGGGTTTTTCTTTTTTGGAGTGTGTTTTTTTCATGGACATTTCTTTGTTTCAACTCGTCGTCATCTGCGCGACGATTGCCGTCGTCCTCGGCTTTGGCATCCGGGCGGCGCGGTCGGTCCACTCGACGAAGGGGTTCAGCGTCGGCGGCCGGTCGGCCGGCGTGCCGCTCGTCGCAGGCGGCATCGCGGGCACGTGTGTCGGCGGCGGTGCGACAGTCGGCACGGCGCAGCTTGCCGCGACAGTCGGACTGTCGGCCTAGTGGTTCACCATCGGCTCGGGCGTCGGACTCATCATCATGGGCCTCTTCTACGCCAGACCCCTGCGCCGCACGGCGCTCGAGACGATCCCGCAGTTCCTCGCGCAGAACTTCGGCCTGACCTGCGGCGTCTTCTCGAGCATTGTCTCGTCCATCGGCATCCTGTTCAGCGCTGTGGCGAGCTGCCTGCCGGCCATCTACATCATCGCCGCGATCTTCGGCATCCCGTTCCTGCCCGCGACCGTGCTGCTCATACTCACCGTCGCGGCCTACGCCTTCTTCGGCGGCATGAAGAGCGCCGGCGTCGGCGGCATCCTCAAGATGATCGTCATCTGGAGCACGATGGCCATCGCCGGCGTCATGGCGGCGCACTTGCTGTTCGCGGACCCGGCCGTCGCGGCGGCGCTGCCAGAGGGCGCGTTCAGCCTGCTGCACGGTGATATGAGCCACATCCTCGCGAACTTCTCGTCGGTCGTCATCGGCATGCTCTGCACGCAGTCGTACATCCAGGCCATCTTCTCGGCCTCGAACCCGCGCACGGCCTCCGTTGCGGCCTTCACGGCGGCGCTCATCAGCCTGCCAGTCGGACTGCCGTGCGCGATGGTCGGCATCTACATGGGCGCGGCCCATCCTGAGATCACGCCGATCCTCTCGCTGCCGACGTACCTCTTGACGGAGCAGCCATCCCTGCTCGGCGGCATCGCCATGGGCGGCATCATGCTCTCGCTCATCGGCTCGATTGCCGGACTCTCGCTCGGCATCGGCACGATGCTCTCGCGCGACATCTTCCACCGCGCCCGCGTGACACTGCGCGCACGCAAGATCCACAAGCTCGCCGAAGACCCCGCGAGCCAGGCGATTGACATCACCGAGATCCCGACGGTCAACCATCCGTACCACCTCTCGGAGCTCGCCGTCACGCGCCTCATCGTGCTGCTGACCATCACGCTGGCCGCCTTTATCGCGCTGGCCAACGAGGGCAGCCAGGTCCTATTCTGGAACTTCCTCTCCATGGCCCTACGGAGCGGCGGCATATTCCTGCCGCTGAGCTTCGCCATCTTCGCGCCAGGCACCATCACCGCCATGAGCGCCACACTCTCCATGGCCCTCTCGACAGCCGCCGCCCTCATCGCCGTCTTCCTCGGCGCCGCCGGCAATCCGCTGTTCTTCGGCCTCGCCGTCAGCGCCCTCTGCCTCATCCCGTGCTGGCTGCGCCATCGCTGATGACTCGTCAAAGCAGCGCAGGCAGGTGTTTTCTAATTTCTGTGGAATAATTAACAAGATGATGAAGATATTCAGGAGCCCTTGCTGTCTCTCACAGCGGGGGCTCTTGTCGTCCGCCGCATACGCGATGACTTGAACCGGCGTTAACCATTATCTTGTCGCATAGAAAAAGCGGCTTGCCATTCAGGCGAACCGCAAATCCATTATTTTTTCGTGTCCTATTGACGGGGGTGCACACCATAGTGTAAGCTGCTTGTCTTTTTATCGCTTGCGGATATATGCTGTGGCCGGACCAGAGCCAACTTTGATGATATAGCCCTCTTTTACCAGACTGGACAAAGTGCGTTCTATAGTTCCCTGGCTGATATCCGGGCAGCGTTCCATCAGATCCTTTTTGCTGATTTTTCCTAGTGTCTGGGAAATGATGGCCTTGATACGGTCTGGCTTGGAAATCTTTTTGGTTACCAAGTATTGAATCCGGTCTTCGAATTCATCATATGCTTTTATGATGATGCCCAAATAATATTTCACAAAAGGAGCATAGGTGTTTTGATTTTCGTGCCAGCCGAAAGAACTTGCCTGAAGAGCTTCATAGTAAGTGGTTTTTGTTTTTTCAATCAGCATTTCCAGGCTGATGTATTTCCCGACGATGTAGCCGGCACGATATAAAAGAAGGAGTGTCAGAAGCCGGCTCATCCGTCCGTTTCCGTCATTGAATGGATGAATGCAGAGAAAATCCAGGATGAACATGGGAGTCAGCAGCAATTTATCTATGATGTTTTCCTGCCAGGCATTCTGGAACGATTGACATAAAGAATCCATAGCGTCAGCTGTCTGAAGCAGGAACGGGAATAAACCGGGCCTTTTGATGCCCTTGTGCATCTGTTTCCGCAATGACGTTATCTGCGTTTTTATAGTCTCCTCCAATGGCTCCTGTTGAGTAAGAGTACAGATCTCGGTGGAGCTGCCTGATGACATTAGGGGCAGGGGGAATATAGTCGTGATTTTCATGAATCAAGGCGAGTACTTCACGATATCCGGCAATTTCCTGTTCAGACCGATTGTGCGGTTCTGCTTTTTTGCTGACCAGTGCTTCTAATCGTTTGTCACTGGTGAAGATTCCCTCGATACGGTTGGAAGCCCCTGTACTCTGGATCATGGCAACGTCTACCAGTGTTTTCAGTTCGTCTGTATTTGCCTCCAGAAATAAATCCTGCCGTCCCTTGTGTTCATGGATACAGGTGAGAAGCTGGACGATTTCAGGTGTCAGTAAATTTTGTATTTTCTGCGAGTAGTTAAATGTCCGCATAAAAATCTCCCTCATTTTTTCTGTTATCTGCCACATTTTAGCATGAAATGAGGCAGATAGCAAGAGAATGAGGCAGATGGATAAGGCAGATGTGTAGGATTGGATTTCAAAGGAGGTTTTATCATGGTTTCCCATGCCAATGACAGTTATTTCTGAGTGGTCACGAATTTCAGCGGGATGGAACCGCAAGGCGGCTATCGAACTCAGACGATGATGACGCTGGTTGTCGGCATCGTCTCGATTCTCTCTATCTGGGTAGCTTCGCTCTTCCTGATCGGCTAGGAGGTATTGCCATGAAACTCAAGCATATCGTTATTGCCGTGGATTCCTTCAAGGGAAGTATTTCCTCGATGAAGGCTGGAAAAACCGCTGCCGATGCATGCCGGAAGCTGCTTCCCGCCGCTCGCATTGACGTTTTCCCGCTGGCAGACGGCGGGGAAGGTACGGTTGATGCACTGACGGAGGAGCTTCATGGGCGAATCGTCCCTACCACAGTCACCGGCCCGCTGCAAAAGCCGGTAAAAAGCCGTTACGGCCTGCTGCCGGATTCTCATACCGCCGTCATCGAGATGGCGGATGCTGCCGGGCTCACGATGGTTCCGCCATCGCAACGAAATCCCCTGCACACTACGACATACGGACTGGGTGAGCTCATCCTGCAGGCCATAGCCGATGGCGGTCGGGATTTTATCATCGGGATCGGCGGCAGCGCTACCAATGACTGCGAACTCGGCATGCTGACCGCCCTTGGCTGGCGCTTTCGCAAAACGGACGGTTCCCCGGTAGGAATCTGCGGCAGGGATCTGGCAGATGTTGCCGTGATCGACGGAAGCGGTGCAGCCCCCGGCTGAAATCCTGCCGGTTCCGCATCGCCTGCGATGTGACCAACCCGTTATGTGGCCCGGAAGACTGTTCTGCCGTATTTGGATCGCAAAAGGGTGCGACGCCGGAAATCGTCGCGGCAATGGATCAAGCTATCCGTCGTTTCGCAGAGCTCGCCGAGACGGCACAGAAAAAGCACGGCATAAAGCGCCCTGGCGCCGGTGCAGCCGGCGGACTCGGTTTCGCATTCCATACGTTCCTTGACGGCGAGCTGGTTCCTGGAAGCCAGCTTTGCCTCGAAGCCATCGGCGTACGCGATGCACTGAAGGATGCCAATCTTCTCATAACCGGCGAAGGCCGCATGGATCGTCAGACTGCGATGGGCAAGGGGCCGTCCGGTATCGCCACCCTTGCACACCAGCTGAGCCACGGCATCCGCACGGTTGCAGTCTGTGGCTGTGCCCTTCCGGATGCAGAAGCAGTCAATGAACATGGCATTGGCTCCTACTTCCCCATTCTCCACCTGCCTGTGCGTGTGGAAGAGGCCATGGAAGAAAAAACGGCACGCCAAAACCTTCATCAGACCGTCATGCAGCTGATCCGTCTGCTGCGTGAGTGAATAACTCGAGAGGTGTATGGCTATGGGAAAAGTACATGTTTTTTCTGGGGGGAAGTTTGAGTGAATAAGATGTCCCTGAGTAAAGCCTTTCTGCGCAGGGCGTCCCTGTCCGGTTTAGCATAGGAAGCCGCTATGGATTTTTGCTTTTTGATTAACTGTTCAACTTCATTTTACAACGAACCTATCTCATTTTTGCAATATTTTTCGCATGAAAGGCAGCGCGGCTGCAGCACATAGAACGATGTACTGCAGCCGCGCTGCTTTTTATATCTATTTTATATCGTGGGATGATGCACGGCTGATAGGATGAGATTTTCAGGGGACTTTGCTTTTTATTCGTTTGATAGGAGGAATCACAATGGACATTAACAACATTTACAGCGTGAAAAGTGCATCTGCGCTGGAAACGACAACTGATGGTATTACTTACGGGTATATTCGGGTATCGACTGCACTTCAGCACGATGATCGCCAACGCCTGGCAATGGAAGAGTTTGGCATTGCTGAGGATCACTTGTTTGTTGATAAACAAAGCGGTAAGGATTTCGACCGTCCGGCATACGCCAACATGATAGCGGCTTTAAAATCCGGCGATACAGTAGTGGTAACAAGCATTGATCGTCTGGGGCGTGACTATGATGAGATGATTCATCAGCTCGACATCATCACTCGTGAGAAGGAAGCCGATATCGTCATTTTGGATATGCCTTTGCTTGACACGCGCGCCAAGCGAGGAGATGACCTTACGGGGAAATTCATCTCGAATCTCGTCATCCAGGTTTTTTTGTATGTTGCCCATATGGAGCGGAGTATGAATCATCAGCGCACAATGGATGGACTGGCTGCGGCACGAGTAAGAGGCGTACAGTTCGGCAGGAGACCGCTCGAAAAACCGGAAGGCTATGCCGAAATACGTCGCCAGTGGGAGAGCGGAAAACTCTCGGAGCGCAAGGCAGCATGCCTCTTGGGCGTTTCCCGCCCTACCTTTCATAAGTGGGTACATGAATAAGTGGCAGATAAATCATGGTATTTCTGCCAATATCGGTATTATCGCATTGAGGAGGGCTGTCAAAGTGAAACAGCCGAAAAATCCAAAGATACTGGACAACAAACAGCAGGGACGGGTGATTGATGAGCTTCGGCAGGGGATACAGCCGGGGGCTAAGATGTCCGTTATATCGGCATTTTTTACGATTTATGCCTATGAGGAGCTGAAAAAAGGAGCTTTCACAGAT
>ENA-OQED01000669-OQED01000669.1-human-gut-metagenome-genome-assembly--contig:-NODE-669-length-13459-cov-1.518227_pt1 | contig 13459 bp, 10 predicted proteins | sample MGYA00242790_ERZ504625 | MGnify/ENA primary metagenome ERZ504625 (study PRJEB26092, sample SAMD00036345) | human gut metagenome | host: Homo sapiens | study: EMG produced TPA metagenomics assembly of...
CTTTTCCGACCAGAATATCACCGGCACGTACCTCTGCACCGATGCGGATGATTCCACGCTCGTCCAGGTCTTTTAAGGCTTCATCGCCGACGCCCGGAACGTCTTTTGTGATCTCTTCCGGTCCAAGCTTGGTGTCACGGGCCTCTGCCTCGTACTCCTCGATGTGGATGGAAGTGTAAACATCATCCTGTACCAGACGCTCGCTAAGAAGAACGGCGTCCTCGTAGTTATATCCTTCCCAGGTCATAAATCCGATCAGCGGGTTTTTACCAAGAGCAAGCTCGCCCTGGTAGGTAGACGGACCGTCTGCGATTACTTCGCCGGCCTCTACATGGTCACCTTTAAATACGATCGGTTTCTGGTTGTAGCAGTTGCTCTGGTTGCTTCGCATGAATTTGGTCAGATGGTAAACATCTTTTGTTCCGTCATCATTGTTCATGCGGATCTCGTTGGAGCAGGAATAGGAAATGGTTCCTGCTTTTTTTGCAACGACGCAGACACCGGAGTCTACGGCTGCTTTTGCTTCGATACCGGTTCCTACAACAGGAGCATCGGTGATCATCAGCGGTACGGCCTGACGCTGCATGTTGGATCCCATCAGCGCACGGTTCGCATCGTCGTTCTGAAGGAACGGGATCAGCGCCGTAGCAACGGAGAATACCATCTTCGGAGACACGTCCATGTAATCAAACATGTGCGGCTCGTAGGACTGGGTCTCATCCAGATAACGTCCGGAAACGTTCTTGTTGAGGAAGTGTCCTTCTGCATCCAGCGGCTCATTTGCCTGTGCTACATGGTAATTATCCTCTTCATCTGCGGTCATGTAGACTACTTCGTCTGTAACACGCGGATTTTTCGGATCTGATTTGTCAATTCTTCTGTATGGAGCCTCAACGAAGCCATACTCGTTGATGCGCGCATACGATGCCAGAGAGTTGATAAGACCGATGTTCGGTCCCTCAGGAGTCTCGATCGGGCACATTCTTCCGTAATGGGAGTAGTGTACGTCTCGAACCTCGAATCCGGCACGGTCACGGGACAGACCGCCAGGTCCAAGTGCGGAAAGACGTCTCTTGTGCGTCAGCTCTCCAAGCGGGTTGTTCTGATCCATGAACTGGGACAGCTGGGAAGATCCGAAGAACTCTTTGATTGCAGCTGTAACCGGTTTGATATTGATCAGGGACTGCGGAGAAATTCCGTCGATGTCCTGTGTTGTCATACGCTCACGTACCACACGCTCCATACGTGACAGACCGATGCGGTACTGGTTCTGAAGCAGCTCACCTACGGCACGGATTCTACGGTTGCCAGGTGGTCGATATCATCGGCATTTCCTGCGCCGTATTCCAGATGCATGTTGTAGTTGATGGAAGCGAAAATATCTTCCTTTGTGATATGTTTCGGAATCAGGTCGTGGATGTCACGTTTGATCGCCTGTTTGATCTCTTCGATATCGGTATTCTCCTCCAGGATCTTTTCCAGAACCGGATAGTATACTTTCTCTTTGATGCCAAGTTCTTCCTCGTCAACATCTACCCATGCTTTCAGATCTACCATTAAGTTGGAAAGAACTTTTACGTTTCTCTCCTCGGTCTGGATCCATACATACGGTACTGCTGCGTTCTGAATCTTGTCTGCGAGTTCCAGAGTAACGGTGGTACCTTTTTCTGCAAGGATTTCACCAGTGGACGGATCTACAACATCCTCAGCGAGGATCTGGTTGCGGATACGGCTGCGCAGTGCAAGTTTCTTGTTGAATTTATAACGGCCTACCTTTGCCAGGTCATAGCGACGCGGGTCAAAGAACATGCTCATGATGAGGCTCTCTGCATTTTCTACTGCGAGAGGCTCGCCCGGACGAATTTTCTTGTACAGCTCGAGAAGACCTTCCTGATAGTTGGTGGAAGTATCTTTGGTGAAGCTTGCAAGAATCTTCGGCTCTTCACCGAACAGCTCTACGATCTCTGCATTGGAGCTTACTCCAAGTGCACGGATGAGGACTGTGATCGGAACTTTTCTGGTACGGTCTACGCGGACATAGAAGACGTCGTTGGAATCGGTCTCGTACTCCAGCCATGCTCCACGGTTCGGGATTACGGTACAGGAGAACAGTCTCTTTCCGAGCTTATCATGTGCGATGCCGTAATAAATACCAGGGGAACGTACCAGCTGGCTGACGATTACTCGCTCTGCACCATTGATAACGAATGTTCCTGTTGCTGTCATCAACGGCAGATCACCCATGAAAATTTCGTGCTCTGTGATCTCGTCTTTTTCCTTATTATATAATCTTACTTTTACCTTTAACGGTGCCGCATAAGTAGCGTCACGCTGTTTACACTCTTCGATTGAGTATTTTACGTCATCTTCACACAGTGTAAAGTCTACGAATTCAAGGCTCAGCCGTCCGCCGTAGTCGGAGATTGGTGAAATGTCATCAAAGACTTCCTTGAGTCCGCTTCTCAGGAACCAGTCATAGGAATCCTTCTGGACTTCAATCAAGTTGGGCATTTCCAATACTTCTTTTTGTCTCTGGTAACTCATTCGCATACTTTTTCCGGTAGGTATCGGACGTATTCTGTTTTTCTCCATTGACGTTGTCACCCCTTGTGTTATAATATATTTATTACCGCTCATGCCTGAACAAAAGGTTTTAGGCATATCTTGCCATAATAGTGCATTTTCTAGATTATCATGTTTTTTCAAGTGTGTCAACAAAACAGATTGTATTTTTTTCAGTACAATCTGTTTTTTACTGGTTTTTCCGCCAGTACCCTGTTAGAATAGTACTTTAGATGTGATTGAAAACACTGAATTTTCAGAAAAAAGCCGCCTGTTTGATTTTATTTGTCAAATCAAACAGGCGGCTTTTTTATTTTATTTGTCAAAGCGGATATTCGCAATCCGATCCAGATTCCGCTTATGCCGCATTGAATCGTTCCTTTTAATGCTGAATATTGTCGGTCATCATGTCCATAAAGCTCCATGGCTTCAGACTTTGTTGATTTCCGCAAAGACTTTATCGTCGTAGTTGTGTTTTACTTCGGTCTTTTTATCAAATACCATGGTATCCGCATCCTCTGCTTCTGTTTCCGGCCAGTGCGGGAGTCCCTCGTGATCCGGGGTTCCGTTCTTTGCAAAGGCGAGCAGGGCGCCAAAGATTTCGCTTTCCAGTTTATCACTGACATCCGGGATTCCGCAGATTTCTACGAGATCGCTATTGCCGAAGAAATACGGGATGTCGGAGCAGTGCCATGCCGGTTTGCCGTTCTGGAACGGGAATTCCAGGGCGAAGTTGTAGAGATATGCTTTGCCGCCGCCTTTTGCGAACAGTTTGGCAAGTTTTACGGTCGGCTCACGCATTGCGCGGTCGATCGCAAGAACATCTACGCCGTTCTTCTCCGGATATGCTTCTTTGAAAGCGTCCAGAACCTTTTCGGCATTGTCTCCATAAACCTTTTTGAGGATTTCCAGAATCTCTTCCGCTGTCAGTTTGTTCTTATCATAAGCTGCCGGTGCAAACGTTGCGAACTCGCCGTATACGGTTCCGATCATCATCGGAATCTGATGTGCATGCTCACGGAAGCCTGCGTCGAATGGATTTCCGCAGAAGTAATCGCCCTTTTTCGGGCCGCCGCCGATGTAGCCGCCATTCTGTGCGATAGCCGGGGATACCTTTGCATATGCTGCGGCAAGCTGCGGATACGGTACGGTTTCCAGCTGCGCCACATCATCAAAGCCAAGCTCTTTCATCATTGCCGTGACAATCTCTGTTCCATCTTTTTCTCCTGCGCCGAGCGGATCCCCTTCCATCACACCGCTCATGACAAGGCCTTTCTGGAACAGGCCGTCTGCTGATGGAATCTGCATCAGGTCAATCACCTTCATTCCGCCGCCGGACTGGCCGAAAATGGTTACATTCTCCGGATCGCCGCCGAACAGGGCAATATTGTCATGTACCCACTGCAGGGCTGCCACCATATCGGCGTGGCCTGCGTTTGCGGAGTTTTTGTATTTTTCCCCAAATGGAGACAGATCCAGATATCCTAAAATATTCAGTCTGTGATTGACGGAAACAAGAATCGAATCACCTTTCTTTGCGATGCTGACGCCGTCATACGCAACCTGCTCAATGGAAGATCCTGCTGCATATCCGCCGCCGTGGAACCATACGAGTACCGGCTTTTTTGCTTCCGGATCGAGTTTGTTTGTCCAGATATTTAAAGACTGGCAATGCTCATCCTGCGGCCAGTAACGGTGCGGAACCATCAGCTCGCCGTTCGGTGTATCCTGGTTCTGGAGCGGGCATACAAAGCCATAGTTCGTTGCATCCTTCACACCGTCCCATTTCGATGGAACCGGCATCTGGAAACGGTCCGCGTATGCATACGGAATTCCTTTGTAAATGTAAACACCGTCATAAAAATAACCTTTTAAATCGCCGGATGTGGTATGCAGCACCGGCACGCCATCGTAATCAAATATTTTCCCCATTTTGAAATACCTCTTTTCTGTAGAATTTAGCATTTATGTTGTTTCAGTATAAACAATATTTTCGTCCTTTTCTACTCGAATTGCCGCAAGATCTTCTTATATTGTTGCTTTTTTTCCACTCTTTCTCTGTATTCTCCCACCGCGAGTGCAATTTTTTTGAAGATTTTACAGAATCTGCTCCACCTCAATCAGCGCCGTCTCGTGCGGCTCCAGGCGTTCCTGCACCGTGAGGCTGCCTTCCGGGTCGGTTTCCTGCTCCCAGACACGGTATTCCGGGTCCGCACTGTGGCACAGCATCGCGCGCTCCATCCGGTTCATCCGCTCCGGAGCTCCCATCCGCACCCACGCATCGTAGCTGCTGCCGTGCTCTTTCGTCACTTTATACAGCCGCAGGCAATATTTTCCCGGTTCCAGTCCGGTCAGCTTCACTGAAAAGGTCCGGATTTCCCCCATATTGAATACGCGGTAACGGTCCGTGCGGGAAATATTCACGGCATGGCGGTAGCGGTACAGCATATCGTAGTGAACATAGTTGTAAAGGTAAATCTGGCTTTGGTTTTTCTCCGGCTCTGTGCTGATAAAATAGCCGTCCCCACGCTTCACCAGACGAGATCCCATTCTGCCGAGCAGCCGCAGCGCAGTGCAGACCGCCTTTGGAATGCCGTTCATCGTGAACAGCCCAAAACCTCCATGATACGTTTCCCGCGCCGGAAATACTTCATCCAAACGGTCATTGACCGAGAAATACGCAATTCCCTGCAGCGCCTCTTCATTTTCCAGAAGATTTTTAAACAGCCATGCCGCTTTATAACAGGTATCGTTGCACAGATCCCTCTGCCAGATGTTGCTGCTGCACTCATCCACCAGAACCGGCAGTGCACCAAGCCCAGCCTTCTGCAGCAGACCTTTTACTTTCTCCCCGCGGTTCCGCAGAAAATCCGGGTCGCGGCTCACAATCATATTGATGCTCTCGTTGTTCTGGATCAGATTCATTTTCTCCTCTTCCTCTCCATAGATCACCGTGCCAAACGAGCGGAATGCAAAAATTTCCGGCACACATTCCTTTTCCTTCATAGTTTCGATAAAGGCTTTGAGATGTTCCTCCGGTCCAAGACCAAAGGAAAGACATGTTACAAGATCCGGGCTCACACGTTTCATCTCCTCGTACGATGCTTTCCACGTCTCAAAGAACTCATCTCCTCCATCAATCGTGATCACGTCTCCGCTGATCCACGGGTTGAAAATCCAGCGCCGCATCTGGTTGATTCCATACCGTTCCCTTAGATGTTCCATCAGGTTTTTAATCAGCATGCGCCACTCAGCCAGATCCCGCGGAGAGCTGCTTAGCGCCGGACGCATCGTTCTTCCCAGGTCTGTTTTTGCCAGCAGCAACGGCATATGGCCGAATTCCAGCAACGGCTTCGCTCCCGTGGAAAGGATGAAATCGATCACCTCATCAATATAGTTCCAGCAGAACTGAATCTCGCCCCACATATTCCGCCGAAATACGCACATATCATCATCAAGAATTCCTTTTACGCGGATCAGCTCATAGCCGAGCTCCTGCACCAGCTGTTCCAGCTCATCCTGCACCTCGCGGTTCAGCACACTTGCCGCATAGCCAGCATTGATCACGCGCTTCCAGTGGCCTGCCACTCTTGGTTTCCGTCCGTTTACTGCCACTATCACGGAAACGGCACTCTCATTTGTCGTCTCAATCTCCTGCTCCGTGACCGCTGCATACTGCAGGAGACTCTGGAAAATATCCTGGTCTCCCGCCGCCTCTTCCCGCTCTTTTCCTTTCTTTTCACGCTGTTTTACTGTATATTCCATCTGCTTCCGGTATTCGCTCGGTGTCATACCGCGGTATTTGCGGAATGCGCGGATCATCGCCGTCTCATTGACAAATCCATTGTGATAGGCAATCTCCGTCAGCGTTGCGCCGCTGTGCATTTCCTGTACGGCATGCGCCAGGCGCACCTGCGTCACGTACTCCCGAAATGATACACCGAAATACTGCGGAAAGCTCCGTGAAATATAGGCACGGCTCAGATAAAGATGATCCGCCAGATCCTCCAGCGTAATCTCTTCCCGGCAATGCTGCAGAATATAGTCCGATGCCCGCTGAAGGCGTTCCCGTCCGCTCCGGCCCTGTTCCACCTTTTCCCCGGATGTAAAGTAAGAAAGCAGATCCTCCAGAAGCGCCGTCACACGGCTTCTCATATAGATCGGTTGTTCCTCATTATTCTTGTACATCTCAAGAAAGATCCGTGCCATATCCCGCCGGATCAAATCAAATTTTTCCTGCTGATCTTCCATATAGAAAAACGACTGACATTTGACTTCACATTTCAGCAGCTTAATGTGAAATGAAGCAATCGTCTCCGCTGAAACGCAGAGCGACAGGGCAAGTCCGTCTTCGTCCAGATCCAGATCACAGATCTGAAACCGGTTGATCGCAAAGATAGATCCCATCGGGAGATTGTGAACTTCCCCCGTCCTCGTAGCTGACTCTTCCACTCCCACGAAGCAGAAATAAAAGTTCAAAATCCGGATTCCACAGTTCCCGTTTCTTCTCCGGCCGGAGTAGCCGAAAACGGAATCCCGGCATTTCCTGTTTTGTTCCTTTCAGCATCATGTCTTCGTCTCTGTTGTCTCTTTCCATTTCACACCTCATGATAGATTTTTTTGTTGTATTGTACCACAAAAAAGGTCCCGCAAAAAGATCTTCTCCTTTTGTGGGACCGATTTTTCGGTTTTTGTTTTAGTTTTTGCAATTATTCCTTCACCTTCAGCACCAGACACTGATACGGCTGCAGACGGATCGTTTCCTCGCCTGCCTCGCAGGTGTCATAGTTATTCAGAAGTACTTCTTCGATTGTATCTGTAAATGGCAATGTAATGCCATCCGCAAGAGAAGTAGTAAGGATCAGAATATTATTCTTCTCATCCTTCCTGCGGTACGCCAGAACGCCGCTTACCGTCTCGTATTCCGGAATCAGCGTTCCGTAGAGGAAGGTTTCTTCCAGATCTTCACGTCGTCTTACTGCCACCATTTTGCGGTAAAACCACAGCAGGGAATCAGGATCTTTTTCCTCGGCCTCATAGTTCAGTTCCGTATAGTTTTTATTCACCGGGAACCACGGCGTACCTGTTGTGAATCCCGCCTCGGCAGATGCATCCCACTGCATCGGAGTTCTGCTGTGCTCGCGGCTCTCGCGGTTGATCTGCTCGAGCGCTTCCGCATCCGTTTTTCCTTCTGCAATCAGACGGTCGTAAATAGCAAAGGTCGGTTTGTCGACAAATCCCTGAATGGACTGTTTCGGGTCGTCGCGCATGCCGATTTCCTGTCCCTGATACAGGAACACAATACCCGGCAGGAAGAAATTAGTGACCGGAAGCATTTTTTCGCTGTAGAGGTTCTGATCCTCCGGCATCAGGAACCGGTCGATGCTGCGCGGTTTGTCATGATTTTCAAGGAAATTACAGAGCATGCCGCGGCCATCCACGATTTTCTGTGCCGCAAAAAGCTGATCGCGATAATCGTCAAACAGCGCCACGGTATTGCCCCATTTCGGATTACGCACATTGTCGAGGGTGTGACAAAAATCGAAAACGGACGAGAAACTGCCGTTTTCCCCAATCACATCCTCCACATCCTCCAGTCCCATGTGATCGTACTCTCCGATCGTCAGCGCATCGGTCGGCGCAAAGGTGCGCTCCTTCATTTCACACAAGATATCGGCAAGACCGTCTACATTGTTGAAATACTCGAACGCCATATTGTACTCGTCCGGTCCATCCGGCGGAAGGTTGGTGTACTGATAATTCTTTTTCAGATGGCTGATCGCATCAAGACGGAATCCGCCAAGTCCCAGATCCATCCATTTTAAAATCATCTCATAAATTTCTTCCCGCAATTTGGGATTCTCCCAATTGAGATCCGGCTGCTCTTTTGTGAAGATGTGGAGGTAATACAGGTTATCATATCCCGGTACTTTCTCCCATGCGCTGCCGCCAAAAATCGACCGCCAGTTGTTCGGCTCTTTGCCGTCTTTTCCTTCCCGGAACACATAATACTTTCCGTACTTTCCAAACGGATCTTTGAGTGCCGCCTGAAACCACGCATGCCGGTCAGAGGAATGATTCACGACAAGATCCATCAGGATGCGGATGCCGCGTTTTTTTGCCTCCGCGATCAGCTCCTTCATATCCTCCATCGTTCCAAACGACGGGTCGATATCCATGTAATCGGAAATATCGTATCCGTTATCCACCATTGGGGATGCAAACACCGGGCAGAGCCAGATGACATTGGCTCCCAGCTTTTCTATTTTGTCAAGATGACGGATCACGCCTTTTAAATCTCCGATTCCATCTCCGTTAGTATCCTGAAAACTCTTCGGATAAATCTGGTATCCAACCGTTTTGTGCCACCACTTTTTCTCCATTGCTTTTCTCCTGTTCATTTTGCTTTTATAATGCGGGCCGTTCTTTAGGTTTACCGCAAAACCTATAGTGTTTCCACTATATCACAAAAGAATGGATTATGCTACTTTTTCTTTTTGATTTTTCCCGATGTCCGCTTTACCGTTACGGCTCACTGTTTTTTCATCAGCGGCAAAATCACGCAGGAAGCAGCTTCTCCCCCCATATGAATGGTCTGATGGGCAATTTTATTCTCCGTTTTTTCCGACCACAGCCCTTTCTGATTGCTGTGAACATGATACTGCGGGAAGTCGGAGGAGGAAACATCTACACGAATGCGGGAACCCTTTGGAATCGTGTATACAATATTCCACATAGCAATCTGTACCTCTGCCACGCTGCCCGCCTCATAGGCTCCGGCCTCCGTTTTTCCCTGCTCCAATGTTGCAATCGAGGAACGAATGTTGTACGCTTTTCCTTCCGGCGTTACCTCCATGATTTTAGCGGTAAATGCCGTATCCTCGCAGTCACTTTCCACAAACAGACGGACGGAAGCTTTTCCGTTCAGCGTGCAAGTTTCTTCCAGCGGTTCTGATACAAAACTCAGGACATCCTCACGATAGTCCGGTTCCATCTGGAGATGGCTGCCGATCTGCGGCATCGTATGCAGAAGGGCTTCTCCGCCGATACTCTCGACCGGAGTGGCCGGGTCAAACGTGTAGTTTCTCGTTTTTTCCCGTTCCGGCGCGTCTTCCCGCAGTGTTTTCTCATCCAGATACAGCGTCATGCTTCCCGCAGTTCCTTTTTCTCCCAGTCCGTCGGACACGCTATCAATCCACCGGTCTGCGCCGATCTCATAGGCACGGATCCGCTGCGTCGGAATTTCTTTTTGTTTCAGCGTCAGCTCAAACCATTCCAGCATCTTTGGAATTTCTTCATTCTGCGGGTGCAGCACCTCTTTGCCCTCGAGGCCGATCTGGAAAAAGTGGTTCCAGGCGCCGATTTCGAGCCAGCTATGCTGTTTCGTCTCCTCATTCAGCCGCTCCCACGTTTTCATACTGCTGCCGTGGTGATGATCGTACCAGCCGCTTAAAAGATAAATCGGAACCTTCGTTTTTGATGGAATTTCCCGCAACTGTTTCCACCAGCCCGTCTGCCAGAGTGCCGCATCCGGGCTCGGGCTTGTGATGTATTCGCGGTAGGACGGAACACGCTGTCCCCACAGCGCCTCGTCCACTTCAATCTGCGGCAGGTAACGGCAGCTTTCGCGATAGTCAGCATTCACTGGTTTTTCTGCATTTTCCATCGACCATGCGGTCAGGATATCGTGGCGGAAGCAGCCCTTCTCGTAGGCTGATACAAAACGATCCGTTCCATAGTCCTCCAGAAACATTGCGGCAACTTTCCCCTCCGCGGCATCAGCGAACGCCCAGCCGGTCATGCTTGTGTAGGAATGGCCCCAGTAGCCTAAGATTTCGCACCATGGCTGCTCCACAAGGTAATCCATGGTGTCAATGCCATCGTTCCGCTCATTGATGTTTGGCTCCCATTTTCCTTCCGACTGCTCTCTGCCGCGGCAATACTGGTAGACATACACATAACCTCTGCGCGCCAGTCCCTCACCGTAGGCACGGTGAATACGGTCGTTGCCCGGATAGCAGGTACGAGTCAGGATGACGGGATATTTCTTGTTTTCTCCTGATCCGCCTTCCCTTGGAAAATAATAGATTGTATGCAGCTTCACACCATCGCGCATCTCGATCTGGCTGTCTTTTCTTTCAAATGCTGCACAGCTTTCGGAAACGCCGCTTTTCGCAAACTGTTCCTCCACGCGTTTTACCGCAGCCGTCATAAAATCTTCTGCCATTGCCCTAAACCTCCATTTCCAGCAATGCCATGCCGAGTGTCTTTCCATGTTTGTCCAGCGCCAGCGATCTTGTGACACCGCCGCCGAGTGTCTTGTCGAGGACAAAGTTCAGCGCATGGATTCCATCCAGTTCGTAGCGGGTTACTTTTCCGTGGCAGATTTCGCGGAAGTATTCTGCTACGCGTGCTTCTGTTACTTTTTCTTTCAGCATTTCATAATTATTCTCATCATACGGGATCACCGAAATATTGGAGATCTCGCCTTTATCGCCTGTTCTTGCATGTGCAATCTCTTTTAATTTCATCGCCTTATACCTCCCGTAATGTAACTTTTGCTTCTACTGCATCGCGCGGCACAAAAATTGAGCAGACCGAGACAATCTCGGACACCCGTTTCACTGCTCCGCCGCCTCCTGCGGGACCGTTGGTATAGAGAGCCTCCACCTCGTTTGCCAGCAGAACGGCATTTTTCCGGTCTTTCGTTCTGCCTGCGGCGTGGAGACGCACTTCACACGGAGTTCCACTTCCGATCTCCTTGGAAATTGCATCACGATACAGGGAATTGCATCCGATAAAATCAGTACGGTACTCTTCCAGCTCGATGCCTGTCAGTTCAATCCGCTTCTCCAGAATCTCCGCCGCCAGCTCCGCCCGTGCCATACAGTTGCTTCCGCCGTAGGAAATTTCACCCTCACCGATGAAGCAGTCCTTGTAGCCGACACTCACTTTCAAAGTTTCCGGTCTTCCATGCGTTGTCGCATGCTCGGCGCGAACTTGGTTTTCCCCGATCTGCCGGAACGTCACCTTTGAAAAGTCCGCTGTTGCATCCGAGGTCAGGTAAGCCTTTGGGTTGTGGATTTCGTAGATCATCTGCTCTTTACAGGTATCCACGCTCACCAGCCCGCCACTTCCCTCGACTTTTGTCACGGTAAATGCGCCTGTCTCGTCAATCTCAATGAGCGGAAATCCAAGTTTCCACAGGTCCGGCACATCCTTGTAGCCCGGATCCGCAAAATAACCGCCTGTCACCTGTCCGGCACACTCCAGCAGATGGCCTGCCAGAACCGCCTGTCCCATCTGATCCGGGTTGTCGGTAATGTTCCATCCGAACTCATGTACCAGCGGTCCGATCGTCAGTGCAGGATCGGAAACGCGACCGGTAATGACAAGATTGGCACCCTCTTCCAACGCTTTTGTGATGCCCTCCGCACCCATATAGACATTCGCAGAAATCAGAACATCTTTTTTTTCTTTTAACAGCGTGCCATCCTCCAGCACTTTTTCATTTTCATACTTATCCAGTTCGTCTGTAATATCATCGCCGGTCACACAGGCAATCTTCAATCCACTGACACCCAGTTTTCTGGCAATTTCACACGTCCGTTCTGCAGCAGATACCGGGTTGGCAGCTCCCATATTGGTAATGACTTTTACTTTGTTTTTCGCCATCAGCGGAAGAATTTTTTTCCATTCGGTAGTCGAGCAGCTGGTTATATCCCTTCGACGGATCTTTCTCTTTGTCCTGCTGCCCGATCGCAACGGTGCGTTCCGCCAGACACTCGAAAATAATGTAGTCCAGATTTCCTTTTTCCATCAGCTCCACTGCCGGCTCAATGCGGTCTCCCGCATAGCCTGCGCCGCTTCCGATTCTGATTTTTTTCATGTTCTATAGCCTCGCTTTCTTTGATCTGAGATCATTGTAATGCGATATCCGGGCAGATACTACAAAAGGGATCGTAATTTCTAAAATTTAGTAAATCATGATCCCTCTTTTATGTGAGTTCTGTTACAGCAAAGACAGAAAATACCACAAAGCCCCAAAGCTGCAGAAATTCCGGCATTTCATTCTCCTTCTGTCTTATTCTTTGATTTTATTGTATAACGTTGCCAGCGAAATTCCGAGTTCCTTTGCCGCTTTTTGCTTCCCCTCCATATCCCGTCCGTACAGCAACAACGTATTTTGGATCTCCTGCCGTTCAAAGCGGCGCACCCGCTCTTCCAGCGTCATGTGAGCCTCTGATTCCCGTTTTTCAAACTGTACGAGGCTCGTCACAATTGAGATGCTTCCGCGGATCTGATGCTCTTCCCAGATCGGATAAACACTTGCAAAGTATTCCTGCGTTCCCTCTCTCCGCACCATTCCCTCGACCGGGATGCCGCTCCAAATAACTTCCGGAGCAATGGCAGATTTTCGGTACTCCGTGATTTTATGACCTTTCGCGGTTTCAAGCGGAACGCCGATGAAATCGCTGTAGACTTGATTGAAGAACACAATCCTGCTGTGCTGATCGCAGATCAGGGATTCCCTGCTGTAAAGATTCCAGAACGGAATGTACCTGCATTTTTCGTTCCTCCCGTTTTCTCTTTCTGTACTCTCAGAGTCTTTCTGTCATGAGGATATTTAGCCCTTATACTCCTCCTTAAATGTCTTGTATAAATAGATCACATTCTCAATTTTATCTCCACGGTCGCAATTACATTTTGATACCACATGGCATCACCATACCTTCCGGCAATTTTTAACTTTATTGCCACAAAGTATGGACTCAGGTGAACCTCACATGACTAAAGCCACGTGCTTCCGGCCGCTTTAAGCGGCAGACCAAATATCGGCGGATACGCCTGTTATTTAGATTTTGCACAGATATGTGCTTCTTCCATGCCGGATACG
>ENA-OQED01000670-OQED01000670.1-human-gut-metagenome-genome-assembly--contig:-NODE-670-length-13453-cov-1.415428_pt1 | contig 13453 bp, 10 predicted proteins | sample MGYA00242790_ERZ504625 | MGnify/ENA primary metagenome ERZ504625 (study PRJEB26092, sample SAMD00036345) | human gut metagenome | host: Homo sapiens | study: EMG produced TPA metagenomics assembly of...
CACCGATACGGCCGGCGATGCGGCGCACGGCCTCGACGGCGTCGGACCAGTCGACCGGGCGCTTGCCGCCCATCCAGCCGTCGTCCTCGGCCAGACCGGTCAGGATGCCGGCCACATGGTCGGGCTGTTCGGGCAGACCGGCGTCAAGCGCGGCGAGCTGTTCGTCGGTGGGGCGCACGCCGCCGGGCAGTGCCGGGATGGCGGGCGCGTTCGGATCCCACAGGTAGACGTGGCCGAGCTCGTACAGGGACACGTTTTCGATGCCGCGGCGGATGTTGCGCTGCACGGTGGTGGCCAGGGTCGGCAGAATCTCGCGACGCAGGTACGGACGGTCGCCGTAGAGCGGGTTGGCGATCTCGACGCTGACCTTCTTGGTGGCTTCCGGGTCGAAGCCGAAGGCCTTGTAATCGTCGTCACCCACGAACGGGTAGCTCAGCGATTCGACCATGCCGAACTCGGCGAGCTCGTCCGCCACGCGACGGCGACGCTGCTGGTCCGGGGTCAGGCCCACCAGACCCTCGACCGGTGCCGGCGGCACGGTGATCGGAATCTGGTCGTAGCCGACCAGTCGGGCGATCTCCTCGACCAGGTCGCACGGCTCGTTCAAGTCCGGACGCCAGCTCGGCGCGGTTACGGCGAACTCACCGTTGCCGCCACCGGCCACCGTGCAGCCAATGTCGGTCAGGATGTCGGAGATGCGGTTGATGTCCACGTCGAGGCCGGCTACGCGGGCCACTTCGGAGGCCTTGAAGTGGATGGCCTTGGCGCGCGGCGTGTTGTTCACGTCGTTCGGGTGTTCGCTGGGCTCGCCGTTGCCGTACTTGGCCATGAGTTCGGCGGCCATCTGGGTGGCGGCAGGCTGCAGCGCGGTGTCGACGCCACGTTCGAAGCGGCGGGAGGCCTCGGATGGAATCTTGTGGCGACGGGCCGAACGGGCGATGGTCACCTGATCGAAGTGCGCGGCCTCCAGAAGAATGTTCTTGGTGTCGGCGGTCACTTCGCCATACAGGCCGCCCATCACACCGGCAAGGCCGAGGATGCGCGAGCCGCGTTCGCCGTTCGGCGAATCGGTGATAAGCAGATCTTCGACGCTCAGGTCATGTTCCTTGCCGTCCAGGGTGGTGAGTTTCTCACCCTCGTTGGCGCGGCGCACGACAATCGGGCCTTCGAGCTTGTCGAGGTCGTAGGCGTGCATCGGCTGGCCGAGGTCAAGCATCACGTAGTTGGTCACGTCCACGGCCAAGGAGATGGAGCGCATGCCGGCGCGGATCAGGCGGCGGCGCATCCAGTTGGGCGTGTGGGCGTTGGGATTGAAGTCCTTGACGATACGCGCGTAGTAGCGGTCGCAACCGGGCACGCCGTGAATCGGATTGTTATCGTCGATTTCAACATCGATGTCCACCGGGGTGCCGGGCTGGTAGTCAGCAGGTTCCGGGGCCTTCTCGTTGAGTGCCACGGCCGGATCGGTGTAGGCGGCACCGGTGGAGTGGTGGTATTCGCGGGCCACGCCACGGTAGGACAGCGTGTAGCCACGGTCCGGGGTGATGTTGATCTCAAGCAGAGGCTGGTCGAGGTGCAGCAGGTGCATGGCGTCCTGACCAGGCTTCAGAGCCTCGTATTCAGCCTCGGAGAAGCCATACTGACGCAGCAGGATGATGCCATTGTGGTTGTCGCCCAGACCCAGCTCACGTTCGGAGGCACACATGCCGTTGGAGATGTGGCCGTAGGTCTTGCGCGGTTCGATCTTGAAGTCGCCGGGCAGCACGGCACCGGGCAGGGTGACGACGACCTTTTCGCCGGCCTTCATGTTGGGCGCGCCGCAGATGATGCCGCGCGGCACCTTGTTGCCGTCTTCGTCGGTCTCGTTCCATTCGTCGCCGCAGTCCACGTGGCACCAGTTGATGGTCTTGCCGTTCTTCTGCGGTTCGGGGGTGGCGTCGACCACGTAGCCGACCACAATCGGGCCGGTCACCTGAGAGGAGTGAATCTCCTCTTCCTCAAGACCCACCTTGACAAGGTCCTTGGCGAGCTGTTCGTAGGTCAGGCCTTCGGGAACCTCGACATGGTCCTTGAGCCAATCGATATCGATCATAGGCATGGCTGAATCACTCCCCCATCACAAACTGTTCGGCGAAACGCACGTCACCTTCGACCAGGTCGTGCATGTCGTTGATGTCGCTGCGCAGCAGGAGCGTGCGCTCCATGCCGACGCCGAAGGCGAAACCGGTGTAGACGTCCGGGTCGATGCCGGCGGACTTCAGCACGTTCGGGTTCACCATGCCGCAGCCGCCCCACTCGAGCCAGCCGGGGCCGCCCTTCTTGTCGGGGAACCACAGGTCGAGTTCGGCGCTCGGCTCAGTGAACGGGAAGTAGCTCGGGCGCAGGCGCGTCTTGGCTTCAGGGCCGAACATGGCGACGGCGAGCTTGTCCAGCACGCCCTTCAGGTCGGCCATGGTCAGGTGCTTGTCGACGGCGAGGGCTTCGCACTGGTGGAACACCGGAGTATGGGTGGCGTCCAGCTCATCGGTGCGGAACACGCGGCCCGGGGACGCGATGTACAGCGGCACTCCACGGGTCAGGAGGGCACGGACCTGATCGGAGGAGGTCTGCGTACGCACCACCATGTTGGAGCCGACGAAACCGGCGGCGTCCTTGGCTTGATTGCCCTTGACGTAGAAGGTGTCCTGCATCTGGCGGGCCGGATGGTCCGGGCCGAAATTCAGGGAGTCGAAGTTGTACCATTCGGCTTCGATTTCCGGGCCGGAGGAGATCTGCCAGCCCATGGAGATGAAGAAGTCCTCGACGTCCTCCATCAGCTTAGGCAGCGGGTGACGGGCGCCCAGAGGCTTACGGCTCACCGGCAGCGTCATATCCACGGTTTCGGCGGCAAGCGCGGCCTTCTCGGCGGCTTCCTTGAGCTCGACCTCCTTGGGACCATAGGCGCGGCCGAAGTCGGCGCGCAGCTTGCCCATGAGCTTGCCGGCTTCCTTCTTCTGGTCGGCGGGCAGGGAGCCAATGGCCTTGCTGGCCTTGGTCATCGCCGAATCGGCACCTGCGTACGTTGTCTTGATGGCCTTGAGCTCCTCCAGGTTGGAGGCGTTCTGGATTTTCTCGATGCCCTCGGCAACCTCAGCGGTCACCTGGTCGGCGTCGAACACCATTTGTTCTGCCACGAGAACCCTTTCGTCTGATGTTTTCTCAGCGTTTCACAGCGTTTTTACCGGTTTCACATTCTTTCAACATGACCCGACATAGACAGCGACATCAGCATCACCGCGGCCGAGGTGCCGAGGTTCAGCGATTCGGCCTTGCCATAAAGCGGGATGGAGACGATGCGGCCGCAGCGCGTGAGGATGTCCGGTTCCAAGCCACGCGCCTCATTGCCGAACAGCACGGCTTTCGGAGCCTCGACCGCCGCCTTGTCCGCCAGTACTGCGGGCAGGCTTTCCGGCTTGCGTTCTTCGGTGCCGTATACGTCGGCGGCCCAGACGTCCATATTATGGTCGCCTGTCCAGGTGAAGAATTCGTCGGTGCTCATGGCGAGTACCGGCAGATGGAACAGGGAGCCTGCGGTGGAGCGGATGACCTTGGGATTCAGCACGTCCACGCAGTCGTCCACGAAGATTACGGCGTCGCAGCCGGCCGCATCGGCCGCACGGATCACGGTGCCGGCGTTGCCCGGGTCGCGCACCTGCCAGAAGGCGGCAATCTGCGGGGCCCGACCGTTCTTGCCAAGTTCGACGTCATCGGCTCCGGCGTGCATGGACTCGGCATTGCCGACGGCCGCGATGCCTTGGGCGTCCGGACTGATGCGGCGCATCACGTCGCCGGTGCAGTAGTGCACATAAATCGTGGCATCCTGCGAGGTTTCGACGATCTTCTCCAACGTGGAGGAGATGATACGCGGATGTTCCAGCGCCTGCGAAACCTCTACATACAGGTCCTGCACCACGTCCGGCCGCCAAGTGACGGCCTCGCGCACGGATTGCGGGCCTTCGATAAGAAAACGGCCCGAACGTTCGCGGCCTTTGGCGCGGGTCAGATCGGCGATGCGGCGCACGCGGTCGGATTTCGGATTATCAAGAATCTGGGCGTTGATGGGCATAGCCACTACCCTACTGCCGGGTCATTACGTCAGTCGCGAGACTGAGGGTGGTCGAGGCTGGAACCACCCCAGTCGGCTACGCCGACAGCCCCCGCCAGCGGGGGCATCATAAGGCGTTCAGACACCTTGAAAGGCACTGTGCTAATCTGTCGCCTTTCAGACACCCTGAAAGGCACTGTGCCAGTCTGCCGCCTTTCAGACACCCTGAAAGGCGAAGTGCCAATTCCCGGTGCCGACGGCTACGCCTATGGAGCCAGCGGGACGGCCAGACAGATGACGTAGAAGATCCAGTCGATAGGCTTCAGACGCGAGATGCGGGCTTGGGAACGTGGGGCGCCGGAGCCGAAGCCGCGCGCTTCCATGGCGGTGGCAAGTTTGGTGGCACGCCGGATGGAGAGCACCAGCAGTCCGAACGCTTGGGAGAGGGCACGGGCGATGGCGTTACCGTCACCAAGGCCGCGCGAACGCTGGGACAAGCCGAGTGCGCGCCAATCTTCCTGCAGCAGCGTAAACATGCGCAATCCGGCCAATCCGCCGTATACGAATCGCGGTGAGAAGTGCAGAATCTCAACCAGACCGTCCGCCAAATCAGTGGGATCGAGGCCCAGGGCCAGAATCACGCCGGGTACGGCAATGGCCGCCACCCTGATAGCCGTGGCGATGGCCAGATTAACGGATCCCTCGCTGATCACAATCCAGCCACCCTGCCACAGGATCTCGCCCGAGGTACGGCCGTAGAGAAACACGGAGATAAAACTGCCGGCGGCGGCGATCCATACCGGCCAGGTCTTACGGCATACGGTCCACGGAGCCACGCCACCAATCCACAGCAGCACGAATTCGATGCCGAGCGCCGTGGATGCGGATACCACATCCAGACTGATGAACATCGGAACACACAGCAACAGCGCACCGATGATGCGACTGACCGCGTTGATGCGCGCTATGAACCATGAGGGCGATGAGGCTTTGACCGGCTCCACGCGCGTTTCCTGCGGGCTGACGGTTACCACGTCACTCATGCCTCGCCTCCTCGAACATCACGCGTCGTGCGCCCAGCGCATCCACCAGCGCCTCATCGTGCGTCACCATGACCACGCACGAGCCTTGGTCGCGGATGGCGGCGATCAGCTTGACCATTTCATTCCACGTACTGAAATCCTGTCCGAATGTCGGTTCGTCCATCACCAACACTTTGGGTGCGGCGGCCAGCATGGAGGCCACGGACAGTCGCCGCTTCTCCCCGCCAGACAAGGTATACGGGTTGGCTTTGGCGAAGCGCGTGAGATTCATCTGCTCAAGCATGCGGTCGGCGGTCCGATAAGCCTCGTCTTGGCTCTGCCCCATCGACTTGGGGCCGATGGCGACTTCGTCACGCACGAAATTGGCAGCGAACTGGTGTTCGGGCTCCTGGAACACCATGCCGATACGGCCCAGCAGTTCCTTGCTTTTCCAGTCGATCGGCTCACGCCCGGCATGCGCGGGCTTGAGGTTGTCGGCGATGAGCACCTTGCCGGCGATAGGCTCGAGCAGCCCGGCCAAGGTCAAGGCCAAGGTCGATTTGCCCGCGCCGTTCGGACCCATCAGAGCCGTTACTTCGCCGGGATAAAAATCCAGATTGATACCAACGCCAAAAGCGGTCCCACGGCCAAAGCTTAAGTTCTCAGTGCTGAGCACCGGCGCATCGTGCGCAGGCTCCCGCTTCGGCGAGTAATCGGGAATCGCACGGCCCGGCACCCACGCGCCACCGGCGGCCAACACGTCGCCCATCTCGGCGAACACCTCGTCCGGCTTGCCGTCGGCGATGACCGCGCCCGTGGGCGAACTTGCATCGGGTCGGCCGAGCACGATCACGCGATCGACCAGATCGAGCCATACATCGATATGATGTTCGACCACAACCATGGTCTGTCCGGTGGCCTCGATGACCTTTTTGACCGCGTCATGCACTTCGACCACGCCTTCGGGGTCGAGGTTGGCGGTCGGTTCGTCCAACAACAGCAGACCGGGCTTCATAGCCAGCACGCCGGCCAACGCGAGACGTTGGCGCTGGCCGCCGGACAGATGGCGGGTGGACCGATCCAGTTCGAGTCCGCCGAGTCCCACCATATCCAATGATTCGCGCACTCGCTGCCAAATCTCCTCGCGCGGCACGTTGAGGTTTTCGCAGCCGAAGGCCGCGTCATCGCCCAGTCGTTCAAGAATGATCTGCGAGTCCGGGTCCTGAAGCACCAGTCCCACGCGACCTCGCGCCTCGCGCGCATCGACGCCATCGATGGTGAGCGAGCCCTCCTGCTCGCCTTCCTCATCGCCGCCAAGTACGCCTGCGAGACCGGCCATCATCGTGCTTTTGCCCGCGCCCGAAGCACCGAGCAGCAACACACGTTCACCTGGCCGGATGGTGAAATCGACGGCACGCAACGCGAAGTCCTTACGCGTGGCGTGCCGCCATCCCCAGCCGCTGGCCTCTACCGCAGCCGGATTAATCTGCATCAGACGCGCGCCTTGCTGCGGCCGGATTCAAAACGCTCCAGAGCACCGGTGACGGCGAGCGCACGAGACAAGTACCAGACCACCACGCCGGCGATCACGACGCCGGAGATGATGGAGCCCACCAGATACCAAGTGACGCGCAGGCCGTTCCAGCCCGGGTTGGTGGCCCAGTAGTAGGCCCAGCAGCCCACGCCGGCGAGCGCACCGGACAGGATGGTGGTGCCGATGTTCCACTTCTTCCAAGCGAAGACGGCGAAGGCAATTTCGGCACCCAGACCCTGGATGATGCCGACGATCAGCGAGCCGCCGACGCCCCACTGGTTGCCCAGCGTAAGCTCAAGGAAGGCGGCGAGGGTTTCGGCAAACAGTGCGGCACCGGGCTTGCGCACAATGATTGCAGCGAGCGGGCCAGCGAACAGCCAGAATCCGTTGAGCAGACCCTCGAAACCGGGGGTCACGCCTTCAAACAGGGCCAGCGGGGCGGAGCAGACAATGTCCCAGCCCCAGAAAATGACGCCGGATGCGACGGCGATGATTGCGGCGACGACGATATCGACGACGCGCCACTTGTAATTGGCTTTGGCCACAGCTTCAGTCATGAATGTGCCTTTCTTCTGCTCGCACGCAGGCCGAACATACGTGGATATATGTACGCACATGATGCATATGTTCGTGGCCACGCGCGGGTTGGTTCAGGCACGGGTGGGTAAGAGCGACATTTCCGTGCGCCGGCATTATCCGGTCACGTTCCATCGGTCGAGACTATGAGTCTCCTCTCAGCCGCCCAACGGCAGCTCCCGTGTCAACTCCCGACTATAAAGCAAGCCGCCGTCAAAGGCAATAGCCACATCTGTGACCTACCTGACGGCGGCTCACTACCATTACCGATGCGGTTCGGCTACTTGCCGAGCTTGTCCAGCAGCAAAGCCTCGGTGATCACGTTGTTCTTGAGGCCGGGCAGGGAGATGGACTCATTGGGGCTGTGGGCGTTGGCCTCGGGTCTTCGGGACCGGTGACCAGCACCTGAGCGTTGGGGAAAATGCGCTGCAGTTCGGGGATGAACGGAATGGAGCCGCCTTCGCCCTTGTTGATGGGCTCAACGCCGAAGGCCTCGGTCATGGCTTCCAGCGCGTCCTTGGTGGCCACGGCGGTCGGATCCATGGCCCAGCCCATGCCGTTTTCGCCGCGTTCGACAGTGACCTTGGCACCGAACGGCGCGTGGGATTCGAGGAATGCAGCCAGTGCTTCCTGCGCTTCTTCAGGGTGCTGGGTGGGCGCGGTGCGCAGCGACAGACGGAAGCGGGTCTCCGGGGCGATCACGTTGAAGGATCCCTCGACCGGGTGGGCGTCGAAGCCGATCACGGTCACGGACGGCTTAGTCCACAGGCGTGAGGCCAGCGAGCCGGTGCCGGCGAACTCGTAACCGGCCACCACGCCAGAATCCTCGCGCACGGTGGTTTCGTCAAGGTCGTGCTGCAAACCGCCGATCGGCTCTTCCGCGGTCACGCCGGGTACGGCCAGATCGCCGTTCTCGTCATACATGGAAGCGATGAGCATGGCGGCCAACGTATTGGAGTCGAGAATCGGGCCGCCGTACTGGCCGGAGTGCACCGGATGCTCAAGGCCCTGCACGGTCACGTCCACACAGGTGTTGCCGCGCAGCGAGGTGGTCAAAGAAGGAATGTCCGCCGACCAGTTGCCGGAATCGGCCACGATAATCACGTCAGCGGCGAATTCGTCGCGGTGAGCCTCGATGAAGGGAATGAAGCTTGGCGAGCCCATCTCCTCTTCGCCTTCGATGAACACTTTGATATTGACGTTGAGGTCGTCGCCCAGGGCCTTCAGTGCACCGGAGTGGATGGCGATGCCGCCGCCGTCATCGGCGGAGCCACGGCCGTAGAGGCGGCCGTCGATTTCGGTGGCCACGAACGGGTCGGTGTTCCACTCGGCCGGGTCCGGAACAGGCTGCACGTCGTGATGGGCATAGAGCAGCACGGTGGGGGCGTCCGGAGAAACGATATGCGAGCCGATGACCTCCCATGCGCCCGGAGTGCCGTCGGCATTGGAAGCCTGAACCACCTTGGTATCCACACCCACGAGGCGCAGTTCGTCTGCCACGAATTCAGCGGAGCGCTTCATATGTTCGGCGGTGATGCCCTTGGCGGAGATCGACTGCAGCGCGACCTTTTCGGCCAGCACCTTGACTATGCGGTTCCAATCGGTTTCGACGCGCGAACGAATCTCGTCAGCGGTGAGCGTTGTCATGATGGTCCTCCTTTATATATGTGTGTGAGCGGCGTCATTGCAATGGCTGCGCCAGTGTACAAGTGTCTGAACGTCACCGTAACCTCAAAGCATGACATGGAATCCGTTTAAGAAAAAAGAAGAGGCCCAAGCTCCTGTTGAGCAGGCCCCGAAGAAGGCCGCCAATCCTTCTGAGAAAAAAGGCCGTCCTACCCCGAAGATGAAGCAGGCTCAGGCCGCCGGTATCCGTCCGCTGGTTCCGGTGGACCGCAAGGCCAGCGCCAAGGCCGCCAAAGCCCCGTCTGCGTGAGAAGGAGAACGCCGAGTACGAGGCGATGCAGAATGGCGATATCAACCACATGCCCAAGGCGGAACGCTTGCCTTGGCGTATCTACATCCGTGATTATGTGGATGCCCGTTTCAACCTTGGCGAATGGTTCATCCCGGTGGCCTTCGCGATTCTGATCGTTTCCATGTTCGTCACTTCTTTGATGCAGAACCAGTGGGCTTCCATCATCATGATGGCGCTTATGTACGGTTACCTGATTGCCGTGATCATCGACGTATGGCTGATGTGGCGCAAGCTCAAGGCCAAGCTCATCGCCAAGTACGGCGAACGGTCCGTGTCCAAGGGCTCCCGCTCCTTCTCCTACGCTTGGAGCCGTTCGATTCAGATGCGTCGTTGGAGGCTTCCCAAGCCGCGTTACCCGAAGCGCGGTCACTGGCCGGCGGACTGATTGTCCATATATACTCTGGCTCCCCTCGTTGAGGGGCTGAGCCGTAAAGAAAACAGTCCAGTGGACTGTTTTTAGGCGAAGTGGCGGCGATAGCCGCATATGGCTCCCTAGCGTGGGAGCCATACTTATATGTATCAAGGAGGCAATCATGAGCGAACAGTTTGATCTGGTCATCATCGGGCCGGCCCCGGCGGCTATTCCACGGCCTTGCGCGCCGCCGAACTCGGCATGAAAGTGGCACTCGTCGAGCGTGACGCCACCGTAGGCGGCACATGTCTCAACCGTGGCTGCATCCCCTCCAAGGCGCTCATCACCGCCACCCACACCATCGACACCGTGCACCGTGCGGCCGAGCTCGGCGTCAACGCCTCGGTGAATGGCATCGACTTCGGCACGCTGCGCGACTATCGCCTGCGCGTGGTCAAGACGATGGTGGGAGGACTGGCCGGACTGCTTGCCCATCGCGGCATCACCGTGTTCCGAGCCAATGCCGCGTTCCATGCGGATGAGACCGCTCCAGCAACTTCCAACCACATCGTCCACCTCGTCCCTTCCCCCGACCAAAGCGACATCCTCACCTATCACAAGGCCGATGTCCCCGAGCCCAGCGGCCCCACGATGGACCTCACGGCCACGAACATCGTCATCGCCACCGGTGCCAAGCCACGCCCATTGCCCGGCAACCCGTTCGCCGGCGCCCTCATCGACTCCACACAGGCGCTGGAAGTCAACGAATTTCCCTCGTCGGCGGTGATTATCGGCGCCGGGGCCATCGCCCTTGAATTCGCCTCGATGTGGAACGCCGCCGGTTCGAAGGTGACCTTGCTGATTCGCAAGGACCGTGTGCTCTCAGCCTGGGACCGGAGAGCCGGCACCACGCTGACCCGTGAGCTCAAACGTCATGGCGTGAACATCATCACCCGCGCCAGCGTCACCCATGTGGACACCGGCACGAACCTTGGTGCCACCGTGCACTACACGCGCGAAGGCCAGGACGGCGAACAAAGCGTCTGGGGCGAAATCGCCCTTGTCGCCATCGGGCGTGACCCGATCACCGACCCAGCATGGGGCGTGACGATTGACGACCACGGACATGTCGCCACGGATGCGTACGGCCGCACCGACAAACCGGGCGTATGGGCGGTGGGCGATGTGACGGCCGGTCACGCGCTGGCGCATCGTGCTTTTGAGCAAGGCATCGTCATCGCGGAGACCATCGCCGGACTCAATCCCAAGCCGGTGGACGAAGCCACCGTGCCGCAAATCGTGTTCTCCTTCCCCGAAGCGGCGTCGGTCGGGCTCACCGTCGAACAGGCGCAGGCGAGAGAGGATCTCATTGAAATCAAGGAGACCAACTATCCGATGCTGGCGAACGCGCGCATGCTGATGAGCGGCACGGCCGGTTCACTGACCATCGTCTCCGGCTGCGACGCGGCCAACCCGGACACCCCCGCGCGTGCTCGGCGTGCACATGGTCTCCCAGATGGCCTCCGACATCATCGCCGAAGCCGAACAGCTGGTCGGCAACCATGTGCCGCTCGCCGACGCAGCCCGCCTCGTTCACCCGCATCCCACGTTCAGTGAAACGCTCGGCGAGGCGCTGCTCAAGGCCGACGGACGGCCGTTACACACACGCTGAGACCAACCAGCACAAACAAGTTCGGACCAGCGCACCTGATAAGATGCTGTCTAGTGTGTTTCGTCTCAACAAAGGAAGAAGTGATGGCGGAAAAGGACGCGAAGCCGAAGAAGCAGAGCACAATCAAGCAGATCATCCAGATCTACAAGTACACGGCTAAGGAAGACAAGGCCCTGCCGTGGCTTGAGGCCGGTGCTTTCCTGCTGCCTGTAGTCGTGATGATCATCATCGGTCTGATTGCCAAGTGGACCTGGCTGACCTGGATCTTCACCATGATCACCGCCATCATGCTCGGCATGCTACTGGCCACCATGATGCTCACCCGCCGCGCGGATGCAGTCGGCTACAAGCAGATTGACGGCAAGCCTGGTGCCGCCATCGGCGTGCTGAGCAACATGCAGAAAGCCGGCTTTAACTTCCCGCAGGAACCGGTGTGGATCGACCCGAAGACCAAGGATGCCATCTGGCGCGGCACTTCGATGAACGGCATCTACCTGATCGGCGAAGGCGAATACGGTCGCATCATGAAGGCGATGGATCGTCAGGAACACGATATCAAGGGCGTCACCGCCGGCTCCTCCATTCCGGTGTACCGCATCTCCGTGGGCCACGGCCCCAAGCAGGTGCCACTGGACAAGCTGCGTAGCACGGTGACCAAGTCCAAGAGCTATGAGCCCACGAACCACAAGAACGCACTGATCGCCAAGATTCATCCGCGTCGTCGCTTCCTGCTGACCAAGGCCGAGATGGAAACGCTGAACGATCGTCTGCGCACGCTGCAGGCCAAGAAGGGTTATGCCATCCCCAAGGGCATGGACCCGAACCACCCGCAGAAGATCTCCCGCCGCGCGATGCGCGGTCGCTGATCGGCAGCACACCACCAAATCGCACAGAAGCCCCGGAATCCGTTCAATCGGTTCCGGGGCTTCGTCATATGTCTCATAATCGCGTCCACATACATCCACCTACGTCACCTGTCAATATCCACTGTCCACGTTGCGGACACCTCTACCCACTCCCCCGATAGCCTCCGTTTCCATTCTGTAATGATGTTTCGTTGAAATAACGCGCCTGCGCGATTGTCGGCCACAGTCACGAAACATTCTCGTAACCCAAGTTTCGAGCCGGCGAAACGCTCGATTTTACGATAGATACCGTTATATTTCATACGAAAGGAGCGGTCCCGTGACCGAACTCAAGTCCAAGGAAGACGCCGAGGCCCTTATCAACAAGGAAGGCATCGAGTATGTCTCCGTCCGTTTCACCGATCTTATCGGCGTTCAGCAGCACTTCACCGTGCCGGCAAGCGAATTCCTGAAGGACGCCTTCACCGACGGCATGCCGTTCGATGGTTCCTCCGTTCAGGCTTCCAAGCCATCAACGAGTCCGACATGAAGCTGGTCCCGGACGTTGAGACCGCTTTCATTGACCCGTTCCGCAAGCACAAGACCCTTGACGTGGCCTTCTCCATCGTCGACCCGCTGACCGACGAGCCGTACTCCCGCGACCCGCGTCAGGTTGCTGGCAAGGCCGAGGCCTACCTGAAGTCCACCGGTATCGCCGACACCGCCTCCTTCGCTCCTGAGGCCGAGTTCTTCATCTTCGACAAGGTCCGCTTCGAGAACGGCATGAACCGCTCCTTCTACGAGGTCGACTCCATCGAAGCTCCGTGGAACTCCGGTGTTGACGTTGAGGAAGACGGCACCCCGAACATCGGTTTCAAGAACCGCGTCAAGAAGGGCTACTTCCCGGTTCCGCCGATTGACCACACCCAGGATCTGCGCGACGATATGGTCGCCAACCTGCAGAAGGTCGGCCTGATCCTCGAGCGTTCCCACCACGAGGTCGCCGGCGCTGGCCAGCAGGAGATCAACTACCGCTTCAACTCCCTGCAGCACGCAGGCGATGACCTGATGAAGTACAAGTACGTCGTCCACGAGACCGCCGCTCTGGCCGGCAAGGCTGCGACCTTCATGCCGAAGCCGATCGCCGACGACAACGGCACTGGTATGCACTGCCACCAGTCCCTGTGGAAGGACGGCAAGCCGCTGTTCTACGACGAGAAGGGCTACGCTGGTCTGTCCGATCTGGCTCGCTGGTACATCGGCGGTCTGATCAAGCACTCCTCCTCCGTGCTGGCCTTCACCAACCCGTCCCTGAACTCCTACCACCGTCTGGTCCCGGGCTTCGAGGCTCCGGTCAACCTGGTGTACTCCGCTCGTAACCGTTCTGCCG
>ENA-OQED01000671-OQED01000671.1-human-gut-metagenome-genome-assembly--contig:-NODE-671-length-13448-cov-0.980632_pt1 | contig 13448 bp, 15 predicted proteins | sample MGYA00242790_ERZ504625 | MGnify/ENA primary metagenome ERZ504625 (study PRJEB26092, sample SAMD00036345) | human gut metagenome | host: Homo sapiens | study: EMG produced TPA metagenomics assembly of...
GTTGGCAAAGCGTAGTACAGTTGCGGAATCAGTACATTCGCACGTAGCCGGTTTCCGTCCCCCAGCGGCGCACATCGGCATATTGTTTCGTGTAGTTGCCGTCCATCGTTCCCTGCGGCTGATGCTCAGCTGTATCGCCGGAGATGCCGCCTTAACGGTGCTGTAGATCTGCTGTACCATGGCATTGACCTGTTCCAGCCGGAATGCGCCCAGATCGTCCGCTTTTGCATCCGCAAATGCAGCTGCATCAAAGGCGGTTTCTGTGGTGGGGTAGAAGTAGTCGTCCAGATGGATGCCGTCCACATGGTACTGCGCCAGAATTTCCGCCACACCGTCTGCCACCAGCTGGCGCACTTCCGGATATGCCGGGTTCAGCCACCAGTATTCTCCCACTTTGCACAGATAGGTGCCGTTCTTCTGCGGATCGCTGTACCATTGTTTTACCGGATAGCTGTCCGGCATCGCTGCCATGGCGGAATCCTTTTGCAGCCGTAGCGGATTCACCCAGCCGTGGACAGATAAATGCAGCTGGTGCGCCTCTTCCAGCAGAATGGAAAACGGGTCATAATCGCCCACTTCCTTTGCCGGCGGAAAGAGGGCAGATTGATAATAGGCGTCTCCGAATGCCCGGAGATGGAGATAGACTGTGTTGATTCCCATGTCTGCCACCTGCTGAAAGCGCTGGCGCACAGCATCACGGAACTGATCTGCCGTCTTTCCGGCAAGGATTTCCCCGTAGTCCAGATAGGGAAACCACATCCCGTATACCGTGTCATAGTGGTACGCTGCTGTTTCGGTGTCATCCGGCGTGCAGTCTGTGGTGCCGCTGGCAACGTGCAGCTGTTCCACCTGCTGGACGTGTTTGGTGATATCGTCGCAGAAAGCGGCGTTTTCCGGTACGCTTTGTTCAGTCTGTGCGGCGCATCCGCTCAGGAAGGCCAGCAGAAAGGCTGAAAAAATGGGGATAATTTTATGTGTCATGGATGTTCAACCTCCGGAATGGGTGCAGTTCCGTGAAAATCCCACGGAAAAATTTGTGGAAATACAGCGAATCACCGAAAAGAAAAATTCGCCTTGCATTGCCTGTGAAAAGATGCTATAATAAAAGTATGTTTCTGATTGCGAAAAAATGCGGAAAAGTCTGTCCTGCGTCCAAAAAAACGTGTGATGCAGGACGGCGATACGGAAAAGGAGAGAAAATTTATGTTGTCTGATATCGAAATTGCACAGCGTGCAGAAATGTACCCTATCGGTAAGGTGGCAGCGGAACTGTCCATCGAAGAGGAAGATATCGAGTACTATGGTCACTACAAGGCAAAGCTGTCGGAGCAGCTGTTCAAAAAGCTGGACAGCAAGCCGGACGGTAAGCTGATTCTGGTGACCGCCATCAACCCGACACCGGCAGGCGAGGGCAAGACTACCGTCAGCGTAGGTCTGGCAGACGCACTGCACCAGATCGGCAAGAAGGCAGTCCTGGCACTGCGTGAACCGTCCCTGGGTCCGGTATTCGGCATCAAGGGCGGTGCAGCCGGCGGCGGCTATGCACAGGTCGTTCCCATGGAGGATATCAACCTGCACTTCACCGGCGATATGCACGCCATCACTGCGGCAAACAACCTGCTGTGTGCTATGCTGGATAACCATATGCAGCAGGGCAATGTGCTGCGCATCGACCAGCGCCGGGTTATGCTCAAGCGTGTGCTGGACATGAACGACCGTGCGCTGCGGAACATCGTCATTGGTCTGGGCGGCAAGGTGGACGGTATTCCCCGGAGCGACGGATTCCAGATCACCGTTGCCTCCGAGGTTATGGCAATCCTGTGCCTGGCATCTGACCTGGCAGACCTGAAGGAACGCCTGGGCAAGATCCTGGTGGCATACGATCTGGACGGCAATCCGGTTTATGCCAAGGATCTGGGCGCAAACGGTGCTATGACAGCACTGCTGAAGGATGCCCTCAAGCCGAACCTGGTACAGACCCTGGAGCATACGCCGGCGCTGATTCACGGCGGCCCGTTCGCCAACATTGCGCACGGCTGCAACTCGCTCCGTGCCACAAAGCTGGCGCTGAAACTGGGCGACTACTGCGTGACCGAGGCAGGTTTCGGCTCTGATCTGGGCGCAGAGAAGTTCTTCGACATCAAGTGCCGCTACGGCGGTCTGAACCCCAGCTGCGTGGTTCTGGTCGCAACTGTTCGTGCGCTGAAATACAACGGCGGCGTGCCGAAAACAGAACTGACTACCGAGAATCTGGATGCACTGAAAAAGGGTATCGTAAACCTCCAGGTGCATATCGAGAATATGAAGAAGTACGGCGTACCGGTAGTGGTTGCTATCAACCGTTTCCAGTGCGACACAGATGCAGAGCTGAACTTTATCCAGAAGTTCTGTGAAGATCTGGGCGCAGAATTCGCTCTGACCGAAGTGTTCGCTAAGGGCGGCGCAGGCGGCAAGGAACTGGCAGAAAAGGTCTGCAAGACCATCGAGACCAAGCCGTCCAATTTCCACGTACTGTATGACACAGACCTTTCCGTAGAGGAAAAGGTGGAAAAGATCGCAAAGGAGATCTACCGTGCAGACGGCGTGACCTTTACTGCTCCGGCAAAGAAAGCGCTGGCACAGATCAATGCTCTGGGGCTGCGGCAATCTGCCGGTATGCGTGGCAAAGACACAGTACTCCCTGTCGGATGATGCTGCGAAGTTGGGCAAGCCGGAACACTTCACCATCACGGTCCGTGACGTGACACTGTCCAACGGCGCTGGCTTTGTGGTTGTTCTCACCGGCAACATCATGACCATGCCGGGTCTGCCGAAGGCACCGTCGGCTTTGAGATCGACTGCGACAACGACGGCAACATTACCGGATTGTTCTAAGGAGATGGAACAGGCGTGTTGAAAATACAAAAAACGACGGCATCGCCGGCGGAGACCATTGCCTTTGCGGAACAGCTGGGGAAACAGCTGCACGCCGGAGATGTGATCGCCTATTTCGGCGGTCTCGGCGTGGGAAAGACCACTTTTACCCGTGGACTGGCAAAGGGCATGGGACTGCCGGATGTGGTCTCTTCGCCTACCTTTGCCATTGTGCAGGAATACCACGGCGACGGACTGTTCGCTCTACCATTTTGATATGTACCGCATCGAGGGCGCACTGGATCTGGAATCCACCGGGTTCTATGACTATCCCCTGGATGAGGCGTATTTGCCATTGAGTGGTCGGAGAATATCGCCTCGGAGCTGCCGGAGAACTGCATCCGCATCACCATTGAGCGGCTTTCCGATGACGGCAGACAGATCACAGTAGAAGGAGATGAGCGCTTTGCGGATCTTGGGGATTGACACTTCCGGAAAAGTAGCGGCTGCGGCGCTATATGACAGCGAAAGCCGCTGCCTGCTGGCGCAGCAGACGGTTTATACCAAACGTACCCATTCCCAGGTGATCCTGCCTCTGGCAGAGCGTCTGCTGGCGGACACCGGGCTGAACTGGCAGGATGTAGACGGTTTCGCTGCGGCGAAAGGTCCGGGTTCCTACACCGGGCTGCGCATCGGCATTGCGGCGGTGAAAGCCATGTCCTATGCCTTACAGATTCCTTGCGTGGGAATTTCTACGCTGGAAGGGCTGGCGTGGCAGAATCTGTCCTGGCAGGGCGTGATCTGTGCGGTCATGACAGCGAGACAGTCTCTGGTCTATGCCGGACTGTACCAGAGTGACGGCACGCAGATCACGGCGATGCAGCCGGACGGAATGCAGCCTGCGGCAGAACTGGCACAGCAGCTGGCATCACTGGAACAGCCGGTGCTGCTGGCGGGCGATGCAGTGGAACTGTTCCGGGCGGAGCAGGGTCTGACAATCACATCTCCCATGACACGTCTGCAAAACGGCACAGGCATCTGCCTGGCAGCGGCGCAGGCACAGTGGCAGGCCCCGGCGGAACTGATGCCGGAGTATTTGCAGCTGGTGAAAGCGGAAAAGGACTTGCAGGAGAAACAGCGGGCAAAGTGATTTTCGTGTATCCTGGAAAATACACCTTGCAATTGTCCGGTAAATATGCTATAATAGAAGTATCTCAAGACAAAGGAGTCAGAAGAACATGAAAATTTGGATTGGATGTGACCACGCCGGCTATGAACGCAAGCAGGAGGTCATTGCGCTGCTGAAAGAACGGCAGCTGGAAGTGGAGGACTGCGGCTGTAACGGCGAAAGAGCCGATTATCCGGTGATCGCCAAGGCAGTCGGTACTGCGGTGGCATCTCATCCGGGTGACATGGGGATTCTGATTTGCGGCACGGGAATCGGTATGTCGATCGCTGCAAACAAGATCCGGGGCATTCGTGCATCACTGTGTGCAGATGCGTTTTCCACCAAGTACACCCGTCTGCACAACGACGCCAATGTAATGTGCATGGGCGCCCGGACACTGGGCAGCGGTCTCGCATTGGAACTGGTGGAGATTTTCCTGGATACGCCTTTTGAGGGCGGCAGACACGAGAACCGTGTGAATATGATTACTGAACTGGAAAAAGAATGGTAACAGGAGGATAAGAACATGGCAGGAATTCATGTAGTAGACCACCCGCTGGTGCAGCACAAGATCTCACTGATGCGGGATAAAATGACAGGCGTAAAGGAATTTCGGGAGCTGACCTCTGAGACAGCAATGCTGATCTGTTATGAGGCGACCCGGGATCTGCCGATGAAGGAAGTCACCATCGAGACACACCAGGGCATCGCTAAGACCAAGGTGATCTCCGGCAGAAAGCTGGCTTTCGTTCCCATCCTGCGTGCAGGTCTGGGACTGGTAGACGGCGTTACTTCGCTCATTCCGGCGGCAAAGATCGGTCATATCGGTATTTTCTGCGAACCGGGTACACACGATGCCGTGAAGTACTATTCCAAGATGCCGGATGACATCGCAGAGCGTGAAGTTATCGTGATCGATGCCATGCTGGCAACTGGTACTTCTGCGATCGCAGCCATCAAGGATCTGAAGGAAATGGGCGTCAAGAGCATTAAGTTCCTGTGCATCCTGGCTTGCCCGGAGGGTCGTGACGCTCTGCTGGCAGCGCATCCGGATGTTGACATCTACTGCGGCGGCGTGGACGAGAGCCTGAACGAAAAGGGCTATATCGTTCCGGGTCTGGGAGATGCCGGCGACCGTATTTTCGGCACAAAGTAAGACTTATAAAATCACAAAAATAAAACCGCAGCGGAAAGTTTTTTTCTTTCCGCTGCGGTTTTTCGTTTTCCAAACGATGTTTATTCGTATTTTGCGATAACTTCCAGGGACACTTCTTTCCGGGTGCGCCGGGTGTCCATGGCGCTTTTTTCGATGTAGCGGTGCGCCGCCTCTTCGGTCATGCCCTGTTCGGAGATGAGCAGGAATTTGGCACGGGAAACATACCGCATCTCTTCCAGCTTTGTCCGGAGCTTGTTGTTCTCCTTTTGCATCGTCAGCAGACGGTGCCGGAAAGCGCTGCCGATGCGGAGCGCTTTCACCAGTTCCTGCTTGTTCAGCGGTTTGGATACCACACAGACACCGTAGTCGCCGGTGCGGTTGACCATCTCTTCCGCCAGATCTGCCTTGCAGATGAGGATAACGCCGGAGCAGGTGGATTCGCAGAGCTTGACCGCCAGCTGGTGACCGAATTCGTCTTTCAGCGGCGTGTTAATCAGAATCAAATCATAATCGTCGTGGGGAATCATGCGTCTTGCCTCGCTGCCGCTGGAGACGACTGCAACGGAGCCGCAGCCACAGGTTTTCAAAAAGCCGATCACGCCGTCCAGCCCTTTTTCAGAGCCGGAGATAATCAGTGTGCGTTCGGAATACACCGTTGTGTTCCCTCCTCTTTTTCAGATTACAGCTTGCCGGCTGCTTAAAAATACCGCTCAAAGCAAAACGCCTCCGGGTCTTTTGCCAGATGATATGCGTCCACTTCTTTCTGCATTGCGGCGGAAAAGTCGTGGAGAATTGCCTCGGGAACGGTGCTGCGGACAAAGTCGCTCTCCTGCGCCAGCCGGATGGATTCCTCCAGGGAATGGGGCAGCGTGGGAATGGCGGAGTTCTCGTTGGCAGCGTTCATGTTGTCGTACAGCTCTTCGCCGTTCTGGATGCCAGCCATGCCGGCACTCAGCAGCATCTGAAATGTGATGTAAGGGTTGCAGTACGCATCAGCGGAGCGGAACTCAATGGAGCCGTCTCTGCCCGGCGCATACAGCAGCTGTACCAGCGGAATCCGGTTCTCTTCTGACCAGTTGATCCGGGACGGTGCGGCACGATAACCGAACCGGTCGTAGGAGTTGATGGTGGGGTTGGAGAACATGGTGAATTCTCTGGCACGGTTAAGGATTCCGGCGATAAAGGCTCTGCCCTCCGGTGTCAGGTCTTTGTGGCTCGTGCCGAAAATGCTCTTGTCGTCTTTCTTGATGCACAGGGTGATCTTCAGTCCGCTGCCGCTGCAGTCCTTGAACGGCTTCGGCATAAAGGACGCATAGAAACCGTTCTGTGCCGCAATGGTCTTGACAACGGTCTTATAGTGTGCCATGTTGTCGGCTGCGGTCAGCGGATTGCTGCACGCAAAGTCGATCTCGTTCTGTCCGGGGCCGTGCTTGTGGCAGGATGTGGTGGGATTCAGCCCCATCTCCTCCAGGGACAGACAGATCTCACGGCGTGTTGTTTTCGCACTTGTCCAGCGGTGCAACGTCCAGATAACCGCCCTGGTCGCAGGGAATCCGGGTGGGCTTTCCTGCCATGTCGGTCTCGAACAGATAGAACTCACAGCGTGTTCCCATTTCGCACTGATAGCCCTGTTTCTGGAGAGACTTCATGGTCTCCCGGAGATTCCGGCGCAGGTCGCCCTCATAGGGTGTGCCGTCCATGTGATACAGCTTGCAGAAAAAGCGGACCACACGTCCCGACTGGGGCCGCCAGGGCAGGATGGACAGGGTGGAGGTGTCCGGTTTCAGAAGCAGGTTCTGATGGGATGCCTCCAGCAGTCCGGTGGCGTTGAACGGGATGCCGTCAGTGATGGCACGGTGCAGTTCCCGTGGCATGATGGCAATATTTTTCATATTTCCAAACGTGTCGCAAAAGGTCATGCGAATAAATTTTACGTCATTTTCCTCGATGAAGTCGGATAGGTCAGTTTCAGAAAAAAACATATGATACCTCCTGAAAGTGTACTATTTTTATTATACCTGGTTTGCAGAACATTGTAAAGATACTTTCATGTGGATTTTATGGAATCTTTTTGAAAATCATTTCCAATATCCGACTGGATGGGCTGTCAGAAAAACAAGTCTTTTGTTTTCGCATAAAAAAAGTAAAAATAATATTGCAATTGTGTAGAAAATGTGGTACAATAGCAGTATCAGAAGAAAGGATTCTGATGGCATAGGAGCAAAAATGACCAGACGACTTGAGGTGATCTTTATGAAAAAGCTGTTTTGTATTGGATTGATCGGAACGATGCTGCTGTCGGGCTGCGCCGGCGGAAACACATCTTCGCAGGAGAGCGCTGAGACCAAGCCGGCGAAAACAAAACCGGCAGAGACCAGCATCGCAGAAACAGATATGGCAGAGGGCGAAGGGATGAACGCCATTGTTTACAACGGGACGTGTTACTACGGCGTGGCGTTTTACGGTTCGGAATCGACTGTGCCGTCTGACGCAAAGCTGCTGGGAAAGGCGGCTGACTCCAGCGAGTGTCTGACTGTTTCACTTTATGGGCAGACAGCTGTGCCGACAGAGGAACTGCAGACCAACTGTGCCGACCCGGGAACGGATGTCTATGCCGTGTTCGGGGACAGCGGAAACGTGATCGAGTTCTACACTTCTACGGACGGAGAGCATGGCTACACCTATTACACACTGAAAGATCTGACCACCGAGATGCCGGAATATTACACCGCCGGATAAGACGGAATGCACCGATTGGAAGAAACGCTGGAAAAGGGGACTGTCGCAGGGCAGTCCTTTTTCGTTGGCAAACTGAACAGTTTTTGGGAATGCGGATTGGCGAAAATCACGATTTATGCAGGTTATGCAGAAAAAAGGCGGAAATACTTGCAGAAAGGTGCATTTTTTGGTATAATATAAGTACTGTGCTGACGAAAAGCAGCACGGGAAAAGCAGAAAGCGAGGAATGTACAATGAGTGATATGATAAAAGGCACGATGATCTCCTATCGTCCTGACATAAAAGTGCTGGATGCCACCATCCGGGACGGCGGTCTGGTGAACAACTTCGAGTTTACAGACGATTTTGTCCGCAAGCTGTATCTGACCAACCTCCGTGCAGGCGTGGATATTATGGAAATCGGCTATCTGGCAGACCCGGAACTGTTCGAGGAGTCCAAGTTCGGCAAGTGGAAGTTCTGCACGAGGACGCTATCCGGAAGGTGCTGGGGGATATTCTCGACCCGAAGATGCAGCTGGCAGTGATGGCAGACGTGGGACGTGCCAACGTGGCTCGTGACCTGCCGGACAAGAAGGACAGCATCCTGGATGTTGTCCGCATTGCAACCTACATCAACACCATCCCGGCAGCCATCGAGATGATCGAGACCTGTGCGAAGAAGGGCTATCACACCACAGTGAACATTATGGCGGTTTCCAAGGCGCAGGAGTCTGAACTGGAAGAGGCGCTGGAAATGCTGGGCAAGAGCAGCGTTGAGGTCATCTATCTGGTGGACAGCTACGGCTCTCTCTATCCGCTGCAGATGCGTCAGCTGGCACAGCGGTATCTGGAGGCAGGCGAGAAGTACGGCAAGAAGATCGGTATTCACGCCCACAACAACCAGCAGCTGGCATTCGCCAACACCACAGAGTGTGCGATGATGGGCGTCAGCTATCTGGATGCCACAATGGCGGCAATGGGACGTGGCGCAGGTAACTGTGCAATGGAACTGCTGCTGGGCTTTTTGAAAAACCCGAAGTATGACATCAAGCCGGTGCTGCGTTTCCTCCAGGATGAGATGCAGAAACTGAAAAATGACGGCGTGGTATGGGGCTATGACATCCAGTACCTGCTGACCGGCTATCTGAATCAGCATCCCCGGACACGATCGCATTCACCAACGACAAGCGCCAGGACTATTTCACATTCTTCCAGGAATTGCAGGAGAATGAGGTCTGAGGCGGAGAAAATCAGGGTAAAAAATAACGGGCTGCTGCACTTTTTGAATGGTGCGGCAAGCCCGTTTCTCATATCATCAAATATACCCCAGGCTCTTCAGCACGAACAGCCACATCGTCAGAGAGAACGCACTGAGCAGGGTGGTCATCATTACGGTGCAGGCAGTGATGGTACCCTCGTGTTTCATGTTCTTTGCCATGACAAAGCAGCTGCACGTGGTGGCGCTGCCCAGCATAATGAGAATGGCGATGAGCTTTTCCGTGCGGAATCCCAGCCAGACCGCCGCCGGCAGAAACAGACCGCAGAACAGAAACAGCTTTACCGCAGAGATGCCCAGCGTCAGCCCCAGCTTGCCCTTGGCACTCTTCAGCTGGAACGACGCACCCAGGGCGATCAGCGCCAGCGGCGTTGCCATATTGCCAGGTAGGATACGGATTTTTGCAGGATCACAGGCTGCGGGATTTTCAGCACTGACCAGAGCATTCCGGCGAGAATGCCCAGGATAATGGGATTGGTCGCCACATCCCGGAGCGTGCGCAGCAGCAGCTTTCTGGCGCTGGGCTTTTCGCCGTCATGGGGCGCAGTGAGGGAGAGGATGAGGACAGCCGCCACGTTGTACAGCGGCACAGTTCCCACGATCATCAGCGCCGCCATGGTGGCGTGACCGTAGATGTTGTTGACAAAGGCGATGCCCAGGATCGCAGCGCTGCTCCGGTAGGATGCTGGATGATCTCGCCACGCTCCGACCAGCTTTTGCGTGGCAGGGACAGGAGAAAGGCAATGCCGATGCTGAGAAAGGTGGCGCAGAAACAGAACAGGACGAACTTTCCGTCCCAGACCGAGCGGAAATCCGCCTGGGACAAGTCCATGAACAGCAGCGCCGGCAGCAGTGCCTTGAACACGAACTGGTTCAATTTCCCGGTGGTGTGGTCGTCCAACAGGTTTACTTTTTTCATCAGACCGCCGAATACCATCATCAAAAATACGGGAATGGTGGCGTTTAGGCTGAAAGAAAGGTTTTGCAGTACAGTCTGCATGGTTTTCACATCCATTCGATTTATTCTGTCTATCAGTGTACCGCATTTTTTCTCATTTGTCAAATTTGTAGGAACCAACAAAAATGAGAAAGTCTTTTCGTGATAACGCACAAATATTTGATTCCGCTCAATTTATTTTATGTGTCTGATTGACAATTCCGAAAAAATATGATATAGTTTTTATCATAGAAATAATGTGGGAATAGTGGGTAGAAATTGTATTCCGTTTGTTTTGCGCTCTGTACGGACATGAAACAGGCGCTGAATGAGGTGATTGGTATGGATATGAATTTTCATGTAAAGAGTTACCAGCAGCTTTTTGATTCGTTGCAAAAGAATGTGAAAACTGTGGATGATCTGATCAGACTGCTGCAGGATCAGATGCAGAAAGTGGCACGTGTTTTTTCGCTGGGAAAATTTGAACTGCGGTTTTATGCGGCAAAATCGGTGATGGATCCCAATGGGCAGGACGACTGTTATCTGATCTATGAGAGCGAAAAGGGATTTGATGCGCCGCCTTGTGAAGAAAAGGTGCAGATGGACGAAAACTGCAGCGCTGTCTTTTACTTTTATCCGGAAAAGGATACCGCATGGACACAGCCCCAGGCGGAAATGCTCCAGTTCCTGTCTCACCAGATCTTTCTGATGCTGGAACGGGTCAAGCTGGTACAGCTGCTGCGGTGCATTTCCGTAACAGACCTGCTGACCGGTGCGCTGAACACCCGTGGCATCAACGAGACCGGCGGCAAACTTCTGGCGCAGGGCAAACTGAAAGACTACGCCTGCGCATTCGTGAACATCAAGAATTTCAACTACATCAACCGTGCGGTAGGCGCACGAAAAGGCGATGTGGTACTGCGTGAATTTGTGCGTCTGTCTCAGAATATGCTGGAGAAAGACGAGTTCTTTGCCCGGATGGGCGGTGACAACTTTGTGCTGCTGGCGAAAAAAGAGCATATGGGCAACCTGCTGAAAAAGATCGGAAACCAGTATGTGACGGTCTCCAACGAGGACAAGCAGATCACCTTTGATGTACGCTCCCGAATCGGGGTATACGATATCCGGGAAAACCAGAACACAGGCGAGGTAATCAACGCCGCATCGACTGCAATGCACGTGGCAAAGATGTCCGGAAAGACGGATATGCTCCACTTTGACGACACGATGCTGGAAAAGGCACTGCGTCAGAAAGAAGTGTCGCAGATGTTCCCCAATGCTCTGGAAAACCAGGAGTTCGAGGTGTTCTATCAGCCGAAGGTGACCCTTTCGGACAACCAGCTCTGCGGCTGCGAGGCACTGGTGCGCTGGTTCCGGAACGGTGTCATGGTGCCGCCGATGGACTTCATTCCGGTGCTGGAACGAGAGGGCAGCGTCTGCAAGCTGGACTTCTATGTATTGGAACGTGTCTGCCAGAACATCCAGGACTGGCTGTCGAGAGGAATCGAACCGGTGCGCATCTCCGTGAATTTCTCCAAGATGCACCTGAAAAATCCGAATCTGGCGGAAGAGATCTTGGCAGTGCTGAAAAAGTACAATGTCTCTGCCAAATACATTGAGGTGGAACTGACGGAAATGTCCGGCTATGAAAGCTATGAGACACTGCTCCGCTTTGTGCAGACCATGCACGAAAACGGTGTCAGCACCTCCATCGACGATTTCGGCACAGGCTATTCTTCGCTGAACCTGCTGAAAGATCTGAATGTGGATATCATCAAGCTGGATAAATCCTTCCTCAACAACATGGAAAAACAGGAAAAGCACCGGAAAAACGATGTGATCGTAATCAAGAACATCGTAAACATGGTGAACGATCTGGATATGGAAGTGATTGCCGAGGGCGTGGAGACCCAGAAACAGGCGGAATTCCTGCGTGGCATCAACTGCTGTATGGCACAGGGATTTCTGTTCGACCGTCCGCTGCCTCACGACGAGTATGAAAAGCGTCTCAGCGGCGACCATGTGTACCATATTTCCGAGACGGAATAAAATACGACAGCCCGAGGGAAATGTACCTTCGGGCTGTTTTTGCACCCTGCCGGGAGCGGCGGATTTTATTTGTAAGCAAATCCGGATTTTTCTTTTATCTTTTTCAAAGTCGCCGCAGACTTGACAACAGCGCCTGTTTTTTGCTATAATAATACGGTATAAGAATCGTATTGTAAATGGATGGCTTGCCGTGTATTTGCAGTGCCAACTACGAAAGGAATGATATTGAATGGGACTGACCCTGACGGAAAAGATCCTGAAAGCACATCTGGTAGAGGGCGAAATGGTAAAGGGTTCTGAAATCGGAATCCGCATCGACCAGACACTGACACAGGATGCCACCGGTACAATGGCATATCTGGAATTTGAGGCAATGGGTGTACCTCGTGTACGCACTGAGCGCAGCGTGGCTTATATCGACCACAACACACTCCAGAAACGGCTTTGAAAATGCAGATGACCACCGTTTTATCGGCAGCGTTGCAAAGAAACACGGCATCTACTTCTCCCGTCCCGGCAACGGTATCTGCCACCAGGTACATCTGGAGCGTTTCGGCGTTCCGGGAAAGACCCTGATCGGCTCTGACAGCCACACCCCGACTGGCGGCGGCATCGGCATGATTGCTATGGGTGCAGGCGGCCTGGACGTTGCAGTGGCAATGGGCGGCGGTACATACTACATCACCTGTCCGAAGGTAGTAAAGGTAGAACTGACCGGCAAGCTGTCTCCGTGGGTGGCTGCAAAGGATGTTATCCTGGAAGTGCTGCGCCGGATGTCCGTAAAGGGCGGTGTCGGCAAGGTCATCGAATACTGCGGCGAGGGTGTCAAGACTCTGTCCGTTCCGGAACGTGCCACCATCACCAACATGGGTGCTGAGCTGGGTGCGACTACTTCTATTTTCCCGTCGGACGAAGTGACCAAGCAGTTCCTGGAGGCACAGGGCAGAGGCGAAGTCTGGAGCGAGCAGAAGGCAGATCCGGACGCTGTTTATGACGAAGAACTGCACATTGATCTGAGTGAACTGGTGCCGCTTGCTGCATGTCCGCATTCTCCGGACAATGTCAAGACCGTGGCTGAGATCGGCAAGCTGAAGATCGACCAGGTCTGCATCGGTTCCTGCACCAACTCCTCCTATCTGGATTTGATGCGTGTCGCCTCCATCCTAAAAGGCAAGACGGTTCATCCGGATGTAAGCCTGGCCATTGCCCCTGGTTCCAAGCAGGTTTACAATATGTTGGCGCAGAATGGCGCTCTGGCAGATCTGATCGCTGCAGGAGCCCGTATTCTGGA
>ENA-OQED01000673-OQED01000673.1-human-gut-metagenome-genome-assembly--contig:-NODE-673-length-13433-cov-3.906283_pt1 | contig 13433 bp, 10 predicted proteins | sample MGYA00242790_ERZ504625 | MGnify/ENA primary metagenome ERZ504625 (study PRJEB26092, sample SAMD00036345) | human gut metagenome | host: Homo sapiens | study: EMG produced TPA metagenomics assembly of...
GCCCGTGGGAGGCCAGGGCGCCGCTGACCGGTGGACGGCACCGAGCCGTACGCTTGAACTGAGAAGGGGGAGGCCTCGCGGCCTCCCCCTTTTTGCGTTGTATACACGTTGTGCTTTGGGACCTAGCTCCCCCGTATGCGCTCTTACTCTTTGGCTGTATTTTGAGTCCTTCTAGTGTATTTGAGCGATAATTACTCGCATTGGCGTTAGGGAGGGCTTGATGTTTACCGTATTTGTCTTGGGCAATATTGCTTCGGGTAAGTCGACAGCCTGCCGCTATTTCGAATCTCGTGGCGCTATGCTTATCGATCTGGATGAGCTTGCAAAATCTCTGTATGTGCCGGGCTCTGATATCGTCAATACTCTCGCGGATGAATTCGGTTGGGACATTTTGGATGAGGAAGGCGGCATTCGCCGCAGCATCCTCGCTTCTCGAGCTTTCGCTTCTCCTGATTCGGTCGCACGGCTCAATGGCATCGTGCATCCCGTTCTGATTGAACAGCTTTCGCTTAGGATTCTCGATCCGGTTTGTTGTACGGTTTCATCTCCCCGTTATCCCTTTGCGGTGGTCGAGGTTTCTGCTCCGACTGGTTTTGAGGATGCATTTGGCTTGGCTGATGAAATTCTGGTCATCAGCGCCCCTTTGTCAGTTCGTCGCGAGCGCGCTATTCAACGTGGCATGGAGCCATCTGATTTCGATGCCCGTTCTGCTTGTCAGCCCGATGAGTCTGCGCTGTGCAATCTCGCTACTACGGTGATTGATAATGCCGCAGGCGATAATTCGCTCTTTGAGCAGCTTGACTCATGGCTTGCATGCCACGGGTTTATAGATACTCCGGATAAGGAGGAGGCCGATGCCTAAGGCACGTTTCTTTACGTGGTATCGCGTGGCGCCACTTGCCGTTGTGTTCGTCTTCGGCCTTATTTCGCTCGTCTACTCGTGTGCCCCTGCCGCTTTCTTTAAGCCGCTGTATCCGATTGACTACGAGGCGTATGTAAAGCAATCCAGTATTTCGCATAATCTGGATCCGTATCTGGTGTGCGCTGTCATTAAGTCGGAATCGAATTGGGATCCCGAGGCCGAGTCGAATCAGGGTGCTCAGGGATTGATGCAGCTGATGCCCGAGACTGCCCAGGACATGATCGCCAAGGGCCTTGTCAACGGAGAGGTGTATTCGGCCGACAATCTTAGCGATCCGGCTACGAATATCGAGTTTGGCTGCGCATACCTCTCGTATCTTCTCACCTATTTCAACGGGTCGACGGATAGTGCCATCGCCGCCTATAACGCCGGTATGGGCATTGTCGACGGATGGGCGCAGCAGAACACGTCACTCCATAATGCGATTACCTTCCCTGAAACTCAGGCTTATCTGATCCGCGTCAATAATGCCTGGGTTCGATATAAGACTCTCTATCCCGATCGGTTCGTATAGGACTAAGCCCACCGCCTGCGTATACTGCAGATGTATGAGTTAGGAGTATCCATGGCGGAATTTGAAGTAGAACGCGTTGGTGGTGAACTTAAGCGCTTTGGCGTTGAGGGCGCTGATGTGCCGTTTAAGGTCGTGTCTCCATACGAGCCCGCTGGTTCCCAGCCTAAGGCCATTGAGTCGCTTGTGCGGGGCGTGAGGGACGGAGACCGCTATCAGGTTTTGCTGGGTGTGACTGGTTCGGGCAAGACCTTCACGATGGCAAAGACTATTGAGGCCCTGGGAAAGCCGACGCTGGTCATGGCTCCGAATAAAACGCTCGCCGCTCAGCTTGCGAGCGAGCTCAAAGAGTTCTTTCCCAACAACGCTGTGGTCTACTTCGTCTCGTACTACGACTACTATCAGCCCGAGGCGTATGTGCCGCAAAGCGATACATATATCGAGAAAGACTCCTCGATTAACGAAGAGGTCGAGATGCTGCGGCATCAGGCGACCGCGTCACTGCTCTCTCGACGCGATGTGATCGTTGTCGCATCGGTCTCGTGTATCTATGGCATTGGCTCTCCTGAGGACTATGCGGGTCTGGCTCCAAACGTCGACAAGAAGGTGCCGCTCGAGCGCGATGACTTTATCCATGCACTTATCGACATTCAATATGATCGCAATGACTATGACCTGGCACGCGGCACGTTCCGCGTGCGCGGCGATGTTGTCGACGTGTATCCGCCTTATGCCGAGCATCCGTTGCGGTTTGAGTTCTTTGGCGACGAGGTCGAGCTGATTGCCGAGATCGATGAGGTCACCGGTGAGATACTTCGTGAGTACGAGGCCATCCCCGTATGGCCGGCATCGCACTACGTGACCGAGAAGCCGAAGGTCAAGGCGGCTCTGAAATCGATCAGCGAAGAGTGCGATAAGCGCGTGGCGGAGCTCAAGGCGACCGACAAGTTGCTCGAGGCGCAGCGTCTGCAGCAGCGCACCGATTATGATCTTGAGATGCTCGAGACGATGGGCTTTTGCAACGGCATCGAGAACTACTCGCGTCATCTGGACGGTCGCAAACCGGGTGAGCCGCCGTTTACCCTAATTGATTACTTTCCCAAGGATATGCTCTGCATCATCGATGAGAGCCATGTGACGGTGCCGCAGATTCGCGGCATGCACGAAGGTGACCGCTCGCGTAAGGTGACGCTGGTGGAACACGGTTTTCGCCTGCCCTCGGCGCTCGATAACCGCCCGCTTCGTTTCGATGAGTTTGAGGCAAGGATCCCCCAGTTTATCTATGTTTCGGCCACGCCGGGCGACTACGAGCTGCGGGTGAGCCAGAACGACGTTGAGCAGATTATTCGTCCGACCGGCCTGCTCGACCCCAAGATTGACGTGCGTCCAGTACGCGGCCAGATTGACGATCTTGAGGACGAGATTCGCGAGCGCGTTGCCCGCAAGGAGCGCGTGCTGGTGACCACGTTGACCAAGCGCATGGCCGAGGACCTGACCGACCATCTGCTCGACGCGGGCATTAAGGTCAATTACATGCACTCTGATACGGCGACAATGGACCGTGTCGAGATCCTGCGAACGCTGCGCGAGGGCAAGATCGATGTTCTCGTTGGCATCAACCTGCTTCGCGAGGGCTTGGATCTCCCCGAGGTCTCACTGGTGGCAATTCTCGATGCCGATAAGGAAGGCTTCTTGCGCAACCGCCGCTCGCTGATTCAGACGATTGGCCGTGCGGCCCGTAACGCCGATGGCGAAGTCATCATGTATGCGGACGTTGTGACCGATTCGATGAAAGAGGCCATCGAGGAGACGCAGCGCCGTCGCGAGATTCAGATGGCATATAACGAAGAGCATGGCATCGTGCCCAAGACGGTGCGCAAAGCCATCAACGACATCTCAAGTTTTATTGCCGAAGCCGAAAAAACCGTGGGTTCCAAGGGGCGCTCGAAGGGCGACTCCCTTGGCCATGGCGCATTCTATACGCCCGATGAGTCGGGCGAGGGCGGCGTGCCGGAAACGGTGGCACCCGAGCAGACACTTGCGGAGCAGTTGGAAGAACTGCCGCATGACGAGCTTGTGCGGATCGTCGAAACCATGGAAGAGGATATGCGCAACGCTTCTGCCGCCATGGACTTTGAGGAGGCGGCGCGCCTGCGCGATGCTGTCGTTCAGATTCGGGCGATGCTCGAGGGTGCGTCTGAGGACGAGACGATCGAGCGCTTACGTTCGCAGGCCCGCAAGGGTTCCACGTTCGCATCGGGCAGAAAACGCCAGGGTGCACGGTTTAAGAAATAGCGAACAGGCCCCGAGTTCCCTGTGGAGCTCGGGGCCTGTGTCTTTTGCGTGCTGGAATTCGTGCGCTAGAGGTCTGCGATCAGGGCTTCGGCGCAACGGATGCCATCGGTAGCTGCGCTCATGATTCCTCCGGCATATCCGGCCCCCTCGCCGCAAGGGTAGAGCCCCGGGGTCGATACAGCGTGGCATTGACGGTCTCGAGTAACGGTGACCGGAGAGCTCGAGCGTGTCTCAACACCGGTGAGGACGGCATCGGGATGGTCGTAGCCACGCAGTTTTTTGCCGAGTAAGGGAATTCCCAGACGAAGCGACTCGATGATATGTTGCGGCAATGACTCATCGATTGCTGTCCAAGTCACGCCGAGCGGATAGGTGGCTTTACCTTGCCGCATGTCGTGCTGGCGCGTTCTGCAAGGAAATCGCCGACGAGCTGTGCCGGTGCGTTCCAGTTGGAGCCGCCAAGGCGATAGGCAGCCCGCTCGCAAATGCGCTGGAGTTCTACGCCTGCAAGAGGATCGTCGCTGGGGAGATAGTCGGGCGTGACGTTAACGAGGAGAGCGGCGTTTGCGTTGCGGCCGGCGCGGGCGTTGAGACTGGCGCCGTTGACGCACAGATGGCCGGGCTCTGAAGAGGCTGCGACAACCTGTCCGCCAGGACACATGCAGAATGAGAATACGCTGCGGCCGTTGGGAAGATGGGTAACGAGCTTATAGGGGGCTGCTCCGAGCGCGGGATGACCCGCCGCGGGGCCATATTGCGCCCGATCGATATCACACTGCGGGTGTTCGATGCGAACGCCCATGGCAAACGTCTTTTGAGCGAGGGCGACATCATGGGTTTTGAGAACCTCGAATACGTCGCGGGCAGAATGACCGCAAGCAAGGATGAGATGCTTTGTGTTGATTGACTCGCTTGTCGCGTCGTGGGACGACTGGATGTCGATACCGACAATGGCGCCAGATGTGTCAGTGTGAATGTCAACGAGTTTCGTTCGATAGCGAACGGTTCCTCCGAGCTGTTCAATGCGCTGGGAGATGCTGGTAACGACGGCGGGGAGGATGTCGGAGCCAATATGCGGTTTTGCATCCCATAGAATATCGCGGGGAGCGCCCGCTTCGACGAAGGTCTCGAGGATAAGGCGATGGGCGGGATTTTTGGTTCCCGTATTGAGCTTGCCGTCCGAGAAGGTCCCCGCGCCGCCCAGACCAAACTGGATATTGCTCTCGGGGTCGAGGATGCGCTCCTTTAGAAAGAGGTCGATCGCATGTGAGCGGCGAAATGCCGGGTCGCCGCGCTCGATGAGCAGGGGTTTAAGGCCCGCTTCGGCAAGGGTCAGGGCGGCGAAGAGACCGGCGCAACCGGCGCCGACAACGACGGGACGCCCCTTGGGTGCATTCGGGACGGGGTTGGGGAATGAAGGAGCCTCGCCGTCAACCATGCGGATGCGCGAGCGGTTGCGCTCGGCGACGCGGTCGACCACTTCCTGTTCGAGTCGGGAGCTTGTCAGCTCAACTCGAAAGCTCAAAATAAAATGAACATCTCGCTTTTTACGGGCGTCGATTGACTTGCGATGGAGCTCAATGGCTTTAATCTGGGAATCCTCGCATCGCAGGGCTCGTTTGACGGCGCGTCTGCCAATAGCAAGGCAGGCGTTTTCGTCGCCGGCCTCATCGAGCGTCGCGTTGACTTGGGTGATTTCGATCATCGAGGTCTCCTTAGAGGCAAGAAAGAGGCCGTCCGGTATCCCAGACGGCCCGAATGCGTTTTTGATTATAGACTGCGCGGCTACAGGCTGCTTGCAGCGCGAATACCCGAGATCCAGGCCCACGCAAGGTTAAAGCCTCCGCAATCGGCGTCGATGTCGAGCGCTTCTCCGCAGACGTAAAGCGGGGCGCCTGTGGTGCTGTTCACGTAAAGATTGGGTGTCGAGACGCACTCGATAGATATGCCGCCACGCGTGACCTGTGCTGAGCGCTCCTCTGCCGTCCCTTCGACGGACAGTTTAAAGTGCTTGAGGATTGAGACCAGGTGGATGACATCGCGCGAGCCGGGATGGCACCGCTCGAATGCCGTACAGACGACGTGTGAGAGCTGCGGGGCGAGCATGCCGTCAAGCCAGTGGGAGTTTCGGGGCGAAAAATCGCCGAGCACGTTGACACGCTGCTCGAGCGTATCGAGCAGCTCATCTTTGGAGAAATCTGGAAAGAAGTCGATCAGAACAGTGTCGCCCTGGTTGATACGGCGAGAGAGATTGAAGGCGGCGACGCCTGAGATGCCGAAGGCACGGAACAGCACTTCGCCATCTTCTCGCCAGAGCTCTTCGTGGCTGCGCGAGAGCGTTAAGCGGGCTCGGACGCGCAGACCATCCAGAGTTCCGAGTGCCGTCCGGTCGCCGACGACTGATGCCGATACGGGGCACAGGACGGGGCGCAGGGGCGTCAAGGGAAGGCTAAACACCTCGGCGATGCCGGTGGGGTTGCCGCCCGTAGCGATAACCACGGCCCTTGCCTGCAGGGCATCGCTCGTGCGAGGAGTATCGGCTAACGCCTTTCGAAGCGAACGGAGCTCCGTCTTTCGGTCGCCGTGCTTTTTGGGTTTGAGTACATGAGCGGGACGGTCGATCTGAAGCGTCCAGCCTTCGGAAGCCTTATGAGCCGCAATGACGTTAGTTCCGCAGAGTAGGGTGATGCCCAAACGCTCGCATGCATTGAGGAGTGCATCGCGAACCGACTCGGCGCGAAGGGAGCGCGGGTATAGGCGGCCTTCCTCACGGATCGTCATGATGCCCAGCGAGGAGAAAAAACTCTCGAGATCTTGCTCGGGTTGGGGGCCCATGATGGATTCGACAAAGGCGGGGCGGTTATATCGCCGAATGTCGATGGATTCGTTTGAGAGGTTGCAGCGGCCGTTTCCGGTTGCGAGCAGCTTGAGACCGCAGGCGACGTCGCGCTCGACGACGCAGACCCTTTTGTCGACACGCGCCGCCGTAATGGCGGCGGCGAGGCCCGAGGCCCCGCCGCCGATCACCAAGACGTCATAGAAGGCGCTTGCGTTCACTTAGGCCTCGTCTGTCTTGTGCGGGGCGATGGCCTCAACGGCGGAGACGGCCTTGGGCAGCATGTCATCGGGCAGTGCGGTCTCGACTTCACCCTTATCGCAGGCCTCGGCGAGTGACGGATTGATGGGAAGCTGACCCAAGATGTCGAGGTTGTAGCGCTCGGCGACTTCGGGGAGCTTGCTCTTACCAAAGACCTCGATCTTCTTGCCGCAGTCGGGGCACTCGATATAGCTCATGTTCTCGACAATGCCCAGAATAGGGACGTTCATCTTCTCGGCCATGTTGACTGCCTTGGCGACGATCATCGAGACCAAGTCTTGCGGGCTCGTGACGATGACGATGCCATCGACGGGCAGCGATTGGAAAACGGTGAGCGCGACGTCACCCGTTCCCGGAGGCATATCGACCAGCAGGTAGTCGATGGGGCCCACGAGGTCTCGCTCCAGAATTGCCTGATGGCGCCCGCGATAACCGGGCCACGCCAAAGGACGGGATCGGTTTCGTTTTGGAGCAACAGGTTGGAGCTCATGACCTTGACGCCGTGCTCGGAGATCTCGGGCAGCATGAGGTTGCCGAGGGCATGGACATGGCGTCCGCTCATGCCGAACATTTTGGGGATGGAGGGGCCGGTGATGTCGGCGTCGAGAATGCCAACCTTGTTGCCGCGGCGGGCGAGCTCGGTTGCGATGGCGCCCGTCACAAACGACTTGCCGACGCCTCCCTTGCCGGAAAGCACAGCGATAACGCGCTTGACCTCCGACAGCGTATTCTCTTCAAATTGCGACGGCGTTGATTGTCCGCCGGCTGCTTGTGCGTGCTCGCAACCCATGTATGACTCCTTTGTATATGTTGGGGCCGGAGCCCCGCGGTGTGACACGAGCGTCATTGTACCCTCGTTTGCGAGCGGGAGTCATTTGCGATGCATTTGGGCCGAGCGTGCTTGCAATACGATGGGTCCAAGCGAATGGGCGGGCTTACTGAACTTTGCTGGCGAACTCGAGGTATTGCATGCGCTGCAGCTTGTCGATCGTCGAGGCGTATGGGCTGTCTTCAGATTCCAAGTCGTAGCGCAGCCCGTCGGCACCAATATAGCCGGCGACATTGATGGTGGGCACATCTGACCTTGTTGCAAGCAGGGCCTTTTGATAGTCAGTGAGCGGGGCGCCGATCTTATTAAGGGTAATAGCTGTAATCTCGTTTGCCCCGACGGTGTCGTAGACGTTGAGCTCGGTATTGCCGGCGATTTCATAGTTGGCCCAGACGAAATAGGTCGACTGATAGATACGGAAAGCGTGGCTTGCCGTATCTTCCTGAGGGTACAGCTCGTCGTTGAGAGTCGTTGCGGCGCTCGGCTGATGGTCGCCAAAAAAGACAAGAACAACCGGTCTGCCGATATTGCGGAGCTCATTGATAAAGTACTCGAGGTCCCGGTCGGATGCATTGATGCAGGTGAGATAGGTATTGAGCGCGCTATTGGCGCCCTCGCTGGCTCCCTCGACCCAATAGTTTGTCAGCTCTTCGGCGGGAACGGTGCCATAGTCGTAGCCGCCGTGATTTTGCATCGTGACGTCAAAGATGAACTGCGGGGCTTCGTCGGTTCTGAGCAGGTCGAGTATCTTGTCGTAGGTGGCGTAGTCGCATACGCCGGCATGGTAATAGGGCGCACCTTCGAAATCGCCGATTGAAAGAAAGTCTCCAAAACCCAGCTGCTGATAGATTTTATCTCGATGGTAGTTGACGGGGTTTTGCGGGTGCATAGCAGTAGTAGTATACCCAAGCTCTTTAAGGTCCTTTGCCAGGCTGTTGACACTATTCATCTGATACAGCTGATAGGGGATTTTGCCTAATCCGACAAAGGCCGTTGTCGCTCCGGTCAAAAATTCGAATTCGGAGTTCGCCGTTCCGCCACCGGTGACCGAAGCGAGCATGGTGCCGCGAACAAGTGTGTCGGGAAGCGAGTTGTAGAATGCGGGACCGGTGTACCCGGCCGCCTGGAGCTGCTCAAAGCACGAAAGGTCGCTAAAACTCTCGTTCATGACGGCAACAATCGTCGGCTTGATTTCATTGAACTGGGCAACGGCCGCCGCGCGCTGCTCGCTCGAGCCATACGTGCTGTCGTAGGCGGCGGCGAGCTCCTGTTCGATGCTCTGCGCCTCATCGGGCGTATAGTCTTCGGGCTTTTCAATGGGCAACTCGTTGACCATTTCGTGAACGAAGTGATAAAACCCTGAGACGCATACGTGGTGATGGGCTGCCAACGGTCAAATCCAAAATCCAGCGACTGCTCCAAGTCGATGTTGGAAAAGCCCAAGAGCCCCACAACGGTCACTAGCAGAAAAGCGCAGAGGTTAGCGGCGATTGCGGGGAAGACATGGGCGGGCGTACGGAGCTTTCGCGGTCGGATAAGCGAAAGAAGCCCCAGGGAAATCTCCAGCAGGGCGAGTGAGGTTACGATTCCTGCAGTGAAGGTGAACTCATATCCCTCACTTACTTCCATTGCGGTGCCCAATGCCAAAATGTCGCTCGGCAGGATGGCCTCGCCTTTAAACGTTATGACGAAGTGCTCGGCAATGCCAAGGGTGCAACAGACGACGGGCACGAGGGCCATGACGCCTCCATGACGCTGTCCCAGCAAATAAAGGGAGAGCAGAACCGTCGCGAGCAGCCCAACGGAAAACCCGAATGAGTTGGCGGGAATGCGATAGAACGTTTCGTTGCAGGCAATTTCGAGTGAAACGAACGAGAGCGCTGAAACAGCGGCGACGACAAGGATGTCGCGGCAAATACAGGCAACCGTTCCCGTCGCAAGATCGGTTTGGTCGATAAGTCCCGAAACCAAGGGCTCGACAAGAAGTATGACGGCGGCAGCACCGAGCGCCGAATAAGAAAGGACCCATAGGGAACAGTCCTCATTTACGAGCAATTGATTCGTAATCCATGCAGCTACCATGCCGAGCGGGATGAGGAGCATCGCGCACCAAAAGACGCGGGCAATGGGCGGTTTTTCGTTGTGTCTGATTGAAAAATACACGCGCACGACGACGGCGGCCACGATAAGGACGGCGATGAATATGGGCAGATTGGCCATGCCACTCGAAGTGATTTCAAGGGGGATATCTTCGGTCATGGACGTTCCTCTGTTACAGCAAATTAAGTTCAGTTTTAGATTACTCTAACCTTTCCACGGCATTTCGAGAAACAAAGCACCCGACACGCAAAGCAAAAGGTCTGCGAATCTTGTATTACGAACATCTGTGCGCGTTGAGTGCGTTAAACTCATCGACAGTGTGATTTGAGGTTATAGGAGGCAAGGAGCTTCCATGTCTGATTCTTCTATCGTTATCCGTGGTGCGCGCGAACACAACCTGCGCAATATCGATGTTTCCATCCCGCGCGACGAGCTCGTGGTCATTACCGGTCTTTCGGGCTCGGGCAAGAGCTCGCTGGCGTTTGACACGATCTATGCCGAGGGTCAGCGTCGCTACGTGGAAAGCCTGTCGAGTTATGCGCGCCAGTTTTTAGGCCAGATGGACAAGCCCGATCTAGACTCGATCGACGGCCTTTCGCCGGCCGTCTCGATCGATCAGAAGACGACGTCCAAGAATCCGCGCTCGACGGTGGGTACTGTAACTGAGATTTATGACTACCTTGCTTGCTTTTTGCACGCGTGGGCACGCCACACTGCCCCGAGTGCGGTCGCGTTATCGAACGCCAGACCACCGACCAGGTCGCCGATAAGGTCCTGGCAGCGGGAGAGGGTCGTCGTGCGTTTGTGCTGGCACCGGTGGTGCGCGGGCGCAAAGGCGAGTACGCAAAATTGTTCGAGGATCTTCGGGCTGAGGGCTTTAGCCGCGTGCGTGTCGACGGCGAAGTACGCTCGCTCGACGACCCCATCGATCTGGACAAAAAGTTCAAGCACGATATCGAGGTCGTAGTCGACCGCATCGTGATTCGGGAAAACTCTCTGGGCCGTATCGCCGAGTCGGTTGAACAGGCGACTGCCTTGGCACACGGCAATGTGAACGTGTACATGCTGCCCGATCGCGATGCTCCCGAGGGAACCGAGGGCGAGCTGCTGGAGTATTCGTTGGCTCTGGCGTGCCCGGAGCACGGGCACTCCATCGACGACCTACAACCCCGCGACTTTTCGTTCAACGCGCCCTATGGTGCGTGTCCCGAGTGCGATGGTCTGGGCTTTAAGAAAACGGTCGATGCCGAGGCGCTGATTGAGGACCCGTCGAAGTCGATTGCCGATGGGGTCTTTGGAAGCCTGTTCGGCAATTCGAACTACTACCCCCAGATCTTCGCCGCGGTCTGTAAGCACTTTAAGGTGAGCGCGGATACACCGTGGGAAGACCTACCTCCGCGAGTGCGCCGTGCATTTTTGGATGGCATGGGCGACAAGAAGATTTCGGTGGACTATCAAAAGCTCGACGGTCGTCGCAGCCAGTGGGACACCAAGTTTTCGGGCGTGCGCAATATCCTGTACGAGCGCTATACCGAGACGACCAACGAGAACACTAAGGCGCGCCTGGAGAAGTACATTCGCGAGGAGCCGTGTTCGAGCTGCCATGGTGCTCGCCTGCGCCCCGAGATGCTCGCCGTCACCGTGGGCGGCAAGTCCATTTATGAGGTTTGTTGCCTGTCGTGCCGCGAGTCGCTCGAGTTTTTTGAGGACCTTGAGCTCACCGAGCGTCAACAATTCATCGGCGGTCGTATCGTCAAGGAAATCCTGGAACGCTTGCGTTTTCTGGTTGATGTCGGCCTTGATTATCTGACGCTCGATCGTGCTTCGGCGACGCTTTCCGGCGGTGAGGCGCAGCGCATTCGCCTGGCTACGCAGATCGGTGCGGGCCTCATGGGCGTTCTCTATATTCTGGACGAGCCTTCGATTGGTCTTCACCAGCGCGACAACGAGCGGCTGATTAAGACACTCGAGCGCCTGCGCGATATCGGCAACACCGTTATCGTCGTTGAACACGATGAGGACACGATTCGCGCTGCCGACTATGTGATCGATATGGGGCCAGGCGCGGGCGTCAACGGCGGGCACGTGGTCGCCGCGGGAACGCCTGCCGATATCATGGCGTGCCCCGATTCCATGACGGGTGCTTATTTGACCGGCAAGCGGATGATCCGCGTGCCAGACGAGCGCCGCAAGCCCGGCCGCGGCTGCCTTAAGATCACGGGCGCCCGCGCCAACAACCTCAAAAACGTTACCGCCAAGATTGAGTTCGGTACGCTCACAGTCGTTACCGGTGTTTCGGGATCGGGCAAGAGCTCCCTGGTCACCGATACGATTGCGCCCGCGCTTACGAATGCCATCCACCGTTCGACGCGTCCCGTGGGTCCGTACAAGAAGATTGAGGGCATCGAGTGCATCGATAAGGTGATCGACATTGACCAGTCGCCGATCGGTCGCACGCCGCGTTCGAACCCTGCGACCTATATTGGCCTGTGGGATGATCTGCGCGCGCTGTTTGCGAGCACGCCGGAGTCGAAGGCGCGTGGCTACTCGCCGGGACGCTTCTCCTTTAATGTGAGCGGCGGACGCTGCGAGGCGTGCAAGGGCGACGGCCAGATCAAGATTGAGATGCACTTTCTTCCCGATATTTATGTTCCCTGCGAGGCTTGTGGCGGCAAGCGCTATAACCGCGAGACGCTCGAGGTTACCTATCGTGGCAAGACTATCTCGGACGTACTTGACATGAGCGTGGCCGAGGCACTGGCTTTCTTTGGGAATATTCCGCAGATCAAGCGAAAGCTTCAAACCCTGTATGACGTCGGCCTAGGTTATGTGAGCTTGGGCCAGCCCGCCACGACGCTCTCGGGTGGTGAGGCGCAGCGCGTAAAGCTCGCCAAGGAGCTTCATCGCCGTCAGACGGGTAAGACGTTCTATATTTTGGACGAGCCTACGACCGGTCTTCATTTTGAGGACGTTCGCCAGTTACTTGATGTGTTGCAGCGTCTAGTCGATGCGGGCAATACGGTGTTGGTGATCGAGCACAACCTCGATGTCATCAAGGTCGCCGACCGTCTGATCGATATGGGTCCCGAGGGTGGCAACGGTGGCGGAACTGTCGTGGTCTCGGGTACGCCAGAGCAGGTTGCGGCATGCCCGCAGAGCTATACCGGCAAGTTCTTGGCGCCGTTGCTCAAACGCGATAAGGAGCGTCAAGCGCAACTCGATGCCTAATACATAGGTGTTTTTGAAACATGAGCGCCGCCGATTCCTTGCGATTCGGTGGCGCTCTCTTTGTCGAGATAGCGTATGCCGCGCAAATGGACATATACTTAAAAATTGCGTTCTTATATGAGGGAAAGGATATGCCATGCCGAAGGCCGTGAAGACGCCAAAGACCAACGCCATGCGTGAGCTGGAAAGCGCCGGCATCCCCTATGTTCTCCATACGTACGAAGACGATGACGACGAATCGTCGGGGCTGGGCGTCGCGATTTCCGAGCAGCTTGGCGAGGAGCCCGGTCAGGGATTTAAGACCCTGGTCTGCACGACGCCGTCCAACGACCATGTCGTGTGCTGCATTCCCGTTGCCGACGAGCTCGACCTCAAGGCCGCCGCGCGCGCCGCAGGCGAAAAGTCGCTGACCATGATGCATGTCAAAGATTTGCTTGCCGCGACGGGGTAT
>ENA-OQED01000675-OQED01000675.1-human-gut-metagenome-genome-assembly--contig:-NODE-675-length-13425-cov-4.118664_pt1 | contig 13425 bp, 9 predicted proteins | sample MGYA00242790_ERZ504625 | MGnify/ENA primary metagenome ERZ504625 (study PRJEB26092, sample SAMD00036345) | human gut metagenome | host: Homo sapiens | study: EMG produced TPA metagenomics assembly of...
CATTGGGGACGGGGGTGAATGGCACGCGAATCCCTGCGTGCCATTCACCCCCGTCCCCAATGGCCACGTCTGGGTATACTCTCCCTCACATCTTTTGGGGAGGGGGAGTCATGCCGAGGGGTCCGAGGAAGGTTGCTGAGTCTGGCTTTTATCACGTTGTCATGAGGGGAAACGGCAGGCAGATCATCTTTGCAGACGACTCTGACAGAAGGGCGTTTCTGGAGCTCTGCTGCGAGGCGTTTCTCGACGAGGACTGCGACGCGTCCGTCCTTGCGTGGTGTCTTATGGACAACCATGTCCACCTGCTGCTGCGTGGAGAGATCGGTGACATCTCGTCTGCTATCAGGAAAGTCTGCGGCTCTTATGCGATACGTTTTAACGCCAAGGAGGGACGTTGCGGTCACCTGTTCCAGGACCGGTTTGGAAGTAGCTGCATAGAGGACGGATGGGTACCTTCTTGAGGGCCGTGCGCTACACTCCACAACAACCCGCAGGCTGCGGGCATCTGCCTGGCTTCGGAATACCGTTGGAGCAGTTATGCGGCTTACACGGGTGGTCGTGGGTCCAGGCTTACGGACACCGAGCTGATTCTGGGAATGCTGGGAGGTCCCGCGGGCTTTGCGAGCTTCTGTGCATCCAGTCCCTCTCTGCCGTACTTCTACGAGGGCGGTTGTAGGCCAAGCGATGCGGAGGCTTCCGTGTTGGCTGTCGTCGTGCTTGAGGGAATGGGTTGCCAGAACGTGAAGCTCCTGCCTGCCGCCGAGAGGGGCCGTGCACTTGCCTTATTGCATGAGGCTGGCCTTAGTGCGCGGCAGATCGAGCGAGTAACTGGTGTGGGAAGAAACGCCGTGGCCAAGGCTTCTCGATAATCATGTAGCAGCGTGCCATTGTGCCATTGGGTGCCATTGGGGACGGGGGTGAATGGCACCGGCTCGTGTATGCCGGCGCGGAAGAAAGGGCGTCCTGCCTGCGACAGGACGCCCTTGGTGACGGCAGATGGGCCAGCGACCTACTTCTTGATCCAGGAGAACATGGAGCGGATCTTCTCGCCGGTGACCTCGATGGGGTGGGAGTTGATGGCCTCGCGCTGCTCAAGGAGCCACTTGTGGTCGTTGTTGCAGTCGTCGACGAACTCCTGCGCAAACTCGCCGTTCTGGATGCGGCGCAGGATCTCCTTCATGGCCTCGCGGGACTGCTCGTTGATGACCTTGGGACCGGCGTAGTACTCGCCGTACTCGGCGGTGTTGGAGATGGAGTAGTTCATGAAGTGGATGCCGCTCTCGTACATGAGGTCGACGATCATCTTCATCTCGTGGTAGCACTCGAAGTAGGCGAGCTCCTCCGGGTAGCCGGCCTCGGTCAGGGTCTCAAAGCCGGCCTTGACCAGCCTCGACCAGGCCGCGGCCGGCACCCAGCAGGCCCAGCAGCAGGTCCAGCAGGCCCAGACCGGCGTGCAGCAGGCCCAGCAGAACGTGCAGCAGGCGCAACAGCAGGTCGAGACCACCATCAACAACGATCCGAACGTGGCCGCCGCCCAGACGGGCGTCAACCAGGCCCAGACCAACCTCGACAAGGCCCACGACAGCCTCGCCGCCGCGAAGGACAAGGCCGACCAGAGCGCGAAGAACGCCGAGACCATCAAGAAGGCCATGAACGACAGCCAGTCCATCCGTGACGACGCCGCCAAGGCCAAGGAACAGGCCGAACAGGCCGTGAAGGACGCGCAGCGGAAGGTCGACTCGACCGACAAGACCAAGCTCGACCAGACCACCGCCGCGAAGCAGGACGCGCTCGGCAAAGCCCAGACGAAGGCCGACCAGGCATCCGCCGCCGCGCAGCAGGCCCAGCAGAAGGCCGACCAGGCGAAGAGCCTGCTCGACGAGGCCACCCGCATCGCGGGCGACGCGAACGATCCCGCCAAGATCCAGGAGGCGCAGGACAAGGCCAAGCAGGCCGACCAGGCCGTGAAGGACGCTAAGACCGCGCAGGCCCAAGCCACCGTCGCCGAGGCCACCGCGAAATCCGAGGCCGACAAGACCCGCACCCAGGCCGACCAGGCGAAGGCCGCGCTCGACAAGGCGAACGACATGAAGGACGCCGCCCAGGAGAAGGCCGACAAGACCTCCGCCGCCCTGGACAAGGCCACCGCCGCGAAGAACACGGACGCGAAGGCCGTGAAGGACGCCCAGGCCGCCAACGACAAGGCGCAGGCCGCGCTCGACAAGGCCGACCAGGCCGTGAGGGACGCGCAGGCGCAGGCCGACAGGACCAAGGACGAGTATGCGGCCGCGAAGGACGCGTACGACAAGGCGCAGGCCGCCGCGGACGCCGCGAAGCAGGCCGCGGACGAGGCCGCGAAGGCGCAGGCCGAGGGCGCGGCCGGATGGTTCAAGACCAACAAGGCCGAACAGGCGTACAAGTATCTGACCGACGACAGCGTGTCCCAGTACCTGGAATACACGCACATCGGCGCGAAGGACGACGCGACCAGCCTCGACAACCTGCTCAAGGCCCTCGACATGATCGACGAATGCAACAAGCTGCGCGCCGACCATGGTCTGGAACCGTTGAAGGTGTCCGAGACCGCGATGGCGATGGCCATGGTCCAGGCCAACTACGCGGCCAACGGCCATTACAACCACAACTACCAGTACGACAACGTCGGCGAAAACCTCGACTGGGGCTTCTCCGACGACGATCCGTACGACGACTGGTACACGGCCGAGAAGGAGACCTACGACGCGGCCGTGAAGTCCGGCGACTATCCGGACCTCGCCAAGCTGTCCCCGTACGACGTTTTCCTGAAGTACCCGGACCTGTACCAGCAGGTCGGCCACTACCTCAACATCGTCGACCCGGAGTACATCGCCACCGGCATGGCCTACAGCGGCTACGGTGAGACCAACTACGATCACGCGTTCACGCAGGAGTACTTCAACGACTGGAACTCCTACAACGCGAACGACACCACGTTCGATGCCAGCGTGTACCGCGCGAAGGTCGAAGCGTACGTCAACCAGATCAAATCCGCGCAATCCACGTACGAGGACGCGTTGAAGCAGGTCGAGGCCGCCAAGACCGCGCTCGACAAGGCCAACACGGCCCACGCGTCCGCCGTCCTCACGCTCGACAAGGCCACCTCCTACCTGCAGGACACGCAAGACGAATCCGCACGCACCACGCAGCTGCTCGCCGACGCGACCCGCAAGGCCGCAGAAACGCAGACCGCGTACGAGCAGGCGAAATCCGCCGACGAGCAGGCGCAGGCCAGCCTCACCACCGCCGAAACCGACCGCCAGACCAAGCAGACCGCGTACGACCAGGCGAAATCCGCCGACGAGCAGGCGCAGACGCGTCTCACCCAAGCCCAGGCCGCGCTCGACAAGGCCAACACGGACGTCAAGCAGGCCGAACAGGACAAGACCGCCGCCGACACGCGTCTCGACGTGCTGACCGACGCGAAGAACGCCCTCGCCAAGGCCCAGACCGCATACGACCAGGCCAAGAGCGAAGCCGACCAGGCCCAGCAGGCCAAGCAGACCGCGCAGGACGAACTCGCCCAAGCCCAGACCGCGTACGAGCAGGCCAAGAAGGAAAGCGACAAGGTCGCCCAACAGGTCAAGGACCTCGAAAACGCCAAGACGGACCTCGCGGCCAGGACCCAGGCCCTCGCCGCCGCGCAGGCCGACCTGGACGCGAAGACCCAGGCATACGACGCCGCCAGGAACGAGGCCGACAAGGCCAAGCAGGCCGAAACGGACGCCGAAACCGCGGTCAGGAACGCGCAGCAGGCGTTGACCGACGCGCAGGCACGCCTCGCCAAGGCCAAGAGCGACGCGAAGGACACGGAAGCCGTCAAGACCGCGCAGGCCAAGGTCAAGGAAGCACAGGACGCGCTCGACCAGGCCAAGACGATCCTCGCCAAGGCGCAGGCCGACCTCAAGCAGGCCCAGACGGTCGAAGCCCAGGCCAAGAGCGACTACGAGACCGCGAAGGCAGCGCTCAAGACGGCCCAGCAGGCCGCCAACCCGAAGCATGACGACAATGCCGGCCAGACCAGTCTGAACGCCGCCCAGCAGGCCACGGTCGAAGCGGCCGCCAAGGCCGACAAGGTCATGGCATCCACCGGCGCGGACACGAACGGCATCATCCTCGCCGTCGTCGCGTTCGCCGGCATGGGCGCCGCCACGCTCGACCTGAAACGCCGCCGCATGGACGTGACCGCACGCCACGGCATGCGCTGACCCAATTCCCCCTCCAAACAAACAGGCGGCCGGAACAGGACGACGGAAACCCACATGACGGTTTCCCGACCCTGTTCCGGCCGTTTCTCTCTCAGGACCCAGATCCACCACGGTTCGGTAAAATAAGCCAAAGAAGGAGAAACCATGCCCAACACGCAACTGCGTCAACATATCGACGACATGCCCGGCATCCTCGCCAAACTTGAACGGATTCCGGAAATCACCACCCGACTGGACCTCATCGACACCCTGCGCGCCCACGCCCTCTCACTGGAACCGTTGGATGGCGTCGAAACCATGGCATTATCCGATTACGACCGCGACTGGCTCGTGAGATACACCTACAATTCAAACGCCATCGAAGGATCGACCCTGACTCTTCAGGACACATCCCTCGTATTGGAAGGCGAATTCGTGCCCTCGGATTCCCCGGCACGTTTCGTGTTCGCGGCGCGCGGCGTCGCCGACGGCATGGCCTACGTCCGCGAATACGCCTCCGAAAGACGTGAACTCGACCCGGAACTGATCCAAAGGATCCACGAGGTGACCGCATTGGACCTGCAGCCGTTCGCACGCGGCACGTTCCGTCCTTACGGATATCTGGCGAGAATCACCGCGACCCGCGTCAAGACCGCCGACCCGTTGGAGATCCATGACGACCTGCAAGCCCTGATCGACGGGCTGAACGGAAGCGACGCGCACCCGTTGCTCAAGGCCGCGGCGTTCCATACGATGCTCGAAAACATCCATCCATTCATGGACGGCAACGGCAGGACCGGCCGGCAACTGCTCAACCTCATGCTGTTGGAGAACGGATACCGTCCCGTGGCGATCAAGCATGACGCCGGACGTGTTTACGCCCGGGGTCTCGAATCCTGGCAGGTCGACGGTGATTCCGAACCGTTCTGCTCCATCCTGTTCGACTGCGTGGAACAGGAGGAACGCACGTTCATCGACCTTGTCGAACGGCTCCGTCATGATCCGAAAACCACGGACGGCTCCATCGCCATGGATGCTCCGGGCCAGGATGTCCAGCCGCCGGATCCGGCCGATGTTCCGGACGATACGCGGCCGGACGATCCCGGCATCGGCCTGGTCTGACCCTCTTCGCAGGTCTTGACGGCTTCCAGCATGATTAAGCCAACGAGACCGCATCCCGAACATAACCGAACATCCGATACCATCCTACAGACGGCCGGAACAGGACGACGGAAACCCATATAAGGGTTTCCCGACCCTGTTCCGGCCGTCCGTTTCCCCTGGAACGTCCACATGAACGAAGGACATCCACGTTGCTACCATGGGAAACGGGAAGCAATGAATCCATCCACCATAATCGCGGGGTCCGATGCTATTTGAAATGAACCGTGTACTGATGTGCCGGAACCATCCGGTACTGGAATTCGCGTACTCATCGAACGCGGGTCTCATCCTCGAAGTGGGTGACGTGTTCGATCCGAGCCGCGTACCGGTCGGCATGTACGTGGATGGACAGCCCCGACCCGACAGTGATTCGGTGACCGCATGGTGGCGGTCCCGGGGAATCCCCGCCACAAGGGACGGTCTGCGCACGCTGCTCATGGCCACGGGCATCCCCTCCGGAAAAGAACTGCTCGACCGTTCCATGGGATTGAGCCTGTCCGACCAGTACTGGGTCCGTCCCGCCGGCATGGACGCGCTACGTTGGGAGGACCTCAACTTCTTCCACAACGATTTCGACGAACGGCTCGGCAAGGCGTTGTTCACCGGCGACTCATCCCGTATCGGCGACGTGAACACGCCGGACGTGACCAGCGCCGGAGACCTGCCCAAACGGTGGATCATCCGTGACGACGGCGTCAGGACCCTCATCAAGGCGGGACGGTCCGGCCAGGAGCCCGACAACGAGCGGATAGCGTGGAAAACGGCCCGCCTGCTTGGCATCGACCATGTCGAATACCGTGTGGGCAAGATCAACGGGGCCAGGGTGTCGGCATGCGATGAAATGCTTTCGGATACGGAGGAGCTCATTCCCGCCGGACAGATCATGCGGATCTTCCGGAAGGGAGGATACCGGGAACGGCGCGACATCTGGGTGGAGGCCTGCCAACGGCTCGGCGTCGACCGTGACACGATCATGCACGCCACGGATGATTTCCTGTTCCTCGACTTCCTGCTACGCAACACGGACCGGCATTACAACAATTTCGGTCTGATCAGGGACGTGGAATCCTTCGCCATCCGTCCCGCCCCGATCTACGACAGCGGAGCGAGCCTGTGGAACGGCATGGATCCCGACGCCATGGACAACGGGGACTACCGGACGAAACCGTTCTGGACCGACCAATGGGGAGAGGAGGACAACGCGTACTGGCAATTGTCCCTCATCGACGATTGGGACAGGTACGATCTCAGTGTTCTGGACGACGTGCCCGACATCGTCCACGAACAGCTTTCCACCAACCAGCGCCTCTCCCCCATGCTCATCGACCGGATCACGGGCCTGCTGCGTGGCCGGCTCCCGATCATCAGACATCAAAGGGACGTCGCCGCGCCCCACATGATCGGTTTGCATCCCACCCATGGATTGGACGATCTGTCCCCAGGACTCCAACCGCCGGACCCGTCCAATATTCCAGACGCCACCGGACCATCCGGCCCCGACATCAGCCTGTCCTAGGGGTATTCCACGTATTCGGCGGACGGAAGCTTCCGGCATCCTTCCCCATCGGTCTCTCGCACTCCCACTCGTGAACCCCCATGATGGTATCGGACGAGGTGCGTGTGGAAAGAACGGCATAGGAAAAACGACGATCCTGTGCGAGGAGGAAACGGTGGGCGTGATCATCATCGCCGTCTTCTGGCTTTTGGGCCTGCTGACGGTTTGGAGCATGTGCGTCGTGTCGGCGCGGGCCGACCGGCGTATGGAAGAGCTCCACCATGCCGGTGGAGTGTCCAATGGCAAGGGTTCTGCGAATCCCCCTGTCTGATATCGTCCGCGTGTCATGTGGATTGTGCGGAACCGTACGGTCGCATGGCCGGCCGATTCCGGGACATGTCCTAACTAGGGAGGAATCCATATGGCTGCAACCCTTTGCATCCTGGTCCTGATGGTCGTCGCCGCCTCATGCCTGTATGAGGCGTTCGTGTACATGGCCGTCAAACAGAAAAGCACCTTCGTTGGCCGCAAGACCAAGGAAAAGGTTCTCGCCATGAGCCGTAAGACCCGTCAAGGCAAGGCCGTCCTGTTCATCGTGCTCGCCGTCGTCTGCTTCGTGCTGATGGTCGTGGCGGGCATGCTGATGGCCCATGCCGGATACAACGTGTGACGTCGGACCGGCTCACATCCATGATGGGTGGGATGGTTCCGTATCCACGGGATTCCTCCCGCCCATCTTCCGTCTTTTCAAAAGAGGTGGGAATGTCCGTCGACGATGAAGACGAATACGACGGTTCGGAAGCAGATGGCATGGAACCGGACGGCGATGGGGCCGATCCGTTCGTGCCGATGTTGGAGGACGATGGGCACAGGCTCGGCCGTCCCGCGCGGCGTGGCGTCGGCGTGGTGGGTTTCGTTCCCGCGCCGACCAGACTGTCCATTCCCGAACTTGACTGGCTCATGCGCGTGCGTGACGGCGCCGGCCGGTCGGTGCGTGTGCCGGAACACCGGTATTCGCGTTCCGACCGCGACGCGGTCGAATCGGCTCGCGGACGCCTGTATTCGATGGTGTCGAAGCAGGTCAGCCAGACGAAGAGCCTGTACAAGGCGCGGCAGCGTGACGAGGAAGGCATGCTCCCGTTGGGTTCCGCGAGCCCGTTGGACATGATCACCCGCGATTTCAACGAACGTCCCCTGATCCCATGGCATCAGACCAGCACGGGACGGGCGGGAGTGCTCACCACTTTCGTGGCCGGTTCGGGAGCCCAGTTGATTCCCGGACCGCCTATCGGCGTGGACGCGCTTTCACGCGAACTGTTCCAATTCGACTGCTGGGGTACGTACGACGCGCACATGACCACCAGTCCCGACCTGTTCTTCAGCGGCCTGCGCGGCCAGGGCAAAAGCTATTGCGCGAAGACGATCGCCGTGCGCGAGATCGGGTTCGGACGCAACATCATCGTCCAATCCGACCGGCAGGGCGAATGGAAGGCCATCGCGCGGGCCATTCCCGGCGGGCAGGTCGTCTCCCCCGGCAAAGGCAACTATCTGAACCCGTTCGCCATGCCCGACATGTCCCACCTCAAATCCGAGGAGGACAAGCGCGCGTTGCGCCAGGAGGTCCTGGCCGGCAGGAAAAGCGCCATGATGGCGTTGGCGGAGGCGGTGAGGGAACCGGACCGTCCATTCCCGTTGGACAAGGACATGCTGTCCCTGATCGACCAGCTCATCGCCTCGTACGGTATCGGTCCGATGACGTTGCAGGCCGCGGTCAAACGACTGTCCGACTGGGATTGGGTGGATTCCATATACTCGCATATCCACGGCTTCGAGCATTACCGTGATCTGGCGCGTGAGAAGGCCAGCGAGGCGGCCCGCGTGTTCTCCCCCATGGTCGATGACGGCACGATGAGCGGCATGTTCGACAAGGAGTCGACCATCACGTTGGATCCGACCGCGCCGATCATCGTGTTCGACACGTCCGGTCCCGTGTTCCAGGATCCCACGTTGAAACGCGTGTACACCGCGGCGGTCAGCTCGTGGATCGACCGGCTGTTGCAGGCGCGTGACGGACTGCGTCGCATCATCGTGTGCGAGGAGGCGTGGGACCTGCTGTCCAATCCCCAGCTGGTCGACTCGTTGCAGACGCGCCAACGGTCCGCGGGCCATTGGGGTTGCGCGACCTGGCTGATCGTGCACGGCGTCGCGGACATGACCCAGGTGTTCACGGCCGGCAGTGGCCTGCGCGGCAAGGTCGAACAGTTGATGAACCTGATGGAGACGAAGATCATCTACCGCCAGGGTGGCGAGAACATCCCCCTGCTGAACCGTCTCATCCCTGATCTGAGCGAGGACGAACTCGACCAGATCCCACGTTTGGCGCAAGGCTATGGCATCTGGCGTATCGGACACGAGCATCCACGCATGATCCTTCCCATCGCCGGACCCATGTGGGCGGACGTGTTCGACACGTCGAGCCTGCGAAAAGCGTCGTGAGACACAAGCCCTTCCAGGGAAAAACAATCGCGAAGGAGGAATGGTATGGCCCGATATTGGAATGACGGCTCGTATGACCGTGAGGAACTGAACGCGGACAACCGCCGCAAGGTCATGGACGTGTGGAAAAGGTTTGAATCGTCCAAGACGGGCGTATGGCTGAGCCGGCACACGCATCTGTTGGAACGCCTGTCCGACGAGGAAAGCCATCTCGTGGTCCGTGCCGGCGCGATGGTGTGCGTGTTCGCGCTGATCCTCTCCATGATCATGTTCCTGCTCGTCAAAGGCGGCATGCTCGCGTGGACGCTGCTCACCCTGCCGGTGTTCGCCATCGCGTTCATGCTGGTCATGGTTTTGTGGATCTTCTGGGACGCGTACCGTGATTCCGGCGAAAGGGCCGCGGACTGGCTGTCCACACGTCCCGGCGTCGCCACCTGGCGTCAGATCGCCGCGGATTACGGTCCACGCGCCGTCAACCGTGACGTGCTTCCCTCCGTCCTGCCGCGCATGCTTGAGGATTTCCGTTACCGCAAGCCGGGCGCCATTCGTCCGCGCCCATGGCATGCGGCATGGTATGTGGGCGATTCGTGGAACATGGAGGTGTGGCTGGGTTCCGAACGGCACATCTACGTGTTGGGTCCTACCCGTTCCGGCAAGACCGTCAGCGTCGTCATCCCCAGCGTGGTCGAGGCTCCCGGTTTCGTGCTCGCGACCTCCACGCGAGGCGACATCATCAAAACGACCCGCTACCTGCGCGAATGCGGTGTGAAGGATCGTAAGAACGGGGCCGAATACGGTGGCCGTGGCACGGGCACCACGCACATCTTCGATCCCGAAGGCGTCGCGGAGAACGATCCGGACACGCGGCACAACATGCGTTGGACGCCATTGCAGGGTTGCGACGATCCGGCCGTCGCGATGCGCCGCGCGCAGACCATGGTCGCGATCGGCGGCATGGGAAGCGGCTCCAACAACCAGGAGTGGGGCGTGAGCGCCACCATGTACGTGCAGGCCATGCTGTACGCGGCGGCCATCGCGGACCGCACCATCAACGACTGCTACCGTTGGAGCCTGTCGCCGGAGGCCGCGCAGGAGGCCGCCGACCTGATCCGCAAGTACACGCCGGAACGCGAGATGGACCGTTGGGCCGCGACGTTGAACGCCCTGCCCCACGTCGATCCACGCCAGAAAGGATCGGAATGGTTCGGCGTGAAGAACGCGTTCAGCATCCTCGCCGATCCGAACGTGAGGGCCCGCATGAACCTGAGCCCCTCCGACCCGCGACTGATCGACCCGAAACGCATGGTCCTGCGCGGCGACACCGTGTACGTGCTGTCCAAGCCACGCCGTGACGGCGGAGTGGCCGGCAACGCGGGCATCTTCGTGAGCCTGCTGCTCGACACGTTCCAGGAGGCGTGCCAGGACCTCGCGTTCGACAAGGCCTCCGGCTCGCGCGGCAAGATCGAACCTCCCGCCAGATTCGTTTTGGACGAACTGTCGAACATCGAGAAATGGCCCGGCCTGCGCAACGCCATCACCCAGGGCGGCGGCAACGGCTACCAGCTGATCATCGTGGAACAGTCCCGCCAGCAGATGGCCGACGAGAAGGACGAGTACGGCAAGGCCGTGGAGCAGACCGTGTGGGAGAACTGCCATCGGATCATGCTCAAGGGCGTGTCCGACGACGAGACGTTGAAATGGTGGATCAGCCAGATCGGCACGCACCACCGCACACGCCGCGAATCAAGCTGGAATCCGGGCCAGGGGCCGTTGGGTGGATTGACCACTCGCCACGAACGTGAGGAATCCGTCACCCAGCAGGAACTGAGCCTCCTGCCCGTCGGCTACGCGCTCGTGGAACCATTGGGCCAGGCGCCCGCCCTGGTGCACATGATCATGTTCCACGACCGCGACTGGTGGCGCGAGGGGTTGGAGGACCTGCGTCCCTCCGCGGGCCAGGCATGGCATGAGACGGAAGGAGCGACCGCATGAGCGACGACGCCGTGGACAAGTTCTTCGACGAGATGGTCTCCCCCGCGTCCACGCCGACGGAATCCACCCCGCCGGACGAGGCCGACAAGCCCGGGGAACCGGATACGGTCATGGACGACTCCACGGGACGAGACGAGCCGGAGCATGGGCCGTCCACCCCGGGTGGCGTGACGGACGGTTTGGAACGGCCGTCGTTCTGGACCGACGACATGGAACGCGACTTCCAGGAGGAAGTCAAGGCCATGTTCGACGACATGGTGAACAGGCAGCGTGGCGAACTGTCCGTCAGGGAGCAATGCGAGCACGCGTACGAACAGTTGACCGCCGCCGTGAACGGCAAATACAAGGAGCTGACCGGCAAGGACCTGCCGTCCTCCATGGCGCGCAACCTGGACCAGCTGCTCACGCAGATCACCATGGCCCCGCTCAACGAGCCGGAGCATGGTCCCGGCCTGTGGGCCAAACTCCCGCAGAACTCCCTCGCCACCATGGTCGAGGCCCGCCCGTTGGACCTGACCGGCTCTCCGACGCGCATGGACATCGATCTGATGATGCTGCACACCATACGCATGGGCCGGTTCCTCACCACGCATTACACGGATTGGGCGCGCACCCTGCCATCCTGTTGGATCCGCCACGACGACGTGGTCCAGGAGGTCTACTCACTCAAATGCTACATGGACATGATCGTCGCGAGCCCGAACGGCGGCCTGTACGCGCCGACATTGCAATCATTGATCCACTCGTCGTTGGAACGCGTCAAGGGATACCTGTCCTCGGCCGACACGTCCAGCGCGGACCACAAGCACCACCTGTCCACGGCGGACGACCGCAAACGCGAACAGGCGCGATGCGACGAGTACAGGCATTGGTTCGAACGCGACGGTGGTTGGGCCGGAGAGCCCGGCTTCGGACCGTCCTGGCGGTTCACGAACGCGTCCGAGGGATTGGACGCGGTATGCGATCTGATGACACCCACCCGCGTCGATGACGAGGATGATCGGGACGACAAGGCATTGTCCGACCAGGTCGACAAGTGGCGCGCCGGATTGGAAGGCCTGCGCGGCAACTATGCCATGGACCACAAGCCGGAGCATCTGGCCGCCGCGAGGAATGACGAGGAACGGATCCGTCGCGCCCTCCTGGACTACACGACCCGTGAACGCGCGAGCCGTGACCGGCTCGACCGTGCTGTCACGGCCGCCGTCAGACTCACGCGCGACCAGGAACGCTCCATGCCCATGACGGACGAGGACCGCCGCGCCCTCGCCGATCTCATCGACCAGGGACGGAGCATCCTCCGCGAATACGGAAGCAGCCAGTTCGACGACGCCTACCAGCCATGCTCCATCGACATGCAGGACGATCTGACCGAACGGTTGAACCGGCTTGTGGACGGTGATCCAGCCAACGTGTTCGACCATTGCGACCGTATGCTCGACCAGCTCGACGACGTGTTCGAACGTGGAAAGGACGGACGATGAGCAGCGAACAGCCCAGCCTGTTCGACCAGTTGACGCCGTCGGACTCGCTGCGTGACGACCTCGCATGGATCGACTCCCTGCAGGAAGACACGCAGGAGGACGACAAGCCCGCCAGGCAGGAACGCAAGCCACGCAAACGCCGCGGCCGGAAGAACATTCCAACCGAGCACGAGCCTGAACAGCCCACTCCCCCGCCACCGCCGGCCAAACCCGGACACGAGCCTGAACGGCCCATGCTCATCGTGCCCGACATGACCCAAACGGATGAGCCCATCCCACTGGCCGGATTGGAGGCTCCGACCACCGTGATCGAACCGCCCGACCCGGAAACGCCGGATGGGAGTCCGGCCGAAACCACCGTGATCGGAACGGAACCCGAATCCGAAACGACCATCCTTCCGGAAGAGGTGTTGGAGGACGTGGCCGACCCCGACTCGCCCTCCGGCGACTCGAAGGCCATGACCTGGGTCAAACGCGGTCTGATCATCGCGGGCGCCGCCATCGTGCTGCTCATCATCCTCGCCCTGGCGGGCTCCACTCGACGCCGCGCAAGGAGAAAACCGCCTATGAG
>ENA-OQED01000676-OQED01000676.1-human-gut-metagenome-genome-assembly--contig:-NODE-676-length-13410-cov-3.129037_pt1 | contig 13410 bp, 13 predicted proteins | sample MGYA00242790_ERZ504625 | MGnify/ENA primary metagenome ERZ504625 (study PRJEB26092, sample SAMD00036345) | human gut metagenome | host: Homo sapiens | study: EMG produced TPA metagenomics assembly of...
CAATTACCACTCTGACAGCGCCGGGACGCAGCTCAACTATGAGGTGCTGAGTGAGGCAATTTCCGCCGTCCGTTGCAGCGCCCCGCTCGGCGCAGATTGGAAGCGCCGGATTGACGAGGACTACGAGAAACGCGGTAAAGGGAAAAAGAAATAAGCTGCACAAGCATGAGGGAAGGCGCTTTCGAGCGCCTTTTTTCTCTTCCATACCGCTAATTTCCTTATAAAATGTCCGTTGTAAAGTGAAGGGGATTTTTACGGGGAGAAGCACCGGGAATACGATTTTGAGAGAATAGCAAGCACAGCCGGTGTCCGTACACACGGCGATTTTCGAGTAAAGGAACCCGCCCTTACTCTTCAAAATGCTTGTTGGGATGTCTCCCAAACCCTCTATCTTTACGAAAGGACAAACCGCTTATGGCAAACAGAACACGACCAAATCAGATACTCTTCTTTGTTTCAGATGACGAGAAGCGGATTATCAAAGGAAAGATGAAACAGCTTGGTACAAAGAACATGGGAGCGTATCTTCGTAAGATGGCGATTGACGGTTACATCATCAAAGTGGACTACACGCAGCAGAAGAAACTTGCCGCCGCAGTATCTCGTGCAGCGGCAAATATCAATCACATTTGCCGCCGAATTAACTCCACAGGACACTTCTATGAGGACGATGTTGCAGAGCTGAAAGAAAGGCAGGCTGAGATATGGCGATTACTAAAATCAAGCCAATCCGAGGAACTGTGAACAAGGCTCTCGCATACATTCTTGATCCGCAGAAAACAGATGACCAGCTCTATGTCGCTTCCTATGGTTGCGCTGCCAGCGATGCCGCAGCGAAGGAATTTGAGTGGACAAGAAATCTTGCTGCTCAACAAGGAATGCAGATGCCGAAGGTGATCGCCCGACATCTAATCCAATCCTTTGCGATTGATGAAGTCACGCCGGAACAAGCGCATGAAATCGGTAAGCAGTTTGCCGACGAATGGCTCAAGGGAAAGTATGAGTACGTGATTGCAACGCACATCGACAAGGGGCATTGCCACAATCATATTATCTTCAACGCAGTCAACTATGTAGACTTTCATGCGTACCGAAGCAATAAGAAAACCTATCGTGAGATGCGGCATCTAAGTGATGAGATATGTGCTGAACACGGGCTGTCAGTTATTCCTCCCTCTCAGGGAAAAGGCATGGACTACAAAGAATACACCGAAGCCAAACGCGGTACAAGTTGGAAGCAAAAACTCAAGCAGACCATTGATCGCTGTGTAATCACAGCAAAGGACTACGATGAGTTTTTGAAGCTGATGCAGGACGCCGGATATGAAATCAAAACCGGCAAATACATCTCCTTCCGTGCCGAAGGGCAAGAGCGTTTCACCCGTGCAAAAACCATCGGAGATAACTACACCGAGGACCGGATCAAGGAACGCATTCAAGGACGCAATGCCCGCAGACGGCAGATGCAGAACGGTAGGAAGAACATCTCTCTCATCAGTGATATTCAAAACAGAATTAAGCAGATCGACAGCAAGGGCTTTGAGCATTCTATGAAGATTAAGATCCTCAAAGAAGCCGCCAGAACGCTCAATTACCTCACTGAGAACGAGCTACTTCAATATGCCGATCTTGAAAAGAAAGTCGAAGACATCCATAGTTCTTATGAGCGTACCGGTGCTGACTTGAAAGTCGTTGAAGCGCAGCTCCGAAAGGTGCAGCCGCTTATCAAGAATATCTCAACCTATCAAAAGCTCAAGCCGGTCTATGATGCCTACTCAAAGACGAAGAACAAGCAGAGTTTTCGAGCTGCGCACGAGGCAGAGCTTGTCGTTTTTGAAGCAGCAAAGAGTACATTGCTTGCTATGCAAGATGGTGAAAAACTTCCAAGTATGAAGTCTCTGCAAGCCGAGCAGCAACGCCTTTTGGAAGAGCAGCAGCGTCTCTACGACGAACGAGCAAGGCTCAAAAAAGAGGCTAAAGTGATTGATACCATGAAGGCAAATGTCGATGATTTCCTCAGTCCAACGCTTTCACAGGAGCATGAAAAAGCCAAAAGTAGCGAGTTGGAATAACCACCAAAGCCTGAGCCGTATGAATAAATCGGCTCAGGCTTTCTTCTTCGTAATGCGCTCCATGAACTTGAAATATATTTTGAATTTTTGGAGCATCGTATTGAAAATTTGAAGCGTTTGGTGTATAATATAATGAGTCTCACTATAAGCGTTTGAGAGAGGTGCTTTTATGAAGATAAGCTATAAGAAATTATGGGTCATGCTCATCGAAAGAGAGATCCCAAAATCAACTTTACGCAAGGATATAGAGCTGTCTCCTGGCACGATGAGTAAGCTCAATAAGAACGAGGATGTAGCTCTCTCTGTTCTGCTGCGCATTTGCGACTATTTGAATTGTGACATTGGAGATATATGTGAAGCTGTGCGAACGGGCAAGAAGTAGGTCCGAGTTTTCGTGCGGCTATTTTGTTATAGGTAGAGAAAAATACCTCAGCGAAAGGAGCATATATGGATGTCCTTGAGAATGCTGTGACTGAGAAAAATGCCCTCGTTGAAGCGGAGGCGTTTCCCACAGATGATCGAGTCACCTACAAAGACAGCACCTATGAAATTGTTTCTAAGGTTGCATATTTGATTGGTGTTCCGAAACGAATTTTTGATAATGAGCATGAAGCACCCAAAATAGAGATATACGAAAAACTTGATGCAGACAAAACGGCACGGATAATCCGTCATTTGTGTATCATAAGGACAGCGATTGAAAGAAACTTCAAGCATATCAACGAGCGCATGAAGTTTAGTTATCTCTCAATCAGCAGTATGCCGGAATACGTGCCGCAGGATAGCCTTCAACAACTAAATGCGGATGGCATTAGTTTTATAAAGAAGTCCAGCACGAAGCTAAGTCAGCATATCGTTGAGATAAACAAGCTGATTTCTGATCGGATCAATAATTGCAAGAAGCTATTTCCTCTTTGGCTGAATTGGCTGTATGTAAAAAACCTCTTTCTCATGCCAGATGGCTTGAAAGAGGAAGGGACAAAAGCAGCAGCAGATATTTATTACGCTCACTTGCTCTTTTATCCTTACCAGATGTATATAAACTGGGAACCGGAGGATGTCGGTAATCTGCTCTATAACGATAAAAAATTCGTGACGCTGCTTTATCAAATGAACGGTGACTACTTTACAGAGTACAGTAAAGTTTCTGATGCTGGAAGTTACATTAAAGGAAGCATCTACGAGTTTATTGGTAGCAGCGAAAAGGTTGTCGTAGTGGTAGATTGTGAAAACTCTGATCCGTACAAGCTCTGCGCTACGCTCAAGAATCTTGACTATCAGTACACACAGAAGATAGCATCCATCATCCTGTTTGATGATGTGCATAGTGCATCTGCTTGGCGTATTCTGGATAGTTTTACCCACATCCCGGTCGAACACATGATGACCGAACGGGTAAAGCAGAACAAGTCTCTGGTCGATGTGATGCTGATTGCCCGAACTTGTCAGGAGCATTACAAAAACAATGTGGATTCCTTTATTTTGGTGTCCAGCGACTCCGACTATTGGGGACTGATTTCTTCTTTACCGGAGGCTCGGTTCCTTGTCATGATAGAGCGCGAAAACTGCGGACCGGATTTGAAGAACGCACTTGTCAATGCCGGTATATTCTATTGCTACATTGATGACTTCTACTCCGGCAATGCAGAGGATATTAAGATCGGCGCCCTGTTCAAAGAGATGTATCATTACATAGATCAGGCGGTGCGGCTGAATATCTACGAGATGTTCACAGAGGCGTTAAGAGCGACTCGAATTGAAATGAGTTCTTCGGAACAGAAACAGTTTGTGGACAAGTATTTGAAAACGATGCAAATGTCCATTGCGGATAATGGCGATGTGACATTGGAAATAAGACGAAAATGAGTCCGTTATATCGGACAGTAGCCGTGATAGAATAAAATGAGGATCGGTTGGCAACCAAAAATGATCCTCAAGTATTGGAGATGAAGATATGGCATACCAGAGCGAAGCGGCTCTTGAGCAACAATTCATAGAGCAGCTAAACAAGCAGGAATACAGCACAGTCGATATTCCTGATTATGACGCATTGGTGGAGAACTTCAAAGTTCAGTTTGAAGCCTTCAATGCGCCCAAACTTGATACGCCTATCACCGATAAAGAGTGGGAGCGTATCTTTAACCTCATGCTTGGAAAGTCCGTGTTCCAGAGCGCAAAAATTCTGAGAGACAAGTTTGTCCTTGAGCGTGAGGACGGGACGAAGGTTTACCTTTCCTTCTTCGATCAGGATCACACTAAGAATATCTTCCAAGTTACACATCAGACAACGGTTGTAGGCAAGTATGTCAACCGCTATGATGTAACGATTCTTGTGAATGGCTTGCCGTTGATTCAGGTCGAGTTAAAGCGCAGGGGGATTGACATTCGAGAAGCAGTCAATCAGGTCATGCGCTATAAGAAGCACTCCTATAACGGACTGTATCATTTCATTCAGCTTTTCATTGTCTCCAACGGCGTTGATACCAAATACTTTGCCAACTCCGACAGGGACTTGATGTATAGCCTCGCCTTCTTCTGGACGGATTTCAACAACATCCGTATTACCAACCTGAAGGACTTCTCAATCTCTTTTCTGGCAAGGGATCACATCATCAAGATGCTGACACGCTATACCATCCTGAACGATACGGATAAGATTCTGATGGTTATGCGCCCCTATCAGGTGTATGCCGTAGAAGCCCTTATAAGGCAGGCTACGCTCACAAATCGCAACGCCTATATCTGGCATACCACCGGTGCAGGAAAGACGCTGACATCCTTTAAGACAGCTCAAATCCTCGCAGCCAATCCGAACATCAAGAAGGTTATCTTCCTTGTTGACCGTAAGGACTTGGACTCTCAGACCACCGAAGAGTTTAACAAGTTTGAGGCTGGCTCTGTGGATGTCACAGATCGCACAGACATTCTTGTGCGGCAAATGAAGGATAAGAACCGGCAGCTCATTGTCACGACGATGCAGAAGATGGCAAATGCCGTTAAGCGTCCTCAATACGAAAAGGTAATGGACGCATACCGTGACGAAAAGGTTGTCTTCATCATTGATGAATGCCACCGCAGCCAGTTCGGAGATATGCACAAGGATATTGTTCGGCATTTCAAGAAAGCGCAGTTCTTTGGCTTTACCGGTACGCCCCGTTTTGAAGTGAACGGAAAGACGGAGGGCAAGATCACACAGACCACCGAAATGCTGTTTGGGGAATGTTTGCATAACTATCTGATCAAGGATGCTATCTTCGATAACAATGTCCTCGGTTTCCATATTGAGTACATAAAGACGATGGAAGGCGATTTTGACTGGGACGATCCGACATTGGCTGACGCGATTGATGTTGGCGAACTCTATATGTCTGATGAGAGAATGTCCCTCATTGCAAACCACATCGTCCAGAACCACAAAGCCAAAACGAGAAATGGTCAGTACACGGCTATCTTTGCCGTTTCCTCCATTGAAGCTCTTGTCAAATATTACGACATCTTCAAGAAAATCAAACACGATCTGAATATTAGCGGTATCTTTTCCTATGGGCAGAACGAAGATGCTGAGGGCAAGGACGAGCATAGCCGGGATGCCTTGGAGCGTATCATCAAGGACTATAACGAGATGTACGGCACGAATTTCTCTACCGACACCTTCTCTGCATATCACAAGGATATTTCAGATCGAGTCAAAGGAAAGAAAACAAAGTCGCTGGACATTCTTATCGTCGTGAATATGTTCCTGACCGGCTTTGACAGCAAGCAGCTCTCTGTGCTGTATGTGGACAAGGATTTGAAGTATCATGATTTGCTGCAAGCCTATTCTCGCACGAACCGTGTCGAGAAAGAAACCAAACCGTTTGGTATCATCATTTGCTACCGCAACCTCAAGAAACGGACAGATGATGCGCTGACGCTCTTCTCCAAGAGTCAGGACACCTCCGGCATTGTCGTTCCGGGCTATCAGTATTTTGTTGAGAAATTCAATGAAATGGTTATGAAGCTCAAGGAAGTGGCACTCTACCCTGAGTCCGTCGATACCATGCAGAGCGAGGATGACCAGAAGAAGTTTGTCATCACTTTCCGTGAGCTGACAAAATACCTCCAATCCTTGCAGACATTCATTGAGTTCAGCTTTGATCAAGATGCGCTCATCATGTCCGAGCAGGAGTATCAGGACTACAAGAGCAAGTATCTGATGCTTTACTCCCGGCAAAAAACTGATCGAGAAGTCGTATCTGTCCTGAATGATGTGGACTTCTGCATTGAGATCATGGAGAGTGACCGCATCAATGTTGCCTATATCATGAACTTGATCCGCAACATCCACTTTGATGACAAGAAGCAGAAGGACTACGACATCAAGCACATCAAGGAAGAATTGAGCAGGACGGATAATCCGCAGTTGCTTCGCAAGGTTGAAATTCTTCAAGCGTTCTTGGATCGTGTCGTTGTTGGACTTGAAAGTGCGGATGAGATTGACGCTGCATACAACGACTTTGAAAATGAAGCAAAACGAGAAGAGATCGTTGCTTTCGCAAAGACTGAGGATATTGATTCCTCCATGCTGACGGACATCATTTCTGAGTATGAGTTCTCCGGCACAATGGATGCAGGAAACATCCGTGATCGTATTGAGAAGCCCATGCCGCTGCTCAAAAAGAGGTCTTTGGTCAACCGGATCGTCGAATTTATCCGGCAGCACACTGAGAAATACCAATAAGGAGAGAGAACAATGGATAATTCTATTCAGGCTCACCAGAAAGAGCTTTGCAACAAACTATGGGCGATGGCAAATGCCCTGAGAGGTAACATGGAGGCATACGAGTTCAAGAACTATATCTTGGGCATGATCTTCTATTACTACCTCTCCGACAAGACCGAGAAGTACATGGTTAATCTTCTCAAAGACGATAATATCAGCTACGAGGATGCTTGGAATGACGAAGAATACAAGGCTGCCATCGTAGAAGAAGCTCTGCGTGACCTCGGCTACATCATCGAACCGGAGTATTTGTTCCGCAAGATGGTCAAGATGGTTGAGAACCGTTCCTTCGACATTGAGTTCTTGCAGAAAGCAATCAACGCTCTGATGGAATCCACTATCGGCAACGATTCGCAGGAAGACTTTGACGGATTGTTCTCCGATATGCAGCTTGATTCTACGAAGCTGGGGCATACCGTTAAAGATAGAAGTGCTGTCATGGCGAAAATTATTGCTTCGCTGGACGAGATCAATTTCAGCGTGGATGACACGAAGATTGATGTGTTGGGTAATGCCTACGAGTATCTGATCGGTCAGTTCGCTGCCACAGCCGGTAAGAAAGCCGGTGAGTTCTATACGCCTTCGGGTCCTGCCGAGCTGCTGTGCCGCCTTGCTTGTCTTGGCTTGACCGATGTTAAGGACGCAGCCGATCCGACTTGCGGTTCCGGCTCTCTGCTGCTTCGCCTCAAGAACTATGCAAATGTGCGTAACTACTACGGTCAGGAATTGACCTCGACCACTTATAACCTTGCCCGAATGAACATGATCCTTCGCGGCATCCCTTATCGTAACTTCAATATCTACAATGGCGATACGCTTGAACATGACTACTTCGGAGACATGAAGTTCCGTGTTCAGGTTGCAAATCCTCCGTATTCTGCAAATTGGTCTGCTGATATGCACTTCATGGAGGACGAGCGTTTCAATGAATACGGCAAACTTGCGCCTAAGAGCAAGGCTGACTTTGCTTTTGTGCAGCACATGGTTTACCACATGGACGAAGACGGACGAGCCGTTGTCCTGCTGCCTCACGGCGTTCTGTTCCGGGGCGCAGCCGAAGAAGTGATCCGTAAGCACCTGATCCAAAAGCTGAATGTGCTGGACGCTGTTATCGGTCTTCCTGCAAACCTCTTCTTTGGCACGGGCATTCCGGTATGTGTTCTTGTCCTCAAGAGAGAGCGCAATGGCAACTCTGATAACATCCTCTTCATTGATGCGTCCAACGACTTTGAAGCCGGAAAGAATCAGAATATCCTCCGCGAGTGCGACATTGATAAGATCGTCGAAACCTACGAGCATCGTGTGGATGTCGATAAGTACGCCCATGTTGCCACTATGCAGGAGATTGAAGAGAACGGATTCAATCTGAACATTCCTCGCTATGTTGATACCTTTGAGCCGGAAGAGGAAATCGACCTCAATGCTGTTGCAGCAGAAATCCGCAATATTCAGGCTGAAATCAAAGGCATCGACGCACAACTGAAACCGTTTTTCGATGAGCTGGGACTTGATTTCCCCTTTGATGTGGAGGGCAAATAATTATGGCAAATGTATCCTCAAGTAACGGTCTTGAGAAGCGTCCGAAACTCCGGTTTCCGGGCTTCGATGAGCCGTGGAAAGAAACGGCTCTTTCAAGTGTCCTTACGGAAAGAAACGAATACGCTGAAAAGGACGGAACATACGAACACGCTACATTGTCGAAAGAAGGCATTTACGGAAAGACTGCCCGTTATGATCGAGACTTCCTTGTTTCAACTGAAAATAAGAAATACAAGGTTACACATTTGGGAGATTTGTGTTACAACCCAGCCAATTTGAAGTTTGGGGTAATTTGCTTGAATACATATGGAGATGCTATTTTTTCTCCAATCTATGTTACATTTGAAATTGAGGCTTCCTTTGATCCTGATTTTATCGGTGCGTATCTCACACGATGGGACTTTATCAACAGGGCTTTGAAGTATCAGCAAGGAACAGTTTATGAAAGAATGGCTGTTTCTCCAGAAGATTTTGTTTCGATAAAGTGCTGTTTCCCTCAAAAGGCTGAACAAACACGCCTCGCTGAGTTCATAACCTTATTGGACAAGCGTATAGCTGCACAGGGAAAATATGTTGAATCCCTCAAGAAGTATAAAAGAGGTGTCGTTCGTACACTCTTATCCCCAAAACATTGCAGCATCAAGAATGTTAAGTGGACAACATCAAGAATCGGTGACATCGGTATATTCATAAAGGGCGCACCTTTATCTAAGGCAGATATTTCTTTAGAGGGTACTCCATTTATCTTGTATGGAGAGCTTTATACAACATATAGCGAGGTCATATCGAATGTTGTTCGTAAAACACAGGCATCGGTGGATAAACAGTATTACAGTCAAATTGGCGATGTTATAATTCCTACCTCTGGCGAAACACCGGAGGAAATATCCACAGCCTCTTGCGTAATGCTCCCAGACATTATTCTTGCCGGTGATCTCAACATCTATCGTTGCACTCAAGTTGATGGACGAATTATGAGTTACATCTTAAATCATGTGGTTAATGATAGAATTGCTCGTATAGCTCAAGGAAAGTCCATTGTTCATGTTCAAGCGGCTGAAATATCCAAGATTGAAATAACTTATCCAGATCCGTTCTCCCAAAAGACAATCATAGCAATTTTAGCTGCAATTTCAGACCGGATAGATCAGAGCAACGCAGAACTAAGGCTGCTGAACGAGCTGCGCAAAGCACTATTGCAGAAATTATTTATATAAATAAGCGTTGGAGCAATCCTTTTTTGTACTCAATAAGGCGATCATAAGACGCCACATGAGATACTATAATACGATCTGTGGTTTCAAGAATGTCAACCGTCGCTTGCTGGTCATCCTTTGACGGGATCGGATAACCGCTTTTTGCGATTGTTGACCACTCAGCACGAGGCATTTTCGTTCCAGAACTTACATTAGCTGCTTTCATGAACGCCTCTGATTGAATCAGATAGAAAAGATATTTCGGAATCACGATGTCGGTTGGAATCAAAGACCATATTTCTGATGAACAAACGCACTCCTTCTGGACGAATGCGTACTTTCTCAAATATGGGCGGAGTTTGCCAAACATTACATCTCCGGGCTTGCAAACTGTTTTTATGCTGTTTTGATAGTCGGCACAGGTTGATCCGATGATGCGTCCTGTTTCCTGCTCAATATGCTCAAGTTCGATACAGACGGCATGAGCATTGCATTTTGGATCGTATTTCTCGCTTCTACGCACTGCCAATTCAGAAAAAGCATAAAAGGCAGCAGTTGAAAACAGGGACACATTTTGCGAGAACACGGAAGAAAGCAGACCTCTTTTATACTTCTGATCAAGCAAGCAGAATGGAGCTATATGACCGACAAAATCCCTTGCAGTAGCGGAATATCTCTGCTACCGCAAGGGATTTACCTTTGCTACAAGCCAGTATTCGGTTGCTAAAATAGCCCTCAAGTAACGGTCTTGAGAAGCGTCCGAAACTCCGGTTTCCGGGCTTCGATGAGCCGTGGAAGGCAACGGCATTTGGAGACATTGTTCACGAGTTTAGCAATCGTACCAAAGTAGAAGATGAAGATGTTCTTTTATCCGCTGCCATTGAAGGTATGTTCCTAAACACAGAGCTTTTTGGGCATCAGCGTGGTGCAAGCAATAAGGGCTACAAAAAGATAAAATATGGAACAATGGTGCTGTCAACGCAAAATCTTCATTTAGGAAATGCCAATGTAAATCAGCGCTTTGAGCACGGCATGGTTTCTCCTGCGTATAAAACTTATGACATTTCTGGATGTTCTATTGATTTAATAGCCCAATGGATAAAGTCCGATGCTGCGAAACGATTCTTCTATAATGCGACAACCGTAGGGGCAAGCGTATGTCGAAGAAATGTTGAGTGGGACACTCTCTATGGGCAATCACTCTTTCTTCCTTCACTACCTGAACAGGAGAAGATTGGTACTATGTCAAGAAAATGGACAAGTTAAATAGAGAGTTTGACCATCTAATTAACCTTGTTCCATAAATCTTCATATTGTTTAGGGGACATATAATCGCAATGACTATGTATTCTTACCGTATTATAAAACGTTTCTATATATTCAAAACATAGATCATACACATGATTGTAGTCCAGTATCACCTTGCGATTCAGCCATTCTTTTTTGATCAGTGAATGAAAGGATTCAATACATGCATTATCATAGGGTACCCCTTTTTCTGAATAGCTTCGTTTCATATCATTTGTCAATTCACTGTATTTTCTACACGTAAAATGAATTCCACGATCACTATGTATAATCAACGGGTCTTTTATTTCTCTGCGTTGTTTTGCGACCTCAACGCATTTTAATACTTCTTCTACTTCCAGTGTTTTGCTCAGTGTCCACGCTATGATCTTTCTTGAATATAGATCCATAATGCTTGTCAAATATACAAATCCATCCGCTATTGTCCATATATATGTTATATCTGTACACCATACTTCATTTGGTCTCTCTGGATTAAAATTTCTGTCTAATACATTTGCTAGCTTACTGTTAAAATCACTGTCCAATGTTGTGATTGTATACGGGCTTACCCAACAAGCTCGAATCCCAAGCTCCTTCATATATAGACTTACTGTTCGCTGTGATATGGTATGACCTTCCTTTTTAAGACATTCTGTGATTTTGGGAGCCCCATATATCCCGTGGCTTTCTTCGTGGATCTGCTGTATTTTTTCCATGACCATTTCCTTATGCAGCTGCTGCGGACTCTTTTTTCGCTTCAGCCATGCATAGTAGCCAGATTTTGATACCTTTAGTTGTTTCAGCACTCCAGTAACTTCAAATTCTGGATCGGACTGTGAAGTTTCAAAAACCAGCTGGTATCGTATTTGAGTTAGTCTCCCAGAATGCTGATGGCTTTTTTTAATATTTCAAGAGCATCTTGTGTGTTTTTCAATTCTCTTCGCAATCGGGCGTTTTCTTTTTCAAGATCACTGCTGTAGTTACCCGAACCGCGAAACTGTACTTCATTATTGTTGTTTTTGTATTCCCGCTTCCAACGAGCAAGCGTGCTGTTTCCAACACCAAGTTTGGCTGCACATTCTGCATGTATCATATCTGGATGATCTTCACAAAATTTAACGGCATCCTTTTTAAACTGAATATCAAACTGTTTTTGTTTATTTGCCATAGAGTGTTATTTCCTCCTTACTTTTTATTCTCTATGACATTGTACCACTGGTTGCAGGTTTCTCTATTTGACTAGTCCGTTTTTTATTCTACATCCAACCTATGCTTCTTTTGGGACTGGTCAGTCTCTAATCGATAACGGCATTTCTGATCCTGTCGCCTATCTGACTGAAGAAGTTCATAAGCTGAATTATGAAAGGAAGCTGTCCAAGACCAACGAGATTGCCGAACATGCCCCTTATAAATATGCAGGTCATTTTCTTCTGAAGGCGATCCTTGAAAAGCTTGAAGCAGAACCGATTTTCCAAGTTTATGACATGACCAGAAGCTTCCATTTCAAGCTGTACGATGTTTTGTCCTCTCTCATCTATGCACGCTGTATCAAACCCTGCAGCAAGTTTAAGACCTATTTCGAAGTGATCCCGTATCTGGATAAAGAATGCACCTTTTCTTATGATCAGCTTTTGGAAGGCCTGGCATACTTCGGGGAAAACTACGATAAGATCGTTGAGATCTTTTCAAAGCTCACAAAGGAAAAGTATGGGATGGATACATCCAAAGCATACTTTGACTGCACGAACTTCTATTTTGAAATCGACAAGGAAGATGAATTCCGTAAAAAGGGCCCGAGCAAGGAAAACAGAAAAGAACCTCTTCTGGGGATGGGATTATTGCTTGACGGGAACCAGATACCATGCGGAATGAAATTATTCCCAGGAAACGAAAGCGAAAGGCCCAAGATCCGCGAGGTAATCAGCGACCTGAAAGGCAGTAACGATATCGAGGGCCGGATCATTCAGGTAGCCGACAAAGGACTGAACTGTGCAGAAAACATTTACGAAGCTCTGAGGCATGGAGATGGATACATCTTCTCGAAATCCTGTAAGATGCTTCCGGAAACCGAAAAGACATGGATTCTGCTGGATAATGATTATATGGACGTTCTGGATAAGGATGGGAAGATCAGGTACAGGGCGAAAGAATGCATCGATACCTTCCCATATGCTTTTACAGGTGATTGGATGTAGAATAAAAAACGGACTAGTCAAATAGAGAAACCTGCAACCAGTGGTACAATGTCATAGAGAACAAAAAAGTAAGGAGGGAATAATACTCTATGGCAAATAAACAAAAACAGTTTGATATCAGTTTAAAAAGGATGCCGTTAAATTTTGTGAAGAGCATCCAGATATGACACATACAGAATGTGCAGCTAAGCTTGGCGTTGGAAACAGCACGCTTGCTCGTTGGAAGCGGGAATACAAAAACAACAATAATGAAGTACAGTTTCGCGGTTCGGGTAACTACAGCAGTGATCTTGAAAAAGAAAACGCCCCGATTGCGAAGAGAATTGAAAAACACACAAGATGCTCTTGAAATATTA
>ENA-OQED01000677-OQED01000677.1-human-gut-metagenome-genome-assembly--contig:-NODE-677-length-13405-cov-0.753050_pt1 | contig 13405 bp, 17 predicted proteins | sample MGYA00242790_ERZ504625 | MGnify/ENA primary metagenome ERZ504625 (study PRJEB26092, sample SAMD00036345) | human gut metagenome | host: Homo sapiens | study: EMG produced TPA metagenomics assembly of...
GTAATATTTGGATAACGCTCCATGTCTTTTTGGCGCAATTCTTTAGAAAGTTCTAATAATTTGGATGTTCTTTCCTTTTGGATCGTACCATGTACTTCCCCTTTCATACTGGCCGCTTTGGTTCCATCTCTTTTAGAGTATGGGAAAACATGCAGGAATGAAAACTCAATTTCTTTGAGATTTTGATAGGTTGTTTCAAATTCTTCATCACTTTCCATGACAAAGCCTGTAATAACATTCGGTTGAAATTGAAACATCAGGATTTGGCTTCGAATTTTAGAGATTCGATTTTTAAACTCTTCAATCGTATATGGTCGATTCATTCTTTGTAGTGTTTCGTTACATGCAGATTGAACCGGAATATGCAGATGATGACAAATTCTTGGTTCTTTTAAGATCAATTCAATTAGTTCATCACTGACTTTCAGTGATTTCGATGCTAGAAATTCGAAAGTAAACATTTTGTGTATTTTCTAGTAACAACTTCAACAAGCAGGCAAGATCAATATCGTTATCTTTATAACGTCCAGTATGAATTCCTGTAAGCACGATTTCCTGATGACCTTTTTCTTCCAGTTCTTTTGCGATCTTAATCACTTCATCGCTTGAAAGAGAGCGTTCTCTTCCTCGTGCAAAAGGAATTGCACAATAGCTGCAGAATTGATTACAGCCATCTTGAACCTTTAAAAAGGCTCTTTCCATATTCTCAAAACAATGAATTGGCATGGCTTCAAAGTCAAAATATTGATCAATTGGTTTTACTTGATCCATCTTATGTTTTTCATGAATCAATTCATCAATCAAAGGTACAATCTTGTTTTTATCCTTTGCACCGATTATTAAATCGGCTTCTAAAGCCTTTCTTTGTTTTTCATCAATAAATTGTACATAACAACCACTAGTACGATCAATGCATTTGAATTGTTTTTCTTCGCATGATGTATTTTCTGTCTAGATTTAGAAGCTGCTGTATTGGTGACCGTACAAGTATTTATGATACAGATATCACAAGGGTCATCTTTTTCCAACTTCTATGTAGTCCAGTTTTTTTTAAACTTTCTGCATAGTATTGAGATTCATATGTATTTACTTTACAGCCAAGAGTTTCTATGTGAAATCGCATTAGTTCTCCTTTCCACAATGAGTTTGATATTCGATGCAGGATAAGATATAGCAGGCAGCTGTTTCGGCTCTTAAGATATTTTTCCCTAATGAACAAGATGAAAAATGATCATTTTTTAATTTTTCTATCTCTTTTTCATCGAATCCGCCTTCAGGGCCAATGCATATTGTAATCGATTCAGGATCTTTTTCTAAATAAGCTGCCAGATGCTTTGAAGGATCATCTTCTTTCTCATAGGCAACTAGATTGCATTCGCCTTGAAAGTTTTTAAGTGTTTCTATTTTTTGAATTGGTGTTAGTTCAACAAGATCATTTCGATTGCATTGTTTACAGCTGGCAAGAATGATGGAAGACCAACGTTCCAACTTCTTTTGTTGCTTCTTTTCATCCAGCTGAACAACAGAATATCTCGATTCAAAAGGGACGATCCTTGTAACTCCTAATTCACAGGCTTTTTGTAACATCCATTCGAATTTATCTTGTTTGATCAATGAACAACAAAGTGTGATATGCTGCGCTTTTTGTTCAACCGTCATTTTATCAAAGAGATAAATATAAGGCTTTTGTTGCACACGTGCTAAAAACACCTGCGATGTATTTGTTACAACACGAATCGTTTCTTTATCAGATGTTCGAAGAACATCAAAAAGATGATGAGCTTCCTTTTCATTCAACATGATTTTTTGATTTACATTTGCATCGGTTTCTATAAAGACTTGTTTCATTGTTTTCCTTCCTGAGCTGCAAGTTTTAACTGTTTAACTTCATATGGTTTCAAACGACGATATTCTCCTGGCTTCAAATCATTTACTTCAATGGATCCAAAGCGTACACGATGCAGTTTTCGAACTTGATGACCAAGGGCTTCCATCATATTTTTGACCTGGTGATTCTTCCCTTCCATGATCGTCAATTCAAAGATCGTACGATCGCGGGTAACATCATTGGATATAACTTTAACTTTAGCTGGTTGAAAATCTCCAATATTGGTTTTTAGACCTTTTTCTTAAAAAGACGAATATCATCCTGAGTCAAGGTCCCTTGAAGATTTACCAAATATGTTTTTGGCAAGTGATATCGAGGATGGATCATCTGGTTACAGAAATCTCCATCATTGGTCAATAATAAGACGCCACTTGTATCATAGTCTAAACGCCCAACAGTATACACTCTTTGTGGAATATCTAAATAATCAAGAACGGTTCTGCGATCTCGATCATCGTTGCTGGAACAAATGCATCCCTTTGGTTTATTGATAACATAATATACTTTATCTTCAAACTCTAAGAGTTTGCCATCTACTTCGATTTCATCGTTTCCTGAGACTTTCGTACCTAAGGTCGTGCATAGTTCTCCATTTACATATACTTTTCCTTCCAGTATCAACTCTTCAGCTTTTCTTCTTGAACAAATACCGGAACGTGCTATAACTTTTTGTAATCTTTCCATATTCTACTCCTCGAATAATTCTTCATCATCACTTCGCTGTTTAGGAAGCTGTGGTAATTCTTTTAGTGTTTCTAATTGAAAGGCATCTAAAAACTCATCTGTAACAGTATACAACAATGGTTTTCCTACCACATCCAGGCGATCTTTGGCCTCGATTAAATTACGGGCTTGAAGTTTTTTTAACATCATTTCGCAATTAACACCTCGTATTTCTTCAATTTCTACACGTGTAATAGGTTGTTTGTAGGCAATAATGGCCAAAGTTTCAAGAGCAGCCTGTGATAAGGATACCTGCTTGAATTGTTCAAATAGTCTTTGGGCATAAGGATAAATGCATTCTTTTGTCACAAATTTAAATCTAGAAGCATATTCAACAAGCTCAAAACCATGATGTATATCAGAATATTCTTCTTTCAACTTCTGTATATTTGATAGGATTGCTTCCTTATCATCGACTTGAAGGCTTTCCATGATTTGTTCAATGCTTAAACCTTCATCACCGCTTAAGAATATCAATCCTTCAATGATTGCCTTTTGATTATCCATTATTCAATCCCTCTTTTCACATAGATATGATCTTCTGAGTCAATCGTAAAATCTAACCATTTTTGATGAATCAAATCAAGAATGGATAAAAAAGTCACGATAACCATATGCAGTGAAGAACAATCATCACATAATGTTTCAAATAATATCGTATCATTTGAATCTTTTAATCTTTCTTTGATCTGTTCAAGTCTTTCTTCTACGGAAAGTTCTTTGATCGTTACCTTGGTCTCATATGGTTTCAATAAGATCATGCGTTGCAAAACACGATTCATCGCTTTTAATAATTCATATGGACTTTGGTTTTCCAGTGTATCACTTTCAATAGGAATTGACCATTGTTCGACTAGAGGTGATACAGGTCTTGTAAAATGTTTTTGACGATTTTCGTAATCGATCCTTAACTTTTCACTGATTTCTTTATACTTCTGATATTCGACCAATCGAGCTACCAGTTTTGTTCTTTGGTCTTCTTCATAGTCTTCTTCGACCTGAACTTCTTCTCTTGGTAAAAGTTTCTTTGATTTATATTCAATCAAACTTGCTAATTCACTCAAATACTCACTGGCAATTTCTAGATGAAGATCTTTCATTTGATGAATGAACTCAATATATTGCGTTGTCAATACATTCATATCCAAATCAAAAAGATCTAGTTTATTTTCTTTGATTAAGTGCAGCATCAGATCCAATGGACCTTCAAAACTGATCGATCGTAACTGTAAACTTCATAAAAATCACCTATAATAGTATATCAGATATAATCTAGCCGTTAAAGCGAAAATGATTGAATGTCGAGAATGGATTTTCACGTTTTTTACTACTGTTTTAAACCTTTCTATGTTACTATATATCCACATAAGGGGGTAAATATGAAAAGAGCTTTTGTCTATTTTCTTATCGCAATATTCTTATTATTGGTTGTACAGCCTAATATCCAAACAAGTGATGTAGACAAAAATAATCGTGTGCCTACCAATACAACCAATTCAATCACTACAAATGAAAATGCCGATATTCCTCAATCCGAATCAAAAGCTACGATTTGTATTGACCCTGCAAATGGAGGAACGGACACAGGTTATGTTGTTGATGAAAATACTAGTGAAAAAGATATCAACCTTACCATAAGTTTAAAGATTGGCGAAGCACTTCAACAGGCCGGTTACAATGTTGTCTATACTCGAACCGATGACAACTTTGAAACTTATTCCAGTGAAGATGACTCCGCAAAAGCAAGAATCAATCTGGCAATCGATCAAAACGCAGATTATTTTATCAGTGTTCAAATGAACAATGATGAAGACCGATTGACAAAGGGATATTCCCTATTTACACAATCAAATGAAGATATGATCAACCTTGCACAAGCAATATCTGAGAAGTTGAATAATTTAAGTTATTCAACATTTGGTGGATTGGATAGTGATCATTATGCCAACTTTCCTATCCTGCAAGATCGAGATCTTCCTTCAGTTTTATTAGAACTTGGTTATTTAACGAATGCAGATGATTTAACAAATCTTACAGATGAAAGTTTTCAAAATAAAATAGCCTATGCAATTGCCGAAGCTTTTGTTGAAACAATCAACTAAAGCTTCTTTTTATAAAAACCTTTCCTAATGAAGTGGAAATTGATATAATCATGAAAAGGAATGAAAAGAAATGAAAGAGAAAGAAAATATTATTTATAAAGGAAAAATATTTGATTTAATTCAAAAAGATGTCGTAATCAACGATAAGATCTATCAACGTGATATTATTCGCCATCCAGGTGGTGTTGGTGTTCTGGTTACAAAAGAAGGTAAGATATTGTTTGTTAAACAATTTCGTCATGCGATCAATAAGGAAACTTTAGAAATTCCTGCCGGAAAACTTGAATACGGTGAAGATCCTAAAACTTGTGGAATGCGTGAGTTAAATGAAGAGGCATATCTAGAATGTGAAGAATTACAATTAATTACTTCCATTGTCAGCACGCCTGGTTCTGTGATGAGCGTATATGGATCTATGAAGCTATTCATCCAAAGCTCACAACTCATCATTTAACACAAGATGAAGATGAAAACATTGATTTAGTTTGGCTGAATATCAATGAAGCATATCAAATGATCTTGGATCAAAAAAATTGATGATGCTAAAACAATCATAGCTATACAGTATGCGTTTATAAATAGAAGTAGAGGATAAAAAGATTATGAATTTTGTTTTTATTTCACCCAATTATCCAGAAAATTACTGGTTATTTTGTAGAGGATTAAAAAAATACGGAGCCACAGTACTTGCTATTGTTGATACTCCATACGATTCATTAAAAGATGAGCTTAAAGCTAATATTGATGAATGTTATGTCGTATCAAGTTTCAATGACTACGAACAAATGGTAAAAGCCGTTGGATATTTTACCTTTAAATATGGAAAGATTGACTGGATTGAATCCAATAATGAAGCTTGGCTTACTTTGGATGCGAAATTACGTGATGATTTTAACGTCAAGACTGGCTTTGATTTTAAAACGATCAATGAATATCAATCAAAATCAGCCATGAAAAAATACTATGCTAAAGCGAATATTCCTACAGCTCGATATACACTTGTTGATTCATTGGAAAATGCATTAAATTTTGCACATGAAGTTGGATATCCTCTTGTATTAAAACCAGACCATGGTGTTGGCGCCAGCTTTACATATACGATTAATTGCGATGAAGACCTTAATACATATTATAAACAGACTTTGGATCAACAAATGATCTTAGAAGAATATGTAGATGGTGAAGTATTCACATTAGATGGCGTTTGTGATCAAAACGGTGATATTCGATATATAAACTCTTTAGAATATGTAGGCAATTGTATGGATAGTGTTCTTTACCAACAAAGCATTGGTGCCTATACTGCTTTTTCAATCAAGGATGAATATAAAAATGTTGTACAGGAAACCATTCATGCTTTTCAATTGAAAAACCGATTCTTTCATTGTGAATTTTTTAGATTAAATAAAGCTAAAAAAGGATTAGGAAAAAAAGGAGCCATCATTGGCTTAGAAGTCAATTTTAGACCACCTGGAGGATTTGCCCCAGATTTAATGAATTATGCCGGAAGCATTGACGTATATGAGATCTGGGCAAAAGTTTTACTAACTCAGGACGGATATTTTGATTTAAAAGAGCGAAAATCGTCTGGTTTTGCAGGCCGAAGAGATTCTATTAATTATAAATATACGGTTGAAGAGATTGAAACTATGTACAAGAAAAATCTAATTGAGACAAAATATCTTCCACCAGCTTATGCCGCAACAATGGGAAACTGTACAATTATAGCTAGATTTGATAACTCTTAAAGAGCGAGAAGACTTCTTTAGAGATGCGCTTGCCATAGCTGAATAGAAAGGATCTTTAAATTGATATTAAAATTTGATTTATATATGTCTAGATTGCATCAGAAACGTACGATTCATATGTATCTTCCAGATGATTATTTAGTTACAAAAAAAGATATCCTGTTCTTTATATGTTCGATGGTCACAATCTATTTAATGATGAAGATGCAACATATGGAAATCCTGGAATCTAGAACAACAGATTCGCTGGAATCATAAAGAACTTATTGTTGTTGGACAAGAATGTTCACATGATGGTAATGCCCGTCTAGATGAATATGGTCCCTGGCCCTTTGCAGACGAAAACTTTGGGATTTTTGAAGGTAAAGGAGAAGCGACTATGCACTTCTTTGTCGAAGAGTTAAAGCCTTACATTGACCATCATTTCCCTACTTTGCCAGATCGATATCATACGTGGATCGGAGGTAGCAGTTGTGGTGGACTAATGGCTTATTTTGCAGGTGTATTCTATAGCCATATTTATTCTAAATCACTTGTTATTTCTCCATATTTTCAACCAGTAGAAGAATATTTATATTGGGATACAGAAAGGGCTTATGTTCATGATGGCAGTTGCATGTATATGTCATGGGGAGCTTTAGAAGGTGGGAAACATTCGTTTATTCGTGAAACAAAGATTTGCACAGAACTAGCTAATAAATTGATCAATAAAGTGTTTATATTCAATTTAATGTAAAGCCAGAAGGCAGACACAGAGAAAGTGACTGGGAAAAGGAAGCATCTACCTTCCTTAATTTCCTGCTTTGATAAAAAATGGATCGCAGTGTTAAAGTAAAACGACTTCAATCCCCCTCTAAAGGAAGAACAATTTGTATCAGCGATATACACGGCAATTTGAATATTTATAAAAAATTGTTGAATAAAGTAAAATATCAACCGGGCATAGACCGGTTGATGCTTTTGGGAGATCTTGTTGAAAAGGGAGAAAAAAACCTGGAAACCCTTCACTTTGTGATGAATCAAGCCAAACATGAAGATGTACATGTTATTATGGGAAACTGTGATTTTATCTGATAAGAAGTGCTTTTCGCCTATCGACTGGATTTTTTAAAAGACGTCTCTTACAAAGAAAACAATCTTTGATCCATGAAATGGCAAATCAAATTGGTATTTCTTTAGATATAAATACTGATATGAGCTGGTATACACATGAAATTCGCAAACACTTTTTAGATGAACTGTGTTTTTGTAATGATCTACCTCATGTCATTGACACGGATTCGCATATCTATGCACATGCAGCTATCATGAATGAAACTACATTTGGCGATGATTTTAGAGAAGTTATGACAACACATTTCTTTTTAAATAAAAACATGCATTTTCATAAAAAAGTCATTGTTGGTCATCTTCCTGTTACTGAATATTGTCATTCCATTGCCTCATTCGATCCAATCTATGATGGAAGTACAAATGTATATTCCATTGATGGTGGTAATGTCGTAAAAAAAGCAGGACAGTTAAATGCTCTGATTTTTGATAAAAATATCGTTAATGTTGAAAGCGTGGATGAATTACCAGAAGTTGAAGTTATTGAAACGGTCTTGGAACATAATCAAATTCCTCTGTTTGTCACATGGAATACATCACAAATTAAAGTTTTGAAGACAACATCGAAACAATCGTTAGTTTATAATTCATTTTTAAATCGAACTTTCTGGGTTGAGAATGAATTCATTCAAGATTTTAAAGCAACAGATTATACAAATTATCAGATACCATTAACTAAAGGAGAAACAGTAAAACTTGTTTTGTCTCTATCAAGATAAAGCTCAAGTTAAGAAAAATGGCGTTCTTGGCTGGACATATCAAAAAAATTTAAAGATATAAAATCATCTAGATAGTTTGACAGATTTAAATTTATATGTATATTTTGTACGTACTTAGACATGGTTTTCTGGCCGCTCGAGGCTGGATGTGCAGATTGATGCAGAGCCATGTCTTTTAATATGAAAAAATCTCACCATTATAGACTAAGAATTTAATCTATGTTGGCGAGATTTCTATTATTTATCTAATTCTTTTGCGATATACAAGCATTTACAAAGTTCTTTTACATCTTCTTCACTTGTATTCCAGCTTGTAACTAAACGCACAGATAAAAAATCATCCTGTTTATTCCAAATTTCAAAATCAACCATCTTTGATAAGTAATCATACTGTTCTAATGTTAAATTTAAGAAAATTTGGTTTGTTGTGCTTTTCATTAGAAATGGATACCCAAGATTATGCGCATACGCCTGGATTCTTTGAGCCATTTCATTTTCGTGTTTAGCAACTCTAAAGAAAGCTCCATCATAAAATAAACCAACAAACTGTAAACCTAGAAGCCATCCTTTTGCCATCATGGCTCCATCTTGCTTCATGACAAAACGGAAATTTTGTGCTAAATCCTTGTTTGAAAATACGACAGCTTCTCCCATTAAGGCGCCATTTTTAGTTCCTCCAATATAGAAGACATCACACCATTTAGCTATATCATTCAGTGTGTAGTCAACTCCGGATTCTAAAGCTGCTCCTAAACGTGCTCCATCCATCATCAAATAAAGTCCTAATTTATCACAGGCTGCCCTTAATGATTCTAATTCTTCTCTAGTATAAACAGTACCAAATTCTGTAGAGTTTGAAATATATACTAATTTCGGATAAACCATATGCTCATATGTCATCATATGATCGTTAAAGCATTTTTCAATCTGTGAAGCATGTAATTTACCATCTGAATTGGGTAATTCAATTACTTTATGACCAGTAGCTTCAACAGATCCGGTTCATGTGTTGAAATATGTCCGGAATCACAAGCTATAACAGCTTCATACGGACGTTAAAATTGATTTAATGATCGTTAAATTTGTTAATGTACCACCTGAAATAAATTGAATATCAACTTCTGTATCAGGCATATTTGCCTGAATCAAAGTTCTAGCCTGTTCACAATATTTGTCTAATCCATATCCAGGATGGCTATCATAATTTGTCTTGTTTAATAAATCTAAAATTTCAGGAATGCATCCCTGTCCATAATCGTTACGGAAAAATAACATTGTATATTCCTCCTTTCAGTAACGGTTTTATTATATCACAGATAAAATAATGCGAAAAAGAACACATCAGGTATGTCCTATATTGAAAAAAGCCATAATTTTTTGAAATTATTTCTGACTAGAAATATTTTAATTCTATTTGTTAGATATCGTACTTAAACACCTTTTTCTAAATTAGGATCTTTCTATCCTATAAAAACATTGTAAATCACTACAACATAGACAAATACTGCGGTTAAGCGGGTTATAATAAAACCACCTTTATCTCTATTATTTTTATATTCTACACTTCTTAATAGTAATAGAGTGGCAAGTGATACAAGCATGATTGGGTTTGTGATGTCAAAGGGAAGAATTTTCACTAATCCTAATGCAGCAAAAAGCATTGTTATTATAGATAAAATGATTTTTGCGATTTTCATACAATCACACTCCTTTGTAAAAATTTTAAGATTCCCTTTTGTGTATTTAAGTTTTTTCGTTATTTTCTATTTTATTGCGCCTAATTTTGATAACTTCCCCATCAATTTTCTCCTTTGTAACACAATGATTTTCTAAATATACTTAGTAGCCTCTTTAATGCTAAGCTTTGCCATATTCTCTTTATGTGATTGAATGAATTTTCTGACCCATTCCGGATTCGTTTTAGAATAATCTCTTAAAGCCCATCCTATAGCTTTATTGATGAAAAATTCATCGCTATTAAGGTTGTTTACAAGGATCTGTTCCAATAGTTTCGTATTGGTTTTCTCTTTTCTTCCAAGCTGGTGATCTATCGCTAATCTTCTTACCCAAAAATTTGGATCTTTTGACCATGCTAACATTAAACTATCTACTCGTGGATCATTCAACCCAATGGTTCCAATTACTTGATCAAAGAAAATCAATTGTATCCCACCATTGTTTATTCCTAATATAATTTTCAATTTTAGAAATGTCTTCATAACTTAAAAATTTATTGAGCTTGATCAAGTAATCATATACAAGATATTGAAATTCTCGATGTTCATCTTGAAACATTGATTCAGAAAATTCCAATCCACTTGTTTTGATTGCTTCTCTTCTTTTAGAAAGTCCTTGTATAAAGATTTTCGTATAGGTGTTGGAATTCCGTAAAATTTAAACATATTTCGCATATATTTAGACATTTCTCTTGCCTTTTCAGAATTGGAATATTGTTCAAAAAGAATTCTCATTTTATTGTATTTATCCATAAACATCCTCTATTAATTAAATCTTGACTTCATATTTAGTGACAAGATCATCTATTTGCGTTTCATTTAATGTGATGATAACATGATTTGCATCATAATAGTTAGCATTAGATACATTGTTTATAAAATCATTGTAAGGGATCGTCTTTCCTTCTTGCACCATGACATACCATTCATGAATACCTTGAATTTGATTTAGAATGATATAAGGTTCTTTAGGAATTACACTTGGAATATTAGCTCCAATAGCGTAGATTCCTACTAATCTATCATGAACTTTATAAACTCTTGGTACTGCATAATATACATCAAGTGATTGGGTCAAATGCAAGTATTCTTCAAATCGATTTAAATCATGATGAAATTTATTGATTTCATTTATACCAATCGAGATAGGATTATAAATACCAAAAATTTCAAAACGCTGATATGTATTCTTTTGGATTTTAGATTCAATATCTTTAAGTCCTTCAATGCTTCCTTCTATATCATATCTAATGAATTTTTCATTCTCTTTTATATGTACCTTTTCTTCTTCTCGTATATATGTAGTAACTTTATACAGATTACATAATGATTGAATTGTATTATAGAACAGATGTATTTCTGAAGGTGTTGTTGGTAAACTTAACTGCAAAACTACATCAAATTCATCCATTGAAATGTCTATTCCACGAGCAGGTTTGGCATTATCATATAACAGTGTATGTTTGGCGATTTTATTTTCAATCAATCGATAATTTTCATCACAAACTCCATAAGATAAATTCGTATATCCGATGATTTCTTGAATACTCATCTTTTTCTTAAATAAACCTTTTGGCTTGATTCTTGCGATAACGGACATTCTTCTTCTCCCTGTTTAAATTGATTTTAGGTATGTTTTATGTACTAATTTAGTATATCATTGTCTTAAAAAAATACCTATTCATTTTATACGAATTGGTATTTTTTCATAAAATATAAAAAAGCTATGAAATTCAATAGAGATTGATATTTCATAGCTATATGTAAAATTAAGCTTTTAGACCCATGATTTCGTCTGTGAATAGACGAGCATCCATAAGTTTTAGATCTTCTGCGATAGCAGGTCTGAATTCCATTTGTCCAAGAACATCTTTTTCTAAATCAACACCTGGAGCAATTTCGGTTAAAGTAAATACCCCGTTGCGTAATTCAAAGACAGCACGTTCTGTTACATAAAGAACTTTCTGACCGATTTCTGCAGCGTATTCAGCAGCAAATGTGATCTGTTCAACTTCTTGTTTGAACTTTTTGATCTTACCTTCTTCTACGATTTCTAATTTACCGTTTCCGATGTTTTCCTTTAGGCCTTTTGCGGTAAATGTTCCACAATATACTACAACAGGAGCTGTTTGAGTAATGTTGATGAAACCTCCACATCCGGCAATTTTTGGTCCAAAACGAGACACGTTGATATTACCAAATTTATCACATTCAGCCAATCCTAAGAAGGCTTGATCCAATCCACCACCATCATAGAAGTCAAACTGATATGGCTGGTCAATGATAGCTTCAGGATTTGTACAAGAACCAAATGCTGTACCGCTCATTGGTACACCACCAATACCTCCGGCTTCAACTGTCATCTTTAAACCAGGAAGACCTTCTTCATTGGCAACATTGGCAATACCTTCAGGCATACCAATACCTAAGTTGATTACTGCGCTAGGATCTAATTCCATAGCTGCGCGACGACATACGACTTTACGTGCATTTAGTGGCATTGGATCAATTGAATCAGCAGGGACACGTACTTCTCCAGATAGTGCTGGATTGTATTCACCTGCATATGTCTGCCAGTGGTTTTCTGGTTTTCCGATAACGATGGCATCTACATAGATACCAGGAATCTTAACATCTTTGGCTTTTAGTGTTCCATTTTCAACAACGTTTTTGACCTGAACGATAACTTTACCACCCGAGTTTTTAACAGCTTGTGCAATCGATAATGAATCCAAAGTTGCAGCTTCTTGATCCATTACTACATTTCCGCTTTCGTCTGCATAAGTACCACGCAATAAAGCAACGTTTAATGGGAATGATTTATAACGTAACCATTCTTCTCCATCCATTTCGATCAATTCAACTAAGTCTTCTGCCTGACGTGTTCTTTCATTCATCTTAGCCCCTTCTAAACGAGGATCGACGAATGTTTTTAAACCAATTTTTGTAATAACACCAGGACGATGCCCGGCAATTTCTCTAAACATCAAAGAAATAGTACCCAATGGTAAGTTATAACCTTCTACTTTATTTTCGAATACTAATCTTTGAAAAGTCGGGATCAATCCCCAGTGACCTGCAATAATTCGTTTTAACAAACCTTCATGACCTAAGTGGTTAACACCTAACTTATCTGTTCCATCGCCTACACCAGCGGAGAACATAACTGTTAAATCTCTTGGGTGTCCAGTTTCTTTAAAACTATTCTCAATTGCGATTGATAGCTCCTGAGGGTGTCCCATTCCTATAAAGCCACCAATACCGATTGCATCGCCATCTTTGATCAGTTTAACGGCTTCTTCGGCTGTCATTAATTTTGACATATAATTCCCTCCAAGCTTTTATTTGTTTTTAAATTCTTTTTCTTTTACTTTATTTA
>ENA-OQED01000678-OQED01000678.1-human-gut-metagenome-genome-assembly--contig:-NODE-678-length-13398-cov-1.153116_pt1 | contig 13398 bp, 15 predicted proteins | sample MGYA00242790_ERZ504625 | MGnify/ENA primary metagenome ERZ504625 (study PRJEB26092, sample SAMD00036345) | human gut metagenome | host: Homo sapiens | study: EMG produced TPA metagenomics assembly of...
AGAGATTTCGCTGTCTGCGGACAGCGACCAGGGCTTCTCGCCCTGGACCTCGCCAGCATTTTGAAAAATTGCTGATCAAAAACTTTACTGATATGAAGAACTTTTTCACTGCGTATTACAACACATACTGCAAAAAACGTCTTACTCCGCCATAAAATGCGTTCCCACCGGTTCGCCGTCAAACAGCGCATACAGCTGTTCCGGGTCTCTGCCGTTCATGATGACCATGTCCACGCCAGCCTCTGTGGCAATTTTTGCGGCGTTGATCTTGGTCGCCATGCCGCCGCTGCCCAGTGCCGAACCTGCGCCGCCTGCCATCTGCTCGATATGCTCGTCGATCTTGTGTACCTCCCGGATGACCTGCGCATCGGCGTTGGTACGGGGGTCGGCAGAGTACAGCCCGTTGATGTCCGACAGGATTACCAGCAGATCTGCGCCCACTGCCGCCGCAACCGTAGCGGACAGGGAGTCGTTTTCGCCGATCTCCAGTTCCAGCTCGTCGATGGCAACGGTATCATTTTCGTTGACAATGGGAATAACGCCCATCTCCAGCAACCGCCCGATGGTGTTCTGCACGTGGGGCAGGCGCTCGTTGGTCAGCGTGGCACGGGTCAGCAGGATCTGCGCCACAGTCACGTTATACTTGGCGAACATATCATCATAAATGTGCATCAGTTCGCACTGCCCCACTGCCGCCGCCGCCTGTTTGGACGGAGTGTCCTTGGGGCGTTCCGACAGATTCAGCTTGCCCACACCCATGCCCACAGCGCCGGAGGACACCAGCAGCAGTTCTCTGCCTTCGTTGTGCAGATCGGACAGGATGCGCACCAGATTGGTCATGCGGCGAATGTTCAGCTTTCCTGTTTTATGTGTCAGCGTCGAAGTCCCCAGCTTGAGGACAATGCGCTTTTTCTTGGATACATCTATCATTTTCGACTTTTCTCCTTATGGTGCAGTGATTACATTCTGCGGTTTGCCGTCCAGCCAGCAGCGCACATTTTCCACTGCCTGCTCCAGCAGACGCTGCCGGGTCTCCAGCGGTGTCCAGGCGACGTGAGGGGTCAGCGTGCAGTTTTCCAGATCAGCCAGCGGCGTGTCTCCCATCGGTTCTTCGGTCAGCACGTCCAGCGCCGCTCCGGCGATCACACCGTCCCGGAGTGCCTGCGCCAGGTCTGTTTCCACGATCAGTCCGCCACGGGCAGTGTTCACCAGCAGTGCCGTTGGTTTCATGGCAGAAAGCCGCCGGGCATTCACCATGCCGGCAGTCTGTTCCGTCAGCGGCACGTGCAGCGTCAGCACATCCGCCAGGCGAAACGCCTCGTCCACCGTCACCAGCGGATACGGGCAGTCTGCCGGCTGTGTCCGGGTGGCGATCACCGGGCGCATCCCGAACGCCGCACCGATGGCAGCCACTTTTCTGCCGATACTGCCATAGCCGACGACTGCCAGAGTCTTTCCGGCGAGTTCCTGCATGGGATAGGGCATCACGCAGAATGTCTTTGCCTGTTTCCATGCACCCTGCCGCACCGCTGTGTCATATTCCGCCACCCGGCTGTAATGGTGGAGGATCAGGGCAAAGGTATGCTGTGCCACCGCATCGGTGGAATAGCCGCCTACGTTGCAGACGGTCACGCCGTGCGCCTTCGCCGCAGCAATATCAATATTGTTATACCCTGTGGCACACTCGCCCACATAGCGCAGGTTCGGACACTGGTCAAACAGTTCCGCCGGGATGGGCGTTTTGTTGCACAGCACTGCATCGGCATCGCCCACACGCTCCGCCAGCTGTTCCGGGGCGGTGAGGTCATAGACCACCAGTTCCCCGAACCGGCGAAAGCCGTCCAGAGAGACACCGCCGCCGGACAGCGTAGCGCCGTCTGTGACTACCAGTTTCATTCCGTTTTCTCCGTGCCGTCAGCAGGTTCTGCCGCACCGTTTGCATCTTCCGGCGTATCCTTTGCCGCCTTTTTTGCCTTCACCCGTGCAGCCACGGACAAAACAACAGCACCTACCAGGATCACCAGTTCAAACAGACCGATGGTGTTGAACCAGACCTTGTTGTGCGGATCGCCGACGTGGATCAGCAGAGATGCCAGGATGCCGATTGCCAGCAGCAGCTGGTACGGCCGGCGCAGCCGGATAAACTGCACCAAAAAGAAAATGCCTGCGATCAGGGCAAAAACCAGATGATACGTCAATGAAATGGGGAATGTACTTGCGTCCATAGTCAAAAGCTCCTTTTCTCTTCCCGGCATTTTACCGGGTATATACATTTTTTATTATAGCACAGATGTGGCAAGTTTGCAATGGGTTTTGAGACTTTTTCCGCATTCCCACGCAAAAGCGCCGCCGACATCTCTGCCGGCGGCGCCAAGGGTCATTTATTGCGGTGTATTCAGTGTTTCCTTAACTCAGACGAAGTTCTTTCATCAGATAATCCCGGTTGCTCACTTCATAGCCGCTCTGGTCTGCCTCGCATACCCGGTTGATGGTATCCGCATCCAGGTCATAGCGTCCTTTCACCAGATAAAAGCTGTTCGAGAGACCAGCGCCGCAGCGTGCAGTTGTAAACGCAGTCACATAGACATCGTCGATATCCAGCACACCGTCTCCGTTTACGTCCAGCAGGTTGTAGCACACCTGGGTGATACAGTTGTCATGGTACACTTCATTCTCCTCTGCGGAACTTTCCGGAATCGAACCGTCTGTCAAAAGCGCATCATGATAGCCTGCGCCCTTTCGGGCAATATAGTACATCTGATAGAACAGCGTCGTGGAACTCATATACTCTTTTTGGTTAACAGCGCCCAGCTTGTATTCCGAATGCTCGTAGATCCAGTCTGCGTCCGTCTGATCGACAACGCCGTCGCCGTTCACGTCTGCCAGCTGTTTCTGCTCGTCGTTCAGCGCCGTCTCGTCCACATAGAGCGCACGGCTGACAACTGCGGCATCGTGTGCCGTGATATAGCCGTCCATATCCACGTCGCCCGGCGCATATGCGCTCTCAGCGCCTGCGCTCAGTGCGGAAAACGGCAACGCCGCCAATGCCATGACGCCTGCCAGAACTGCTGCAATACCCTTTCTTGTTTTCATAAGAATTCCTCCCTTAAAAATTAGTTATCATATATCACTGTTACTGGGAACAATGTATTGATTTCCTTGTTAGTTATCGTTGCACCAGCACCCTTTTCTGCTACATATCGCATCAAACTGTCTTTATCTTTTGATTCAATATAAGCGTTATGGTCAATATCTGCAACTGCCGCACATTTCATAAAAGAATATTCTTTATACCAACTGCTATTCTTATTTTTCAATTGCTGATCTAAATAAGTCGTACTCAACTTTCCATTGGGCGCCTCTAAAACCATCTGCGATAAATGAAAAAAGCTCTTTTCAATTTTTATTATAGCACATATTATAACTTTGTCAATAGCTTCTCGGCGTTTCAAAAATATATTGTTCACAATATAAAAATTATTTCGACACACATTTCACAAGAAAATCTTCGATTGGAAATGCAACATATTATGATTATTCTAAAGTGACATAAAACCATAAAATTAGCCCGGCTTTTTCATACACACTGCACAAAAACCGGGCTGAAATTTCTCTGTTTTGTTTCGATCAGGACTTGTTCTCTTCCGCAAGCGCCACATCATCCGGGGTCTGTGTTTCCGGATTGCTGTCATAGTCCATCTTCCGCACATGGTACTGGACATCTTCCAGGATCTTGCGGTTTGCCGCTACGGTGTCTCCCAGGAGTCCGATGGTGATGGTCTGGAAACCGATCATCATCAGCACTGCCGCCAGGATGAGGGACTGCACATGGCCGCCGCCTGCGCCCATGCAGAAGAACACCAGGAACCGGATGCCCACTGCCAGACCCAGCAGGAACAGCACTGTCCCCAGAACGCCGAAGAAGTGCATGGGGCGATACATCGCCGTAGAACGGAGGATGACGGATGCAGAGCGTTTCATATACCGCCACATACTGGAGAACAGACGGGACGGTCTGGTCTCCGGGTTGGTGCGGATCGGAACGGATGTCACTGCCATCTTGCTTTTGCCTGCCTGGATAATGGTCTCCAGGGTGTAGGTGTACTCGTTGACCACGTTCATCCGCATGGCAGTCTCACGGGAATACGCACGGAATCCGGACGGCGCATCCGGCACATCCGTCTTGGATGCCACACGCACCACCCAGCTGCCCAGGTGCTGGAACTTCTTCTTTTTCCAGGAGAAGTGTTCTGTCTCATCAATGGGGCGCTCGCCGATCACCATATCCGCCTTGCGTTCCAGGATCGGGCGTACCAGCTTTTCGATATCTGCGCCGCAGTACTGGTTGTCGGCGTCTGTGTTGACGATAATGTCTGCACCCAGCCGCAGACAGGCATCCAGTCCAGCCATAAAGCCACGTGCCAGCCCCTTGTTCCGACGGAACGATACCACATGGTGAAAGCCCAGCTCCCGTGCCTTCTGCACGGTGTTGTCCTTACTGCCGTCGTTGATGATAAGGTATTCGATGGTGTCGATGCCGTCAATATGCCGGGGCAGGTCGTTGTATGCCAGTTCCAGCGTCTCCTCTTCGTTATAACATGGGATCTGTATAATCAGTTTCATTTTTCTCCGTTCCTTTCTCCTTACGCTGCCGCAAATTCCAGATTTTTCAGCGGGATTCCCAAAAGCCGCACATCAGCCGGGTTGACCGTGCTTGCCGACCACAGCTCGGACTGTAATGTAATCACATTTGCACCCTCGTTCAGCAGATCTCCCGAAATGTCCAGGGAGACCGACTGACCGTTGTTCGTATCGTCAATGACCATTGTCCCGGCGTTTTCGCCGTTTACCAGAACAGTCACCGGATAGGTCTCCTGTCCGATCTCCTTCAGCGGAATGGTACAGCCCAGGGATACAATCATCGTGTAATCCTGTTTTTCCAGATTGCAGCGCACCGCCGCATTGGTGGAATATGCCCAGCAGAACTCGCCCTCCAGCGTATAGAAGCCCCGGTATTCCGTTCCGGCGCAGTCCGCCGCAGCATAAGAAAGTTCCTCCTGCCAGAACTCATACAGGGATACGGTCCGGCTGCTCTCCGAGTATTCCAGAGGGAACATCACCACCTGGCTGCCCCGGTTGGTATAGTTTTCATCCGTGCTGCGCTCCGCCGTGTTTGCATAAACCAGGCGAAACTGCTGGTCGAAGGTGTCATTCCACGAACCGCTGCCCAGATAGAACACATGGTCGTATTTCTCCTGGAGCTGTTCTGCCTGGGTCTGGGGATCCGCCATCACCGGATACGCATCTGCGCCGGTCATGGCACGCAGCGCAGGTACATGGTCCACATATTTTCGCTGTCCACGATCACGCAGTCGTTTTCGCCGATCTCCGATGCCACATCTTCCAGCACCGACCACTGCAGACGGGTGTCGTCCACGTGGTTCATCAAAAAGCGGTCATAGGGCGACACGAACAGCAGCCCTGCTGCCATGACCGGCAGCGTCACCCTGGCACGCAGCCGGTCGATGGTCATTGCGCCGAACACCACAGCGATGGGAAGAAACGGCACCAGATACCGTCCGTAATAATAGTAGTATTCCACGTCGAACCGCAGAAATGCCGAATAGAACAGGACGCAGTAGAATGCCGCCACCAGAACCACCAGGCGTTTTGCGGATTCCAGATAAAACTTCGGACGGACAATGCCCATGCCCCACGCCAGCGGCAGGAGCAGCAGCCCTGTGCCGCAGATAAAGCCCCAGAATGCGCTGCCCTGGAGTTTCGCCAGCGGCTCTTCTGCAGTAACGCACTTCAGGACAATGTAGATCACCAGCGGCACCAGCAGCAGTTCCACCAGGAGAAAGCCCAGGCGGGAGTCCTGTACCCGGAGCAGATAGTTCTCCGGGGTGATGTCCCGGTATTTTCGGTGTACCAGGCGGTGCATCAGGAAGAGGTACAGTCCGATCAGCACCAGCGCTCCGGCGCAGACTGCCGGGGATCAGTGTAGCAGATCTGCCTGGGAGATGCCCAGCCCGAACAGCGGACTGTAGTTGTTCATGGTGTAGAACGGCTGGACGTGGCGCATGGCGAAAAAGCTGATGCAGTAGATCACTACCGAAAGGGGCATGAGAATGGCAAAGCTTTTCCGGCGTGTGAGCCAGAACATTCCGCCGTAAAGCACCACAAACAGAGGCAGAATCGTATAAATCGACACGTGAAAGCACGAAAAAACAACCACCGGCAAAATGGACATCCACTGCCGCCGGGGATGTTCTTCATCGGTCAGGAAATAGAGGAACAGCACCATCAGCACCGACAGAAATCCCTCAGTCAGCGCAGACTTTGCCACCCAGATCACCACCGGAGATGCCGCCGCCGCTGCACACGCAAGGGCTGTGCTGCTCCGGCGCAGCTTCAGATTCCGGCAGAGGAAGAACACCAGGAAAATGGTGCAGCCGTAAAATACGGTCTGCACATCCTGCATCTGTGCCATGCCGAACAGCTTTCCCCACATCGCCAGCAGTGACGCATACGTGGGGATGCCGTGATAGATGCCGGAAACCGGGCTGACGCTCAGGTCATACACCGTATCCGGGTATGCCCGGCTGCCGATGTCATAGCCCACCAGATAGGAATACACGCTGTTGCGGAAGGTCTCCTGCTGTGCCTCGGAAAGTGTATGGTATTCCGGGAAATCCTGCTGGCGGTCGGTGACACCGTTCAGAAAGTTGATGGCAACGGTCTGATAGACGCCCTCGTCCTGTCCCATGCCGAACAGCTCGTGTTTCATGGCGACCAGCACAAATCCGCCGGCGCACACCAGAATGGGCAGCCAGTAGGGACGGATGTCCCAGGAAACCGTCATCAGTTCCCGCCAGGGTGTCTTGTCCCGTTTTTTCCGCACGATCAGTGCCGCAGCGCCCACTGCCAGTTCCAGTACCACCGTTCCGACGGCACAGGGCAGCAGAGAAAACACATCCAGCACAAAAAAGCCCATGGCGGTCACGACCCATGCGCAGAGCCAGTAGATCACGCCGAACGCCAGCATCTCCACCACATTGGTCTTTTTCCACCAAATGCCTATGGTCAATGCTGCCAGGACAACGCCCAGCAGTACTACTCCTGTAAATAAACTCATCCCTTTTTCAATTTCCTCCTTAAAAGGCACACCTCGCCGGGCATCCCGGCAGACAAAGCCTTTCTTCCAGCGCCGCCGTCAGTTTTTCTCCGCACTGACCCACTCGATGATCTGTGAAAAGCGCTGCATGATACTCTCCCAATCATAATTCGCTGTGATATACGCCCTTGCGTTGGAACACAGCTGCATATACTCTACCGGATGCTGCATCAGATAGCGCACAGCACCCTCAAACTCAAAATAATTCTGATAAAACAAACCGCCGTTGCTCTTTTTGCAGTGTCCCAGCAAAACCGGGCTGCCGCCGTTCACCAGCACCGGCACGGACATCGCCATGGATTCCAGCAGGGTCATGGAGACGCCCATCTGTCTGGACGGGATCACCACCGCCTTTGCCCCGGCGATGGCGCTGAACTTTTCGTTCTCCGGCAAAAAGCCCAGCGCCAGGATGTCCGGATGCTCCGGGATGCGGCAGATCTTTTTTCCGGCAAGCACCAGTTTCAGCTGGCTGTTTGTCCGCCGCTGGAACTCCATGAAATAGCGCATCAGCATGGGACATTCTTTCTTTTCGTCCACCTGTCCCACATAAAGCAGATATTCGTCCTCCAGCCCGTACTGCCGCCGGAATGTACCGGGATCGGTCTGGCGTGGCACATCCATCCCCAGCCCCATCACGGCGCAGGGAATGGGTTCTGTCCGTGGGAACCGGCGGCGCACCAGCAGGCGCTCTTCCTCCGACAAAAACACGACGCCCTGGGTCTCTGATACAGGCTTTCCAGCGAAGAGAACTGCAAAAACGACGTGTTCTGCGCCATGGGGATAAACACCGCCCGGTTTCCTGCCAGAGGCATCCCGGCATAGGTCAGATAGTTGGCATCCGACAAAAACAGGATCGCCGCATAGGTATCCCGGTAATGCCGCAGATAGCGGATGCAGTCCGGCGCATAGGGTCCGTGCTTTTCGAACCACTCTTTCTCCGTCACCAGATTCTGCCGTCCCTGGGCAAGCTCCGCCAGGTATGCCTCGTCAAACGCCTGGAAATCCCTGACACGCATCTGCTGCACCGAAAACCGGCGCACCGTGACCCCGTGGATGGTCTCCACGTCACGGACGTACCAGTCCTTCCAGGTGGCGCTGTCCACTGCCTTGGTGGTCAGCACCTCCACCTCATACCGATTGGCAAGATGCTCGGCAATCTTCCGGGCATAGGTCTCGCTGCCGCCGCTGATCTCCAGTCCATACCGGGGATGCACCAGTGCGATTCGCTTCATCTTCTCACGCTCCCATCAGCTTCTGGAAAAATGTCCGGTACTTTTCTACAATAATATCCCACTCGAAGTTCTCCCGGACGAATGCGCCGCCGTTTGCGCCCAGTTCTGCGGCTGCCTCTGGATGCTCCAGGATATACTCCACGCATCCCTCGAACTCGAAATAGTCCTTGAAGTACAGTCCGCCGTTGGAACGCTTGGCGAAGTCCTTGGTCACGGCGCACTGCGAAGAGACCAGGACCGGTCTGCCGCAGAGCCAGCTCTCCATGATGACCAGGGAAAAGCTTTCGTTGTGGGACGGCTGGCACAGCAGGGACGCCGCCGCCATGGCATTGTACTTATCCTGCTTGGAGACAAAGCCCAGGTCGTAGACGTCATCCTTCACCGACTCCGGAATGGCGATATCGCCGCCGCCGATCAGCACCAGCTGAAGGTCGTCCTGTTTCCGGTGTTTCCACTCGGCGAAATACCGCAGCAGGGTGTGGACGTTTTTGCCCACGTCCTTTCTGCCGGCGTACAGGATAAAAGGCTTGTCGATGCCAAACTGTTTCCGGAACGCATCCGCATCCGACTGGATCTTGGTGTCCATGCCGATGCCCATGCAGATCTGCTCTGTGGTGGTGAAGTCATAGACCCGGTTCGCCAGTTCCATTTCCGGCATGGCGTTATAGATCATGCCCCGTGCCTTTACGTATGCCTGGCGGAAGAGGCGCATATACACATATGCCTCATCATGGAAACAGGGAATCAGCACAGATTTTTCCGGGCAGACCTGCATTCCGTAATAGGTCGTGCCGAACATATACGGAATAAAGACATACAGACCGTACTCGTCCTGCGCATCCCGCATATACTCATACAGCTGCGGACTGTTGACCATCTCTTCCACGAAGATCTGCTCTTCCTTGGGTGAGATCTGCTTGCCGTCCATCAGCTTTCGGTTCACCCGGTCGAATGCCTGGGTGTCACGCCGGCGCACCGGGAAACGGCGGACTGTAATATCCTCTACCACTGCCGTCCCTGCGGCGTAGTAGTTCTCGTTCCAGTCTGCGGTGAACTCCTTGACACAGGTGGTAAGTATCTCTACCTCCATCCCTGCCTTTTGCAGGTGTGCTGTGACTTCCCGCAGTTCCATTTCTGCACCGCCGGGGATGTTTTCCCCGAACCACGGAATGACGAAACCTATTTTCTGCATGATGTTGAAACCTCCTGCCAATGTGCCTTACCGGCAATACCTTTCTTATAAATCCTTTGTTTATCCTCTGTTTTTCTGCCGGGGATCCGGCACTGCCGTGTCTCCGCTTACTTCCGTTTTTTAGAAACCGGCGGAACGGTATCGATAAAGTGCTGCAATTGTCCCTCAAACACTTTACGGATCTCCGGATACGCAAATTCCTGCTGGCGTCTGTGCTGTTCTGCGATCACCTCACGGCGCAGCTCCGAATCCCGCAGCACCCGGTCTGCGGCAAGGGCTGCCTCCATGGGATCGTTGGTGGGCAGCAGAATGCCGCTGCCGCCCAGGGTGTCCGAAATGGCGGACGAATCGTATGCCAGAATGGGCAGGTTGAAATACATCGCCTCCACCAGCGGCACACAGAATCCCTCATGATCGCTCATGCACAGGAACAGGTCTGCCAGATGGTAATACGCCAGAATCTGCGCAAAGGGAATGTGTCCAGTGAATACCACGTTATCCAATTCCAGCGCACCCACATAGCGGCGCAGGCGGTGGTAATACCGCTCCATGCCGTTATAAGAACCGACGATGAACAGCCGGGACTTGGGATTGCAGTACTTCTTATAGCAGTAGAATGCCCGGATGACATCTTCCTGCTTTTTGTTCGGTGCAACACGTCCCACAAAGATAAAGTTGGTATAGCCGTCATCCTTGTAGTGTTCCATGACCGATGCGTCCGGCTCTTTGGCATAATCCGCAAAGGGAATCAGAATCGGACGGACGGTAATGGGGCAGCGGTAGTTCAGTTCCCGCAGGATATCCCCGTTATAGGCAGAGTCTGCCATACAGCCGTCCACCTTGTCTGCCAGGTGGCAGAGTCCACGCATCCCGTATTCGGCGGATTCCATTGCCGCATCGTTATAGCCCTTGAAAAAGCGTGGCGGTGTGATGTTATGGAACACCATCAGCTTTCGGCAGGGGTACTTTTCCAGCGAAAAGTTCAGCTCCGAGCCGGTGGACATATGATACAGGATCACGTCCTCGCCGGAGAGACGGGGCATTTTTTCCACCTGCTGTGCAGTGCCTTCCGGCAGTCTGCCGTCAATGACTTCGGCATAGATGCCGGTCTGATAGCCCATGCCACGAATGACCTTTTCCAGCGCACGGACATCGTTTCCGATGGCGTCGCCCATAGCAAGCGTCGGCAAAAGCTGCAATACTTTCATCGAGCGCCCTCCTCACCCAGCTTTGCCTGGAGCGCAGCGATCTGTGCCTGCATCTGCTCCATGGCGATCTTGGTATTCTTCTGCTGGAGTTCCAGTGCCTCCACCTTTTCCAGCAGTTCCTTGGTGCTGTGCATCCGGGATTCCCGAATGTACAGTTCCACCTGCTGTTCTGCCTGTGCGATGTTCGCATTCAGGCTGCTCTGTTCTGCCGCATAGGGTTCGACATAGAAGCTCATGAACTTCCGCAGCACCTTCTTGAAAAAGACGGCGACGGGATTTCCGGAAAGCGGACGATAGGGGTCTACCCGGTGGTGTTCGCTGATATACTGTACGTTTCCACGGAGCATATCGGCATCAAACCGCTCCACATAGATCCCGGCATCGGCATCTGCCGGCACATCGGCAAATGACAGCATATCACTGCTGTAACCCTTTTCCTGAATTTCTGCCCGGATACCGGACATGATCTCTTCTACATTGACACTCATTCGTGTGACACTCCTTTACTTTTCCAGCGAAACGCCGGTTACCTTTTCATAAAACTTCATATCCAAAAAGATGGAATTGATGCCGGTGAAGGCATATTCCACATACCCTTTTCCTGCATGAACCGCAGGATCTCCTGGTTTTTCTGCTGCCACCAGCTGCTTGGAATACGGGATCATTTCAATAATCATGGCAGTGGGACGATATTTGTCGAAGTCGATGCTCCGCAGGATCTCCATTTCCATGCCCTCGATATCCAGGTTCAGAATCTTGGGCGCACCGCCCAGCTGTTCCATCAGATCGTTTACTGCAACAGTCTGCATGGGGATGGTCTCCAGCACCCGGACAGACGGATTTTCCCGGAGTACCTCCGAGACATCGCCCGGCGCAGACAGACCGTCAGCGCTCAGCACGTGGAAATCCAGTGTTTCCCCGGACACCGGTCCCACGCAGGCGTTGATGACCCGGTCTTCCGGACGTGCCTGCCGCAGTTCTTCCGCCAGTTTCGGGTTGGCATCCACCAGGATACCTCTTGCGCCCTGCTGGTAGAAGAACCAGGTATTGCTCATATCACAGGGGTGATTTGCCCCCCAGATCCAGATACGTACACTGTGAAAGCGGTACACCCAGCATGACGAAAATGTACATGAGAATGGCATCCTCGCCTGCCTGGGAATAGCTTTTCTTGTTGAACAGGTGCAGTTCCGACGCCAGCAGCCCTGCCTCACGCAGCGCCTCTTCCGCCTTTTCCAGACGGATCCGTGTCTGATCTGCACTTGCGTCTGTCTGCCGCAAACGGGCATCGATCGCATTCCGGTGGGCATCCTGTGCGTCAGAATGCACCTCCATATGGTCGGTGCGCTCCTGTAAGGACAGGATGCACGCCTCCATTTTCCTTTCTCTTTCTATCCCCTGTTCCAGCTGCTGCTCCAACTGCTGAATATGCTGTTCCAGCAGATATGCTCCGGTTGCCCGGTAGATGCAGCGGCGGAAAAAACCTTTTTTCACAATTATCGCTCATAGCTTTTCTTATTCTCCTGTCTTGCGCTCCAGTTCTGTTCCGTCTACGAACCAGCGGGATTCCAGGCGGCATACGCCGATGTCCCGGTGTTCTGACGTGACTGCAAACGCCTGGATGCGGCGGATGTCATCATAGTAGGTGCCATCCGGTGCATGAACTGCAACATCCAGGAAATACCGTCCCGGCAGCAGATGGTTTCGGAACCGCACCTGGATCTCGCCGTCCTTTTGCAGCGCCACCCAGGAATCGGATTCGATCTCCACATTGGTGCCGTAGCAGTGGACGCTGTCCTCCCGGAAAATGCCGTAGCCAAAGTTGCCCCTGGGCGTTTTCTCCGGTTCTGCGCAGTGATACTTCAGCCGCAGGGTGATCTCATCTCCGGTGCGGAACACATACTGTGCCGTGCCGTCTGCCGCCAGCAGGGCAGCATCCGTGAACTGTACCTGTCCCGTCCCCAGGCGCACTGCGGATTTTTCGCAGAACGCCGGGAGTTTCTGCCGGGAGAGTGTCTCCTGGTCGGCAGCATCCTCTGACTTGTCTTCCGGTTTCTGTTCCGGGTCGGTCTCCTTTTCCCGATGTTCTTTCTGGTGTTCTGCCTCCTCTCGTGCCAGGCGGAGCTGTTCCATCTCGGAGAGGTAGTGTTCATCCACATATTTCGGGATGCCCTCTTCCTTGATGAGACCGTCCTCAATCCAGATACAGCGGTCGCAGATCTGCTCGATCTGTCCCATGGAGTGGGAGACGATCACGATGGTCGTGCCGTCCGCCTTGATCTCCTGGAGTTTCTGGAAGCACTTCGCCTGGAAATTGACATCGCCTACGCCCAGGATCTCATCAATGAGCAGTACATCCGCATCCACGTTAATGGCAACGGAAAAGGCGAGACGCATATACATACCGGACGAATAAGTTCGCACCGGATTGTCGATAAACGGTTCCAGTTCGGAGAAGTCGATGATGGTTTGCAGTCGTGCATCGATCTCCTTTTTGCTCAGCCCGAAAATGGAGGCATTGGTATAGATATTCTCTCTGCCGCTCATATCCGGGTGAAAGCCTGCACCCAGTTCCGATCAGACTGGAAA
>ENA-OQED01000680-OQED01000680.1-human-gut-metagenome-genome-assembly--contig:-NODE-680-length-13396-cov-0.933002_pt1 | contig 13396 bp, 17 predicted proteins | sample MGYA00242790_ERZ504625 | MGnify/ENA primary metagenome ERZ504625 (study PRJEB26092, sample SAMD00036345) | human gut metagenome | host: Homo sapiens | study: EMG produced TPA metagenomics assembly of...
CGCACCGGCACTGCCCACGGCCAGCCGCTGCCAGCGCCGAAGCATATCTGCCGGGGGTTATGCTCCAATATCCTCTGCCGGGCAAACCTGCTGTTGAAACCTCCGCTTACGGAACCCGCATTGATCCCGTGCAGGGCAAAACACAGGAGTTCCATACCGGTGCGGATCTTTCCGCTGTGCAGGGTACACCGGTTTATGCTGCCGCAAGCGGGGTGGTGCGCATAGCCCGGAATCATGCGAGCTATGGCAATTATGTCCGTCTGCTGCACCCCGGCGGGGATGAAACGATCTATGCCCATCTGCAATACCTGTTTGTCCGCCAGGGTCAGCAGATTCAGGCGGGGCAGTGCCTGGGCACCGTGGGGCAGACCGGCAACGCCACCGGCCCGCACCTGCACTTTGAGCTTTTGCACGCCGGTGTGCGGTATGACCCAACCCGGGCCCTTGCCAAAGCGGGTCTCCAGGCGGAACCATGAAGCAGCCGCACCACATTTTAGCCGTCCGTATCGCGCACCCGGTCTGGGCACTCTTTCTCCTCGCTTTGGCGCTGGCCGTTGACCACACCGGCATTGTCCGCCTAGGGCTTCTGTGCTCCTGCCTGCATGAATGCGGCCACCTGCTGGTGTGGGTACTGCTGACCCGTTTGCCCCCAACGCTTATTATCTGTCCAACCGGTTTCTGTCTTTCCCTGCGTGGGGTGGTGCTGACGCCAAAGCAGTTTATCATTCTTGCCGCTGCGGGGCCAGCGGTCAATCTGATGCTGGCGGCAGGGGGCATTGCCTGGTTGCTGGGCCATCCCGCCAGTTACCGCCTGTGTTATTTCATCGCGGCCAATCTGCTTCTGGGGGCATTCAACCTGCTGCCGATCCATGGGCTGGATGGCTGGCAGATCAACTCCAACCTGGGTATCCTGTTTCATTTCAAGATCCAAACCCAGAAGCACTCCTGCGTGAATTGAGGTTGCATTTTGCGCTGTTTTGGGCTATCATATAAAATAGAAAAGTTGTGTAAAGCAATAAATGAACAATAACTGCCTGCGGTCAACACCTGTGCTGCAGGGTATGGAAGGGTGGCAACATGGCCGAATTTTCCCCTAAGTTGAAAGAAGCGCTCAGTCTGGTTCAAAAGCCGGGCCGTTATACCGGCGGTGAACCGGGCTGCACCTATAAAGATAAAGCAAACGTTGATGTGCGCATGGCGTTCTGCTTCCCTGATACCTATGAGATCGGCATGTCCTTTTTGGGCGAAAAAATCCTGTACGAGCTGCTCAACCGCCACGAAAACTGGTGGTGCGAGCGAGCCTTTATGCCCTGGGTGGACATGAAAGAGCAGATGGAGCGCCTGCATATTCCGCTCTACTGCCTGGAAAGCAAGGACCCGCTGACGGATTTCGATATCGTTGGCTTCTCCTTGGAATATGAGCTTTGCTATACCAATATCCTTGCCATGCTGGATCTGGCAGGCATTCCGCTGCGCGCTGCGGATCGTGACGAGCGCTGGCCGCTGATCATTTCCGGCGGCCCCTGCGTCTGCAACGCCGAACCGATGGCGGATTTCTTTGATATCATGCAGCTGGGCGAAGGCGAACAGATGCTGCAGGACATCTGCGCCACCGTGGAAACAGGTAAAAAGGCTGGCTGGAACAAGGACCAGCTGCTGTTTGAACTTTCAAAAATTCCCGGCGTGTATGTGCCGTCCTTCTATGATGTAACCTACCTGCCGGATGGCCGGGTGGAAAGCATCAAGCCTAACCGCCCCCGGTGTGCCGGAACGTGTGACCAAGGCCATTGTGAAGGACATGGACAGCTTTGTTCCGCCGGAAAATTTTGTTGTGCCCATGGTGGGTGCTGTGCAGGACCGTGCCTGTGTGGAAGTTCTGCGCGGCTGTGTGCGCGGTTGCCGGTTCTGCCAGGCAGGCCAGCTGTACCGCCCGTTCCGCGAGCGCTCGCCCAAGCTCATCAGCGAAAGCGCCCGTGTGCTGTGCCGCAACACCGGGTACGATGAACTGAGCCTTTCCAGCCTGTCCACCTCCGACCATTCCCGTCTGGAGGATATCCTGGACGAGCTGAATTCCTGGGCGGAGACCGACCATGTCAGCCTGTCGCTGCCGTCTCTGCGTGTGGACAACTTTTCGCAGTCTCTGGTGGAAAAAACCACTAAGGTGCGCAAAAGCGGCTTGACCTTTGCGGCGGAAGCCGGCACCCAGCGCCTGCGCGATGTCATCAACAAAAACGTTACCTGGGACCAGATCGAGCGCGGCTGCCGCATTGCCTTCGCGGAAGGCTACACCTCCGTCAAGCTCTACTTTATGATGGGCCTGCCCACCGAAACACTGGAAGACATCAAAGGCATTGCCGATACCGCCCAGCAGGTAGTGGACCTGTATTACAGCATGGAGCACCCCAAAGGCAAGGGCGTGCAGGTTACCATCAGCGTGGCCTGCTTTGTGCCCAAGCCGGATACCCCGTTCCAGTTCTGCGCCCAGGACCGCCGCGAAACCCTGCGCGAAAAGCAGAAGTACCTGCTCAGCTGTGTGCACTCGCGCAAAATCAAGGTCAACTATCACGACAGCGCCACCAGCGTGCTGGAGGGTGTGTTTGCCAAGGGTGACCGCCGCATGGGCCGCGTGATCGAAACTGCCTATCACAATGGCGCATTCTTTGATACCTGGGAGGAGTTCTTCAGCTATGACCGCTGGTTGGAAGCATTTGCTGCCTGCGGCCTGGACCCCGATTTTTATAACTACCGCGCCTTGGGCTTGGATGAAGTAACCCCGTGGTCACACCTGGATGTGGGTGTGACCCATGCCCACCTGGTGCGGGAATACCAAAAGGCCCTGCAGGCGCAGACCACACAGCCCTGCAACCGCCAGTGCTCGGCCTGCGGTGCCAATAAACTGCTGGGAGGACCCTGCTTTGATTACAGTAAGAATTCGCTTTGAAAAAACGGGCGAAGCTGCCTATATCTCGCTGCTGGACCTGCAGCGCGTGTTCCATCGCATCTTAAAGCGCAGCGGTCTGCCGGTGTATTACACCCAGGGCTTTAACCCGCATATCTATCTTTCCTTTGCGTGCCCGCTGTCTTTGGGGCAGGGAAAGCCTGTGTGAGCGTCACGAGGTAAAAACCGAAGCTGAGGATCCCCAGCTGGATACCTGGTGCGATGTTTTGCAGCCCTACATGCCGCGCGGTATCAAGGTGCTCAGCGCCCAGCAGGCGCAGAATAAGGTAGCGGAGATCGACCATGCTTCTTATCTTGTCACTCTGCCCGCCAGCGCCGCCGCTGCGCTGGATGCTACAACGCAGCCGAAAACGCCATGGTGGTCAAAAAGACCAAGCGCGGCCAGAAAGAGCTGGACCTGAAAACCATTATCCCGCATGTTGAATATGAACAGGCAGGGGAGCAGCTGCAGTTTAACCTGGTGTTGCCCTGCGGCTCCGGCGAAGCACCGAACTATAACCCCGCTTTGCTGCTGGGCTATTTGCAGCAGCAGTACAACATCCCGCCCTGGCTGTGCAGCGTGCTGCGCACGAAGCTTTACACAAAAAACAACGAAGAATTTTGTTAATTTGCCGAAAAGCCCTTGCAAAATCTGCCAGGGTATGTTATTATACTTAAGCGTTAGTGCCGCCGAGCCATCGGCGGGGTAATGACACATCATTATACAGGCGGTCCTCTGCCGCTGTAAGCGGGTATGAACGTCGCAAAACAATGGAGGAATTCATCAATGAACGCAATGCAGAAAATGACCGAGGGCATGATCAAAGAGAACCAGCCCAAGTTTGAAGTCGGCGATACCGTCCGCGTGTCCGTCCGTATCAAGGAAGGCGACAAGGAGCGTATCCAGGCTTTTGAAGGTACCGTTATTGCTAAGAAGCATGGCGGCATCGCGGAGACCTTCACCGTCCGCCGCACCTCTTATGGTGTTGGCGTTGAGCGTGTGTTCCCGGTCAACAGCCCGTTCGTCGAGAACGTTGAGGTTGTTCGCCGCGGTAAGGTTCGCCGTGCAAAGCTGTTCTATCTGCGCAGCCGCACCGGCAAGGCCGCCAAGGTCAAGGCTCGCGTCTGATTATCGGCCAATATGCAGCAAAAGGGGAGGACGGTTGGCGTTCTTCCCTTTTTGTTTTATCAATTCCTATGCCAGGCAAGGGGGGCTTGATTGGCTATGGCAAGTGCCGCTGTAACAGAGCGCTGCAAAAAGAACAAAAACCTGCTGGAATGGCTGGATTCCATCATTCTGGCGGTTGCTGTGCTTTCTCTTGTGTTCACCTTTGCCGCACGGGCCATCCGTGTGGACGGGCATTCCATGGACCCCACCCTGCATGATCAGCAGCTGCTGATCATCAACAGTCTGCCGTACCAGCCCAGCCATGGGGATATCGTCGTGATCGACGCCTACACCCCGCACGGCCAAACGCTTATCAAACGCGTCATCGGCGTGGCAGGTGATACGATCGACATTGATTTTACCACCGGCACCGTGTACCGCAACGGCGAAGCACTGGACGAACCCTATACCGCGGAACCGACCTACACCCGCCTGGATATGACGTTCCCCGTCACCGTGCCGGAAGGCACCATCTTTGTGATGGGGGATAACCGCAACAATTCTTTGGACAGCCGCCGTTCCGATATCGGCTTTGTGGATATCCGGGATGTGATGGGCAAAACCATTCAAAAATATTGACAGGAGAAGCAGATGAGCGAAGATATCATCAACCGCCGCGCGATCCAAATGGTTCCCCGGCCATATGGCCAAAAACCCTGCGCCTGATGGAAACCGAGATCCGCAACGTGGATTGTGTTTTACAAATTCTGGATGCGCGCATCCCGCTTTCCAGCCTGAACCCGGAAATTGAACGCATCACCTCCGGCAAGCCGCACCTGTATATTATGAACAAAGCCGACCTGGCGGACCCGGATATCACTGCCCAGTGGCTGGCTTACTTCAAAAGCGCCGGGGCTGGCTGCCTGCCCATGAACTCCAAACAAAGCGGCAAGGCAGGCGCAGTCAAAGGCTCCATTGAAAAAGAACTTTCCGCCCTGATGGAGCGCCGCCGCAAAAAAGGCATGATCGGTGCCCGCATCCGTGTGATGGTGGTGGGCATTCCCAATGTGGGCAAATCCACCTTCATCAATTCCTTTGCCGGTGCTGCCCGCGCCAAAGCGGCCAACAAACCCGGCGTTACCCGCGGCAAACAGTGGATCACCGTGGATGATTACGACCTGATGGACATGCCCGGCGTGCTTTGGAAAAAGTTTGACAGTCTGGAAACCGCCACCAATCTGGCGTTCATCGGTTCCATCAAAGATGATATCCTGGATATCGAGGAGCTTGCCTGTGGTTTGCTGTCCGGCGTGCGGGTCATCTATCCGCAGCGCCTGATGGAGCGCTACAAGCTGAATGAGCAGGCTTTGGCTCTGCCGCCATATGACCTTTTGCAGGCCATCGGTGCCAAGCGCGGTATGCTGATTTCCGGCGGCGAGGTTGACACCGAGCGTGCCGCCAAAATGCTGGTCGGGGAATTCCGCGCCAGCAAGTGGGGCCGTATCTCGCTGGAACGCCCGCCGCAGCGCGCAGAAGAGACAGACTGGGAGGGCGATGATGCCGATGAGGACGAGCAGTAACCCCGCGTTGTATACGTTTGACGCAGCAAAGCGCGCCGAGCATGGCAACATCTGCGGCGTGGACGAAGCTGGACGCGGCCCCCTGTGCGGGCCGGTCTGCGTAGCCGCCGTCATTCTGAACCCCGATGACCCCATTGAAGGAGTCAACGACTCCAAAAAGCTCAGCGAGAAGCGCCGCGAAGCCTTGTTTGACGAGATCATTGCCCGCGCTCTGTGCTACCAGATCGTTTTTATCTCCCCGCAGGAAATTGACGAGCGCAACATCCTGTGGGCTACCATGGACGGCATGGAGCAGGCGGTGGCCGGTTTGGCCGTTACGCCGGACTATGTTCTGGTGGATGGCAACCGCTGCCCACCCAATCTGGCCCAGCCTGCCGAGGCTGTCGTCAAGGGTGACGCTAACAGCGCCAGTATTGCGGCGGCTTCCATTCTGGCCAAAGTCAGCCGTGACCGGTACATGCTGGAGCTGGATAAACAGTACCCGCAATACCAGCTGGCCAAACATAAAGGTTATCCCACCAAGCTCCATTATGAGCTGATTGAACAATATGGCATCAGGATTTTTACCGCCGCAGCTTCTTGAAAAGCATGGACTACGTGCGCATGAACCGCGCTGACTTGGGTCACATGGGAGAGGCTGTTGCCGCCAAATATTATATCCGGCAGGGCTACCTGCTGCTGAACCATAACTACCGCACCCGCATGGGGGAGCTGGACTTGATCTTATATAAAGCAGACACCATTGTATTTGCAGAGGTCAAGACCCGTACCAGTGCCCAGCGCGCCGCCCCGGCCGAAGCGGTGGACTGTTATAAACAGCAACGTCTGATTGCCGTGGCGGGCCAGTATCTTCAGCAAAGCCCGTATGCTGATGCCAACATCCGTTTTGATGTGGTGGAAGTTCTGCCTGCCGGTTCCGGCTGGCAGGTCCACTGCATCCGGGATGCTTTTGCCAGCGAATGATGGGGGGCCTATTTTGAGCTGTTTTGGATACAGCAAAACAGGATGTGCAACCTATTTTTGCTGTGCCAGAAAAAACAGGCCTTTCTGTGCGGAAAGGTTTGATAGAGATGAAAATATATAGGGGGTTTGATTATGCAGTTCCAAAGCACACGCGATCCCAACACCATCGTTTCTTCGTCGGAGGCATTCTCCGCGGTTTGGCACCGGACGGCGGCCTGTTCGTTCCCACCGCGTTCCCCAAGGCAGAGCTGGAAGATTGGAAATCCCTCAGCTACCCGGAGCTTGCCCAGAAAGTTCTGGCTGGCTTTTTGACAGATTATGACCCGGCTTTCCTGGGTGAAGCTGCCGCTGCAACTTATGGAGATGCCTTTGCCGGTAAGGCGGGTTATGTCCAGAAGGTTCACGATAGCCTGTACTCGCTGGAATTGTGGCATGGCCCGACCTGCGCCTTCAAGGACTATGCGCTCCAGCTGATGCCCAAACTGCTGGTTCAGGCCAAAAAAAAACTGGGCCGCACCGAAACGACCCGCATTCTGGTGGCAACCTCCGGCGATACCGGTAAAGCTGCACTGGCTGGTTATGCAGGCCTGCCGGGCATTGAGATCGAAGTGTTCTATCCCGATGCCGGTACCAGCGAAATCCAACGCCTGCAGATGGCCACCCAGGCAGGAGATAACGTATCCGTCTATGCCGTGAACGGCAACTTTGACGATGCCCAGACCGGCGTGAAACGCGTGTTTGGCGATGCTTCGGTTGCTGAAGAACTGGAAAAGCGCAATATCTGCCTGTCCAGCGCAAACTCCATCAACTGGGGTCGCTTAGTGCCGCAGATCGTGTACTACTTCTATGCCTACTTCCGCCTGGTGGAGCAGGGCAATGTTGCCTGGGGACAGCCGGTGGACTTCTGCGTGCCGACCGGAAATTTTGGCGATATCCTGGCCGGTTATTATGCCAAGCAGATGGGCCTGCCTGTGGGCAAGCTGGTTTGCGCTTCCAACAAGAATAACGTCCTGACCGACTTCATCAAGACCGGTACCTATGATGCCCGCCGCACCTTCTACAAGACGACTTCGCCGTCCATGGATATCCTGATCTCCAGCAACCTGGAGCGTCTTCTGTACCATGTCAGCGGCAGCAGCGCCAAAGTGGCAGGCTGGATGGCTGACCTGGCAAAGACCGGTATGTACACCGTCGATGCCGAGACCTTGGCCCGCATTCAGGCATCTTTTGCCTGCGGCTGTGCTGATGATACAGCTGGCGCTGCAGAGATCAATGCCCGCTTTGAGCAGGACAATTATCTCTGCGATACCCACACCGCCATTGCGTTCTGCGTAGCTGAGACGGTGCGCAGCGCGGCGCCTATGGTGGTGCTTTCCACCGCCAGCCCGTACAAGTTCCCGCGCGATGTGCTGGCCGCGCTGGGTGAAACTGCCCCGGAAAGCGACTTTGCCGCCATGGCTGCTCTGAATGTCAAAACCGGCTGCCCGGTTCCGGCTTCCCCTCAGCGTGCTGAACACCCTGCCGGTGCGGTTCAATACCGTCATTGAGCCTGCCGCCATCCGGGATGCCGCGCTGAAATAAGCGGCATTAGGGGCGTGCATTACACGCATTAAGTAAGCACTGCCAGGCCCGCAAACGCAGCCCGGCAGCCGCCGGGAAACTGTGGTTATACTTCGCTGAGGTTTCGCACATTGTTTCTGTGCCGTTGTTGGCGCGGTGGTTCACGTGAATCTCATGCGCTGTGCAGCAGCAGGAGCCGTTGTTGTACACACAGTTTTCTACATCACAGCAAATTCCGTTGATTACGTTTTCTTCCATCATGGTGCTTCTCCTTTCTTGGTAAGGCACAAAAGCGTTTGCTTTTGCGTGCTCTATCAGTATGGGCAGAATACACCAGAATATACTGCCGGGGGGGGCATATGGCAATTTTTGTGGTTGGTGATCTTCACCTTTCTCTCGGCGGGGATAAGCCGATGGATGTTTTTGAAGGCTGGGAAGGCTATCTGCCCAAGTTGGAAGCAAACTGGCGCACGCTGATCTCCCCGCAGGATACAGTCATTCTGGCGGGGGATACCAGCTGGGCCATGAAACTGGAGGACACCAAAACCGACTTTGCGTTTATCCAAAACCTGCCGGGTCAAAAATGGCTGCTGAAAGGCAACCATGATTATTGGTGGACGACCGCCCGCAAGATGGAGCGCTACCTGACAGAAAACGGCTTTGATACCATGCACATCCTGCATAACAATGCCTGCATGGTGGGGGATTATGCCTTGTGCGGCACCCGCGGCTGGCCGTTTGACGATACCAACGCCCAAGATGCCAAGATCATGGCGCGCGAAGCCGGCCGCCTGCGCATGTCGCTGCAGGCAGGGGGGAGCGCACAGAAAATTGCATTTCTGCATTACCCGCCAGTTTATCCCGGCGGGTGCGCACAGCCGTTGGTGGATATCCTGCATGAGTTTGGCGTGCAGCAATGTTATTACGGCCACCTGCACGGAAAGTCCATCCGCGGGGCTATCCAGCGCGAAGTGGATGGTATCCGCTACAAGCTGGTTTCGGCGGACGGTTTGCATTTTTGCCCTTATAAAATCTGTGATTAAAGCATTTGCTTGCAGCTTTTTTCAATTTTTTTGCCTGTAAAGGGAATTTTATTTCAAAATGGGCTGGTATTCTTTGCCGGTACATGATATAATACATTGTATTTCTATGTTTGGAGGATTTTCAAATGAATCTGATTTCCTGTGAAAAGCTCGAAAAGAGCATGGTAGAATTGCAGTTCTCTATCGACGCTGAGACCTTCAAGGCCGCTGTGAACAATGCGTTCAAGCGCGAAGGCAAAAATATGCCATTCCCGGCTTCCGCAAGGGCAAGGCTCCCCGTCATATGATCGAGAAGATGTACGGTTCTGACATTTTCCATTATGACGCTGTCAATGATCTGTTCCCGGAGCTTATGAGGCCGCTGTGAAGGAAGCAAAGATCGATGTTGTCGGCCGCCCCGATCCCGAGGTCGTTTCCATGTCTGAGGCTGACGGCGTTGTGCTGAAGGTCAAGGTTGCTGTCAAGCCCGAAGTTGAACTGGGCGAGTATGCCGGTTTAACTGTGACCAAAGAAGCCAAGAATGTCAACGAGGCAGATGTTGACGCCGAAGTGAAGCGCATGCAGGATCGCAACCGGCCGTCTGCTGACCCGTGAGGGCGCTGCTGAGAACGGTGATACCGTTGATATCGACTTTGAGGGCTTTGTTGATGGCAAGGCTTTTGAGGGCGGCAAGGCAGAGCATTACTCTCTGGTTCTGGGCTCCGGCTCCTTCATCCCCGGTTTCGAGGATCAGGTTGTTGGCCATTCCGCTGGCGAAGAGTTCGACGTCAACGTCAAGTTCCCCGAGGAATACGGCGCTGCCGAGCTGGCTGGCAAGGATGCAACCTTCAAGATCAAGCTGCATGAAGTCAAGTACAAGGAGCTGCCCGCTCTGGATGACGACTTTGCAAAGGACGTCAGCGAGTACGACACCCTGGATGAGCTGAAGGATTCCATCCGCAACAACATCAAGACCAACCTGGACAAGCAGGCTGAGCAGAAGGTCGAGAACGATCTGATGGATCAGGTTATCACCAACATGAAGGCTGACATTCCTGACGCCATGGTTGACAGCCGCATCGACGAGCTGGTTCAGGACTTCGAGTACCGCATTTCTCAGCAGGGCCTGAAGCTGGCTGACTACCTGAAGTATATGGGCATGAACATCGAGCAGTTCCGTGCACAGTTCAAGGAGCAGGCTGACAAGCAGGTCAAGATGCGCCTGGCAATGGAGCTATCGTTGCCAAGGAAGGCATCACCGCTTCTGACGAGGAGTTCGAGGAAGAAGTTAAGCGCATTGCTGACGCTTACAAGATGGAAGCCGACAAGGTTAAGAGCATTGTGGACGCCGCTGCTGTTAAGGCTGACCTGGCAATCAATAAGGCAATCGACTTTGTTAAGGAAAAGGCTAACGTTGTGACCGCTGAGCCCAAAGAAGAGGAAAAGCAGGACTAATCCATAGCCCTGGCTTTGCCCGATAGCAAGATTGTATAAAAGCCGATACAGCGTGCTTTGCCGTTGTATCGGCTCTTATCGAATCATGGAGATTTGTTCTCCGCTCTCCGGGCTGTAACAGCCCGGAACCATTACCATTGTTTTAAGGAGGGAACCGAATGAGCCTGGTACCTTATGTTGTTGAGCAGACTGCGCGCGGTGAGCGCAGCTATGATATTTTCTCCCGCCTGTTGAACGACCGTATTATCGTTCTGAGCGAGGATGTCAACCCCAATTCCGCGAGCGTGATCATTGCACAGCTGTTGTATCTGGAAGGGCAGGACCCCGAAAAAGATATCAGCTTCTACATCAACAGCCCTGGCGGTTCCATTACCGACGGTATGGCCATCCACGATACCATGAAGTATATCAAGTGCGATGTTTCCACCATCTGCGTGGGCATGGCTGCTTCCATGGGTGCATTTTTGCTGGCCAGCGGCACCAAGGGTAAGCGTTTCGCCCTGCCGAATTCTGAGATCCTGATCCATCAGCCGCTGATTTCCGGCGGCCAGGGCGGTGGCCTTTCCGGCCAGGCAAGCGACATCCAGATCCATGCCAACCACCTTGTGCAGATCAAGAAAAAGATGAACCGCATGCTCAGCGAGTATACCGGCCAGCCTCTTGAGGTTGTGGAGAAAGATACTGACCGCGATAACTACCTGACCGCAGAGGAAGCCAAGGCCTATGGCCTGATCGATGAGATCATTGTAAAACACTAAAACCGGGGGAATTAGGAAATGGCAAATTCGATTTCCGGCAGGACGGAAAACGTGAAATGATTTGCAGCTTTTGCGGCCGTTCCCAAAGCCAGGTGGATCAGCTTATCATCGGCCCCGGCGTAAACATCTGCAAAGATTGCATTGATATGTGCTACAGTGCCCTGTATAAGGATGGCAACGTACCCGAACCGCCGCGCGCAACACCGGAACGCCGTGCTGCGGCTTCTCGCGGGCATTCCGGCGTTGACCCTTTGGCGGATGTCAACATCATGACGCCTGCTGAGATCAAAGCTGGCCTTGACCAGTATGTCATTGGTCAGGACGATGCCAAGCGCGTGCTGGCAGTTTCTGTCTACAATCATTATAAGCGCATTCTTTCCGGGCAGGAAAGCCATGTAGAGCTGCAAAAGTCCAACGTACTGATGCTTGGCCCGTCCGGTACCGGCAAAACCCTGCTGGCCCAGACGCTTGCCAAAATGCTGAACGTTCCGTTTGCGATTGCGGACGCCACCACCCTGACCGAAGCCGGTTACGTTGGCGAGGACGTTGAGAATATTCTGCTCAAGCTGATTCAGGCTGCGGACTTTGATATTCCCAAAGCCGAAGTTGGTATTATCTATGTGGACGAGATTGATAAGATCACCCGCAAGAGCGAGAACCCATCCATCACCCGCGATGTTGGCGGAGAGGGCGTGCAGCAGGCATTGCTGAAAATTCTGGAAGGCACTGTCAGCAATGTGCCGCCCAACGGCGGACGCAAACATCCGCAGCAGGAATTCATCCAGATCAACACCAAGAACATCCTGTTCATCTGCGGCGGTGCCTTTGACGGCCTGGAAAAGCTGATCCAGACCCGTACCGACAAGAGCACCCCTCGGCTTTGGTAGCCAGCTGCGCACCAACCTGGACAGCGAGGAAACCCGTCAAAAGCTGCTGCGCAAAGTGGAGCCGGACGATTTGGTCAAGTTTGGCCTGATTCCGGAGCTGATCGGTCGTCTACCGGTTGTGACGGTGCTGGACCCGCTGGACGAGGAATCTTTGATCCGTGTTCTGACCGAGCCGAAAAACAGCATTGTGCGCCAGTACAAAGAGTTGCTGGCTATGGACAGTGCTGAACTGTCCTTTACGGATGCTGCCCTGCGTGCTATCGCCCAAAAGACCATTGCACGCAAGAGCGGCGCCCGCGGCCTGCGGAGCGTGGTGGAGGATATCCTGATCCCCATCATGTACGAAATTCCGTCTGACCCCACTATTACCCGTGTTACCATTGATGCGGACACAGTGAATGGCGGCCAGCCGCACCTGGAGTATGGTGCCGTGCGCAAGCGCTATAAAAATAAGGCAATCATCAAGCAGTAAATAGCCCAATCAAAGCAGCAGCCCCTGCCGCTGTAGAATGTAATTGTTCTACGGCGGCAGGGGTTTTATTGTTTTGTATGTTGATCAATGTGTAAGCTGATGCCGGTCATTCCGGGGTTGCGGCTCTGCAGCCTTCCTTTATAGCGAGCGGTGTCAAGGTCGCATAAATAGGGTGTTTTCAAAAAAACATGCTGCGTTTCCTCATTTGGCGCACCCTCCGTCCGCTGGCAGCCGCTATCAATGCCATCCGGCAGGGGAGCACTCTCCTATACCATTTCAATCCGCACAATGTTACCACGCACAAGAGTTAGAAGGAACTAACAGAAGCAGCTTCGTTATAAGAAATAAAGCCGGAATTGTCAAAACCTACACGGTACACCTGTTATTGCTTTATCTTATTCAGGCACTTTAAGGCACTAAACAACACCTTTAGGCTAAAAGGCAGAACCGTACTATTCCACGCTGCTTTCCCAATAAAAATTCCCCCGATGCAAAAGGGTTATCTTCTGCATCGGGGGAATGCGATTTATGGTTTGATTTTACTCAATCACAAGCAGCAGGCTCATTTTGAACTTGCCTTGCGGGGTAACGCTGTGCAGGCCGTTTTTGTCAAAGCGGAAACTTTCGCCTGCGTTCAGCGTATCTGACCTCAT
>ENA-OQED01000681-OQED01000681.1-human-gut-metagenome-genome-assembly--contig:-NODE-681-length-13391-cov-1.213812_pt1 | contig 13391 bp, 14 predicted proteins | sample MGYA00242790_ERZ504625 | MGnify/ENA primary metagenome ERZ504625 (study PRJEB26092, sample SAMD00036345) | human gut metagenome | host: Homo sapiens | study: EMG produced TPA metagenomics assembly of...
CTGCTTATGATCCCGACCTTTACAAGATCGCTGGTGAGCAGCTTCCGGGAGTTATCAACGTATCTGCCGTGCACTTGCTTCCCACGCACTTTGTATTTTCGGTGACCATTCCGACGTTATGGCCTGTCGTCAGACTGGATGTGCAATGCTTTGTGAGTCTTCTGTACAGGAGGTTATGGACCTTACACCGGTTGCTCATCTTGCAGCAATCAAAGGAAAAGTTCCATTCATCAACTTCTTCGACGGATTCCGTACATCTCATGAGATTCAGAAGATCGAGACATGGGACTATGAAGATCTGAAAGATATGGCAGATATGGACGCAATCGCAGAGTTCCGTAACCGTGCTCTGAACCCGAACCATCCATGTCAGAGAGGTTCCGCTCAGAACCCGGATATCTTCTTCCAGGCAAGAGAGGCATGTAATCCATATTATGACGCTCTTCCGGCAGTTGTTCAGGAGTACATGGACAAAGTTAACGAGAAGATCGGAACAGACTACAAACTGTTCAACTACTACGGAGCTGCTGACGCTGAGCACATCATCGTAGCTATGGGTTCCGTAAACGATACCATCGAGGAGACCATCGATTACCTTATGGCAGCTGGCAAGAAAGTCGGTGTTGTTAAAGTTCGTCTTTACAGACCATTCTGTGCACAGGCTCTTATCGATGCAATCCCGGATACAGTTAAGCAGATCTCTGTTCTTGACAGAACAAAAGAGCCAGGAGCTCTTGGCGAGCCTCTGTATCTTGATGTTGTTGCAGCTCTTCGCGACAGCAAGTTCAGCGATGTTAAGATCTTTACAGGACGTTATGGACTTGGTTCCAAAGATACAACACCTGCACAGATCGTAGCAGTATATGAGAACACTGAGAAAGAGAAATTCACAATCGGTATCGTTGATGATGTTACAAACCTTTCTCTTGAGACAGGCGCACCACTTGTTACAACACCAGAGGGAACAACAAACTGCAAGTTCTGGGGACTTGGAGCTGATGGTACTGTAGGTGCTAACAAGAACTCCATCAAGATCATCGGTGATAACACAGACATGTACGCGCAGGCTTACTTCGATTATGACTCCAAGAAGTCCGGCGGTGTTACAATGTCTCACCTTCGTTTCGGTAAGAAACCGATCAAATCCACATACCTGATCCACAAAGCAAACTTCGTTGCATGTCATAATCCGTCCTATGTTAACAAATATAACATGGTACAGGAGCTTGTTGACGGAGGTACATTCCTTCTGAACTGTGCTTGGGATATGGAAGGACTTGAGAAACATCTTCCAGGACAGGTTAAAGCTTTCATCGCTAACCACAATATCAAATTCTACACCATCGATGGTGTTAAGATCGGTATTGAGACCGGCATGGGACCAACACGTATCAACACAATCCTTCAGTCCGCATTCTTCAAGCTTACAGGAATCATTCCTGAGGAGCAGGCTATCGAGCTTATGAAGGCTGCTGCTAAAGCTACTTACGGACGTAAGGGTGATGACGTTGTTAAGAAGAACTGGGCAGCTATCGATGCTGGTGCTAAACAGATCGTAGAGGTTCAGGTTCCGGAGAGCTGGAAGAACGCTGAGGACGAGGGACTCTTCATGTCTCACGCATCCCACGGTGCTCAGGAAGCTCAGGACTTCGTAAACAACATCCAGTGCAAGATCAACGCTCAGGAAGGTAACAGCCTCCCGGTATCTGCATTCAAGGATTATGTAGATGGTACAACACCATCCGGAACAGCTGCATATGAGAAACGTGGTATCGCAGTTAACGTTCCTGTATGGGTTCCGGACAACTGTATCCAGTGTAACCGCTGTGCATATGTCTGCCCGCATGCTGCAATCCGTCCGGTTGCTATGACAGCAGATGAGACAGCTAACGCTCCAGAGGGAATCAAGACACTTCCACTTACAGGAATGAAAGACTATACATTCACAATGACTGTATCCGCTCTTGACTGTACAGGATGTGGTTCCTGCGCAAATGTCTGCCCAGGAAAGAAAGGCAACAAAGCTCTTGAGATGGCTCCGCTTGAAGCTAACACAGAAGAGCAGAAATTCTTCGATTACGGTGTAACACTTCCTCAGAAGGAAGACGTTATCGCTAAATATAAAGAGACAACTGTAAAAGGCAGCCAGTTCAAACAGCCGCTCCTTGAGTTCTCCGGCGCTTGTGCAGGTTGTGGTGAGACACCATACGCTAAGCTGATCACACAGCTCTTTGGTGACAGAATGTACATTGCAAATGCTACAGGATGTTCCTCTATCTGGGGTAACTCTTCACCATCTACACCATACACAACAAACGCTAAGGGACAGGGACCTGCATGGTCAAACTCTCTGTTCGAGGATAACGCAGAGTTCGGTTATGGTATGCTTCTTGCACAGCGTGCGATCCGTGGCGGTCTGAAAGAGAAGATCGAAGACCTTGTAGCTAACGGAACAAACGAGGATGTTAAGGCAGCTGGTCAGGAATGGCTGGATACTTATGCTGTAGGCGCAACAAATGGTGCAGCTACAGAGAAACTCGTTGCAGCTCTTGAGGCTTGCGGATGTGACAAGGCTAACGAGATCCTTGCACAGAAAGACTTCCTCTCCAAGAAATCCCAGTGGATCTTCGGTGGTGACGGATGGGCTTACGATATCGGATTCGGTGGTGTTGACCACGTTCTTGCAAGCGGACGTGACATCAACGTTATGGTATTCGATACAGAGGTTTACTCCAACACAGGCGGACAGTCTTCCAAATCTACACCGACAGGTGCGATCGCTCAGTTCGCAGCAGGCGGAAAAGAGACTAAGAAGAAAGATATGGCATCTATCGCAATGAGCTATGGCTATGTATATGTAGCACAGATTTCCATGGGTGCTGACTTTAACCAGACTGTAAAAGCAATCGCAGAGGCAGAGGCATATCCGGGACCATCCCTGATCATCGCTTACGCTCCATGTATCAACCATGGTATCAAGAAAGGTATGAGCAAAGCTCAGACAGAGGAAGAGCTGGCAGTTAAGTGCGGATACTGGCACAACTTCAGATTCAACCCGGCTGCTGAGAACAAGTTCAGCCTTGATTCCAAGACACCGGATATGGAGAACTATATGGACTTCCTGAACGGTGAGGTTCGTTACAATTCTCTGCAGCGTCAGAATCCTGAGAAAGCTGCAAGACTGTTTGCTAAGAACGAGTCTGAGGCTCAGGCTAGATATGAGTATCTGCAGAAACTTATCACTCTTTACGGAGCAGATAAGAAAGAAGACTAATTATTGATCAATAGTTACTGTTTATACAGTGTGCTTGCTGATTAAGCATTAGGTGACAGGCCTGCGGTGTTTAGCGCACCGCAGGCCTTTTTTCATATACAGGAGAGACATATATGAAGAGAATTTTTCGAAGGAGAAATCCCGGAAAGAGAAAAAAGCAGATTTTTATATTCTGTATACGATTGTTTTTGCAGCGATCTCGCTGTTTATTTACAGTTGTTTTTATTTCAATGGAAAATCCCTGATCTGGAGTCATGACGGTGTTCCGCAGCACATCAATGCATTGGCCTATTATGGAAAATATCTGCGGAATGTTCTGCAGACGCTGGTGACGGAGCATAAGCTTTCCCTTCCTATGTGGGATATGCATATCGGATACGGTTCCGATATCCTTACAACACTTCATTATTATGTGATCGGTGATCCGCTGACCTTACTGTCCGTTTTTGTACCGGAAAAAGACACAGAGATCTTATATGAGCTTCTGATCTTTCTCCGCATTTATCTGGCGGGTATCACATTCAGCATTTACTGCTTTTACCGCAAGAATCCCAAACAGGCCACATTTCTTGGAAGCCTTGTTTATATTTTTGCAGGATGGACCATTTATGCGTCCATGAAGCACCCATATTTTTCCAATCCCATGATCTATCTGCGCTGGTCCTTATGGGAATTGAAAAGATTTACAAAAAAGAAAAGCCATACCTTTTTATCTGTGCGACGGCTGTAGCGGCAATGTCTAATTTTTATTTCTTTTATATGATCAGTATCTTTATGGTGCTGTATGCAGCTTTCCGGTATTTTGGAATATTCCGCAAGCGTTCAGTAAAAGATGTATTTCAGTGGTTCCTGAAATTTGCTGGCTTTTATCTGGTCGCACTTATGATCGCTGCACTGATCTTTTTACCTGTGGTCATGACTCTGTTTGGAACAGAGCGCTTTCAGGCGCAGAATTATGTGCCGCTGTTATATGACCGCATTTACTACGAAAAATATCTCGGCTGCCTGATCGGCGAAAATATGATCCAGTGGGGAGTTGCTGGATATTCCGCAGTCGCAATGGCAGGCGTGTTTGTGATCTTTTCCAAAAAGAAAAAAATATACGGGACTGAAGCTGGGCTTTGTGCTTCTGAACTTGTTTCTGCTGATCCCCTTTGCAGGTCATGTACTGAATGGATTTTCATACGTGTCCAATCGATGGATCTGGGCGTATGGAATGCTGATCGCATATATCCTGGTACAGGCATATCCGGAACTGTTTACGCTGGGCATCAGGGAAAAACGACGGATATTTGTGATGCTGCTGATATATGGCGTGCTGGCACTGTTTTCGGAATCTGCCCGTACGGAACGCAATATCATGGCACTGATGATGCTGGTCCTGGCTGTGTTTACAGTGGTTTCCTACGGAAACGTATTTACACAGGGAAAGTATCTCTGTGGAATGATCGTGGCCGTGCTTGTGACAAGCATCCTTCTGAATGTTTCATACCAGTATCTTACGAAAAAGATTATCTGTCAGAATTTGAGGAAAAGGATCAGGCGCTGGAGAAGCTTCAGTCCGGACCGGACAAAGCAATCCGGTCAATGGACGATTCAGCGGTTACCAGATATGACCAGTACAAAACGGGCTCTTATGTAAACACTGCAATGTATATGGGAACCAACAGTACTTCCTATTATTTCAGTGTGGCCAATGGAAATATCAGCCGTTTCTTTGATGAGATGTATCTGAATACCCCCTGGGATTATCATTACAGCAGCCTGGACGGACGGAGTATCCTGGATCGTCTTGCCTCGGTGAAATATTTTGCCATCAAAAAAAGCGGATATGGGTATCTGCCATACGGCTATGACAGTGAAGCAGAAGTCACAAAAAAATACAGGGTCTACGAAGACGAGGATTCCCTTCCTCTTGGTTATACCTATGATTCCTGGATCCCCAGAGAAAAGTATGAAAAGCTTTCTGTGACCGAAAAGCAGCAGGCACTCCTGCAGGGGGCAGTCCTTGAGGACAGCAGTCTTTCTGAGACAGACCTCACCTTTGACGATAAGAAAGCAGATTTTACACTGGAAGCAGGAAAAGGCTGTAAGATAAAAGACGGAAAGATCATTGTGGCCAAAGAAGGAGCAACCGTACAGATCGGATATCAGGGAGAGCCGGAGGCTGAGGTTTATCTTGTGGCAAAAAATCTGGATTTTAATGCCTATTCTCCACGTGCAGTGGTCAGTGATAAAAAATGGGATTCCATGACAGAATATGAGAAGAATACCGTGCGTTATGAAGACAATAACTGGCGCTACTGGAAAGAAAGCAAGGAATCAGCAGTGGATGTTTCGCTGGGCTCTGTGGACAAGACTATCCGGATCTTTACAGATAAATACAACGGCTACAGCGGAAGACATAATTTTCTTCTGAATATGGGATATAAAAACTATTCTGCAGGAACTATGACACTGACATTCTCCATGCCGGGAGAATATACCTTTGATGATCTGTATGTGGTATGTCAGCCCATGGCTTCTGTTGAAGAACAGACAGAGGAGCTTGGAAAAGAAAGTCTTCAGAATATCAAAACGGAGACAAATTGCATTCGTGGAGATATCACAACCACTTCCGATAAGATCCTGGTATTTTCCATTCCATACAGCGCAGGCTTTACCGCCTATGTAGATGGAGAAAAAACAGAACTTGTGCAGGCAAACAGTATGTATATGGGACTGGAATTAAAAAAAGGCAGGCATACGATCGCACTCAGATATTGTACACCGTATATTGTGCCCGGAATGATACTGACGGTGATCGGCCTGATCCTGTTTGCCGGGATCGTAATATCTTACCGGCGCCAGAGAAAACAAAAAGAAAGGGGAAAACAGGAGAAATGAGCCGATTATCGGTAGTTTTGCCTGCCTGTAACGAGGAACCGATGGTGGAGAAAACCTGCCGGACTCTCAGAGAGCTCCTGGGGCAGGCCGGGATTCGTTATGAACTGGTCCTGGTAGATGACGGTTCCTCTGACGGGACCTGGGCAGCCATAGAAAAAGTTATCCAGGGAAGATAAAAATGTGACAGGTGTGCATTTTTCCAGAAATTTCGGGAAAGAAGCAGCAATCGTGGCCGGCCTTGCACAGGCATGCGGAGATGCGGTGGCAGTGATGGACTGTGACCTGCAGCATCCGCCGGAAATCCTCTTGGAAATGTACCGGCTCTGGAAGCAGGGCTACGAGGTTGTGGAGGGCATCAAGAAAAACCGGGGAAAAGAAACTCTTTTTCACAGAAAAAGTGCCGGATTTTTCTATCGGATCATGTCCCGTGCCACCGGCTTTGATATGGAAAACGCTTCCGACTTCAAGCTGCTGGACAGGAAAGCGGTGGAGAGTGTTCTCGCCATGCCTGAGCGTAGCATGTTTTTCCGGGCGGCATCATCCTGGATAGGCTTCAAAAGCATCTCCGTACCTTTTGAGGTGCAGGAGCGTGAGGCCGGAGAATCCAAATGGTCTGCAGGAACGCTGATCAGCTATGCGTTTCGGAATATTGTGGCATTTACAACACTTCCGTTGCAGTTTGTAACAGCAGGTGCTGTGGGCTGCTTTGGGTGCTCCCTGCTCCTTCTGGTCTATTCTCTGGTCCGGTATTTTTCCGGGCATGCGGTGGAAGGTTATACCACACTTCTGATCGTGATGCTCTTTATTGGAAGTGCTGTGATGATGAGCCTTGGGATCATCGGATATTATATCGCCAGGATCTATGAGGAAGTAAAACGTCGTCCAAGATATATCGTATCAAAGATCATACGAGGAGGAGATACCAATGAAAAAGTGGATCCTTAAATTCTATGAAAATGATGTGATCCGTTATATTTTCTGGGGTGGTTGTACGACTCTCGTAAATCTGTTAAGCTTTTATATCATGAGGGCAATGGGAATCCCGCTGATGAGTGCCAACATCATATCGATCATCCTGGCGATCCTGTTTGCCTATGTTGTGAATTCCAGATTTGTATTTCATGACCGCTGTGAAACATGGAGGGATCATATACGGCCCTTTCTGAAATTTATAAGTGCCCGTCTGGTGACCATGGTCATTGAGGTAGGTGGCGTATGGTTTCTGGCGGAGATCCTGGGATTCCGGGATATGTTTGCAAAATTCTGCACACAATTTATCGTGCTGGCGTTGAATTATATCTTTAGTAAATTTATTATTTTTACCACAGGTAAAAGGATTGGAGGTAGCAAATGATGACTTTGGATGAGGCAGTGAAGAAAGTCCGCCCTCTGGATGAAAAGGCTATGGAGGGGGCGAGAAAGAGATGGGACAGTATTGCAAAGCCCCTGCATTCTCTGGGGAGAGCTGGAGAATATGCTGACACAGATCGCCGGTATCACAGGTACACCGGAGGTACGTGTGGAAAAAAAAGCAGTGGTTGCCATGTGCGCGGATAACGGAGTTGTAGAAGAGGGTGTGACCCAGACCGGACAGGAAGTGACGGCTGTTGTGGCTGAGAATTTTCTGGAAGGGACTACTACCTGCTGTGTGATGTGCCGTCAGTGTGGAGCAGAGCTTTTTCCTGTAGATGTGGGAATGGTCACAGATACAAAGGTCCGTACAGATCTTAAGGTTGCCTATGGGACCAGAAATATGACCAGAGAGCCGGCAATGACAAGAGATCAGGCGATCCGTGGCATCGAAGCCGGAATTGCCATGGCAGAGGAGCTGAAGGAAAAAGGCTATCAGGTTCTTGCAACCGGCGAGATGGGCATTGGAAATACCACCACCAGCAGTGCGGTAGCAGCTGTGCTTCTCGGAAAACCGGTGGAAGATATGACCGGACGTGGTGCCGGATTGACCAGTGAAGGGCTTGTCCGGAAGATCAATGCGATCAAAAAGGCGATCGCTCTGAATAATCCGGATCGTTCAGATGCCATTGACGTCCTGACAAAGGTAGGTGGACTGGATATTGCAGGAATGGCAGGAGTATTCATTGGAGGAGCAGCACTTGGAATGCCGGTTGTCATGGACGGATTTATTTCCTGCGTATCTGCACTGATCGCAGTAAAGATCTGCCCGCAGGTAAGTGATCATATCATTGCGTCTCATGTATCCAAAGAGCCTGCAGCACAGCTGCTCCTGAAGGAGCTTGGCAAGGAAGCGATCATCCACGCCGGCATGTGCCTGGGCGAGGGAACCGGAGCTGTGGCACTGTTTCCGATGATGGATCTGTCCTGTGCAGTATATAATTCCATGAGTACCTTTGGTGATATCAATGTAGAACAGTACGAGGAGCTGAAATAATATGCTGGTTGTTGTAACAGGAGGCAGCGGAAGCGGAAAATCTGCTTTTGCGGAAGAAACCGTACTTTCCTTTGGCGAAGCCAGAAGGATCTATATCGCCACCATGCAGGCTTTTGACGAAGAAAGCCACAGGCGCATCCGCAGACACCGGCACATGCGTGCAGGAAAAGGCTTCGAGACAATAGAAAGATATACAGAGCTGGATGAGTTGCTCATCCCGAAGGACTGCGTGGTCCTTCTGGAGTGCATGTCCAATCTGGTTGCAAATGAGATGTTCCGGGAAGGTGGCTTCCGCCCGGAGGTGGCAGAAAAGATCACAGAAGGAGTGAAAAATCTTCTTTCCCAGGCAAAGCATGTGGTGATCGTCACTAACGAGATCTTTTCAGACGGGATCCTCTACGAGGAAGAATCAGAACAGTATAAAAAAGAACTGGGACAGATCAACCAGAAGCTGGCAGAGATGGCAGAAGAGGTTGTGGAAGTCGTATACGGGATCCCTGTATGGCACAAAGGAGGAAAGGAAGCATGAAAAGTTTATGGAACAGTTTTAGGCAGCCTTTGCCATGTTTTCAAAGATTCCTATGCCCATGGTGGACTGGAAGAAGGAAAACATAAAATATATGATGTGCTTTTTCCCCTTTGTGGGTACTGCCATCGGCATCCTGACCTGGCTTGCAGGAGGGGTCCTCGGTGTACACGTAGCTCTGGAGCCATTTTTTCTCGCTGTGATCCTTACTGTGATCCCGGTATTTATTACCGGCGGCATTCATGTAGACGGGCTTTTGGACACGTCAGATGCATTAAGCTCCTGGCAGGAACGCACAAGGAGGCTGGAGATCCTAAAGGATTCCCATGCAGGTGCATTTGCCATTATCACAGCCTGTGTATATTTTATCCTCTGGCTGGGAGCCTGGGATCAGCTCCTTGGAAATTATAACGGGATCTGTATCATGAGCCTGGGCTTTATGATGTCCAGATGTCTTTCCGGGATCGGTGTGATCACATTTCCCAAGGCAAGGACAGACGGGACTGTGGCAGAATTTTCCAGAAATGCGTCAGAGATCGCAGTGCGAAATGTTCTTATCACGATGTTTGTGATCCTTGCAGCGCTGATGATATGGGTAGATCCGGTCCTGGGTGTTCTGGCAGCTGTCAGCGCACTTCTGGTATTTTGGTGGTATCACTATATGGCTTTGAAATATTTTGGAGGGACCACAGGTGATCTTTCCGGATTTTTCCTTTGCATCTGCGAGGTTGTGATGGCACTGGTGCTTGCTCTTGGTGGCACGTTTAATCTGTAATGAAGATTTGGATGAGGTAAAAAAGATATGGAAATGATAATCGGAGGCGCATATCAGGGAAAAGCTGCCTATGCAAAAGCACAGTTCCCGGATGTGGACTGGAAATTCGGAGGAGAGATCACAGAAGAGGAGCTTCTGAAGGCAGCGGGTGTTCTGGGATTTCAGGAATACATAAGAAAAGCTCTGAAGGCAGGAGAAGATCTCACCGGCCTGGCAGAAAAGCTGGCACAGCAGGATCCGGATGTGATCCTTGTCAGTGAGGAGGTAGGCTACGGGATCGTTCCGGCGGATGCTTTTGAGCGGCAGTACCGTGAAGCTGTTGGCCGGGTGTGCACTGCACTGGCTGCAAAAAGCAGAAGGGTCACAAGAGTGGTATGCGGGATCGGGACGGTGCTGAAGGATGATTAGATTATATCTGATACGACACGGACAGACACCCGGAAATAAGCTTCAGCGTTATATCGGAACAACGGATGAACCGCTGAGCACGGAGGGAAAGGAATTTCTGGAAAAGCTGACCTATCCCATGCCGGAGGCCCTTTATGTAAGTCCGCTCTGCCGCTGTGTGGAAACTGCGGGGATCCTTTTTCCGGGAAAAAGCTTTCATATTATCGAAGAGCTTTCCGAGTGTGATTTTGGAGAGTTTGAGAATAAAAATTATAAAGAGCTTTCCGGAAATCAGGATTATCAGAGATGGATTGACAGCAATGGAACGCTTCCTTTTCCGGGAGGAGAAAGTCGAGAAGCGTTTAAGTGCCGGAGCCTTACAGGATTTCAGAAGGCTGTCACACAGTGTATCCGTAACAACATAAAGACAGCGGCTCTTGTGATACATGGCGGTACGATCATGAACATTATGGAAGAATATGCGGACAGACCCAGGGCTTTTTATGAATGGCATGTAAAAAACGGCGGCGGTTATCTGGCAGAGCTGGAGCCTGCGCTGTGGCAGAAGGGACGGAGAGAGCTCTGTGTCCGTGAAGCATATATGGAGGGTTAAGTTATGAATGAGCAGAAGATCAGCTGGAAACGCAGTGACTTGAAATGGCGCGGAAAACAGGCATTCAAAAAAAATTACTGGTCAGCAGTACTGGTAAGTCTGGTGCTGGCTATTGTGATGGCAACCGGCGGAAGCGGTGCGGCCACAGGCAGTGCCGGAAATGTGGTAAGTCCGGACTACGGTGTTACAACGTATCGTTTGGGTACGGATATCAATGGTGTTACTTCTTATGTCAGCCATGTATTTCGCTCCCCACTGGCAGTGCTTTTTGCACTTCTGAGTGCCAGTGCCGTGGTAGCTGTAGCTCTGATCGGAATCCTTTTTCATTTCTTTGTGGGAAATGTTTTGGAGGTAGGCGGAAGAGATTTTTACATTGAGAACCTTTATTCTGTACCCGGGCCCGGAAAGCTCCTCAGTGTATTTCGTTCCGGAAATTACGGTAATATCGTAAAAACCATGTTTTTACGGGACCTGTATCTTGTATTGTGGACGCTGCTTTTTATTATTCCCGGAGTGGTAAAATCCTACGAATATAAGATGATCCCTTATCTTCTTGCGGAATATCCGGATATGAGCACAAAGGAAGTGTTTGCAAAAAGCCGTGAGATGATGAACGGACAGAAGATGGATACCTTTATCCTGGATCTTTCCTTTATTCCCTGGTCTGTCCTTTCGGCAATTACGGCCGGGATCGCGGGACTCTTTTATGTATCCCCCGTATAAGGATGCACCTATGCGGAGCTTTATGATACTCTTGCGGCAGGAATGCCGGGAAACGGACAGCAGGTGTATGAAGATGAAAACAGCGGCATATACGGATAAAATGATCCTTGTGAGAGGTGGCGGAGATCTGGCCACAGGAGTGATCCACAAGCTTCATCAGAGTGGCTATCAGGTCCTGATCCTGGAATGTGACCGTCCAAGTGCCATCCGCCGTCATGTGGCCTTCTGTGAAGCTGTTTATGACGGAACTGCAGAGGTAGAAGGCGTTGTGTGCAGGAGGATCACGGAGAACGATATCCGGACCCAGTGCAGGAAATGCTGGGCACAGGGAGAGATCCCCCTTCTGACAGATACCCATGGAAAACATATCCGCGAACTGGAGCCGGAGGCAGTGATCGATGCCATCCTTGCAAAAAAGAATCTTGGGACCAGCAGGGATATGGCACCACTGACTGTGGGACTTGGCCCGGGCTTTACCGCAGGGGAGGATGTGGATTACGTGATCGAGACCATGCGCGGCCATAACCTGGGAAGGATCATAAAAAAAGGCAGTGCCCTGCCGAATACCGGAGTGCCGGGACTGATCGCAGGGATCGGAAAGGAACGTGTGATCCATTCACCGGCAGCCGGTAACATGAAAAACATCTGTCAGATCGCAGATCTTGTTGAAAAAGACCAGGTGATCGCCATGGTAGGGGATACGCCGGTGAAGGCTACCATTTCCGGCGTGATTCGGGGACTGATCCGGGACGGCTACCCTGTTTTTGAGGGAATGAAGATCGCGGACATCGACCCAAGGGCAGAACAGAAGAAAAACTGTTTTACGATCTCAGACAAGGCGAGGTGTATCGCAGGGGGAGTACTGGAGGTGCTGCTTTCCTGCGGAGTGCTTCCGGGAACAGAGAAAGCTGCGAGGAATGAGAATCTGTGACCAATACAGAGCCTGGTGTCCCTGAAAGAAGTTAGAAGATAAATGGAGTGTGTCATGAAGAAAAATGAAAAAGCGCTTACTGTGGCATTCACAGGAGGTGGCGGAAAGACCAGTCTGATCCTTGGACTGGCAGAAATATTTTCCGGACAGGGAAAACGTGTGATCGTGACCACAACCACGCATATGGCATGGGAACCGGAACGTCCTTTTGCGGAGGCAGAGGACATTCCGGGAGCATGCCGGCTTATAGAACAATACGGATACGTCATCGCGGCTCATCACAAGGCCGGGCAGCCAAAGATTTCCGGCCCCGAAAAGGAGATCCTGGAAAAGCTGCCCGGCTTTTGTGATCTTCTTCTTGTGGAAGCTGACGGATCCAGGCGCCGACCCCTTAAAGTGCCGGCTGTTCATGAGCCGGTGATCCCTTCTTTTGCAGATATGGTAGTAGGAGTGATCGGTCTTGACTGCATCGGCAAAAGAATCTGTGATACGGCACACCGTCCGGATGATGTGGCGGGATTTCTGGGAAAGCGTACAGATGAGCCTGTGACATGGATGGATGTGTGGAAGATCATCCGGTCTGAAGACGGATTGCAAAAAGGCGTGGACGGGCGAAGATTTCTTGCGTATCTGAACAAGGCAGATACTCTGGAGGATCCTTGTGTGGTGGAGAAGCTTATGGCACAAGGTCAGGAGTCTGGGATCATGGTGATCTGCGGAAGCCTGCAGAGAAGTGTAAACAGCTAGTACAGCGAAAATTAAGTTTCTGCTATATTGACGCAGGATGATTTCTTCATCTGCAAGGCGGAGGAATGAGGCGTAGCGGTGGCTACGACGATTGACGACAACGCAGCAAGATGAAAAATCAG
>ENA-OQED01000682-OQED01000682.1-human-gut-metagenome-genome-assembly--contig:-NODE-682-length-13373-cov-0.889325_pt1 | contig 13373 bp, 14 predicted proteins | sample MGYA00242790_ERZ504625 | MGnify/ENA primary metagenome ERZ504625 (study PRJEB26092, sample SAMD00036345) | human gut metagenome | host: Homo sapiens | study: EMG produced TPA metagenomics assembly of...
ACTGATCGGCGTGGTACTTCTGGGTACCGCATATTACCCTGGCAGTGACCACCAGAGAACCGGTACAGGCGCTGCTGGTGCTGTTCGTGGCGATCGTCCTAGTCATCGTCGGTTCCTATCTGCTGTTCATCTGCGGCTCTGTGGCGCTGTGCAAGATGCTCCAGAAAAACAAAAAGTATTACTATAAGCTGAACCATTTCATTTCCGTTTCCTCCATGTCCTACCGCATGAAACGCAACGGCGCAAGCCTGGCATCCATCTGCATCCTCTCCACCGGCGTACTGGTGATGATCTCCTCTTCCCTCTGCCTGCGCATCGGCGAGGACGAAAGCCTGCACGCCCGTTATCCCAGAGATATCGAAGTCAGCATTCTCACCAAAGACTATGACCAGAGCATTGCGGCTGCATCTTACATCGAACAGCAGGTGGATGCGGTATTGCAGGCATCACACCAGACCAGAAAAAACGAACTCGCCTACAACAATTTGATTTTGCGGCGTTAAGGCAGGGCGGCGACATTTCGGTAAAACAGTACACAGAAGTCAGCGGCACTCAGTATGCGGAGAGCATCGACAAACTGGTCATGCTGAACATCGTGACACTGGACACCTACGAAAAAATAACCGGCACAAACAGAAACACTGGGCGAAAACGAAAGTGCTGCTCCATATGTTCCGCGGAAAATACAGCGATGATTCCCTGAATATCGACGGCCAGTTTCAGTTCCATGTGCAGAAGCAGGTAGATGCCTATATAGAAAGCGGCGACAATACTGCTGCGACCTATCCGACCATGTACCTGGTCGTTCCAGACGGCGACACCATGAATCGTCTCTACGAGTATCAGTATTCTGTCTACGGCGAAAAAGCAGCATCCAGCCTTCAAACCTGTATGGGATTCGATCTGAGCTGCAATGCTGATGCGCAGATACAGCTGACGGAAAAGCTGATAGAGCAGTTTGCAAGTGGTGCGGAAACACATCTCGATTATTTTTATGAGGTCAAGGGTCTGGAGATGCAGCGGTACAGCTTTTACTCTTTGTTCGGCGGACTGCTGTTTCTGGGAATCCTGCTGAGCGTGGTATTCCTGTTCGGCACGGTGCTGATTATGTACTACAAGCAGATCTCCGAGGGCTATGAAGATGCGGCACGGTTCGAGATCCTGCAAAAAGTGGGCATGACTCGAAAAGAGATCAAAAAGAGCATCAATTCTCAGATACTGACCGTCTTTGCGGCGCCGCTGCTGGCATCCGGCGTACATCTTTGCTTTGCATTTCCGCTGATCCAAAAGCTGCTGCTCATGTTCGGCTTATCCAATACACCGCTGCTGGTGGGCGTGACTGTGGGCAGCTATCTGATCTTTGGCGTGCTGTATGCCGTGATGTACAAGGCGACCTCCCGCAGCTATTACCAGCTGGTGAAATAATGCGGCAGCGAATCGTGCTTGCTCTGGGACTGACCCTGCTGGCAATCGTTGCTGTACCGCTGGCAGTGTTCCTGGGCATTGCCGGACTGATCTGGAAAATCATGAACTGGCTGCTGGAAAGGAGCGATGTCCAATGAAATGCAGCAAAATCGCAGCGCTGCTGCTCTTGCCGGTCCTGCTGTGTACCGCCGGATGCAGTGTGAAAAGCGGCATCCGCAGCGGCTATGAAAAGGTGATCTCCGCCATGGGGACGCTGACACCCACACCGAATGCTGCGCTGATCGGCGTGCGCACGCCCGGCAGAGACGACTGCACCGGCGCATATGCCGCCTCCTGTGAAAAGGCACGGGGGCAAGGATGTGGGTCTTTTGGCCGGATGCGGTTTGCAGACACGCCGAGCTGGAGATCACGGGTTCTGTCTCCTGTCAAGCCGGATTTGTACAAATTCTGCTGAAAAACGGCAGCAAGGAGATCCGGCTGACGCCCAACAGCAGCGGCAGTATTGCAGAAAGCATCTGCGGCGCCGGCGGCGACTGGTATCTGTCTGTGGAATATGCAGACTTTTCCGGCAGCGTGACACTTTGCAGCAGAGACTCAACACAATAAACCATACAAAAAGCGTACCAATGTATATGGTACGCTTTTTTCGATACTGTACTTTTTTATTCTGCACTTTTCATCTTCCGGCGGTACTCCGTGGGTGAACATCCGGCGACTTTGCGGAACTGCCGGTTGAAGTTGGAGATATTCCGGAATCCACAGTCGAAAGCAATTTCCAGGACGCTCTCTTTTGTGCTGGTCAGACGCTTGCACGCCTGGTTGATGCGGAAGTGGGAAATGTATTCTATGGCGCTGAATCCCACATATTTCTGAAACTGGTTCATAAAGTAGCTTTCGCTCAGATGCACCACCGCCGCAAGCTGGCGTATCGTGATGTTCTCCCGGAAATGGATGCTGATATATTCCAGCGCCGGTCGTATCACTTCGCTTGGCTCATGAAAATCCGCATCCACTTCCGACTCCGTTTCCAGCAGCCAGAAGAACCGGAGCAATTCGCTGCGCATCAGCATATCCAGCTGTGGCGCATCCCCTTTGGCGCAGGCAAAGATGTTCTCCATCATCATTTCCAGTTCGTGATAGTAGTGATGCGCTGCGGTAATGTGCATGGGAATCCGCATACTGCCGTTCATCAGCGGCTTAATGCACTCGTTGATATAGCGGTCCGTTTCCGAGCGCCCGAAGATCTCGTGGCTGAACACCAGCGTGTCATAGACCTGGTGTGCATCGGGACAGGGATAGACCGAGTGCATCACATTTGGCTGTATGACAATGATATCCCCTGCCGAAGAGACAAACTTTTCGTCTCCGCAGTTGAATTCGGCAAATCCCTCCCGGACGAAGTTGATCTCGAATTCGCTGTGCCAGTGCATGGGCGCATAGGCAAATTCGTCCGGGATCAGACACTGATAATAGCTGAACGGCTTGACCTTTGAGCTATGCACCCGATTTTCTCTGTAATTCATATCGTCTCCTCCAATAAAATAGGATCGTATCAGAATATCGTAGAATAACAATAGATTTTTGTGCTTTTTTATTGTATTATATCATATAGAAAGAAAAACGCAATGACCTTTTGAAAGGAAGTGCTGTTATGATTCAAAAATATGTATACGGACACCCATTCCCCACCGACGCTGTGGTAAAGGAGATCGAGACCGCCAAAGAACCCCTGCCGTTTTTCGAAACGGACAACCAGGGCAGTTTTACCTATACGCTTGCGGAAGACGACATTGTATACGGTCTGGGCGAACAGATCCGGGGCATCAACAAGCGTGGCTGGCAGTATGTCAGCTGGAACTATGACAACCCCAACCACCACGAGGACACCCGTTCGCTCTACGGCTCGCACAATTTTATCATTGTCTGCGGCAAGGTCACTTTCGGTGCATTTTTCGATTATCCCGGAAAGATGGAGTTCGACATCGGCTATACCCGGAGAGACACCATGCAGATCAAGGCGGCGAAAAATGACCTCACCGTCTATATCATCACCGGTGAAAACGAAAAGGATATCGTCAAGCAGTTCCGTGGGATCATCGGCAGAAGTTATATTCCGCCGCTCTGGGCATTCGGCTACGGACAGAGCCGCTGGGGTTATAAAAATGAGGCAGATATCCGGGAAGTCGCTGCAAAGTACAAGGCTGCCGGCATTCCCCTGGACAGCATCTATCTGGACATCGACTACATGGAGCGCTACAAGGACTTCACCGTGGATGAAGAGCGTTTCCCGGATCTGAAGGGACTGGCTGCCGATATGCAGGCAGAGGGCATCCATCTGGTTCCCATCATTGATGCCGGTGTCAAGATCGAGGACGGCTACAGCGTTTATGAAGAGGGCGTGGAGAAAATTACTTCTGCAAAAATGCAGAAGGCGGCGATTTTGTGGGCGCAGTATGGCCGGGTCGGGTACACTTCCCGGATTTCCTCCAGCCGGAGGCAAGGAGACTGGTTACGGCAAAAAATATGCCGTTCTGACAGAACAGGGCATTGACGGTTTCTGGAACGACATGAACGAACCGGCAATTTTCTACACCGAAGACCGTCTGGCAGACACTTGTGCCGAGATCGAAAAGCTGACTGCCGGAAACATGGGCATTGACGAATACTTTGCCTTCACCGGAATGGTAGCCGGACTGAACGGCAACATTGGCGACTATGACAAGTTCTATCATAACGTCAACGGTCAGATGGTCAAGCACAGCGAGGTACACAACCTGTACGGCATGAACATGACACGCTCTGCAAATGAGGCACTGCGTGAGATCTGTCCGGACAAGCGTACCCTGTTCTTCTCCCGTTCTTCCTATGTGGGTGCGCACCGCTACGGCGGCATCTGGCAGGGCGACAACAAGTCCTGGTGGTCGCACATTCTCCAGTCCATGCAGCAGCTGCCGGCGCTGAACATGGCAGGCTTCCTCTTCACCGGCAGCGATACCGGCGGATTCGGCTGTGACACCACAGAAGATCTGATGCTCCGCTGGCTGCAGTACTCCCTGTTTACGCCCCTGTTCCGCAACCACTCGGCTGACGGCACACGAGAACAGGAACTCTATCGTTTCAGCAACGCAGACGCTGCCGGAAACATGATCCGCATCCGCTACAGCCTGGTTCCGTATCTCTACAGCGAATTCTTAAAGGCTGCCCTGCAGGATGAGATGATGTTCCGTCCGCTCGCCTTCGACTTTGCAGACGATGCGGATGCCAAGCAGGTGGACGATCAGCTCCTTCTGGGCAATGAGCTGATGATCGCACCCATCTACAAGCAGAATGCAAAGGGCAGATATGTTTACCTGCCGGAAGAGATGATGCTGGTCAGAATGCGTTCCGACGAAGATTACGAGACAGAGATCCTGCCGAAGGGTCACCACTATGTTCCGGCAGAGCTGAACGAAACTGGTATTCTTTATCCGGAATCAAAAGGCGATTCCTTTTGCAAAGGCGGCAAAGAACACCGCAGAAACCGACTGGAACACAGTCCGTCTCCTGGGCTATTCCGGATGCAGCTATGAGATGTACGCAGACAACGGCACTTCCCCGAATCCGGAGGACAGTCTGACCGTTTCTGTCATAGAAAAGTAAAAGTCCAAAAGGCATACGACACAAAAGGCAGCTGGGAAAAAATCCCGGCTGCCTTTTGCGTTTTGGTGAAAACGACGATCAGATAAGGATGCCCTCAAAGTGATCCATTTCGTGCTGAATGATCTGCGCCTCAAAATCCCGGAATGTCTGCTTTTTCCGTTTGAACTTTCGATCCAGATATTCTACCACGATCACACTGTACCGTTTGACCGGACGCTGTCCCGTCAGCGACAGACAGCTTTCTTCGGTCTCGTAGCACTGTTTGGAATGATCGACGATCTTCGGATTTATCATGACGAGATAGTCTTTCCCGATCTGTGCCGCCAGAATGGTCTTCCGCTCCCCGATCATATTCGCCGCCATCCCTACACAGCGGTCGGCGTTCGCACAAATGGTATCCAACAGGTCCTGTACCACGGGCAGATCCTGTCTGGTTGCCAGCTCGGATTTCTGGCTGAGGAAAAATGTGTCTTTTACAATTTCACGAATCATCTTGGCATCTCCTACTGGTTGATTTTATCTCTATTATACCACACCTTTTGCAAATACGCAAACAAAATGCTGCTGCACCCATACAACAGGTACAGCAGCATTTTTCCGATTTGAACGGATTCCGTTTTGCCTTATTTTCGCAGATCCACATTCCGCACAGCGTCCCGTACTTTCAGCACGAACGCCGGAGAAACGGAAAGTTCGTCAATGCCCATTCGCAGGAATGTTTCCGTCAGCGTGGTATCCGCCGCCAGTTCGCCGCAGATACCGATCCACGCACCGTTGGCGTGGGCATTCTTGGCACTCATTTCGATGAGCCGCAGAATCGCCTCGTGGTGGGTGTCGATAAACGGTTCGATGTCTGGATTCTGCCGGTCGCAGGCAAGGGTGTACTGGGTCAGATCGTTTGTGCCAACACTGAAAAAGTCCACCATGGGTGCCAGACGGTCGCTGATAATGGCAGCTGCCGGCGTTTCGATCATGATGCCCAGTTCCATGGTGTCGGAATAGGTCACACCCTGCTCCCGCAGTTCCGCCTTGACCTCCTCACAGATGGCAAGAATCTTTTCCAGTTCGGATACGCTGGTAATCATGGGGAACATGACGCCCAGGTTGCCGTAGATAGATGCCCGGTACAGCGCCCGGAGCTGCGTCTTGAAGATCTCCGGTCTGGTCAGACAAATGCGAATGGCACGGTAGCCCATTGCCGGATTGTCCTCTTTTTTCAAGTGGAAGTAATCCACCTGCTTGTCTGCACCGATGTCCAGCGTGCGGATGATGACTTTCTTCCCTGCCATACTCTCCAGCACACGCTTATACGCCAGGAACTGCTGTTCCTCATTGGGATAGTCCGTATTTTCCAGATACAGGAATTCACTCCGGAACAGTCCGATACCACCGGCGTCGTTAAGCAGCACTGCACCGATGTTGTCCACACTGCCGATATTGGCATAGATGTTGACCTTGGTGCCGTCCTTGGTGATGTTTTCCTTGCCTTTCAGTTCCAGCAGCAGTCGCTTTTTCTCCTCGTCTGCACGCTGCTTTTCCAGCAGACGCTGGCGAGTCTCCTCGTCCGGTTCCACGAAAATTTCACCGGTAAAGCCGTCTACAATTGCCTCGGTGCCGTCCTGCACCTCTTTCAGAAAATCGCTGCCCACACCGATGACTGCCGGAATGTTCATGTTCCGGGCAAGAATCGCCGTATGGGAGTTGGACGAGCCGTGTGCCGTCACAAACGCCAGCACCTTGTCCTTATCCAGAGAAACCGTTTCGCTGGGTGCAAGGTCGTCGGCACAGATAATGCGCTTTTCGTCGGAATCCTCCTGCACGGCAACATTCCCCGTCAGATTGGCAATGATGCGGTCGGAGATGTCCCGCACGTCAGCCGCACGTGCCTGCATATAGGCATCGTCCATGGCGGAAAACATCTCGGCGAAGTTGTCCGCCGTAATGGAAACCGCATACTCGGCGTTGACCTTCTGGGTGTCGATGATGTTTTGGATGCTCTCGTTGTAGTCGTCGTCCTCCAACATCATCATGTGAATTTCAAAGATCTGGGCGTTGGTTTCGCCCACCTCTTTCAGCGCCTTTTCATAGATCGCCTGGAGTTGTTCCGATGCCGCAGCCTTTGCCGCCTCTACTCTGGCTTTTTCCGCCTCGGTATCTGTGACAGAGGTGCGCTGGATCACCGTATCCTGCTTTTTGAACAGCGAAATTTTTCCCATTGCAACAGCGCCGTACACGCCTTTTCCGGTAAATTGTTTCATGATTCCGATTCCTCCTTACGCCTCTGCCGTACCGAACTTTTTCCGGTAGTTTTCCATTGCCTTTTCCATGACTGCCACTGCCGCCAGCGGCCCGCCGATGTCCTTGACTTCGGTCTGCTTGCCCCGTTCCAGCTGCTTATACACCGAGAAAAAGTGCATCAGCTCCTCGAAGATATGCTTGGGCAGCTCACTGACATCGGTATAACTCATATAGGTGGGATCGCCGTAGGGAATGGCAATGATCTTCTCGTCGCCCATACCGCCGTCCTCCATGGTCATGACACCGATGGGATAGCTGCGCACCAATGTCATAGGCAGGATCGGTTCGGAGCAGAGCAGCAGCACGTCCAGCGGGTCATGGTCGTCTGCATAGGTTCTGGGGATAAAACCGTAGTTCATGGGGTAGTGTGTTGCCGTGAACAGCACTCTGTCCAGGGACAGCATACCGGTTTTCTTGTCCAGTTCATACTTCATATTGCTGCCCATGGAGATTTCCACAACAGCCATAAAATCTGTGGGATAAATGCGTTCTTCGTCAATGTCATGCCAGATATTCATGGATTTTCCCTCCTATATGAATGCTTTTTCGAGAATCAGAGGTTCTGCTGGAAGAATGCCTGCATCTCTGCGAAAGCGGTCTCCTCGTCTGCGCCGTCAACAGAAACGGTCACGGTGTCGCCGCACTTCACGCCCATGCCCATGACCGCCATCAGCTTGGTCAGGTTCACAGACTTGCCGCCTTTTTCCATGGTAATGGTGCTCTGGAATTCCTTTGCCTTTTTCGCCAGCAGTCCTGCCGGTCTTGCGTGGATACCTACTTCGTCCTGAATGGTGTAAGTGAATGTTTTCATGCGTAATTCCTCCTAAATAAATTTTATTTTAACATCTGCAAAAGCAGTGTTGGTTTACTTTGTGATTTGAATTGCCGCTGTTCCGGCAGAAACCGTTCCCTGTGCGACTGGTGTGATTGCCGCATAATCATCTGCATTGCACACCAGCAGCGGCGTAGTCAGCTTATAGCCTGCGGCGGTGATTGCCTCCATGTCAAAGCTTACCAGCAAGTCGCCCTTTTTGACCTGCTGTCCGTCTGTGACGTGCGCCTCGAAATACTTGCCCTCCAGCTTGACGGTATCAATGCCAAATGTGCATCAGCAGTTCTGCGCCGTCCGCTGAGGTCATGTTTACAGCGTGCTTGGTCTCAAAGACGGTCTCGATCGTGCCGTCACAAGGTGCATACAGCTTGCCCTCCGACGGACGGACTGCAACGCCGTCGCCCAGAATCTTCTGGGAGAACACCTCGTCCTCCACTTCTTCCAGCGGAACTGCCGTGCCGTTCATGTGTGCGAAAAGTGTAATCGTCTCTGCGGCACTGCCCTGTTCCGGCGCAGTGTTCTTCTGTCCGGTTCCGGCTGTTTTTCCTCTGCCGGCGTTTCTTCTGCCGTCTCCTGGAAAAGGCTGTCCAGATCATCCGATTCCGGCGTATCCAGGAAGTTTTCCAGATTGGATTTGATAACGGATACCTTTGGCCCGTAGATGACCTGTACGCCGTTGCCCTTGTGAATCACACCGGATGCGCCGCTGGCTTTCAGCATGGCATCATCGACCAGTGCGGCATCTTCTACGGTCACACGCAGACGAGTTGCACAGCAGTCCAGATCGGACAGGTTCGCCTTGCCGCCCAGACCTTTCAGCACCATGGCGCTGACCATATCCACTGCGGCTGCGGCGGCAGACTTTTTCTCTGCCTTTGCTGCATTCACATCACTTCTGCGGTAGAGTTTCGGCTCTACATCATCCGGTTCTCTGCCCGGTGTTTTCAGATTTAGTTTGGTAATCATAAAGTAGAATACGAAATAGTAGACCACGGCGTAGATCAGTCCCACAACCACGATCCAGATCCAATGGGTTTTCGCATTGCCCTGGAGAATGCCGAACAGTGTCAGGTCAATGGCACCGCCGGAGAATGTCATACCGACACCCACATTCAGAATGTGCATCAGCATATAGGACAGACCAGCCAGCACGCAGTGTACGGCATACATCAGCGGAGCCACAAACAGGAAGGTGAATTCCAGCGGCTCGGTGATGCCGGTAATCATAGAAGTCAGTGCTGCGGAGAGCAGCAGGCTTCCAACCACCTTTTTCTTTTCCGGACGAGCCGCACGGTACATAGCAAATGCCGCAGCCGGCAGACCGAAGATCATGAACGGGAACTTACCGGACATAAAGCGTGTTGCGGAAACGGAAAATTCTGTGGTAGACTTGGATGCCAGTTCTGCGAAGAAGATGTTCTGCGCACCGGAAACCATGTTGCCGTCGATCATCATGGAACCTCCCAGTTCCGTCTGCCAGAACGGCATATAGAACACGTGATGCAGTCCGAACGGGATCAGCGCACGTTCCAGAATACCATAGATCCATGTACCGGCGTAACCGGAGTGAAGAACCAGTGTCCCCAGATGCGAGATGCCGGACTGTACAATCGGCCAGAGATAGAACATGACAACGCCCACGATCAGATAAACCACGGTAGAAATGATCGGGACAAAGCGTGTGCCGCCGAAGAAGGACAGCACCTGGGGCAGTTCAATTTTGTAGAACCGGTTGTGCAGTGCAGCAACGCCCAGTCCCACCAGGATACCGCCGAACACACCCATTTGCAGTGTGGTGATGCCCAGCACGGAAGTGGTGAAATTCGCTGCCATTGCCTCAACGCCGCCTTTGGCGGAGATCAGCGCACTGATGGCAGTGTTCATGACCAGGTAAGCAATTGCGCCGGAAAGCGCTGCAACTTCTTTTTCCTTTTTCGCCATGCCGATGGAAACGCCCATGGCAAACAACAGCGCCAGGTTATCGAACACGGCACTGCCTGCCTTGCTCATGATATCCAGAATGGTGTAGAGCAGTCCGCCCTCGTAAATGATATTGCCCAAATGATAGGTCTCAATGGTCGTGGCGTTGGTAAAGGAACTTCCCAGACCCAGCAGAAGTCCAGCCACGGGCAGCAGCGCAATGGGGAGCATAAACGAGCGCCCCACTCGCTGCAATACGCCGAAAATCTTGTCTTTCATTACAAAAGTCCTCCTAAAAATGTTCTGTATCTTTACGCCGAAATCATTACTCAGGTACCAGTTGCAATGAAATCAAGCGTTTTTCAACGGGACTCGCTGATCTTTTTCAGATGAATGGTCAGCGTCATCATCTCATCTTCGGAGATGGTCCGTGCAAAGTTTTTCAGAATGTAGTCCTGTATGCACTTTGCACAGTCGGTAATGCTTTTGGAATTTCGCCCGGATGAAATCCAGTATCTCTTCATCCCGGCTCAGTACATTGGGGAATTCCTGGGACTGAAACAGCCGTTTCGCCAGATATTTCAGATGCACCAGAAAGCGCTCATAAGAAACCGTGGTCTTGTCCAGTTTCCCACGATAGAAAGTATCTGCAATTTCTGCACAGCCATTCACCAGCTTTGTAATATCCGGTACTTGTCCCATATTGGTATGCAGCCGTGCATTGATAATGTGCATCGCCAGGAATCCTGCCTCGTCCTCATGGAGCGAAACGCCCAGCTGCTGCCGGATCTCTTCCAGGCAGTATCTTCCAAGCGCAAGCTCCTCCGGGAAATAATCGTGAATGGAATCCATCAGCGGATTGGTAAATGTCATGCCTTGTTTCTGCCGCTCAATGGCAAAACTGATATGATCTGACATACTGATAATCAGAGACTCTTTCAGCACTTCCTGGTGCAGCTGCTCTGCAATGTGGTCTACCAGGTCGGAAGTCAGTCGGATGTGTTCATACGGGATCTCCACAAGACACTCCACCATCCGTTTCCGCAGTGCCGAATCGGTAATCAGATAGATCTTCTGCACCTGCGCCGGGTCGATCTCGTCCCCACGCTTTTTTCCGAATCCGATGCCTTTTCCGGAAACGATCTGTTCTCTGCCTTTTTTATCCAATATGCAAACGGTATTGTTGTTGATAACTTTTATAATTTTCATAAAGTACCTCGAAAATGGTATAAAAAAAGCCAACCCCTATACCGCTATCATTTTGCGTGCATAAAAGTTGGTTATGCCCAATCAGACAAAATTGTCGAAAGGTAACATTCCAATATTTCAATTCTCGAAACGTTGTATCAAATTTACTATAATCAGTTTATCATGTAGAAGGATATTTGTCAAGATGATACAGGGAATTTGGACAGGAAATCTCTTTTTTCCACAAAAGAGATGTTTGTGATTTGTATGAATGCGACAAAAAAACAGTTTGTTTCAGAATTTCTGCGCCTTGAACCGCACCGCCGATTTGCCGCATCAATCAGAAAAGCAATCCCCGGAATCCCGGAGAAACTTTTGCTTTTTTATTGACATTTCATCTTGTTTATGATATAATGAAAGAAATTATATTACATATCATGTCCGATATACCATGAAAGAGGGAAAAGATGAAAAAACAGATCATTTTCTTGTGCAGCAGTACTGGCAATGCTGGGAACGGCAGTCTGCGTCCCGGAAAGCAGTATTTCCTGCCTTACCACTCTGTCGCTGCATACAGCAGCGGAAGAGACCGACACCCCGGATGATGCGGCGACAGAAAGCCAGGTGTACGACACCTCCACACTTACACTCGGCACAAAGCTTTCCCAGGGCGACACCCTGCACTATGACAAACAAAACGTCGGCAGCGTGGCAAATATCGTCAATGCCAAAGGCGATTATGACCTTGCATTTATTTCTGAAGAGGACTATGTTCTGCCCTTTGATGCCGAGGTTGTCGGAATCACTGCGCTCACCATCTATCTTGCCCAGCAGTGGACGGCATCGCTTATACCGATGTACGAACCCTTTCCGACGGGGACACCATCGACAGAAATACGAACCTCCTCTGCTACGACTACGTCATCAACAACCGGGTGCTGCCGGTATTTCTCCCATCCTATTATGACAAGTACATCGGGACAGGCACCATTCGGGTGAAATCCATCGACCACGAAAACAAGCGCATTCAACTGGAATCCGTAGACAGACCGGAAATGGTAAAAGGGGATGTCAACGGCGACGGCATTGCCGACGTTTCCGACATTGTCCTTTTCCAGAAATGGCTGCTGGGCGACCCGGATGCAGTGCTTTCCAACTGGAAAGCTGCCGACCTCTATGCAGACGGTCAGATGGATGCAATGGATCTGCTGCTGATGAAACAGACGCTGGTCAGACAGGAACAGATGGACACCACCCCTGCCCTGCTCATCCAGAATTATGAGATCAATCTGTCAGAGCTGGGCTGGATCGGCGAAAACACCGACCATCTGATTACCCTGGACGGTTTCCGCTATTCTCTGGCTGCGGAAACCGATGCCATCGACGCTCCGGCAGGCGATTATACCGAATCGCTCCGCTCCAACGGCATCCAGGACTTGTTCGTCTACGACGAAAGCGTTTTGCAGGAAATCGCAGACTTTGCAAAGTCTGCTGAAAAGTACAAAGACTGCGCCATGAAAAGCTGGAATTTTAACATAGAGGACTACGGAACAGACACACTGTACGTGCTGTATACCGATTCCTCCGGCGTGATGCAAAAACTCGCCCTCTGTCAGATCGGCGGCGAATGTGCATGGCTGGATAACGAAGAGGTACAGGCATTTGTTACAATGCTGATCGAAAAGGGGTATTTCTCAGACAAGTCCAATTTGGACGCCTATCTGTATTATAAAACAGCATAAAAACAAAATCGGTCAGAGATTCCCTGCGGATTCCTCTGACCGGTTCTATTTTTCCAAACGGCTGGACTTTACAGTTCTTTCTTATTGTCTGCACCCGGTGTTGTGACGATCACCTTTTCCGGTGTGATGAGCAGTGCGCCCTTGGCAGATGCTGCGCCGTGGAACATCGTTTCCACCATCTCCCGGAACTTTTCGACGATCTCGCCCTGGGTGAGGTATTCCGCTGTACCTTTGATCTGGTATCCCTCCAGGCTGGACGCATCATACACAGAAACTGCGATTTTTCCGTTATTTTCCCGAAGATTCCGCAGCGTGGTATCCAGGAAAAC
>ENA-OQED01000683-OQED01000683.1-human-gut-metagenome-genome-assembly--contig:-NODE-683-length-13316-cov-5.924483_pt1 | contig 13316 bp, 7 predicted proteins | sample MGYA00242790_ERZ504625 | MGnify/ENA primary metagenome ERZ504625 (study PRJEB26092, sample SAMD00036345) | human gut metagenome | host: Homo sapiens | study: EMG produced TPA metagenomics assembly of...
CGCTAGGCCTTTCGCATAGAGTCTGTTGAGGCGCTCCGTTGCAGGAGCGCCTCTTTTGACTGTGTGCTAACTGGTGCTTTCCTAAGCTTTAAATGCCTGTATGGAAGTGCGGTAATATAGCTAGTATTCGTTTCTTTATCTGTGGTTACTGTCTCGGGGGATATGCATGAAACGTCTTAAAGCGTCTGCTGCTTTGGTTTGTACGCTATTGATGGGCTGGTCGCAAATCATTCAGCCTTACAGCGCGTATGCGCTGTCGGTCCAGGCCGCCGCTGCTTCGCAGTCGGTCTCGCAAACATCGAACGAGTACGAATCTCAAGGTGCAAGCTCTCAGGGAGCGCAGGACGATGCCTCGGGTTCTCAGGGTGTAACCGAATGGTATGGTGACGATGCAAATGCTGCTCGTCCTGATGGGGGTGTAGACTCTGATTCAGGCGAACAGCCTGGAATTGGCATCGAAGAGTCTCGTGTTGGCGAGTCAAACGGTGAAGCCCCAACCGATGATTCCACTGAAATGAATTCCTGCGAAGTCGACTCTTTGGAACCGAACTCTTGGCGTTTCGAAAACGGCGTGCTTATCGATTCTGACAATGGCGACATCGATGCGCAGTCTTTAACTGACGATCCTTTGCCCAATGGCGCTGTTGCGCGCGGCATCGATGTCAGCAATCATCAAGGAACTGTTGATTGGAATAAGGTTAAGGCCGCGGGGATTGATTTTGCCATTCTCAAGGTCGGTCCGGTTTACGGAAAACCTGACGATTCTTTTGAAAAGAACGCTGCTGAATGTGAACGCCTCGGCATTCCTTATGGCGTGTATTACTACTCCTACGCCCGTTCTGTAGAGGATGCCAATAAAGAGGCCGACAGGACACTTGCTTGGCTCGGCGGCCATCATCCGTCGCTTCCCGTTTATTATGATCTTGAGGATAGCTATATCTTGCAAGATCCGGATTTCAGCAAGGATAAGCTTACCCAGATTGCGCAGGCTTTTTGCAACCGTATGGAGGCCGTTGGCTTTAAGTCGGGTATCTATGCGAACCTTAACTGGCTTAACAACTACCTGAATTCTCCGTCGTTGAGCGGTTATGACCATTGGGTCGCTCAATATAATTGGCGTTGCGATTATGCTGGCAGCTACAGTTTCTGGCAGTATTCAAGCAGTGGCAATGTCCCGGGCGTCAACGGACGCTGTGACATGAACTACTGCTTCAACGGTTCTCTTCTCAACGTAGATGACAGCAAGATGCATATTCAGTATGAGGCGCATGTCTCGAATATTGGCTGGATGAGCAGCAAGCGCGACGGATCTACGGCTGGCACAACGGGGCAGTCTAAATCAGTGGAGGATCTTAAGGTCAGCATCTTGAATCCCGTTGAAGATGGCTCTGTGCAAATTAACGCCAATGTAAGTGGCGTCGGCTGGCAGGGCTGGGACACCCCCTCGGCCTCCGAGGGCGGCACCACCGGCCAGGGCCGCGCCGTCGAGGCCGTGCGCCTGAGGCTCACGGGCTCCCTCGCCAAGGACTACGACGTCTACTACCGCGTGCACGCCTCCAACATCGGCTGGATGGCCTGGGCCAAGGACGGCGAGGAGGCCGGCACCACCGGTATGTCATGCTCTCTCGAGGCTGTTCAGATTAAGCTCATTAAGAAGGGTACCTCCCATCCTGATACATCGGGCTATCCCCATCTTGAAATACCTACGGTGACGTATTCCGCTCAGGTGAAAGGTGCTTGGCAGAATTATGTCCCTGCCGGAGAGGTGTCCGGTACGACCGGTCAGGGAATTCCCATCACCGGGTTTTCGGCTAAAACTACTTCATCTGTTGCCGGCGGGATTGCTTATCAATTGCATCTTTCGAATGTAGGCTGGACTTCTGGCAAGACAAACGGGGAGCAGCTTTCGTCTACCGCTGAATCTAATTCGGTTGAGGCTATTAAAATTTCTCTTTCTGGTGACTTGGCAACCTATTTTGATGTTTGGTATAGGGTCCATGTCGATAATGTCGGCTGGCTTGGTTGGACTAAAAATGGTGCCGTTGCCGGTAACACTGGCTATGGGACGCATGTCCAAGCTGTTCAAGTTCGACTTACAAGGAAGGGCGCCAATGCCCCCGGGAGCACCGTTTCGCCATGTTTGCTTGGGCAGCCTTCTGCGTTTGCAAATCCTATGCAGAAGAAGATTGTTGATCTTGCCCGACAGGTACCGTCTCCTGGCCCGGGATTGTGCTCCGAGTGGATTGCAGATATCTACGAGCGTGCCGGATTTAGGAACGTCCATACAGATGCCTGCGATTACTACTGGGATTATTGTAAATTCACCGATTATTCTCAGCTGAAAGTTGGAATGGTCATTGCCGTTCCTTCGCATACGCATACCCGCATGGGCAGCATTTACGGTCACGTTTGTCTCTATATTGGCAATAACCAGGTTATGGATAATGTCGGTCAGATCAGGACGCTCGATATGGCGTACTGGTTGGATTATTATTCCACCTCATATAAGCCAAAGTGGGGTTGGTATGACAACGTGCCGCTTGCATAGCTGATCGAAAGTCATGCCTTCGCACAGGTTCTAGCAGTTACTCTGGTTAAAAACGAACGGGTCGTTTTGCAACGGTCCGTTCGTTTCTATTTAAGTGCCATTCACGTTTTCGGTATTTAAGCAATTGCCGAAACGATAAATAATGATGCTAAAGATGGTCGATTGATGGGGAAGTCGAATGAAAAAGACGCAACGACTGCTAGCAACGGCAATGACGCCATTACTGATTCTTCATTGTCTTCTGACGCCCCTTTCTGTCTGGGCTGATTCTTTACCGGTGCAGCCGGAGTCTACTGATTATTCCAATAGCGCCGCCAGCAGCTCGGAAGACGAGAGTTTCGTCCTAAATGATGAACAGCAGGGGGTTGAAGTCGAGCAGCCGACTGTGTCAGACAATGATTCTCCCTCATCCGTTTCTAGCGAGTCTGCTTCCAATGCGACTGATTCGCCGAAACCGAAAATGATCACGGGGGTCCGCTCTTTGGGTTCTGTTTCATACCAGACTCATGTACAGGATATTGGCTGGCAGGCTCCCGTTTCAAATGGAATGACGGCTGGCACAACAGGTCGTGCTAAGCGCGTTGAAGCCCTCAAGATCAATCTGCTTTCACAAGATGGCACCCCTTTGGGGAATGACAGCATTTCGGTCCAATCACACATTTCCGGGATCGGCTGGGAGCCTCAGCCGGTGGGTAACGGGCAGACATCTGGAACAGTTGGACAGTCGCGAGCCATCGAAGCGATCAAGCTATCTTTGTCGGGCGGTCTTTCTGACTCGTATGACATTTGGTATCGCGTTCATTCTGCAAATGTTGGTTGGCTTGGCTGGGCCTCAAATGGTGAGCCTGCTGGAACACAGGGCTATGCTTATCAGATCGAAGCTATTCAGATAAAGGTGCTTCCAAAAAATGCTCAAGATGCGCCAGCGCGAGGCGATGCCTTTAGGGGCCATTCCCAGGAACCGCCTACTGTTTCCTATCGATCTCATATCTCCAATGTTGGATGGATGGGTGTTGTCGCGGACGGAAAGACATCGGGGGTCATTGACTCAAGAAATGCAATCGAGGCACTGTCGCTTGGTGTTAATTGGTATGGTCGCGGAGGCTCCATTTCCTCTCGTGCGCATGTCTCTGGCATTGGTTGGCAAAGCTGGTCTTCAGGTACTGTTGGCACGACCGGGCAGTCTCGGTCAGTTGAGTCCGTTCAGTTTAAGCTCAATGACGAGATATCTGCAACTTACGACATTTGGTACCGTGTGTATGCTTCCAAATTGGGCGGATGGTTGGGCTGGACGTCCAACGGGTCTCCTGCGGGCTCGGTGGGGAAGGGTGCCGCCATTCAGGGTATTCAGGTTATGTTGGTCGAAAAGGGCTGCTCTGCTCCTGGAGATACAGCGAATCATTTTATTGGAGCTACGGATGTTCTGAGTGGCAGTTCGTATGGCCTTAATGGCAATAGCTTGGGCGCTGTGCAGGGTAAAACGATTTTAATGGGTTCCGAGAGCGGCTCTGAGCCTTTAACATCGCTTTCTATTTCGTTTGATAATCAAGAGACTTCAGGTTCAATCGGTTATTCAGGCTGCTATGAATTTAGTGGATGGAGCGGAGTTGTTTCTGACGGTGCCGCGCTCAATTCTAAAAATGATGGCCGTACTTTGAAGGCCGTGAGATTGACTCTTACTGGTGATTTGTCTAATGCCTATGACGTTTGGTACCGGTGTTTTGACTCCAAAAAAGGATGGCTTGGCTGGGCGTGTAATGGCGCGGATGCGGGGGCAACGATACCGGGTTCATTCCTTAAGGCTGTCGAAGTAAGGATTATCAGTAAAGGCAGTGGCGCTCCCGGAGTAACGGACGGAGCATTTGTTTCCGATACTTCCGCCGATTGCGCTCATGTTGTTTATCAGGCCCATTCCGCTAGCCGTGGGTGGTTTCCATCTGTTTTAGATGGGCAGGATGCCGGCACAACGGGAAAATCGCTTTCGCTTCAAGCTCTGAATGTGGTGCTGGCCGGTGTGGATGATGATTCTCTGGTTGAGGCACGAGCTCATGTTGCCAATATTGGTTGGCAGGAATGGCGGTCTGCCGGTTATGTTGGGACCGTTGGACAAGGATTGGCCATTCAGGCTCTTGAGCTGCGCATTAATGGTCCCCTCGCGAATCAGTATGACATCTACTATCGAGTTCATTCGGCTGGTTATGGTTGGTTGGGTTGGGCCAAAAACGGCGATTCCGCTGGAACTACCGGGTTAAATATCCAGATAGAAGCTGTCCAAATTAAGCTTGTCGCGAAGGGCGGGAATCCTGGCTCATCGTCTGCGCCCGCATTTATCTCTGCTCCAGCTCTAACGCTCCAGGCGCATGTCGCCACGCTTGGTTGGATGAATCCCGTTGGCAACGGTGGTGTTGCGGGCACAACCGGCAGATCGCTTGCTATTGAGGCGCTGAAGTTGAATGTCTCCAGTAGCGTATCAGGCGGTATTGAGTACTCCGCCCATGTACAGGATGTGGGCTGGCAAGGTTGGACTTCCAATGGGAATGTCGCTGGCACAGTAGGCTGCGCAAAGCGTATCGAGGCTCTTAAGATTAAGTTGACCGGTGATTTATCGAACTACTTTGATGTTTGGTATCGAGCATATTGCCAAGACTTTGGGTGGCTCGACTGGACCTCAAATGGGCAGCCTGCGGGTACGTCTAGGATAGGCTGCAGAGTCGAGTCTGTTCAAGTGAAGATTGTTCCCAAGGGCGCTGGTGCTTCCAGTTCTACTGCGCGTCCGTTTACTGACCAGCCCTTGTTGCCGGCAGATATGATGACTATGCTTAATCGAGCTAATAGATATTCGAGCAGCACAAGCTGGCTCATTATGGTTGACAGGCAAGCATGCCGCCTTGGAGTTTTTCGTGGACAGCGCGGGTCGTGGAGTTACGCTCAATACTGGACTTGCTCTACCGGCGCCCCTAGTACTCCAACGCCTACGGGTGAGTATACCGTCACCGGCAAGGGCTACTCGTTTGGACATGGGTATACCTGCTACTACTACACGCAGTTTTACGGTGACTATCTGTTCCATTCAATACCGTACTACCAGGGAACTTTTAATCCCATGGACAGCCGAATGGGAATGCATGTTTCACAAGGCTGCGTGCGTTTGCCCATTGATCGCGCTAAATGGATTTGGGATAACGTGCCCCTTGCTACCAAGGTGGTAATCTACTAACTATTCCCGTAAGCGGTGAGAGCTTGTTAGAGGGCCCTTTCCTGTTGCCGTAGTCTTGGCAACAGGAAAGGGCCCTTGCCGTTGGATTAGGCTCCTTTTTCTTCGTTCACCTAATTGGTGACATTAATGAAGCTAACTCCCGATAGTATGGTTATTGACGACCGTCTATCTAGGAGGCGATTCTTTTGAAAAGGCAATTTAGAGCATTTATTGTTCTGATTTCCTGCTTTATGACGATGCTGCTTTTGAGCCCTTTGGCTTGTTGGGCAGATCAAAATGTTGGTTCCAACGAATATGAATCCGTTCCAGAGACCCAATCCGACCCCTCGGATCAAACTGCTGCTGTAGCCGATGAAGCGGCGCCTTCGATTGATGCTACCGTGGAGCCCAAAGAGGCGGCCCCGGACGTCAGCTATAAATCTCACATTTCAGGCATTGGTTGGGAGCCGACGTTTACATCGAATGGCTCGACCTCTGGCACAACAGGCCAGTCCCGTAGGCTTGAAGCACTCAGGGTTTCCCTCCCTAATTCAGAAGACCTTGGTATCGAATACCGCTCTCATGTTCAAAATGAAGGCTGGCAGGATTGGGTTTCTAATGGAGCCGTCTCCGGCACAACGGGAAAGGGCCTCAGATTGAAGCCGTCGAGCTCAAGCTGACGGGCAACAGGGCGGCTTCTTATGACCTGTATTATCGCGTTCATGCTTCCAATTTCGGCTGGCTTGGATGGACTTCAAATGGGTCGACTGCGGGAACCACCGGTTGGTCTTATGCCGTTGAAGCAATACAGATCGTCATTGTAAAAAAGGGTGACGCGGCGCCCGGCGATACTGCTGGTGCCTATGTCCCATATGTCTTTAATTGCTCTCTTTCTCAGGTTGGGGAGACGACTAAAGTAACCCTGAATATTCCGCAGATCGAGGATATAAAACGACTCGGGATCGCTGATTCGATAAAGGTGGCAGGCTCCATGTCGTATGGAGGGAGGGTCACCCGTTCCGTCTCAAGCACGATTGCACTCGGAGATCTGGGCTCTAGCTCCAGTGAAATTGAATTTAGCGATTATGGTCCGTTTGACGTTACGTTGCAGTATTTGAAGAACGGAAACATCGTTCAAGAGGACCATCAGTCAATTGGCATTTCTGCGAGTGAGTACAACCTTGCCCCTTTGAGTGCTTCTTTCCCCGTTGTTCTCTATTCGCTATCTTTCTGGGATATCAGTACCTCTTCTGCTGGAACGACCGTTCCGTCAATTGTAATGCTCGATCGTCCAAGTGCCTATAACTGGAACTCGCTTCCATCCGGGATGTACGGTCTTCCGTATCTGACTCATGAGGAGAATGCTTCTAGTTCGAGCTATCAGGCGTTCGCGGATTATGTCGCTGCTCTCTACAAGATCAATCCCAAGGCAAAGTTCAATCTGTATATCAATGACATCACCTGTTCGTTGATCCATAGGATGATTTACGCCAACAAGATTCCCGCAGGCCAATACTCCATTCGGCTGTTGTCCGATGGATCCGCCACGTATGTCTTTACCAACGAAGCCTTTGACGTTAAGGATCCAGATTCTAAGCAAGCGGAGCTGATTACTTTATGGAACGCCGCCAAGAATAAGGAATACGAAACCGGTGAGGTCTCAAAGTCGTATAGCGATTATCACGATCACTGGGATTCTATGTATGCCGTGCTGAGTATTGAGCCTGGCACTCAGTGGTGGATGACTCGAACGAATCTGTTTACGAGTGGTGACGATAATGCCTTTGCGAATAAGATCGCGTCCGATCCCGGCGTTAAGAAGGTGAATGTTTCGGGCATGCTTACGAGCCTGCAGAATAGGGGAGAGGATACAGTCCAAGCGTTTAAGGCGCTGTACAACTTTAACGATGGCTATTTTGATGCGGCGACTCAGCAGGGCAAAAAGGTAATGATGCTGCTTGGAACGTACGTTTCTTACGAGCAGAATTTTGACGACTATGCCAACTTGACCGAAGTTATCTATGGCGATGACTATTTGTATTATTACAAGGGGCATCCAAACACACCGACGGGTATGTATCCCCAAAAGCAGGAACAGCTTGACCGTCTTGGCATTACCGATGTCGATTCTTCCGTCGCTGCAGAGCTGATCCTCTTCTTTAATCCGGAGATCGGTCTGTCTGGTTATGGGTCTAGTACGTATAACTCGGCCAGTGCCGATGCTGCTGGTGGACTTTGGAATTCCACAAAGGCCGAGGCCTTGAAGCCGGGTGCCGTCATCGATTATTCCATTATGGATTGGTTTGCTTCTCCGATTACCGAAGACACGGATGCTGCTATCAGATCCCTTTGCAAACAGGGAGACTCTTGCTATCTCGTAGAGTTTTCGGATTCCATACTTGCTTCGGCAAATTACGACTTTGCTATCTATTCGCACAATAGCGGTGCTCTGACTTATTTCAAGAAGGGCGAGTCGGGCTATGATGTTGTTAAGGTGTCACGAGGCCCTCTTGACGTCTTGGCAACTTCGCATGTTTCAAATGACGGCTGGCAATCGGCCTCTAAGGGTGGAAATGCTTCCGGTACCGTTGGGCAGTCAAAAGCCGTCGAGGCTATTACTCTCAATCTGCAGAATGCTCCCTATGATGGTGCATTGGAGTACAGGACACATGTTTCCGATTATGGCTGGCAGGGCTATGTGAAGGAGGGGAAAGTTTCTGGTACTACGGGCCAGAGCAAGTCTGTCCAGGCTATTCAGATTCGCCTGACTGGTGAGATGGCCAATCACTATGACGTTTATTATCGAGCTCACGTTCAGGATAAGGGATGGCTCGGTTGGGCCTGCAATGATCAAGTTGCCGGAACGACCGGTTTCGTTTTGAGGCTAGAGGCATTTCAGGTCGTTTTGGTCGAAAAGGGTTCGCCCGCTCCTGGGGATACGAGTCAGCCCTCTATTCAGAGAGCGTTTTCAATCAAGGCACATGTTTCAAACCTTGGTTGGCAGTCGCCTGTTTACGAAGGCATGACCGTTGGCACAACTGGCCGAAATCTTGCTGTTGAGGCGTTGACGATCAGCAAGCCTGACCTAGGGTATTCCGGCGGCATCGAGTATCGAGCTCACGTTCAAAATATCGGCTGGCAAAAGTGGGTCAAAAATGGAAAGGTTGCCGGTACTACGGGGAAGTCTCTTGCTGTTGAGGCTGTTGAAATAAAACTGACGGGAGATCTTGCCAAGCATTATGACGTTGTCTATAGGGCGCATGTGCAGGGTAAGGGTTGGCTCGATTGGGTTAAATCGGGCGAGTGCGCAGGTACAACTGGAGAGGCCCTACATATGGAAGCGATTGAGGTTAAGTTGGTTGATAAATAGTAAGTGATGCAAGTCTATCATCTATCCGCTATTGCAGTAATTCAGTGGTTTAGTCCAACTGTATTAGTTTAATCTTGAAGGAGTTTATGATTTTTCGTAAACTCCTTTAGTTTAGCTACTAATTAATTATAGGGACTCGTTTATGAATTCATGTGCAAAACGATGCAAGTTTTATGGCGTTTTATTTGCTGTAATGTTTGTGGCTGCGTTATTAGTCGCAATTTATTATTGCAATTTGAAAATAGGGTTTCATGTTGACGAGCTGTGGACTTTCGGTCTCTCGAATAGTTTTTATTTTCCACATATTTTTTGGGAAAACAATATGGATGCCAACTGGATGGATCCTACGTTCATTCAGTCTTATTTGACAGTTGATACAGGGCATGTGTTTCGGTTTGATTCGGTTTTATATAATCTGAGTAATGACGCACATCCTCCTCTCTATTTTTTCATTATTCATACCGTTTGCTCACTGTTTCCGAATGAATTTAGCAAATGGTTTGGCTTGGTTCCTAATCTATGTTTCTATTCACTCAGCTTAGTATTTTTATTTAAGCTTTCTTACAAAGTGTTTCAGAGTAAGCCAGTCGCCCTAATTTTAATGGCTCTTTGGGCTTTCTGTCCCATAGCGTTAAATCTAGTGACCTACATTCGAATGTATCTGTTATTGGTGACACTTGCCCTAGCATTTCTTGATGCGTTATTCGATATGTTTAATGCTTCCTTCGCCAATCGATCGGTTTATTTCCGCCTATTTGTTATTTCTTTATTGGGGTTTTTAACTCATTTCTATTTCTATATTTATCTCTTTTTTGTTTCCTGTTTTTTTACTATTTATTTTTGGGCAAGAAAAGGGTGGAGGTTCTCCTTTAAATATGGAGTCACGATTGTCTTATCGGTTTGTCTGTCATTTATCATATTTCCTCCAGCATTAAGCAACATGTTTGGGAATCACTATGTCGAATCGGCCTCATCGCAATCAGGGGTAATGGTATTACTTAGACGAATTTGGCAATTTCTAGGGTCGTCGTCCGTTGATTTGTTCTTCGGATCAAGGCTTCTTTTGATTGCCTGCTTCTGTTTGTCAATTGCCCTTTGTTTCTACTTGCTATGGAATAAAAAAATTAATCGTGAGCATCCTGAGTCGATTTATATAGTTTTATTATTTAATTCATCCCTTGTTTTTTACGTCACAGCTTGCTATGTATCTCCTTTTACTTCGTCAAGATACATATGCTTGGCATATCCAGGATTACTGTTATTTGGATTTGGAATGTTCTTGTATCTATTTAGATATTTGCAAATTCGCTATAGAAATAATACTGATTTCAATTTTCGGGGCACTATTTTAGTTTCTGTTGTATTTGTTTGCGCAATTATTGCTGCAGATTCTGTTTTCTTTTCTTCCAATGCTTTGTATTTATATCCGAAATCTGCTGACAATGAAGCCGCAGTAGAGAAGTACGCGGGTTCAACGGGGCTCTTTGTCTCTTATGATTACTATCAGCTCACTGCGAAGCTACTAGAAGTTGCCAAATTGTCTCGCATTCATGCGCTGATTCCTGATCAGAAAGCTATTAGCAGTTTTTGCGATAGAAATTATATTGATTCTGATGATCTGGTTGTTTACATGAATAATCACGACTGCGAAGAAGAGGTTCTTTCTCAACTGAAAGATGAACTAGGATATAGTGGTTTTAAAAAACTGCCCGGATATACTCAAATCGATGATGGAACCTCTTGTTTTGTTTATGTCCTTTATAGATAACAGTAGGAAAAGGGTCTTTAATGAAACGAGATTCGGTGATTCAATTTCTGAAGTTTTCGATTGTTGGACTTTCAAATACAATCGTTTCTTACTTAGTTTACGCGGCACTCCTTTTTATTGGAGTGAACTATATTGTCGCCAATATAGTTTCATATTTTGCTGGTGTCATCAATTCCTTCTATTGGAACAATAAATATGTTTTTGATAATGAGAGATCGGATTTGAGTTCACTTATTTCAAGTTTTTCCAAGCTACTTGCTTCGAGTGCTTTTACTGGATTGATTATCAACAACATCCTTTTGTACTTTTGGGTTAGTGTGCTTGGAATTTCTTCTATTCTTGGTCCACTGCTTAACTTGTTTGTAACTTATCCTCTTAATTATATTTTAAGTAAGTATTGGGCATTTAAGTGATAGGTGCTTGCATGACAAAGATGGACATATTGCCGATTCTCTATCTCGTGGTTCCTTGTTATAACGAGGAGAGCGTTTTGCGGGAAACCTCTAAAAGGCTTTTTGAGAAGTTTTCCACTTTAGTAAAATTGTCTCAGATTAATGCGAACAGTAAGGTTTTGTTAGTTGACGATGGGTCATCCGATAAGACTTGGGAGATCATCGAAAGTCTTCATCAGTCTAATTCCTTATTCTGTGGACTTAAGCTCTCTAGGAATTGTGGCCATCAGAAGGCTTTACTTTCTGGGTTACACAAGGCAGCGGAGTTTGCTGATTTAATAGCATCGATGGACGCTGATTTACAAGATGATATCAATGCGCTTGATGAAATGGTTTCAAGAGCTCGCGAAGGCTATGAAGTTGTATATGGTGTACGAAATGATCGTTCTAGCGATTCCTTTCTAAAACGTTTTACCGCACAGTCTTTTTATCGCTTACAGTCTTCGTTGGGTGTCGATGCTGTTTATAACCATGCTGACTATAGATTGATGTCCAAGCGTGCTGTTCTTGCATTGTCTCAATTCCGTGAGGTTAATCTATTTCTTCGTGGTTTGGTTCCTTTAGTTGGTTTCAAATCTTGCTGCGTGTATTATTCGCGAGGGAAACGGTTTGCCGGCGAATCTAAATACACACTCGGTAAAATGCTGTCATTTGCTTTTGAAGGTATAACGTCTTTTAGTACTAAACCGATTAGGATAATTACTCTCACCGGTTTAATCATTTCTATTTTTAGTTTATTTGCACTTGTATATCTTTTAATTGGTCATTTTATTGGCGATGTACAAGTTGGCTGGACAAGCATTATTATGTCAATTTGGTGTCTTGGCGGACTTCAACTTTTGGCTTTGGGTGTCATCGGCGAGTACGTTGGAAAGACTTATATGGAGACGAAGCATCGTCCTCGCTATTTTATTGAGGAATTTTTGTCCGATAAGGAGGACAAGGATGCCTAAAGTTAGTGTGTTGATGCCTTGTTTTAATGGTGCTAAGTACATTTTGAAGGCAATTGATTCGGTGTTAAGCCAGTCTTTCCGCGATTTCGAATTATTAATTTTCGATGATCAGTCAACTGATGGAACATTTGAGATTGTTTCCAAGCTAACGGATTCTCGAATTAAGGTATTTAGAAACGCCAGTAATCTCGGTCTTGTTGGAAACTGGAATAATGCCATTGAGAAATCTTCTGGCGAGTATATTCATTTCCTCTTTCAGGATGATATTTTGTTACCCGGGGCTCTTGAGTCTGAGGTTGCAGCACTGGATGCTAATCCAAAGTGCTCCCTCTGCTTCAGCGCTTCATGTGTTATTGACTCGAATGGTGCCATTACAATGAAGAGGAGACCTTTTAAGCGGGATATGGTTTTAAAAGGCTCTGATTTTGCCCGCAAGACATTTCGAACTCATAATATCTATGGAGAGCCTTCTAATGTCATGTTTCGTAGAGATTGCTGGCAAAAGGTTGGACCCTTTAATGATTCTTTGTGTTACTCCCCTGATTGGGAGTATTGGATTCGTCTATCACTTAATAGTGATGTCTGCTATCTAGACTCAATTTATTCCTATTTTAGAGTGTGCAACGAATCTACTACGAACTCACTTTTTAAGGATAAAAAAGAGCAATTGAAACGCGATGAGTTTGATTTTGTGCGAGCAATCTGTTCACTCGATGGTATCAATATATCGTCGGTTGATTTAACCGCTCGTAAATTGTCGCTCTCAATCAGGAACATTGCTAAACGGATTTATTTTTCCGTTCACTGACTTTGGAAGTGATTGAATGAAAGGCATCATCCTCGCCGGCGGGTCCGGCACACGCCTGTACCCGCTCACGCTCGTGACCTCCAAGCAGCTGCTGCCGGTCTACGACAAGCCCATGATCTACTACCCGCTGTCCACCCTCATGCTGGCGGGCATCCGGGACATCCTGGTCATCTCCACGCCGACGGACCTGCCAACTTCGACGCGCCTGCTCGGGGACGGCT
>ENA-OQED01000684-OQED01000684.1-human-gut-metagenome-genome-assembly--contig:-NODE-684-length-13301-cov-1.259223_pt1 | contig 13301 bp, 11 predicted proteins | sample MGYA00242790_ERZ504625 | MGnify/ENA primary metagenome ERZ504625 (study PRJEB26092, sample SAMD00036345) | human gut metagenome | host: Homo sapiens | study: EMG produced TPA metagenomics assembly of...
ACCTGAAGTGCTCCGCCAAGACCTGCGAGGAATCCCATGATCACATATACAAGAGGTTGATATTCTTTGCATTGATACCGGAAACCTGTGCTGCACTTGCGTTACTTCCTACTGCGTAGATCCTACGACCGGTTCTTGTCCATTTCATAAAGAAGAAGAATACTACGTAGCATACGATGATCACCCAGATTACCTTGTTGATTCCAAGGAAATTTGTGGTGGCAAAATTCTTAAAATCACCGAGAGCTGCGGCACTTGCCCACTCACCACCGTGAGAAACAAGATATCCCATTGCTCTGTAGATGTACATAAAGCCCATGGTTGCAATGATCGGCGGAACGTTTGCTCTTGAAATTACAAGACCTACAACCAGTCCGCAGGCAATACCGATTGCCATTGCAATGATGAAAGCAAGTAATGTGCTTGTGATATGTCCGTATTTCAGAAGCATACCGATGGACATACCGGAAAGTGCCAGAGTTGACATAATGGAAATATCAATTCCGCCTACCAGCATGACACATAACATACCAAGTGACATTACCATTGTTACTGCATTATTTTTCAGCATCTCCATGAGTGACTTTGGCGTAAGGAATGACGGGCTGATCGCTGTGACAACTGCAAACAGCACGATTACGATAATTGCCAGCAGAGCCTCTCGGGAGCCTGTAATCTTCTTGATGACAGATTTCTTTTCCATTATTTAGTCCCCTTTCCAGTGCTCTTTTCCATGGACAGCTCAAGGATTCCCTCCTGTGTTGCCTCTCCTCTGTTCAGTTCTCCTGTCTTGCGGCCATTACACATAACAATGATACGGTCCGCCATACCCAGGATCTCCGGCATCTCGGAAGAGATCAGGATGATTGCATATCCTTTCTTTGCAAGGTCTCCCATGATCGCATAAATCTCAGCTTTGGCTCCGACATCGACACCCTTTGTCGGCTCATCCATGATAACTACTTTCATTTCCTGAGCAAGAGCTTTCGCAACAACAACTTTCTGCTGGTTACCACCAGACAGAGAGCTTGCCGGCTGGAAGATATCGACTGCCTTGGTATCTACTTCCTCAAGAAGTTTCTTGGAAAGTTCTCTTTCTGCCTTCTCATCGTTAAATCCGGATTTTGCATATTTGCTGATGATCGGAAGTGTTACGTTTCTTCCAAGTCCCCAGCTCATAACCAGACCCTGTTTCTGTCTGTCCTCTGGAAGAAGGATGATACCTTTTTCCATTGCATCAGACGGAGTCTTGATATAAATTTCTTTTCCCTCAAGGAAAACTTTTCCTTCGTCCGGACGGGTAATTCCACAGACAGCTTCCATAACCTCTGTACGTCCTGCACCAACCAGACCGGTAAGACCTACGATCTCGCCTGCATGTACATTGAAAGAAACATCCTTGAAAAATCCTATTCTGGAAAGATGTTCGATACGGAGCATCTCATCTCCAAACTTCACTTCCGGTTTCGGGAACAGATCGTTAATCTCACGACCAACCATTGCCTTGATCAGATCTGCGTTTGTGATTCCATCTACATCATAGGTTCCAATGTACTTGGAATCACGGAATACGGTAACTCTGGAAGCCAGACGGTACATATCTTCGAAACGATGGGAGATAAAGATAATGGAAACACCATTCTCTTTCAGCTTGTCAACCAGTGTGTAAAGCTTCTCGGACTCGTTTCTGGTAAGTGCTGCTGTCGGCTCATCCAGAATGATGATCTTCGCATTTGTGGAAAGTGCCTTGGCGATCTCGACCATCTGCTGCTGTGCAACAGAAAGTGTACCCATCTCTGCTGTTGCGTCAAAGTCTGCATCCAGCTCCTTCAGGTACTTGTTTGCCTCCTGATTCATCTCTTTCCACTGGATCATATGATGTTTAATGATCTCATGACCCATAAAAATATTTTCGGCTACTGTAAGATGCGGATATGATGTAGGGTGCTGATATACGGCAGCGATACCTGCCTCCTGGGCATCCTTCGGACCTTTGAAGTCAACCTTCTGTCCGTTTAAGAACATCTCACCCTCTTCTGCCTTATGTACTCCGGTAATAACCTTGATAAACGTAGATTTACCAGCACCATTCTCACCCATCAGCGCATGAACTTCGCCAGGTTTGAGCTGGAACTGTACATTATTCAGAGCTTTGACACCGGGGAATATCTTCGTAATACCTTTTAATTCAAGAACATATTCTGACACGGCTCTTTCTCCTCCCTTTCCTTTAATCTGATTATATTCTATCATCCGGCCCACAGATTGATAATGGGAATATTTTTGGATAAGGGTAAAATATTCTTCTTTTCCCTGTAAAATATTACTCATAAACCATTGTCCCATTCTCGTATTTCTATATACTTTATGCTATAATGATAACGCTGACGTTACAGTTTTCTGGGAATATAAACAGAGCTGTAAACGTCCGATTTACGAAGCTATAAAGCTATGCTCGATTGGAGAATTGTATATGAAATTACTGATCGTCGATGACGAAGAACTTACGCGTACCGGACTGATCTCATCTATCGACTGGGATTCTCTGGGAATCACCGAGATCCTTCAGGCAGATGATGGTGTGAACGGACTGGAAATGGCCAGACTGTATAAACCTGAGATCATTCTCTGCGATGTACGGATGCCGCGGATGACAGGCATTGCCATGCTGGAGCGTCTGGAGAAATTCCTGCCGGACAGTATCCCTATCTTTATGAGCGGATATTCTGACAAAGAGTATCTGAAAGCTGCCATCAAACTAAAAGCCATCAATTACATCGAAAAGCCTCTGCATCCCGAGGAAGTACAGGCGGCAGTTCTGGAAGCGCAGACTCTTTACAAACAAAAGCTCCGCTCCCATCGTGGCGAAGCGATCCATTCTCAGGAAATCGCTACCCGGCTGGCACAACAGCTGACTCTTCCACCTTCCGATAACAACAAAATTGCAGATCTCTGTCTGGAACTGGGGCAGCCGGAGCTTCTTGAGAACGGCATGAATTTTACCTCTGTGATCGTAAAGCTTAATGAATCTGTGGAGGCTTCCGGTATTTTCCTGGAAGATCTCCAGAACGACATTTCCTGTTTTCTGGAGCATTACCATCTGAAATGTCTTTTTGTGGAAAAAAGAGTTCAGTATCTGGTCCACCATATATATGGAAGGAATGCCCTTTCCCCGACTACCCTTTCCGCAGTGGGAAGCTATATTTCCAGACAATATGACACCTGCGGAAAGCATCTGATCGCTGCCGGAAATACCGTAACGGATATTTTCAGGGTTTATCAGTCCTACGCTTCTGCCGTGATCCTTCTGCAGAACTGTTTTTTCTTTCCGGAAAAAACATTTCTGACGGAAAATTCCATCCGCCTGCTTTCACCGAAGGGACCGGTTCCGGATTCCCTGCATTCACCGGAAAATACTTTTTCCAAATATCTCCTGGCCGGAGAAGAAGAACCCTGTTTTCAGTTTCTTGATGAGCTTTTCCGGTATTATAGCTGCAATCACACATTTATGCCTAACCAGATCCGTGATCTTTATTACCAGCTATTTAATACACTTTCGGCTTCCCGTAAAAAAAATCAGCTGGAAACCGAACTTCATGAAAAGCAGGATCTGATCGTAGATACGTTAAACAACGCCTTCACCTACGAAGAGCTTCACAAAGCTCTGAAAGAAAAAACCGCCCAGTATTTTGAAGATGCGAAAAATTCCCAGCCGGAAAATTCCACGATCTTTATGATCAAGGATTATATCAGCCGGAACTATATGAACGATACACTTTCCGTAAAAGATATCAGCGGCCATGTATACCTTTCCGCATCTTATGTATGCACTTTTTTCAAAAGCGAGACCGGACAGACTCTCAATCAATATCTGACAGAATACCGAATGGAAAAGGCCAAGCAGCTGCTTTCCGATCCCAAATACAAGATTTCCGAGATTTCTTCCAAGGTAGGCTATACGGATGGCAATTACTTCGGAAAAAGCTTCAAAAAATACTCCGGCTTTTCCCCGTCTGAATACCGGGAGAAAATGTCATGAGGGCCCTCTGGCGCCGTTTCAAAAACGGCTACCTGAATTTAAACCTGCAGACAAAATTCACCATTGCCCTGATCAGCATTGTGGTAATTCCTGCCTGTCTTACCGCCTTTCTTTTTTATGGACGACTTTATAGCATGGTGGTTTCCAATACCATCCGGCAGGAGCAGGACGCCTCCGCAAAAACTGCACCTCTGATCGAACGGACTATGGATACGATCCTCGCTACTACCCGGAATATTACAGGACAGAATTTTTTTCAGGAACTTTTTTATATGCCGGTCAGCGATTCAGCAGAACAGCTTGCAACATCTAACCATGCCACTGATTTTAAAAATGCCGTTCAGCGTCTGACCACAGATTCCATTGTTACCGATGTACAGATCTATGTGGATTTTCCTGATGATCTGAAGACACTGGATACTTATCCCAACACTAAGAATATCCTTGCTCCCTTAAGTCAGGCGAAAGGTACCTACTGGTACGGTATCTTTCAGGGAAACCGGAACACCCAGGAAATGTTCTGTCCTTCCTTCTATCTTGGTCCCAGGGAAAAAAAGAATTATGGTGATATGGCATATATCTGCCCTTTAAGCCTTTATTATCACTCCTCTGCCTATAAGGCTTATCTGGCAGTGTATTATTCCGATGACAAGCTTACTTCCATTCTTTCCGACAATCTATCTCTGGAAGGAAGTGTTTCATATATTGTAAACGAACGTGATGCCATTGTTGCTACCTCAGATCTGTCATTATCCGGAATCTACCAACTGGATTACGACACCATCAAGGCTTCCTTTATGTCTTCCAATAACTTCATTGAGCGGAACATTCTGGACACAAAGGTTTATGCCGGTTTTTACAGCATTTCCAATACGGACTGGTTTATGGTGACGGTCCTTCCTTCCCCGCCGCTGATCCATGCGAGCAACCGACTGATGGTCCAGATCGTACTGATCTATGCAGTTTTTCTGGTTCTGGCTCTGATTTTTGCCAATGTACTGGCTCATTCCATTACCGGAAGACTTTCTTCTGTGATCCGGCAGATGCAGACCGTCCGCCACGGCCCGCCTACTCCTATGGAAAGTCCACAGGCACATGATGAGATCGGTAATCTTATCGATACCTACAACTATATGACTCGAAAAATGGAGGAACTGATGGAGAAGCAGGCTAAGGCTGCAGAAGATCTCCGGATTGCAGAATTCAATTCCCTCCAGGCACAGATCAATCCGCATTTTCTTTATAATACCATGGATATGATCAACTGGATGGCACTGCAGGGACAGACCGATGAGATCAGTCACGCAGTGCAAAGTCTTTCCCGTTTTTATAAGCTGACTCTGAGCCGCAAAAAAGGAATCTCTACCATTGCAAGGGAGCTGGAGCATGTAACCATCTACGTGCAGCTTCAGAATATGCGCTACCACGACAGCATTGAGCTGATCACGGATATCCCGGATGAGCTTTCAGAATACCAGATCCCGAAGCTGACTCTTCAGCCTGTTGTGGAAAATTCCATTCTTCACGGGATCCTGGAAAAAGAATCAAAATCCGGCACTATTGTTATTACCGGATGGATGGAAAATGAGGATATTGTTCTTCTGATTTCCGATGACGGTGTTGGGATTTCGCCGGAAATCCTGTCAACTATCCTTCCGGAAAGGGAAAAAGCCAGTCCGGCGGCACAAATATCGCAGTTTATAATACCCACCGGAGACTCCAAATTCTCTATGGAAATAATTACGGACTCACTTATTCCAGCAAGCCTGGAGAGGGGACAGAGGTTGAGATCCGCTTCCCTGCACATCGCGAAAAGTAACTTATGTTCCACAAAAATCTTTATTCAGAAATGAGGTATGACACTATATGAATACACAGCCAGAAGCTCTTTTATATAATTTTAACGACCCAGAACGGCTTCGCCAGATCCGCCGCTATCTGAACCGTCAGAAGGTTAAGACACGGATCGTCACTGCGCCGGAATTTCTTCATCCGCTGGGATATCTTTTTGAGATTCCGGGATTTCATCCCTCATCCCAGTTTAATCTGGGAAGCAATTTCAGTGATGAGATGATCGTGCTGAAGGATTTTTCCAGTGCACAGATGGATGATTTTCTTGCTTTTTTCCGTGAAAACCAGATCCCGCCTGTTGCACTGAAGGCCATGCTCACACCGGTAACTCAGCACTGGTCTTCCATCCAGCTGCACGATGAGCTTTCCAGGGAGCACACACTTATGCATAAAAAATAACTGCAAAACCAAAATCTGCCGAATCTGCCTGCTGCATTTCCGGCAGATCTTTTTTATCTTATTTTTCCCACTGAAAAAGGAGACCGCTCCGCGCAGTCTCCTTTTTTGAATATGTTTTAGGTTGAATACATAAGAAAGAATTTATCTTGTCACGATATCTACCGGTACGTTAAAGATTTTTGCAACCTTCAGGATCGTATCGATGTGTCTTCCTGTAGCAGCTGCCATATGATGTGTCGGGCCAGCCTCGCTCCAGCGGTTAACGAACTCTCTTGCTCCGCATGTGAAGCGTGTTCTCATGTTTGTATCACCGAAGGAAAGGATCGGTCCCTCCTCGTTTACGCCCTCAGCTACAACGAATTTGAAGTTTCCGTCTTTATCCTGAGTGATTGCAAGGTAGGTTACAGGGCCTGTGTATGGATAGAACTGTGTCAGGTATCCGCCGCCTGTTTTGCCGTGGAATACCGGCACGATTTTCATGGTTGGTTTCTTGTCGGAGATGTCAGCGTCACCGCTTCCGGAATGTCCGATGATGCAGATGTCATCGTTGAAATCGATGGAGTACATCTCAGAAAGCTGGCCTGTACCGGAAATTGTCTTTAAGATACTCATTGCCATGGCAACCTTCATGTCACCCTCTACCGCACATGCAGTACCCTGTTTGATCAGCATGGAGAAAGCCGGGATCAGCATACTGTCAAGGACTCCTGCTTTACCCTGTGCAAATCCGTCGTAATGGGAAGCGATCATTCCAAGATGCTCGTCTTTTACCCACTCCTCAAAAGCAACTACATATTTTGCCATATCCCATACTTTCTCAATGGTGCCGCCGCCCTCAATATCGAATGTATCAAGGATATCCTGTGCTTTTGCCCGGATTGCCTCCTCATCTGTAATATCATCAGCGATCGCCCACATCTTCTCCCAGTCGAACTGTTTTGTGTAGAGGAACATTCTGTTATAGAGGTTTGTCTCATCAATATACAGATCCATCATACCCGGATATGGTCTTCCGATCTGCGCAATGTTAGTCTCACGGAATCTTCTTCTTACCTGAGCAGCCTTGCACCAGTCTTCGATCTCAGCCTGAACTGCAGGATCTCCGCCTTCTACAACGCCTGTGATAACCGCATGTCTCTTGCCTGCTCTCTCAAGGTCAGCAACTGCCTCGCCTACAGCACCGCATGCATAGCCTTCACCCAGCCAGGAGGCAATGTCAGTGTGCTCATAATCCAGCGCTTTGATCTTCTGAACGTTTACAAGAACAACCGGAACATCCAGATCACGGATCGCCGGAAGCATGTTGTAGGATGTTGCGTATGTCAGCATCTGAAGAAATACAAGGTCAACATCTGCTGCACGGAACTTATCTCCTGCCACCATTGCCTGCTCTTTTGTTGTCACCATTCCGCCGTCAACGATCTCTACTGTATCCGGGATCGTTTTTCTTGAATGCGTCGTACTGTGCCTCAAATTCCGGCACCAGTGACGGAAACTGCGGAAGATATGCGCCTAAAGCAATTGAAAATACACCAACTTTTGCCTTTGTGTTAACTAACATTAATAAGACCTCCAATTATTTATGCTTTGTATTACTTTAATACCGAGGCTCATGGATGGTTGTACGAGCCTCCTCGATCGTTTTAAACTCCTCGGCCTTCAGCATCTGTGCTGTGATATTACCGATTGCAGTAGCCTCACCAGGGCCTGCATGGATTTCTTTCTTTGTAGCTTTTGCAGTCAGCTCATTTAAGTATCCTGCATTGGAACCACCGCCTACGATATGGATACGGCTGTAGGTTCTTCCTGTCATCTCCTCGATTTCTTTTGCGATCTTAGCGTAGCAATCTGCAAGGCTTGTATAGATAACGGTTGCAATCTCGCCAAGAGTTTCCGGAACCTGCTGTCCTGTTCTGCGGCAGTAGTCCTGAACCTCTTTTGTCATGTTCTCAGGAGAAAGGAAGCACTCATCGTTTGCGTTTACTCTTGACGGGAAGTCTTTTGCCTCCTCAGCCATCTCGCAGATCTGTGCAAAGCTGTACGCATCATCAAACTCATGACGTACAGACTGGATCATCCAGAGACCCATGATGTTCTTCAGATAACGGAAACGTCCTGCATATCCACCCTCGTTTGTGAAGTTCATCTCACAGCTCTTCTCAGAGCAGTCTGCTTCTTTTCTCTCGATTCCCATCAGAGACCATGTTCCGGAACTGATATAAATGAAATCGTCATCATTTGCAGGCACAGCCAGAACTGCAGACCCTGTATCATGTGTAGCCGGTGCTACAACCTCAAGATCAAAGCCAACTGCTTCCTTCACTGCGTCTGTTAAATGTCCGATGCTTGTGCTAGGCATGATCAGCTTCTGGAATATCTTTCTTGGATATCCCAGCATATCGATCAGCTCATAATCCCAGTCCTTGGTTGTCGGGCATACAAGCTGTCCTGTGGTTGCCTCTGTGTACTCGCAAGTTTTTTCGCCTGTAAGAAGAAAATGGAAGTAGTCCGGTACATGAAGAAGTGTCTCAGCCTGCTCCAGATACTCAGGATGTTTCTTCTTCACTGCCATCAGCTGATATACTGTATTGTAGATCGCTTTCTGGATACCGGTTCTTGCATACAGATCCTTCAGGGAAATTGTCTTATAAACTTCCTCGTCCATTCCCTCTGTACGATGATCACGGTAGCCTACCGTGTTGCCAAGAACCTTGTCATCCTTGTCTAGAAGCACAAAGTCAACACCCCAGGTATCAACACCCATGCTTACCGGGATCTTGCCGATCTCTTTACATTTCTTAAGACCATTTACGATCTCGTTGAAAAGGCGGTCAAACTCCCAGCAGAGCTCTCCATCCTTCTTAACCATGCCGTTCTCAAAACGATAGATTTCTTCCAGGATCATTTTTCCGTTTTCCATATGTCCCAGAATGTGACGTCCACTGGATGCTCCGATATCTACTGCTAAATAATATGTTGCCATTTTTTAAAATCCTCCTCAATATGTAAGCTTCTGATCACTTTCATATCTGATGTTGTATTTATCATACATCAGGATCCTTCCGGTGATAAGAACCTCTTTTGTCAAAAAAGTGTCTTTATTTGCCAATAATACAGCGATTATTTATGAACTACTACATTATTTGTTTAAAAAATCCGCTGACTGAATCAGCCAGCGGATCTCTTATTTCATACGTCCGTGAACGCAATCCGCGTTCATTATAACTTCACGATCTTATCAATTATATGATTAGTCATAAAGGTTAGGTGCGAATATTCTCGTCTTCCATATTTGTTGCATCATACCAGTAACCCTCTGTAGGAACATCCTCAAGCTTCTGGCCGTTTGCTGCTGCTGTCAGAGCGTAGATTGCATAGTATCCCATCATAAGAGGAGACTGTGTAACAGCACCAACGAGTGTGCCATCTTTAACAGCTGCTTTGATGATAGAACCAGCATCGAAACCAACACCAACTACATCACCGTTTGCCGGGTCAGAACCAAGAACGTTAAGGTTAGCATTTGCTGCAAGAACACCCTCTGCGGAAACCTGGTTGGAACCGAAGATTGCAATACAGTTCTCCTGGGAAAGGATTGCCTGTGCCTCTGTGGAGCAGAGCTCTACAGTTGTCTGTGCCGGAACAGCTACCTGGATAACAACGTCAGCGTCTTTAGCGTCTGCGTCAGCACCCTCTGCTGCGTTTACATAGAACTCGTTGCCGCTTACTGCAACTGTCTTTCCATCAGCCTGAAGAAGCTCGATCATCTTGTTGATGAATCCTGTACCACGCTGCTGGATATTCTGAGCTGTTGCATCCTGGTTAACCTCACCGATTACAACCTGTCCGTCAGCATCTTTAACAACGTCTTTAATGCTGTTGTACATATTCTCAGCTGCTACTGCACCAGCCTGTGCGTTGTCTGTACAAACCTCGCATACTACAGATCCCTCTGGAGCATCAGCGATACCTGTATCGAATGTTACAACCGGGATTCCTTTTTCTGCACATGTCTTAAGTGCATCTGTAACGGAAGATGTATCACAAGCTGCAAGTCCTAATCCAACAGGATTGGAAGCGATAGCTGTGTTGATCATGTTAACCTGGTCAGCGATATCGGACTCACTGTTCGGTCCCTGTGGTTTATAATCAACGCCCAGCTCCTTAGATGCTTTCTTCATACCTTCCTGAGCTGCATCCCAGTATGTGGACTGGAAAGATTTAACCATCATCGGGAACACATAAGCTTCGTTTGCTTTCAGTCCGTCGAACTGTGCAGTAGGATCCTCAGCTGCTGTGGAATCTGCAGATTTCTCTGTTGCTGCATCTTCTTTCTCCTCAGCTGCAAAAGCTGCAGTTGCACTCATGCTTGTTACCATTGCTGCACAGAGCATTAATGCCATAACCTTTTTTGCTTTCATATAATATTTCCTCCTTAAATATATTATATAGTTTTTTTATGTTCATACGCCATTGCTACCCCTTGGCGTTTCACATCTTTGATAATGGGTACTGTCACATTTCTCTGTGAACAGCACCCTTTTTCACATTATATCTCACTGCTTATCAGTGAGCTGCTTTTTTCTCTTTCAGGATATCGATCAGAACGGCTACGATCAGAACGATACCGGTGATGATCTGCTGCCAGTTTGCCTGCAGGCCGATATATGGAAGACCTGTTTTCAGAAGCATGATGACGAAGATACCAACGAATGTACCGATCACGGAACCATATCCACCGGTAGCTGCTACACCACCAACGAATACACCACCGATAGCATCCATCTCAAGTCCGGCACCAGTACCAGGCTGTACAGTAGGTGTTACTGCTGCGTATGCGATCGCTGCAAGACCTGTAAACAGACCGCAGACAACGTATACCATTACGTGATAGAACTTTGTATTGATTCCGGAAAGGGCTGCTGCCTCTTTGTTGGAACCGATTGCAATTGTATAACGACCGAATTTGGTGTGGTTCAGGATGTACTCCATAAGAAGAACCAGAATGATCATCCACAGGAAACCGAGCGGATAACGTGAAGCACTTCTTCCTGTACCAACGGTTACCTTGAAGATGCTGTGGAACCATCCACCCGGCTGTGTAAGTCCCGGCCAAGGTGTTGCACTGCAAAGAGATCCGGCACCACGGGTAATCATACATGTACAAAGCGTTGCAAGGAATGGCGGCAGGTTCATAACACCAATAAGTACACCGTTTAATGCACCAACTGCGATACCAAGTACGATACAGATGATCATAGCAAGTGCTACCGGGCAGTTGTTGTTTCTGATCAGTGTTCCTGCGATCAGTGCGTAAGCTACCATACCAGTTCCGATTGACAGGTCAACACCACCAGTGATAAGCGGGAATGTAACTCCGATCGCCATAAGAAGATCGTAATATGAGAAATCCAGCATACTCAGGATCGTGGTGTACTGTCTGAATTCTTTACTCAAGCCTGAGAATATTGCACACAGGACAATGATAACGAGCAAAACAATAAATCTCTGATCACTTAAAATACTTTTTTTCTTCTTAGTCATGACTTTCCTCCTTAATCGATATTCCGTGTGGCCTTGTCCATGATGTTTTCCTGGGTTGCCTCGGAGATATCAATACATCCGGTAACTTTACCCTCACACATGATGATGATACGGTCACTCATTCGGAGAACTTCCGTCATCTCAGAAGAAATCATGATAATGGATTTTCCTTCTGCTGCCAGTCTGTTCATTAATTTGTAGATTTCGTTCTTAGCACCAACATCGATACCTCTGGTAGGCTCATCGAAAATAAGGATGTCACTGTCTCGTGTCAGCCATTTTGCGATAACTACCTTCTGCTGGTTACCACCGGAAAGGTTAACTACCAGCTGGTCTGTAGTAGGTGTCTTAGTTGCAAGTTCGTTTACATATTTCTCAGCAACTTTTTTCTCTTTTTGCTTTGTTGATAAAGATACCATTGGTAAACTCTTCCATTGTTGCCAGTGTTGTATTCTCTGTTACAGATTTCTGTACAACACAGCCGTATCTTCTTCTGTCCTCTGACAGATAACCGATACCACATTTAACAGCATCCTGCGGGCTGTTGATGGTCACCTCATGAAGCTGACCGTCTTTACCCATAATGGAGATCTTACCACTCTGCTTCGGATCTGCTCCGAACAGTGCTCTGGCTGTCTCGGTACGTCCTGCGCCCATCAGTCCTGAGAAACCAAGGATCTCACCTTTCTTCAGTTCAAAGCTTACATCTTGAACCATCTTTCCTGCGTTCAGATGTTCAACCTTAAGAACTACCGGTGCATCTGCCGGAACCGCACTCTCCTGCTTCGGATCCTCATAAATAACACGACCAACCATCATGTTGATGATATCTTCTTTTGTACTGTCTTTTGTGATCAATGTTCCAACATAAGTACCATCTCTCATGACTGTAACACGGTCTGTGATCACTTTGATCTCATCCATACGGTGGGAGATGTAAACAATTCCCATTCCCTGACTTCTCAGGTCACGGATGATCTTGAACAACTGTTCAATCTCTGTCTCTGTCAGAGCTGCTGATGGCTCATCAAAAATAATAATCTTTGCATCATGTGAAATTGCTTTTGCGATCTCACACATCTGCTGCTTACCTACTGTAAGTTTTGACATTGTCTCTCTCGGATCAATATCAACGTTCATTCTGTCGAACAGTTTCTGTGCTTCTTCGTTCATCTTCTTGTCATCGATCTTGATACCCTTCTTGAACTCTCTTCCGATGAAGATGTTCTGAGCAACTGTCAGATGACCAAGCATGTTCAGCTCCTGGTGTACGATGATAACACCATTATCCTGTGCTTCACGAGCACTATGGAACTCAACTTCTTTACCTTCATATGTAATTGTTCCTGAATCTTTTGTATAAATACCTGTGAGAACTTTCATCAGAGTTGATTTTCCGGCACCATTCTCTCCCATAAGAGCAAGAACTTCGCCTTTTCTGATTTCAAGATCTACATGGTCAAGTGCG
>ENA-OQED01000685-OQED01000685.1-human-gut-metagenome-genome-assembly--contig:-NODE-685-length-13223-cov-0.866142_pt1 | contig 13223 bp, 12 predicted proteins | sample MGYA00242790_ERZ504625 | MGnify/ENA primary metagenome ERZ504625 (study PRJEB26092, sample SAMD00036345) | human gut metagenome | host: Homo sapiens | study: EMG produced TPA metagenomics assembly of...
TCTGCGTTCTTTCTAGCAATTTCTTCAACTTCCGGCATTATATCGTATCCTTTCTGGATGAGCAAGAACAACGTTCATACCGAAACGTGTCATCAGACCGATAACACCCTGAGGAACAGAGAGCGGTTTGCCGTAAGATGGAGAGTAAGCCCATGACATAGCGATTTTTTTGCCTTTGAGGTTCTCTACACCACCAAATTCATGGATAATATGAAGCATATCAGCCATACACTGTGTTGGGTGGTCAACGTCGCACTGCAGGTTTACAAGAGTAGGTCTCTGCTCAAGAATGCCATCTTTGTTTCCTTCTGTTACAGCATCCATAAAATCTTTCTGATAAGTATGTCCCTTACCGATATACATATCATCACGGATACCGATTACATCAGCCATGAAGGATACCATGTTGCTGTCTCACGAACGGTTTCACCGTGTGCAATCTGGGATTTCTTCTCGTCCAGATCCTGTACCTCAAGTCCAAGAAGGTTGCAGGCAGAAGCGAAGGAGAAACGGGTACGTGTGGAGTTGTCACGGAAAATGGAGATTCCCAGACCACTCTCGAATACCTCGTGGAGATATTGTGCTCTCTCATGAAGCGGAGGGCGTCAGCAACTGTGAAAACAGCCTCCAGTTCCTCGTCTGTTTTATCCCATGTCCAGAAGAAGTCGTTGTTGTACATTTCTTTGAAGTTAAGGCTGTTAAGCTTGTCGATGTAATCCTGTAATGTTTTCATGAATTTTCTCCTTATATAATTAAAATTTATCTGGTACAGAGAATATTAAGAAACCGTCATATTGATTTGTATGATTTTTCAATATTGCGTCAATATCGCAGATACTTAATTTTCGCTGTGCTGGTTATTTGTTAAAAGTACTATGTGTAAAGTGGAGGTATGGAGCAGACACATTGTAACAGCTGTCTGCTCCAAGGGTGTGCAGCTTGCGGAACGTTTACAGTTTCTGTAGTTCTGATAAACAGATATTTCCGGATTATTTACAGTAAGCAGTAGGAAGCGCTGCGTAAACAGCTGCACATCTTACCAGATCATCTTTCCATGTTTTCTCGTTTGGAGCGTGAGCCTGTGCCTCTGCGCCAGGTCCAAATCCGATACATGGGATTCCGTTACGTCCCATAATGGAAACACCGTTGGTAGAGAATGTCCACTTGTCAGTCAGAGGACGAGCGGTTCTCATAGCCAGAGTTTCCTCAGCACCGATACGCTCTTCACCGTACAGGTTGTGGTAAGCTTCTTCCAGAGCCTTGGTTACATCATGATCCTTCGGGATTACCCATGTTGGGAAGTAGCACTCGATTGGATATACCAGATCAGTGTAGGAAGGACGATTGTATTCGTACATGGAAACCTTAACGTCATCGCCGTACTTCTTAACAGCCGGAAGGGCACGGATCTCGTCTAAGCAGCTTTCCCATGTTTCTCCGGCGGTCATACGACGGTCAAGAGATACTGCACAGGAGTCAGCAACTGCACAACGGCTTGGGGAGGTGAAGAAGATCTCGGATACAGTTACAGTACCACGTCCAAGGAAGTTAGCCTCTTCCCATTCTGGATTGTATTTCTTGTCTAACATCTTAACAAGGCCCTTAACTTCCTTGTCATCAGCTGCGTCGTTCTCGTTCAGAGCACGAACGTCCTGAAGGATGTCAGCCATCTTGTAGATAGCGTTGTCACCACGCTCTGGAGCGGAACCATGGCAGGAAACGCCCTTAACGTCGATACGGATTTCCATACGTCCTCTCTGTCCACGGTAGATACCACCATCAGTTGGCTCTGTGGAAACTACGAATTCAGGACGAACTTTGTCTTCGTTGATGATATACTGCCAGCACAGACCGTCACAGTCTTCTTCCTGAACAGTACCGGTTACTAATACAGTGTACTTGTCAGACAGCATGCCTAAGTCTTTCATGATCTTAGCGCCGTAAACAGCAGATACGATACCGCCACACTGGTCAGATACGCCACGGCCGCCGATCTCGGTCTCGTTCTCATATCCCTCGTATGGATCGAAGTTCCAGTTATTTCTATTACCAATACCTACAGTATCGATATGAGCATCAAATGCGATCAGGGTTTTTCCGGTTCCCATATAGCCAAGTACGTTGCCCATTGGGTCGATCTCAACTTTGGTGAAGTCTAACTTTCTCATTTCTTCTGCGATGCGGGTGATGTGAGCCTTCTCGTCACAGCTCTCACCTGGGTTCTTAACGATCTCACGTAAGAACTTAGTCATATCTTTCTGATAATTCTGAGCTGCTTCTTTGATTTTTGCGTAATCCAGATTCATTTTAAATATCCTCCTCTTGTTTTGCAATTACTTTTGATGGTTAATAGTTATTTGTCAAGGCCTTTCCATACAATGTTCTTGTAGCGATCAGGATCGGTATCGCCCTCTGTAGAGAAGAGCAGTACTTTGGAGTTTTCATCCAGGCCAATGTCATTTCTTAAATCTTTGTATTCGTCCATGGTCATCATAGCTGCTAATGCACCGAATGGAGCAGCACCGGACTCACCGGAGGTGATCGGAGCATCGCCCTTAACAGGAGCAGCTAACATACGCATACCATTTGCAGCAACCCAGTCAGGAGCAGCAATGAATACTTTTACATGGTTCTTTAAGATGTCCCAGGAAATGGTGTTCGGTTCACCACCTGCAAGACCTGCCATGATGGTCTGCATATCGCCGTCTACAATGCGGATGTCTCCATCACCGGCAGCAGCACCCTTGTAAAGACATGCAGCAGCTTCAGCCTCAACAACTACGAATGTAGGTAAGTTGTCAGCATACAGATTGGAGAAGTAACCAACAACTGCACCAGCTAAGGAACCAACGCCTGCCTGTACGAAGATGTGGGTAGGACGCTCACATCCCTGAGCTTTTAACTGTTCACCAGCTTCCATTGCCATGGTGCCGTATCCCTGCATGATCCATGCCGGGATCTCTTCGTAGCCGTCCCAGGCAGTATCCTGTACGATAACACCTCTTGGAGTTTCATCCGCTTCCTTAGCAGCCAGACGAACACAGTCATCATAGTTTAATTCCTGGATGTCTACCTGAGCGCCTTCTTTTGCGATATTCTGAAGACGGGTCTGAGTAGTTCCCTTAGGCATATGAACAACTGCCTTCTGTCCAAGACGGTTAGCAGCCCATGCAACACCGCGGCCGTGGTTGCCGTCTGTTGCTGTAAAGAAAGTAGCCTGTCCGAATTCTTTTCTTAACTGTTCGGAAGTAAGTACGGAATAAGGAAGTTCAGAAACATCCTTTCCGGTTTCTTTTGCGATGTAACGAGCCATTGCAAAAGATCCGCCCAGTACCTTAAATGCGTTCAGACCAAAACGGTAAGACTCATCCTTTACATATACTTCCTTAACTCCTAAATAGGAAGCCATGTGAGGCAGCTTGGTTAATGGTGTTTCGCTGTACTGAGGAAAGCTCTCGTGGAAAGTACGCGCCTTTTTGATCTCCTCAAGTCCCATAATTGGAAGGTTTTTGTCATCTGTTTTAGGCATTTTGTTTACTGCCCACAGAATCTTCTGATCCATGTTACTTTATCCTCCTTAAAATTTTTGGTTCTTAAAAATTTTTAGTTCTTAAGATGATTTACGACTGTTTACGTCGATGTAACTGTACAGAGTAAATTTGGAAATTCCAAAATACTTGGAGACTTTGTCTCCTGATTTTTGTTATGAGAAAAGCGCCTGCGTCATTCAAAAACTGGATGGCGGTTACTTTTTCTTCCTTATTCATAAGAGCTGCCGGTTTTCCAATCAGAGCTACGGACTGTTCGATCAGGTTGTCCAGAAGATCATTTTACATTGTGTACGATCTGTTCTGGCTGCTGTCTGGTATCACTTGGATCTTCTGTACTGATGAGAGCTTTAATGGATCTCTCAATGGTCATCAGACCGGTGATATCGTAGTTGATGGAAAAAATGTAATCCACAGCGGAATCCTCTGGGTTTCTGATAAAAAACGTACTGGATTTTAAGATCTTACCGTTTGATGTGCGGGTAAGATAACCAAGATGGTCTTTCAGTGAAGCCGGATCCCTATGCAGGGTTTCCAGAACTACCTTAGATGGTCCGTCGCCTTCACGCCGGTTGGTGATATGTCCGTTGTTGATGTGTACAACAGAGTGTTCCAGGTCGTGGCGCTTTAAGTCGTGGATCACAATTTCGCAGTCTGGTCCGAACTGTCTTGCAAGGCCGTCTGCAATCTGTTCAAGCAAGCTAAGTGTGTATGCCATGAACAACCTCCTCATTTCGGACTTTCATAATATGATATGGTAACTTTGTACAATAAACAATCTGCAAAACATTTTTGCGTTGTTTATGATTACATAATAGCACAAATAAAAACAGATTTGCAATAGTTTTTTTACAAAAAAAATTTTGAATAACTAAAAAAAATTGTATTTTTCCCTTGCAAATGGTATTTCCAGGTGTTAATATAAGAGTACGACAACATTGTTATTATATAGGAAAAGGAGAGAGCCATATGTTGATCATTGGAAACGGACGTCTGGTTACAAGAGATGCCGGACAGCCATTTTTCGAAAATGGAGCAGTAGCAATTGACGGAACTACTATTAAGAAAGTAGGAACTCTGGAAGAGATCAAAAAGGAGTTTCCGGAAGCTGAGTTTGTAGACGCTAAGGGGGGCGTTATCATGCCGGCTTTCATTAATACACATGAGCATATCTACAGTGCAATGGCAAGAGGCTTAAGCATTAAAGGATATGATCCTCACGGATTTTTAGATATCTTAGACGGATTATGGTGGACCATCGACCGCCATCTGACCAATGAGCAGACCCGTCAGAGCGCAAGAGTTACTTTCATCGACAGTATCAAGAACGGTGTTACCACTGTATTTGACCATCATGCAAGCTTTGGCCAGATCAAGGACAGCCTGTTTGCCATCGAAGATGCTGCAAAAGAATTTGGTGTAAGAGCCTGTCTGTGTTATGAAGTATCTGACCGTGACGGTATGGACAAGTCCAGAGAAGCTGTATTAGAGAATGCAAGATGGATCAAGCATGCATTAGCAGATGATACAGATATGTTTGCTGGTATGATGGGTATGCATGCACAGTTTACCATTTCAGATGAGACAATGGAATTTGCTGCAGCAAACAAACCAGATGAAGTTGGATATCATATCCATGTTGCAGAAGGTATCGAAGATCTTCATGACTGCTTACATAAATATGGAAAGCGCATTGTAGACCGTTTATACGACTGCAATATCTTAGGAAGCAAGACTTTACTTGGCCACTGCATCTATGTAAACCCACATGAGATGGAACTGATCAAGGCAACTGATACTATGGTAGTACACAACCCTGAGTCTAACATGGGTAATGCCTGCGGATGCCCTCCAACCATGGAGATCGTTCACAGAGGTATCTTGACAGGTCTTGGAACAGATGGTTATACACAGGATGTTCTGGAGTCTTATAAGGTAGCAAATGTACTTCACAAGCATCATCTGTGTGACGCAAATGCAGCATGGGGCGAAGTTCCTCAGATGCTCTTTGAAGGAAATGCTAAGATCGCAAACCGCTACTTCAAGAAGCAGTTAGGCGTATTAAAAGAAGGCGCAGCAGCAGATGTGATCGTTACAGATTATGTACCGAGAACACCTATGGATGCTTCTAATATCAACAGCCACATCTTATTCGGTATGACCGGACGCAGCGTTGTTACCACAGTCTGCAACGGTAAAGTCTTAATGAAAGACAGAGAGCTGATCGGAATTGATGAAGAGAAGGTTCTTTACGAAGTAAGAGAAGAGGCTAAGAAGCTGGAACGTTCCATTAACGGTTAAATAAAGTAAAATATTACAGTTTAATTGTTGTAAATTAGTAAGTAATAGCCGATTACAGGGCGGCGGGAAAACAGCACACCGGAATATCCGGGCGGCTGAGCCGTTGAAAGATAAAAACTGGCTTCTGCAAAGATACAAAAATTTTGCAGAAGCCCCCCTACGGTGCTGGGACCTGATCGGGTGCTATATATAAGGAGGAAATAGAATATGAGCGATATTATGACACCCATTCCCTTTGGAAAAATGATGAACTGGATCCTGGAGGAACACAAGAAAGGCGCGATCTTCGGCATCAGAAGACCTTTTGTTGCAGATCAGAGCAAGAAATATGAGATCTTTGGACGTACATTAGAGACACCTTTCGGACCTGCTGCAGGACCACACACCCAGCTGACCCAGAATATTGTAGCTGCTTATGTGGCAGGAAGCCGCTTCTTTGAATTAAAGACAGTTCAGAAGTTAGATGGTGAAGACCTTCCGGTAGCAAAGCCATGTATCAAGGCTGATGATGAGTGCTACAACTGTGAATGGTCCACTGAGCTTTATGTGCCGCAGGCATATGATGAGTACGTGAAAGCATGGTTTGCCTGTAAAGTATTAGCTAAGGAATATGGCCTTGGCTCTATGGACGGCTTCCAGTTTAATATGTCCGTTGGTTATGACCTGGACGGCATCAAACTGGAAAAGGTAGACCGTTTTATTGAAGGAATGAAGGATGCTTCTGCAGCACCTATTTTTAATGAGTGCCGTCAGTGGCTGTTAGATAACCTGGATCGTTTTGATAACCTGACAAAAGAGGATGTTGAAAGTATCTCCCCTGAAATCTGCAACTGTGCAACTCTCTCCACTCTGCACGGATGTCCTCCACAGGAGATCGAGCGTATCGCAAGCTATCTGCTCACTGAAAAGAAGGTACACACCTTTATCAAGTGCAATCCTACTCTGTTAGGATATGAGTATGCAAGAAAATTAATGGATGACATGGGCTATGATTATGTAGCGTTCGGTGACTTCCATTTCAGAGATGACCTTCAGTACACAGATGCAGTTCCAATGTTACAGAGACTGCAGAAGCTGGCAGATGAGAAGGGACTGGAATTTGGTGTTAAGATCACAAATACCTTCCCTGTTGATGTAAAACAGAATGAACTTCCAAGTGAAGAAATGTACATGTCCGGTAAGTCTTTATACGCTCTGTCCATGTCTGTTGCACAGAAACTGGCAAAAGACTTTGACGGAAAACTGCGTATTTCCTACTCCGGCGGTGCTGATTACTTTAATATCACAAAGATCGTAGACGCTGGTATCTGGCCTGTAACCATGGCAACTACCATGTTAAAGCCAGGCGGCTATGAAAGATTAGAGCAGATCGGACAGTTATTTAAGGCAAAAGAAGCAGCAGCTTTCGCTGGCGTAAGCGCAGAGAAGGTAGAAGCTATGGTAGAGGCTGCAAAGTCTGACAAACACCATGTAAAGGCTGTTAAGCCGCTTCCATCCAGAAAGGTGAAAAAGCCGGTTCCGTTAACAGACTGCTTTATCGCTCCATGTCAGGAAGGATGCCCGATCCATCAGGATATCACCCGTTACATGCAGTTGGCAGGTGAAGGAAAGTACGAAGAAGCATTAAAGGTTATCTTAAACAAGAACCCGCTTCCATTTATCACCGGTACCATCTGTGCGCACAACTGTATGAGCAAATGTACCAGAAACTTCTACGAGGCTTCTGTAAATATCCGCAGAACCAAGTTAGAGTCTGCACAGGGCGGAATTGATGCTGTTATGGCAGCATTAAAGGCACCTGCAGTTACTTCTGATAAGAAGGCAGCTGTAGTAGGCGGCGGCCCTGCTGGTCTGGCAGCTGCATACTTCCTTGCAAAGGGCGGTATGAAGGTTACTGTATTTGAGAAGGCAGAAAAGATGGGCGGCGTTGTACGCAATGTGATCCCAGGCTTCCGTATTTCCCACGAAGCAATCGATCATGACGTTGAGCTGGTTCGTGCTATGGGTGCAGAGCTGGTAAACGGCAAAGAGATCACTTCTGTTGATGAATTAAAGAAAGAATATGACTACGTTGTACTGGCAGTTGGTGCTTCTGAACCAGGCAGCTGAGACTGGAAGCTGGCGAGACCATGAACCGCTATTAGAGTTCCTGGCACAGTTTAAGGCAACTGACGGCAAGGTAGATTTAGGCAAGAACGTTGTTGTTATCGGTGGCGGTAACACAGCTATGGATACTGCAAGAGCTGCAAAGCGCAATGCAGGCGTAGAAAAGGTATCCCTGGTTTACAGAAGAACCAAGAGATATATGCCAGCTGATGAAGAAGAGTTAGTAATGGCAATTGATGACGGCGTAGAGTTTGCAGAGCTGTTAGCACCTGTTAAACTGGAAAATGGCGAACTGATCTGCCGCAAGATGCAGTTAGGTGATTACGATGCAAGCGGAAGAAGAAGCGTTGTTGAGACTGAGGAGATCGTTAAGATCGCGGCTGACACTGTGATCGCAGCTGTTGGTGAGAAGGTTCCAGGCGCATTCTACGAAGCAAATGGTATCGCTGTAGACGAAAAGAAGCGTCCAGTTGTTGACCACAACACTCTGGAGACCTCTGTAAAGGGCGTTTATGTTGCCGGCGATGGTCTCTTTGGACCAGCTACTGTTGTAGAAGGCATCAGAGATGGTAAGAAAGCAGCAGAAGCTATTATCGGAAGAGATTTATCTGAGGATATCTTCAAGATGGCTGATGCTGAGGTTGTTTACGGACGTAAGGGCAAACTGTCTGAGGAGAATGAAGAGTCTGACAGCAGAAGATGTCTCTCCTGCAACAGCATCTGCGAAAACTGCGTAGAGGTATGCCCGAACAGAGCAAACGTAACCTTAACAGTACCTGGCATGGACAAACATCAGGTGATCCATGTAGATTATATGTGTAATGAATGTGGCAACTGCCGCAGCTTCTGCCCATGGGACAGCGCTCCATATCTTGACAAGTTCACCTTATTTGCAAATGAAGCAGATATGGAAAACAGCAAGAACCAGGGCTTCACGGTTCTTGATGCAGCAGCAGGAACCTGTAAGGTACGTTTAGCAGGCAATGTAATTGATTACACAGTTGGAACTGCAAATGAGAATGTTCCGGATGGAATTCAGAAGATCATTAAGACTGTAATTTCTGATTACAGCTATCTGCTGATCGGTTAATTTTATAAAAGAAAAAAACTTCGGGGCGTGGCTTTTTGGTCATGCCCTAGAGGTTTTTTCACAAGCCATTAATGAAGGTTCCGCCTGCGTAAGCAGGCAGTGAAGCATGTCAGCATGTGTACGTGTGGATCTGAGCGAGAGAGGAAGATAACATGCCCAGAGAAAAGACAATGAAGGTGGTATTTGCATTTCCAACTACCACAATGGCAATGAAAATGGAAGCAGCTGCAAAAGCAAAAGAGGCTCCGGGACGTCTGATCCCGGTTCCAAGGCAGATCAGCGCAGGCTGTGGAATGGCCTGGTGCGCACCGGTTGCGGACAGAGTTTCTCTGGAGCAGCTGATCGCTACGGAACAGATCGTAACAGAGGGCTGCTATGAGCTGTTATTATAAAGGAGGCTGGATAATATGAGACAGATCATTAAAAACGGAACTATAGTCACAGGAAGCGGAAGTTTTCCTGCAGATATCCTCATTGATGGGGAAAAGATCGCGGCTACAGGTACAGCTGAAGAGATTAAAAAACTGGCACAGCCGGGAGATAAGGAGATCGATGCATCTGGATGCCTGATTTTCCCTGGATTTATTGATGCACATACCCATTTCGACCTGCATGTGGCAGGAACTGTAACAGCAGATGATTTTGCTACCGGTACAAAGGCTGCTTTAAAAGGCGGTACTACTACCATTATCGATTTTGGAACCCAGTATCCGGGAGAAACACTGGCAGAAGGCTTAAAGAACTGGCATGAAAAGGCAGATGGAAAGTGTTCCTGCGATTACAGCTTCCATATGTCTATTACAGACTGGAACCCTTCTGTTTCCAAAGAAGTCCAGGATATGATGGATGAAGGAATTACTTCTTTTAAACTGTATATGACTTATGATACCCAGGTAGATGATAAGACCTTATTTGAGATCTTACAGAGATTAAAAGAGACTGGCGGTATCACCGGTGTACACTGTGAAAACAGCGGTATGATTGCAGCTTTACAGGAAGAAGCAAAGGCAGCAGGAAAAATGGGTGTTTCCAGCCATCCAAAGACCAGACCGGTAGCTGCGGAAGCAGAAGCAATTGGAAGACTGTTACGTCTGGCAGAAGTAGCAGATGTTCCTGTAGTTGTAGTGCATCTGACCTGTAAAGAAGGATATGATGTGATTGCACAGGCCCGCAAGAGAGGACAGAAGGTTTATGTGGAGACCTGTCCACAGTATCTGCTGATGGATGACAGTCTTTATGAACTTCCTGGCTTTGAAAGTGCAAAATATGTGTGCGCGCCGCCTTTAAGAAAGAAAGAAGACCAGGACTGCTTGTGGAAAGGTCTGGCAGACGGTACCATCCACACTGTTTCTACTGACCACTGCAGCTTTACCACAGAGCAGAAGAAGTTAGGAGAAGGCGACTTTACCAAGATCCCAGGCGGTATGCCGGGTGCTGAGACAAGAGGGACTTTGATCTAGTACTTACGGTGTAGATAAGGGTCGTATCACAAAAGAAGATATGTGTCGCGTTCTGTCTGAAAATCCTGCAAAACTGTATGGCTTATACCCGAGAAAGGGCGTGATCGCTCCAGGAAGTGACGCAGACCTTGTGATCATGCGTACAGGTGTAGAAGATGTGATCACAGCCAAAGATCAGGTCCAGAATGTAGATTATGCACCATTTGAAGGTACAAAAGTGACCGGAAGAGTGGAAAGCGTGTTCTTACGTGGACTTCAGGCTGTAAAGGACAGGAAAAGTGGTAGAAGAGAAGAAGGGCGAGTTCCTGAAGAGAGGAAAATATGCTCTGTAAAATAGAGTGAGTGAGAAAACGGGCTCTGGCAGCTGACTAATGTGGCTGCCGGGCCCGTTTTTTGTTATGGCAGTTGACTTTCTCCGCCTGGCGGCGGGAAAGCGTGTGTATATGCACGCAAGCCCGTCAGCAGCTGGGAAATTGCAAGTCTTCCGCCAACAGCGGAAAAATCCTGAGTATATGCACGAAACCCCGCTGCCGGGCGGGGTTCCAATGCTATATTTATCTCACTTTCGTAAAAATTCCTCGCAAATCATAGATTGCATGCCGTGGACATTTCACTGCACACATACCGCAGCTTAAGCAGGATGCTTCATCAATCACTGCGCAGTTGTCTTCTACGTGGATGGCACTGGCAGTACAGGTCTTTTCGCAGATGCCGCAGCCGATACAGCTGACGGCACAGACACCTCTTGCGTCTTTGCCTTTATCTTTGTTGGAACATTTAACAGCAATGGTATTGGCACAGTCGTGTAAGTGGATGATGTGCTGAGGACATTCTCTGGTGCAGCGTCCGCAGGCGATACATTTTTCTTCATCTACTTCAGCTACGCCATGTTCATTCAGATGGATGGCACCGAATTTACAGCTTTCTACACATTTTCCGCAGGCGATACAGCCATAGGAACAGCTGGAGCCTTCTGTTACATGACATCCGCCGTTGCAGGCTACAAAAGCAGAACGATATGGAAATTTCTTTTTAACAGCCATGATTAGAATCTCCTTTCATAAGGTGTTCCTGAAATTGGAAGGCTGTAGCGGCGTTCTCCGTCACAGCGATAGTAAGCGTCTGTAATGGCCGGAGCAGTAGGGATAGAAGTGATCTCTCCGATACCGATGGCTCCGCAGGCTACATTCAGACCAGGTTTGTCAATAACAATGGCTTCGATCTCAGGTACTTCATGAGCGCGGAAGAGACCTAAAGAACCATATTTTTCAATAGGCTTGCAGTTGTCATCAATTGGATAACGCTCTCTTAAAGCATATCCCATGGACATAACGACACCGCCCTCGATCTGGCCTTCGCAGGATAATGGGTTTACTGCCTTACCTACATCATGGGCAGCAACCATTTTCTCGATCTTCTTGGTCTTTGGATCGACGATGCACATCTGGGTAGCATAACCGTAAGCTACGTGGGATACAGGGTTTGGTACGTCAGCTCCTAACGGGTCTGTCTTTGCAAGGTATTCACCGTAGAATACCTGTCCCTTCAGGTCATCTAAGGAATGATGTTCGCTGGCATTCTTTGCTTCCATTACCTTTTCGCAGGCACGGCGGCAGGCTTCACCGGTAACTAAAGTCTGGCGGGAACCGGAAGTATCACCGGAGTCAGGTGCGATCCAGGTGTTGCTCCGCTCATATACGATCTGGTCTCTTGTCAGGTCAGTATTTGTAACTACCATCTGTACCAGGACGGTACCAAGTCCCTGTCCAATACAGGAAGCACCGGTATAGATGTGCAGTTTTGCGTCATCTTCTACGATTAGTTTTACACGGCCCCAGTCAGGGATACCAACGCCGACACCGGCATTCTTCATAGCACAGGCAAGACCAACGGCTTTACCAGAAGCTACAGCAGCGTCATATTCTTCTTTTACAGCTTCCAGTGTTTCAACCAGACCGGTGGAATTATCTACGATCTGACCGTTTGGAAGAACGCCGCCCGGACGGATGGCATTGCGGTAGCGGATCTCCCAAGGAGTGATACCGATCTCATCTGCCATCATGTTCAGAAGAGTTTCTACTGCAAAACAGGTCTGTGTTACGCCGAAACCGCGGAAAGCACCGGCTGGCGGGTTGTTTGTATAATAAGCAGTTCCCTCGATCTCAAAGTTTTCATAAGCATAAGGACCTGCAGCGTGGGTACATGCACGTTCCAGAACAGGACCGCCAAGGGAAGCGAAAGCACCTGTATCAGAAGTAACTTTTGCCTTAACGCCCATGATCTTACCGTTTTCATCACAGCCCATGGTGAAATCCATAACAAAGTGATGACGCTTTGGATGTACCAGGAGAGACTCTGCTCTTGTAAGGCTTACTTTTACAGCACGGCCTGTGCAGTAGGTCATCAGTGCAGCGTGATGCTGAACGGACATATCCTCTTTGCCGCCGAAACCGCCGCCAACTAAGGCATTCTGTACCTTGACTTTTTTGCTTCCTAACAGTCTGGTACATTCGTGAAGGGTAGTATGGGAAGACTGGTCAGTAGTGATCAGGAACACATCGCCGTCACTGTCCATATAGGAAACAACACATTCCGGTTCCAGGAAAGCATGCTCAGTCCACGGAGTCTCAAAGTGATGGGAAATAACGTGTGCTGCATGTTTGATGGCTTCCTCAGCATTGCCGCGACAGACATGTTTGTAAGCCTGTACATTGGAAG
>ENA-OQED01000688-OQED01000688.1-human-gut-metagenome-genome-assembly--contig:-NODE-688-length-13211-cov-1.129242_pt1 | contig 13211 bp, 12 predicted proteins | sample MGYA00242790_ERZ504625 | MGnify/ENA primary metagenome ERZ504625 (study PRJEB26092, sample SAMD00036345) | human gut metagenome | host: Homo sapiens | study: EMG produced TPA metagenomics assembly of...
CTTTGACACCTTGCGCAAGGGCTGGTGCCTCTCATCCGGGCCATCGGCGAGAAGCCTCAGATCGATGACAGCTTCCTGCATCTGGAATATCCGGTCGAGCAGCAGAAGGCGTTTGCGGACTATCTCATGGAGGTCATGGGTCTGGACCGGGGCCACTGCGGTCTGGGTGAGACCGAACACCCCTTTACGCTGGAGTTCAATAACAAGGATGTCCGCATCACCACCAACTACGACCTGCACAATGTGGCCTCCTCGATGTATTCCGTTCTCCACGAGGGCGGCCATGCCCTGTATGAGCTGGGCATCCGGGATGACCTGCAGTACACCTGCCTGACCGGCGGTGTGTCCATGGGCGTGCATGAGAGCCAGTCCCGCTTCTACGAGAACCTCATCGGCCGTTCCCGCGCCTTTATCGGGGCCATCTATCCCAAGGTGCAGGAATTCTTCCCCGCACAGCTGGGAAATGTGACTGCGGAGCAGTTCTACCGCGCTGTGAACAAGGTGGAGCCCAGCCTCATCCGCACCGAGTCCGATGAGCTGACCTACTGCCTGCACGTCATGGTGCGGTACGAGATCGAGAAGCAGCTCATTGCGGGCACCCTGACGGCAAAGGAAGTCCCTGCCGCGTGGGCAGAGCTGTACAAGGAGTATCTGGGCGTGGAGGTTCCCAATGACCGCGAGGGCTGCCTGCAGGACAGTCACTGGTCGGGCGGCTCCTTCGGCTACTTCCCGTCTTACGCTCTGGGCAATGCCTACGGTGCCCAGATGCTCCACAATATGGAGCAGGAATTCGATGTGTACGGCGGCGTGGCCCACGGGGATCTCTCTGCCGTCACCGGCTGGCTGCGGGAAAAGGTGCACCAGTACGGCCACCTGTTGGAGCCTGCTGAAGTCGTCAGAAATGCCTGCGGCACCTTTGATGCACACTACTATCTGGATTATCTGACCAAAAAGTATACGGAACTGTACAGTTTGTAATTTGATTGTACAAAACAAAGCCCTCCCGGCCAATCGGCTGAGAGGGCTTTGTTATATATACTGTTGCAAAGGGCGGCGGGAAGCTTTCCCGCGCAAGTGAAACGGGCCATTCCATCGCCCGCCCTATTGCCTGCGGCAACAGGGTCCCCACCCCAGCGGACACTTGCTTTGGGAAACTTCCCGCCGCCCGTCTGTTACTGCTGTGCGAAGATCTTTACCTCATCCTTGTCCATGAAGGCGGCACCGGCGAAACCGGAAGCCTCCAGCTGGCCCAGCTGCTTGCCCAGCTTCTTGGCCTGAGGCAGAACGGTGACGTTGTAGGTGTCGCGCAGCTGTGCGGCTTTGGTCAGCACGGCGGGGAAATCTACGTCGCTGTTGTAGAGCAGGGCAATCTTCTGCTTGGCACCGGGGATCTGGTAACCCTGCTCCAGCAGGATGCCGCAGACGCGCTCGAAGCCGATGGAGAAGCCCACGGCGGGCACCTTGGTGCCCAGGAACTTGCCGATCATGTTGTCGTAGCGGCCGCCGCCAGCCACTGCACCGCTGAACTGCGGGCAGGTGATCTCAAACACCATGCCGGTGTAGTAGCCCTGGCCGCGCACCAGGCTGGGGCAGTAGGCCACATCGAAGCGGCCGTTGGCCATGGCCTTTGCGGTGGCCAGCACATACTTCAGGTCATCGGCAATGGCGGGGTCGGCACAGCGGGAAGCTACGGACTCCAGTGTCACATCACCGGCGGCAATGAAATCGGCCAGCGCGTTGATGGCAGCATCGGGCAGCTGCTTCTCGGTCAGCTCGGCCTTCACGCCCTCGGCACCGATCTTATCCATCTTGTCGAAGGTGATGCAGACAGAGTCCAGTGTGCCGGCGGCAAAGCCCATGCTCTCCAGCATTCCGCGCAGGATGCGGCGGTCATTGATGTTCACGGTGAAGCCGGTAAAGCCGATGCCCAGCAGGGCACGGGCGGTCACGTCGATCAGCTCCACCTCTGCGTTGGGGCTCTCGTCGCCCAGAATGTCGATGTCGCACTGGACAAACTCGCGCAGGCGGCCCTTCTGGGGGCGCTCGGCGCGGAACACGCGGTCGGTCTGGATGACCTTGAAGGGGTGGGGGAGCTTGTCCTTGTTGGCAGCGTAGAACCGGCTCAGGGGCAGGGTCAGATCATAGCGCAGGCCCATGTCGGAGAGCTGCTTGGGGTCGCCGGAGCCCAGGGCGCTGGTCAGCTTGTCTCCGCGCTTCATCACCTTGAAGATGAGGTTCAGGTTATCGCCGCCGTCGGATTTGTCCAGGTTCTCCATATCCTCCAGCATGGGGGTGGAGATGCGCTCAAAGCCGGAAGCACGGTAGGTCTCCAGGATCTTGCCCTGGATGTAGTCGCGCAGGGTCTGCTCAGCGGGCAGCAGGTCCCGCATACCCTTCAATGCCTGTGATTTCATAGTTGGTTCCTCTTTCTCTGCACAGCGTTTACAGCGAATACTCCGCCGTTTCTGCTCCATCCCTGGTCACCCGCAGACGCACCGGACTGCGGCCAACGCCGGCATCGTATTCCCCCACCGTCAGCTTGTATACGTTGCCGTTCCATTCCAGGTGAAGCATTCCCTGCTGGCAGCAAACCTTGGCCTCGCTGCCGGCAAAAGTAAAACACTCAAAGAATACTTGGCTGGTCTGGGGGGTCTGGGAATCGGTAGACAGGGTATGGATGCAGGTGCGGCACAGCTTGTCCTGTTCCTGGGTGGTCATCACACTGACCACCTGCTGTTCATACTGCCGCGTCTCTGTCGGTGCGCTGGAAAATACCTGGTATCGGATATCTCCTGTCTCCATGGGATACCGGTATCCTTTTTCCTGGGGACAGGGCAGCGGATCGGTGTTGCAAATGACCGAATAGATATGGCTCTTTTGGCTGTTGAAAATATCCGCAAACAGCCAGAAGCCCAAACCGTCGGTCACCAGCACCCGGCTTACCTCCTGCATCTGCATATGGCGGGGATACACCCCTGCTGTCTCGCCCCGGTAAACGGCCAGGTTTCCCTCTACCTTAACGCAGGAAACAAAACCGCCGTAGCTTTCGGGGGAAAAGTCTTTTCCCTCTTCCTTCTGCCGCTGCTCCACACTGGTCATATAGACGTCGTTGACGTCCTGGGCGTCGGTATATCTACCATCCACCAGCAGGACATTGTGGTTATCCGGCATCAGATTGCGGTTGTAACCGTCCTCACAGGTGAAATATTCGCCGCCGCTGGCAAAAATATAGGACAAATTGTCGGGGTGATGGTGAGACAAAGAAAACAGATCGATCCCCTCGTCTTGCAGGATCTTCCAGCCTTCCCTCCATTGCTTGGCGCCTCCCGGCGCGCCGCACTTGATGGAAAACACCCGGGCGTCCCGCTGCCAACTGCTGCGCAGAGCCAGCAGACCCAAATCCTCAAAATACCGAGCCAGGGGCAAATCGTCAAACTCCCGTTCTTCCACCGAGGGGTCGTACCACAAAAACTCGAAAATCGCTTCGGGCAGAATTCCGGGCTTCACCTTGCTGTTGGCAGCTTCCTGAGCAAGGAATTCCTTCACCACCATATTTCCCAACTTCTGGGCATGGCCGTTGCGGTATTCCGCCGCTACCTTGTAGTAAACACAGACCGGATGGCTGCTGTAACGGTCGTGGCAGTCGCCGTAGTTCATCTGCCGGGTAAAATCACCGTTGCACTGGTACAGTCGATAATAAAAGGTGTTTTTCAAGTAGGGGCTGGATTGGAAATAATCGATTCCTTCCTGCACCTTCAGCAGATGAGCATAGACAAACAGCCACATGCCGCCGTAGCGCCAATAGGTGACGCCCTCGTAGTTGGAACCGTCCTCTGCCATCAAGTCAAACACCCGAGCAAAGTCCTCTTTGGCTTCCTTTATATATGTATCGGCTTCCTCAGCCTGTCCCTGCATGGCATAGCCGGCGGCAGCCAGCCCCGTCATGTTGATCCAGTTGTGGTTCTGGTAAAAGTTGGTGGACCAACCGCTGCCGTAGGTATCACGGCGATAGTCGAACATCACCTTAGCATGGTGACGGATCTTACAGAAGATCCGCTGCTTTTCCTCTTCGGAAAGATAGGGCTTCAACCAGTCGTACCCCAGAGAAAGGCCAAACAATATCCAGGACGCGGATAAATCTACATTTACCAGATGGGCATTTCCCCATTTTTCATAGGACAGCACCGTGTTCATAAACCGCTTGGCATCCTGCAGATACTGTTCGCTGCCGCTGAGTCGGTAGGCCAGGGCCAGGTTAGCAATTGCAATGCCCATATATGTTGTGCTCTCCTTAGGATGTTCCAGAGGCAGCTCCATCTGCTTGTATCGGTCGGCCTGTTCCAGCAGACGCTTGTACTGCATAGCACGACTGGTATCCAGCTGCAGGCAATAGGGTTTCAAATCACCGATAAATATCAATCGATTCACCTTCTTTTTACTTACATACCGTAGCAGAACCGGTGCGGATTGCCCGCAGTTTGTCTGTCAGGCCGGTGATGGCACTGTAAAACAGAGTAATATAGGGTGGCAAATCCGAAGGGTTCGCCAGCCACCACCACCGTTTCTGGGGACAGCCCTAGCAAACCGACTAGAAACAGGTTGATATTTTGGTAGCTGAGATATACCAAAATCACCACCAGCATACTCAATCCCAAGTCGCCCAGTGTCTGCAAAGCCCGCTGCCAGCCCTTTTTGTTGCGGTACCTGTGGTTTACAATCTCACCGCCCCGCACGATGTCAAATACATTGTACGCGATGGGATTGTACACCACAATGGTAACAAGGCCGATACCCACTCCCAGGAAAAAGATCAGGTCGATGGGACTGGTGTATCCCCCTGCCTGGGTACCGAAGCCAATCATAAAATAGCACATGCCCACAATCCACCAGCGCAGCAGCGTGGCTTTGGCATTGTCTGAGATTTTTTTGCGACGAGTATGCTTTTTATCCATTTTTCCTTACCTTTCCGTATGCTTTCTGCATGTGTCGATCAAAAGCAGAACACCGGACAGAGCGAACATAGCCATAAGTGCCAGGCTAAACCATACTGCCTTGTATACCATGGCTGGTTCCAGCGAATTTTGGGTACGGATAGCTGTTTGATAAATAGATACCAAGTCTGCCCCCATGCCCACAGTGGCCGCGCACAGAGCGATAGTAGCGTATCCCGCAAAGGAACGGCTCACATGCACTTGGGTGGATTCAAACAGAGTAACCAACCCCAACAGCACAAACAGAAACATGATGAATCCGCATATCTGATTTTCCAGCAGCAGCAGAGCGCTGGTGTGCACATAGGTGAAAATCAGATGCGCAATCGCTGCCACTGCAATGAGCAGTTTGGCCACTGTCTGGATATGGATGTTTTCTTTCAGTTCACGCATGGTCGTCACCTGCTTCCATATGTAAGATCGCTTCGCCCGTTTCGGCATCGAAGAAATGCGCCCGGGACATATCCGGCTTGAGATACAGCCGGCCGCCAAAGCAGGCCGATGTATCGTCGATACGGCACTGTACATCCTGCTGCTGAATCTGCGCGTGGATGATGAGATGGCTGCCCATAAATTCTTTAGCCACAAAATCCGCCTTGAAAGTACCATCGCCGGCCTCTTCTGCAAGGCTGAACACCTCGGGATGTAAACCCAGGATCACTTCCTTGGAGCTCCAGGCCTCCAGCTTGTGGGCTGCCCAAGGGGCGAGACGCAACCGATTTTCACCGCACACGAAGGTTTCCCCTTCCAACTTGCCGCGGATAAAATTGATCTGGGGCGAGCCGATAAATCCCGCCACAAACATATTCACCGGCAGTCCGTAAATTTCCCGGGGCGTACCCACCTGCTGCACCACACCTTCCTTCATCACCACCATACGGTCAGCCATGGTCATGGCCTCGGTCTGGTCATGTGTGACGTAAATAGTAGTCACCTTTAGGCTTCTCTGCAGCTTTACGATCTCGATGCGGGTGCTGTTGCGCAGTTTTGCATCCAGATTGGACAGCGGCTCATCCATCAGGAATGCCTTGGGATGACGAATGATGGAACGTGCCAGAGCCACCCGCTGTTTCTGTCCACCAGAAAGCTGCCCCGGCAGCCGGTTGAGATATTGCTGGATATCCACCGTTGCCGCCGCCTGTTGGACCTTGTCATAGATGGCCGTGTCCTTCTGGTGCTGCACCTTCATGCTGATACCCACATTGTCGTACACCGACAAATTGCCGTACAGCGCGTAATCCTGAAATACGATGGCAATATCCCGCTCCACTGGAGGACGGTTGTTGATCACCTTGCCGTCCAACAGCAGCTTGCCGGAGGTGATCTCCTCCAGGCCCGCCAGCATGCGCAGAACGGTGGATTTTCCACAGCCGGATGGTCCCACAAAGACGATAAACTCGCCGTCATCCACATCCAGATTGAAATCATGGATGGCATGAAACCCATTGGGATACACCTTGTTTACATTCTGAAACTGTATTTTTCCCATCTGTATGCCTCCATCATTTACTGGTTCGGATGTGCCAGCTGCTTCTGCAGCCGGCGTCGTTTGGAGCTTTTGCGCAGGCTGTTGCCACCAGCAGCAAACAACAAAGCCGCTCCCGCTAGGTTGGCGACCAGGATGATCTGCTCACGGTCATAAGGCTGTAGCACAAAGGGTACCAGCACAAACTGACGAAGCAGCATATAACCGCCCACAATCAGACTAACTGCTGCCCAAGGTATTTCGTACACATTCACCTTCACCGCACAGGTAAACAGCAAGAACAAAAGGAAAATGTTCACGATCACCGCAACGCCCATCATAAAGGTAACCGGCATCACGTCCAGAATACTCACCACATACACAAATTCCAACAGGGTGGCCAGCAAGATCATGGCGTAGGAAGGCGCATCCTTTTTATAGAGGGTAACATATACCTTTTTCTCTTTTTCCGAAATATCCGGCTTCATATCAGGCGCCTCCCTTCTGCAGTTTTTTGTATCGGATATGGCTGAGCAGCAGCACCGCCGCAAAAGCTACGCAGACAATAATCTGCACACTATATATCCCGATACCCACCTGAAACGTAGTAAATTTGAGTTCATACCCGGTGATTCCGTCAGCGTACAGATACTGAAAATCCAGTCCCTTGTAATACGCCCAGATGGCGAGAATGTTGCGAATGGCATTCACGGCGCCAAAGCAGCAGCAGCCCATATACACCGTCATCACAGCAGCCGCAAAGCGGTCCGGCACAGCTGTGCGGATCTCCAAAAGAACAATCATCAAAATACCGATAATTCCCACAATGGCCCACACCAGGATCTGCCGGTTGAATCCCTGCAGGATCACCTCGTAAAACTGGGCGATTTGTTTGTTTTGAGGCATTTTCAGTCCAAACAGGTCGTTGTATTCGGTCATGAATACCAAGGTGTACAGGAATACCACAATGGCCGTCACTGTGTATACGGCCGACAGAATAACCTGTCCCCGAAATATTTTTTTCATAGTCAAGCCCTCCATTGTTTGTTTCGGGGAGACCGAGGTCTCCCCGAAACAGCACGCGCACAATTATTGGGCCGCGGTCATCACCTGATATGCCTGCTGATAGGCAGTAACATACGCATCCAGGTTTCTTGCTTCAAATGCAGCCAGATATTCGTTGTAATCGGCCGGAATGGAGATGCCGTTCGGAGCATTCCCCTTGGCATTGTACCGCACGATGTTGAACATCTCCTCGCTCAGATCTTCCATACCCATGGTAGTGGTTTCGGAAATAGCCTCCTTCTGACGCAGCGTCAAAGAGAACACAGGAGGAACCATCTTGTAATAGTTGGGGTTATCACCCTTGATACCTTCGCCCGCGTAGGTGGCAAAGTGTGTGGTGGAATTCTGCAGCAGCTCCCAGCCTTCAAATCCACGCTCGGAGGTATACTGGTATTCGAAGCCGATATCCTTCTGGTAGCCGATGGGAATCAGGCAACCCAGCCAGTCGCGCAGGAAAGTGGAAAGGTCGCCCTTGGCCACGGAAGCGCAGGTCTCCATCACCCAATCGGTGTACTGGGGATATTCCTTGCCATCGGGTCCGGTATAGGTCTCGTTTTCCTTCAGGAACATGGGCAGGCCGTAGTTCTGCAGGGTGGAGCCTTCTTCGGTGAAGAAGTAGTCCAGCAGAGCGCAGGAGCGGTACAGCTCAGCATCGGTGGCGCAGCGGCTACAGAGATGGACCAGCCATCAGGCTTGATGGCGCGGCCATTGTCGATATAATACTGCCACACGCCGTTCACCTTGGCCACCGGGGGCAGCACCACCACGATGTCCTTGTTAAGGGAATCAGCAGTGGAAGAAGCCTGCCAGTCAAAGGTGATAAAGCCATAAGCGGGCGCTTCGCTCTCGTCAGTGCCCCACAGGGTGCTGCGGAAATTGGTCTTGTTGGTCAGATCATAACAATCGGAATAAATCAGGCCCTCGGCCTCCATATCCGACAGGTAGCACAGCACATCGTACATACCTCGTGGAGTAGGTATACTGCAGGGTACCGGTTTCATCGATATACCAACGGGAAGTATAGCTGTCGGCGCTGTGTGCCTTCACACCGTCAAAATAGGTGGACAGACGCAGCAGATCTTCCCGGTAGGAAGACTGGCGGGTAAACATGGGCCACACGGTGTCCGCCTTACCCTGTGTCAGATAGGTGGGATTGGCCTTGATGCAGCGCATCAGCGCAATGAGCTCGTCGATGTCATAGGCTGCCTTTTCACCCAGAAACAGCTCAGAGGGCTTTTCGTAGTCATAGTTGTCATTGATGTACTGCACCATGGCCTTGGTGAGGGTCTCACCATTCTTCACAGCCAGTTCGTTCTGGATCTCAATGATGCTCTGATCAGTTTTCTTCGTGATTTCAACGCCTTCTTTAGGAGTCACGGTGCCGCCGTTGTCGCCTCCGCGGGTGTTGTCGCCCACATAGAAGCCATCGTAGTAGACTTCAAACTCGCCGTTGGTATCGTAAGCCGCGTTGGGATCATCCAGCAGCATAGTCACCCAAGACTGCCGCAGGCTGAAGCTGCGGGCAAAGTTGTTCAACTCTGCAATATAGGGTGCGTGGTAGATGTTGCCGTCATATGCAGTGATGGCGGTTTTATACAGTCGGTAGTGCATCCAGATAGGCCTTAAAGTTGGGCATATAGCCCTGGGCCATCATGTCGCTGAGATTGACGAATTTGCCTTCGGTGCCGTAGTACATCAGATCGTCAGCAATAGAGTTACCGCCAAAAATGTTGGCCTCGGAGAAGTTGGTGGTAGAGGCGATATCAATCATCTCAGTGGCTTTCTGGTCCTGGGTTGTGATATCGGTGAGTTCACAGTTAAGGGCCGTTTCCACATAGTCCCACATGGGTTTGAGCATACCGGCGGTGTACACGGTGCCGTCGGGCAGGGTCAGGGGGGATTCCTGGTTGTAGGTGATGGTACGGGACTTGTTGCCGGCCGCATAGTTGATTTTGAGGCTTACCTTTTCGGTGAGGTCGGTCTTGTCCTCGGTGGACTGGGTCTGTTCGCTGCTGGCCGCAGATTCAGCCCCGGCGCTTCCCGCCTGGTCCACGATGGTGGAGCCGCACCCGGACAGGGTGGACAGCAACATGGTGCCCGCCAGCATAAAGCCGGCAAATTTTCGCATTTTCATTGTATCCTCCTTAATTTTTATTATCCTTTCACGCCGCCCATATTTACGCCTTTTGCAAAATACTTCTGGATGTAAGGATAGATAGCCAAAACCGGAATGATGGAGCAGATGATGATGGCATACGCCAGGCTGTCTGCCGAGTAGGACAGAACCACCGGCGATTCATCGTACAGCTTCTGGTAGTTTTCGATGAGCTGCCGCAGATACACCTGCAGCGGCTGCTGGTAGGGGTCGGTGAGAAGCATCCGGGACCAGTAGTACCCGTTCCAGCGGCTGATAGCGTAAAACAGCGTCACCGTTGCAATGCTGGCCGTGGACATGGGCACATAGATCTTGTAAAACAGCTGGAATTCGTTGGCGCCGTCCACAATGGCGGCCTCCTCCAACTCCTTGGGGATGCTGCTGAAATAGTTGCGCAGCAGAATGATGTTGTAGGCCTGCACGCCAAAAGCCACCACCATGCCCCAGCGGTTATCCACATGCATGCTCTTATAATTCAGATACAGGGGGATCATACCGGCGCTGAACCACATGGTAAACACCAGCAAAAAGTTCCACTGGCGGCGGAATTTCAGCTTTTTCTTCTGCAAAGCATAGGCACCGGTGAGGGAAATACCCATGCTCCAGGCGGTGCCGATCACCGTGTAAAACAGGGTGTTGGCATAGGCAATCCAAAATCCCTTACTTTCGATGACCATTTCATAGGCCTGCAGGGTGATGTCCTTGGGCAGCAGGGTGATCAGACCGCTTTCGTAGGCCAACTTTCCGCTGATGGACACGCTGAAGGCGTATACAATGGGGTACAGCGTGACAAGGGCAAAGACAATCACCAGCAGATAGGAACACACCTTGAATATCTTTTCACTTTTGTTCAGTAATCCCATAATCAGATTCTCCTATTTACCACAGCGAAGTATCGGATATGTTGCGGCTTATGGAGTTGGCTCCGATCACCAGCGCAAAAGCAATCAGTGAATTGAACAGACTTACCGAAGCTCCCATGCCATAGTTGGCCGACAAAATACCAATGCGCTGTTCGAAGGTGGACAGAACGTCTGCCGTCACATACACGTTGGAGTTGTACATCAGCAGCACCCGTTCATACCCGATGGAGAGCATATTGCCTATGCGCATGATGATCATGATGATCAGGGTAGGGGCCATGCCCGGGAAAGTGACATACCGCAGCTCCTGCAATTTGTTGGCGCCGTCCACCTTCATGGCCTCATACAGCGTGGGCGATATGCCCATGATCGCCGCAAAATACACGATGGAGCTGTATCCGCTTTCCTTCCAGATGCCCACCGCTATGTACAGAGGCCGGAAATAGTTGGCCTTGGACAGCATGGACACCCCTTCCTCCAGCCATCCCATATTCTGAAACAGGGCTGCCAGCACACCGGTGGAATGAACACCGCTGTACACCAACATAATGGTGATGCCGGTAATGGTTACTTCGGAAAGGAAGTGAGGCAGATAGGTCGCGGTCTGGGTAGCCTTGCGGACAAAGCCATTGCCGATCTCGGAAAAAAGTACCGCCAGAATGATTGGTACCGGAAATCCAAAAACCAGGCTGTAGGCGTTGATCACAAAGGTATTGCGGAAGGCCTGCCAGAACTGTTCCTTGTTGACGCCGGCCACCAGATTTACGAAGTTGTCGATGCCTTTGAACTCGCTCATCCAGATGCCCAGACTAGAATCGTACCGTTTGAAGGCTATCAGAAGCCCGCCCATTGGCTTATACGCCCACAGTGCAAACCAAAGCACCACAGGCAGCAGCAAAACATACAAACGCCAATCCTGGACCAGCGCATGGATTAGTTCTCTGCTTTTGGGTTTGCGCATTTTAATTTCGTTTTGAACCATTTGCTATACATTCCTCCTTTTGTTTTCCTCTGAACACAGGTTCTATATCCATCCCTCCGTTTCTCTGCCCGGCACGGAACATATTTTCTGAAGCATTTCCACCACCCTCCGGATAAAGGCCGACGATAAGGTTGAATGATTTGCTGCGTCAGCTTCGCCATTTCAGCGTATATGTCATCTCAACATCACCGCGCAAACCGCGCAGATGATGGTTCAATGCAGTAAAAGTTTTATCCAACCGGACCCATACTCCTTGCGGAGTACAACCATCGCCACCAGCAGGGCAAACAAACCTGTAAGGCCGTTGCTCACCATCATTACAATTCCCATGGCAGTGCCGCCAGACAGAGCCGTAAACTGCTTGAGGGCAAACAAAATGGGAAGACGGAAAATGAATAGCCTTGCAAAATTAATGCCAAAGGACAGCTTGGTATATCCGAAGGCATACAAAAGCGCCATAATCGCCGCATGTACTGCAAGAAAAATATTGGAAAGCATCTCCAGCAAAAAAATCTGTCGGATCAGTTGGGCAAACACTGCATCTCCGCCCGAAAATACCGAGAGAATCGGGTTGAGAAATATCCATGTAAGTAAAAATCCCAATGTTCCCCAGGCCACGTCCACCAGAAATACGCTTTTGAACACCTTCAGGGCACGGTCTTTCTTCCCGCTTCCGATATTCTGGCGGATAATGGAAGCACCGCCGTCACCGATGCTCCTGCCGGAACCGTAGACAATGCGCTGATACTGTTGGACACTCCCAAAGCGCCTACTGTCTGGGTACCATAGTCCACTCCTACCGAGTTCACTACCACCTTGCCGGTACTGAAAGCAAATTTTTCTGCCATCACAGGGAGAGAAATACCAAACAGCTTTTTGATAAACAGACGGTCCATTCGGATATATTCCAGTGATATCCCGAATACATCCTTTGGATCCCGCAGGCTGTATATACCGATCAAAGTCACAAGCAGGTTGGAAAGCAAAGTGGAAAAAGCGATCATCACAACACCTTGGCGGAATATCCAGAACGAACACTCCCGACAGAGTGAATTTTGCCGCAGCCATCAGAAGATTCACACCCAATATCCTGCCGCCGTTCCCGCGCGCCTTTTCGATCGCTACATACACATTGTTGAAGAAGACAAACACCAGGTTCACCATGATCACCCGGTAATAATTCCAGCCAATCTCCACCAGTTCTTCGGGGGTGTTAGCCAAGCGGAGCACCCATTTGCCAGACAGTATCAGCGAGATTGCCAGCAGCAACGCGCCGCCTACTGCGAGAAAAAAGGTGGTGTTCACCGTTTTTTTGACATTTTCATAATCGGCGGCGCCATAAAATCCGGCAATAAGGATTCCTGCTCCGATGGAAAGGCCTGTTCCCACGGCTGTCACCGAGTTGTTTAGCTGGTTGAAAAACGAAACCGCCGCCACCGACTCCGGATTGATGCGGGCTGTAATGGCCAGGTCGAAAACTCTGAACAGTTCGTTTAACAGCTGGAACGCCGCCATGGGCACACACACCGTCAAAACCCCTTTGAGTATATTTCCTTCCAGAAACAATTCTCTTTTTTTCAGATCCTTTTCCGCAACTGTAAGCGCCATCTTTTCGCCAGACCTTTCTCAGCTTTATCCTATCTGGTTTTGCTTCCCGGTCCAGCCGGTCCATAACTATGAACTAAGTTCA
>ENA-OQED01000693-OQED01000693.1-human-gut-metagenome-genome-assembly--contig:-NODE-693-length-13174-cov-1.520043_pt1 | contig 13174 bp, 17 predicted proteins | sample MGYA00242790_ERZ504625 | MGnify/ENA primary metagenome ERZ504625 (study PRJEB26092, sample SAMD00036345) | human gut metagenome | host: Homo sapiens | study: EMG produced TPA metagenomics assembly of...
ACCGATATCCTCTCCCCCAGGCTGGTGCATCCAACTGGTAGGAAAAACATAAAATGTGCGGAGAGTATGGTTGTGAGATGCAGAGAAGGAAAGTTACTGCTCACTGGTAATATTCCGCGAGGTGTTTTTTGTGAGCGAAGGTCACAGAAAACCCGAGCCATACTGTGCGAATTTATGTGATTAGCATAAATTCTGAGCATCGCGAAGCGTGTTATTGAGAATGGAGTGAACAGTAATTCAGGAAATATAGGCTCTGCATTTTTTTAATATATTGTTTGCCTGAGGGATAAAAGCATGGTATTATCATATGAGCGGAAATTGAGAAGACATAAAGAATATGAAAAACAAATATGTGACGGGAAAGGAAGAATTATGGAGAAACATAAACATGAGAGGAGTACATTTTCCGGGAAGATTGGATTTGTACTGTCTGCAGCTGGTGCTTCGGTAGGGCTTGGGAATATATGGAGATTCCCTTATCTGGCGGCAAAGTACGGCGGTGGAATTTTTTTACTGATCTATATCATTTTGGCATTGACCTTTGGATATTCTATGATCGTGGCAGAGACAGCTCTGGGACGTATGACAAAGAAAAGTCCGGTAGGTGCGTTTGGAACTTTTGGTAAATCAAAGTGGCTGTCTTTGGGCGGTTGGATCAATGCGATCATACCGGTTCTGATCGTGCCGTATTATTCCGTGATCGGTGGCTGGGTAATTAAATACTTGGTGGAGTATGTAAAGGGAGGCAGTCAGACTCTTGCTGAAGACGGATATTTTTCTGCTTTTATAGCGGATGGATTTTCTACAGAAACCTGTTTCCTGTTTTTTACACTGCTTACGCTGGTGATCATTTATGCAGGTGTGCAGAATGGCGTGGAACGAGTTTCCAAATTAATGATGCCGATACTGGTATTCTTGTCTGTGGTCATTGTCATTTATTCGGTAACGAGGCCAGGAGCACTGGAAGGTGTGAAATATTTTCTGATACCAAATATCAAAAACTTCTCCTGGATGACAGTGGTTGCGGCAATGGGACAGATGTTTTATTCTCTGTCGATCGCAATGGGTATTCTGGTAACTTTTGGTTCTTATATGAAAAAGGATGTATCTATTGAAGGGTCTACACAAAATGTAGAAATTTTTGACACAGCGATCGCAATGATGGCAGGTCTGATGATCATTCCGGCTGTGTTTGCATTCTCCGGTGGAGATCCGGATACGTTACAGGCGGGACCGGCACTGATGTTTATTACGATTCCGAAGGTATTCGCAAGCATGGGATTTGGAACTCTGGTTGGAATCCTGTTTTTTGTACTGGTTCTCTGTGCAGCCTTGACCAGTTCTATTGCATTGACTGAGAGTGCAGTATCTACTTTTCAGGATGAACTGAAATGGGGACGCAAGAAGGCAACAGTATTTGTCGGAATTATCATGGTTGTTCTCGGAAGTCTTTCTTCTCTTGGCTATGGTCCTCTGGCGTGTGTTAAGATCATTGGAATGCAGTTCCTTGATTTCTTTGATTTCCTGACGAACTCTGTCATGATGCCGATCGCAGCGATTGCTACCTGTCTTCTGATATCCAGAGTAGTTGGTACAAAGAAGATTGAAGAGGAAGTACTGCAGGAAGGTGGTACTTTCCGCAGAAAAAGAATCTTTAATTTTATGATCCAGTATCTTTGCCCAATCTTTGCGGCGATCATTCTTTTCAGTTCTGTGGCAAATGCATTTGGATGGATTTCCATGTAAAAGACATAGGAGACCAAGAAAATTCCAACTTTACAAGTCTATACACCTGTGTTAAAATAGCAGGTGCGCAGCCAGGCCAGGTGATCGCGGCTGGACAGACGAAAGGGTCCAGACGAGGAAAGTCCGGGCTTCACAGGGCAGGATGCCGGATAACGTCCGGTGGAGGTAACTCCCAGACCAGTGCAACAGAAATAAACCGCCCCGTTTTGCGGGGTAAGGGTGGAAAGGCAGTGTAAGAGACTACCGCCGCTGTGGTAACAGAGCGGGCACATGTAAACTCCATTCGAAGCAAGACCGAGAAGAAAGCCATACGGCGGCCCGTCGTGCTTTCAGGTAGGTCGCTGGAGCCTTCTGGCAACGGAAGGCCTAGATAGATGATCACCCAACGACATAACCCGGCTTATCGGTCTGACTGTGTATGATAATAAGCACATAATAAAAGCAACTGTATTTTGCAGATCTGATCTGTGAAATACCAGTTGCTTTTTTGATAAAGAATGACAGCTTTTTATAGTTTCATAGTTTTTTCTTTTTTCAGCTCCAAAATCACATCCAAAGACAAACCGGTAGTTTCAGCGATAGAAGTATCACTGAGTTTTCCTATCAGATTTCGGGCAATTTCAAGCTGCTTTTTCTGGGAACCATTGTTGAAACCATCATAAAACCATCATTAAACAGCATCTGACCCAAACGTGTCATACGAATACACTCCTTTACATGTTCAAAATCATCATTTTCAAGAAACTTATCTGCCATAGTGTAGAGCATTGCCTCAATTTTTGCAGATCTTCCGATGGAATATCTTTTGTATTTTCGGTCAGAGAGAATGCCTGAATGAATCGTTCCTTTTGAGAAAGTTGACCATCCATCAGAGGGATAAGTGTTAACGGAACGAGATCAGCCTTTGTAAGAATGTCTTCAGAGGAAAATTTCTCTTTCAGCGTTTCAATCAGCCTATCTGCATTGTGATTCTTCATTATGATCGGAATAATACGATAAGTATTTATTCCTTCAGTAAATGAAGTGACCGGATTTCGGATATTTCCCGAATAAAGAACGTATGTGGTGATAGAAACGCCATACTGATAACTGGTCACAGCTTCATAGGATCGAAAACGCTTCAAACCGGGAATCCCTTCATTCTTACTCTGAAATTCAAAGTGTTTCCACGTACCATCTTCCATGATGAGATTGATATCTTCATAGAATTTCTTAAGATTAAGAACAATGGACTCTGTAGGAGCAGAAGATACAACCTTTCCATCAATGCCAAGATAAGGAATCAGCTCCTCGGCAAAGAATTGAGCGGCAGTCTTTAGAACCGTATCTTCATGCTGAAATACAGTTGCAGAACCGATTTTATCATTTGTAATCATTTCTTTCTGTGTCATAAAAAATCCTTCCTGCAAAAGGAAATCAGAAAGAAATTGTCTGATTACAATATAACAGAAAAAATAAAAACAGACAATACATTTTCCTTTGCGCAACAGCTATGTGTATGTAAACTTGATAAAATGAAAAAATACCAGAATCGGTAGATTATAATAAGAATAGAAATAGAAAAACTAAAAAATGTAATACAGACAATCCTTTCCGGAAATGCAAATCTGTTTCTAAAAGAATAAAATATCTAACACAAAAAGTCAACAATAAAAAAACAGAGGAGCAATGAGCAGAAACCCACCATTTCAAAATCTATGAAAACACAGCGCCCGGTCCCCGCGTCGATATTCAGGCCTTTACAGGAGCCGTAGTAATACTTGGTCTGCGGGAGACTGCGTTATTTTTCAAAATCATGCTGTCTGAGCGACGTCAGGAGCGAGTTCATGATTTTGGAAAATGTTTTTAGCAGTCTTTCGCAGGCTTAGTATTACTAGGCTCCGAAACAGCCAAATATCGAAGCGGGGACCGGACGCGTCCGTTTGTTAATCATGCTCATATGAACTCTATTTATTCCGTTTACCTCTATATTTCTCCTCGCAATACTTACACCGGTAAACCTCATTCTCTTCATCTGCAAGAACAAAAATCTGATCCAGTCCCTGCTCGATGGAAGTAATGCAGCGAGGATTCTTGCATTTGATCACGTTCACAACCTGCTTCGGCAGCTTCAGCTCTTTCTTTGCAACGATCTTTTCGTCCTTGATGATATTTACGGTAATATTATGATCGATAAAACCAAGGATATCCAGATCCAGATCCTCGATGGGGCATTCAACCTTGATGATATCCTTTTTTCCCATTTTCTGGCTGCGGGCATTTTTGATGATAGCAACCGTACAGTCCAGCTTATCCAGCTTCAGGTCATGATAGATCGTCATTGCCTTGCCGGCTTTGATATGATCCAGAACATAACCCTCACGAAGAGCACCTACGTTTAACATGGCAGTTCCACCTCCAGTAATGTAAGAATCAGGGCCATACGGACATACACACCATACTGGACCTGTTTGAAATAAGCGGCACGTGGATCAGAATCCACTTCAACAGAAATCTCGTTAACACGTGGGAGTGGGTGGAGGACATACATATCCTTCGGTGCAAGCTCCATTTTCTGTTTGTCCAGAACATAGAAATCTTTCATGCGGACATAATCCTCTTCGTTGAAGAAACGTTCCTTCTGAACACGGGTCATGTACAGGATATCCAGATCCGGAAGTGCATCCTCCAGACGTTCCTCCTCGACAAACTCGACATTGTTGCGTTTCAGAACATCCTCACGGATATAGCTTGGAATACGAAGCTCCTCCGGAGAGATCAGAACAAATTTCACATTTTCATAACGGACCAGAGCCTCGATCAGAGAGTGAACGGTACGGCCGAATTTCAGGTCACCGCAGAGGCCGATGGTAATATTGTCAAGTCTGCCCTTCAGGGAACGGATAGTTAAAAGATCGGTTAATGTCTGGGTAGGATGCTGGTGGCCGCCATCACCGGCATTGATCACCGGAATGTTGGATGACATAGAAGCTACAAGCGGAGCACCCTCTTTCGGATGACGCATAGCACAGATATCTGCATAACAGGAAACAACGCGAATAGTATCGGCAACGCTTTCGCCTTTGGATGCGGAGCTGGAATCAGCAGAAGAAAAACCGAGAACCTTTCCTCCAAGATTCATCATGGCTGCTTCGAAACTTAAACGTGTACGTGTACTTGGTTCGTAAAACAATGTCGCAAGCCTTTTATCATCACAGGTATGCGCATACTTTTTTTGGATTTTTCCCGACTGTCGTCGGCGAGATTCAGAAGCTTATCAAGCTCTTCAACCGAGAAATCCAATGGACTCATTAAATGTCTCATGTTGTACCTCCAATTATTTACTGGAAATAAGATTCCTTCCAGTTATCATATAATATAACTGTGAGATTTTCAAGAGACTTTCCGAGGATTTTGTCGAAGAAGCCATTCGAAAAAGAGACCGGTAAAAAACCACAGAGGAGCATAGTCCAGCCGGATCACTCCTTTATACTGAAGCGGAACATGAGAATAATCCCAGGGACAGATGTGAAGCTTCTGAAAAAAAGATCCGCTTAAAAATTCCACGAAAAAAAATCCCGCAGCTGTAAATGATCCCCCGTACCATAACCGGAAAGCGGGCAAGCTTGTAGTAAGCCGGACGGATCAGTGCTGCAAGTCCGTAAACAGGGAACATCAGAAGAGATGTTTTGCCCATCATAGTAAAATGTCCGGTGACAAGAGAGTGCAGTCCTGTCCATAAGATCTCCAGACACCAGCCTGTAAAACCGCACAGAAAAAAAATCCTTCTTTTGCATTTTAAAGCTCCTTCTCATCAGCAGAAATCCTGCGCTTTCCGGAAAATGTCAGTTTAACTGAATTATGAAAGTCCTCTGCGGGGCTGCGAATATCCGCCTGGACTTTAAATATATTTAACGTGGAAAAGCGTCTTTAATAGCCTTCCCTGCCTTGAAAAAAATATACACGTGGGTTATAATGAACAAAATTATTACTGCAAAGTGAAAAAGCAGTAATGGATCATCAACACATGCGGAAGGAGAAAACAGACGATGAATTATGAAGAAAGTCGTGCCTACATCAGAGCTGCGGAACTGAAAAAGGGAATTGTTCTGGGACTGGAAAATATGAGAGAACTGATGAGGCGGCTTGGAGATCCCCAGGATGAACTGAAGTATGTTCATGTAGCGGGAACTAACGGAAAGGGTTCTGTGATCGCATATCTGTATTCCGCTTTATCAGGTGCAGGTTACCGGGTCGGAAGATATATTTCCCCGGCGGTCTATTCCTACAGAGAGAGGATGGAGGTTAACGGAGAACCTGTCAGCAGAGAGAAATTTGCAGCATATGTGACAAGGATCGCGGAGGTGATCGATGAGATCGTAAAAGAGGGAAAACCGCATCCGTCAGTATTTGAAATTGAAACTGCAGCCGCATTTCTTTATTTTCGGGATGAGAAATGCGATCTGGTATTAATGGAAGTTGGTATGGGCGGGGATCTGGATGCCACCAACATTATAAGTACTACAGTTCTTTCCATTCTGGTATCCATCAGTATGGATCATACGGCATTTCTTGGAAATACCCTGGGCGAGATAGCAGAAAAAAAGGCCGGCATCATTAAACCGAACAGTCATATGGTAACTGTAAAGCAGCAGCCGGAGGCAGAGGCGGTCATACGAAGAATATGCGAAGAACAGAATGTGCCATACGAGGCAGCAGACCGGGACAGCGCAGAGGTACTGGAAGCATCCATAACCGGCCAGACCTTTCTTTATAAAGGAGAAAAATATACAATATCCCTGGCAGGTGCCTATCAGAAGGAAAATGCGGTGGCAGCGCTCCGGGCACTGGAAATCCTGAATGAACAGGGATATCCCACAACACTGGTCCAGAGACAGGATGGATTGAAACGTACCACCTGGCCGGGAAGATTTGCACTTCTCGGGACAGAACCGGATTTTGTGGTTGATGGAGCTCATAACCCTGCAGCGGCAGACATGCTGGCTGCATCCATTGAACGGTATTTTAAGGGAAAAAGGATCATCTACATCATGGGAATGTTCCGTGACAAGGATTACCGCAAGGTCATCCAGAAAACAGAAAAATACGCAGATACCATCCTGACGATTGCGGCACCGGATAACCCCAGGGCTCTGACCCCGCAGGAGCTGGCAGATGCGGTGCGGGAATTTCATTCTGATGTAAGGCCCTTTGACAACATCGAAGCCGCAGTAGCAGAGGCCTATCAGCTGGCAGGAAAAGAGGATGTGATCATTGCTTTTGGTTCCCTAGCGTTTCTGGGGGATCTTACAGAAATTATCAGGAAACATAACGGAGGAAACCAATGACGGATTTGGAAAGATACAGAGACGAGATCGATGAGATCGACAGTGAGATCGTACGTCTCTTTGAAAAACGAATGAAGGTGATTGAGGAAGTCGCTGAATATAAAATAAAAACCGGTAAGCAGGTACTGGATCCGGCACGTGAGAGCCAGAAGATCCATACGCTGAAAAACAAGGCCCACGGGGACTTTAACAGCCTCGGCGTGCAGGAACTTTTCCGTCAGATCATGGCCATCAGCCGTAAGAGACAGTACCAGCTGTTGACAGAGCATGGGATTTACGGAGAGCGCAATTTCACAACTGTGAAGCATGTTCCCCTTGAAAACGCAACGGTTGTGTTCCAGGGTGTAGAGGGAGCCTACAGCTATGCGGCTATGCGGCAGTACTTTGGGAAAAATATCGAAAGCTACCATGTAAAAACATGGAGGACAGCTATGGAGGATGTAACCCATGGCAAGGCCGATTATGCGGTACTTCCTATTGAGAATTCTACTGCAGGTATCGTGGCTGATATCTATGACCTTCTTATGGAGTACAAGCTGTATATCGTAGGCGAGCAGATCATCCGTGTGGATCATGTGCTTCTGGGCATGCCGGATGCACAGATAGGGGATATCAGGGAAGTCTGCTCTCATCCTCAGGGGCTTGCCCAGTGCAAGGCATTTCTGGAGGAAAACCCTTCCTGGAAAAAGAAGGAAGTGGAAAACACCGCAGGCGCGGCCAAAAAAGGTCAGTGAGGTGGGGGACAAAGGCGTGGCAGCTATCGCAAGCCGTGAGGCTGGTGAGGTATTCGGTCTGAAGGTCCTTGCAGAAAATATCTGCAGAGAAAAAGCAAACTCTACACGTTTTATTATTGTAAGCAGGAAACCGGAATATGAGGAAAAGGCCGGGAAGATCAGCATCTGTTTTGAGCTGCCTCATGAAAGCGGAACTCTTTACAACATGCTTTCACATATTATCTACAACGGACTGAACATGACCAAAATTGAATCCCGTCCGATTCCGGGAAAATCCTGGGAATACCGTTTTTTCGTGGATTTCACAGGGAAACTTGGCGAAAGCGCTGTGGAGAATGCGTTAAGAGGAATCGAGGCGGAGGCGAATGTTCTCCGTGTTCTTGGAAATTATTAAGAGACAGAGGAGCTAAATTATTATGTTGGCAAGAATTCAGGAATGTATCCTTTACCGTGGATTTTCAAACGGTGAGATACTGGACGATATGACAGAACTTATTAATCTTTATGAAGCAGATGAAGAAGCACTCAAGGCAAGAGAAGACCAGTTTTTCAAAAGTGTCAACGGGCTGGTGGAGCTGGCAGGAATGTACGGTTTTTCCGGAAATATCTGGCATACATATCTTACCTTCCTTCTGGTAAATCATGAGAACGCTTTCAGTATGGCAAGCGAGATACGAGGAGCGATCAAGGGCAGCATTAACGACCTGGCAAAAATGATTTCCAGATTTTCAAGGAATTGTATGATTTTGACATCACGGTCTTTGATAAAGTGTTCGGAACTGTATGCTGCAGGGTGATCTGTGATTACCAGACACCGGATGAGAACAGCAAGCTCTTTAATACCAGGATCCGTGACCGTATCTGCCAGATGAGCAAAACCCTGGCAGCAGCCACCACAACCGAAGAATTTATGGATGATATGGTATCCTTCTATAAAGATTTCGGTGTTGGCAAGCTTGGTCTCCATAAGGCATTCCGTATCGGCCACGATGAGGAGGGAAAGGTGGAGATCCAGCCTATCACAAGGATCGCACATGTGAAGATCGATGATCTGGTAGGATATGAGATCGCCAAGAAAAAAGCTCATTGATAATACAGAGGCATTTGTACAGGGGAGAAAGGCGAACAACTGTCTGCTCTTTGGTGATGCGGGAACCGGTAAATCTTCCAGTATCAAGGGAATCCTGAACCAGTATTATGATCAGGGACTTCGTATCATTGAGGCCTATAAGCATCAGTTCCAGGATCTTAATGAAGTCATCGCCCAGATCAAAAACCGTAACTATCGTTTTATCATTTATATGGATGATCTTTCCTTTGAGGAATTTGAGATTGAATATAAATACCTGAAAGCCGTGATCGAGGGCGGTCTTGAGAAAAAACCGGACAATGTCCTGATCTATGCCACAAGCAACCGGCGTAATCTTGTCCGTGAGCGTGCCACAGATAAGCTGGAGATCGCAGATGACAATGATCTGCATTCCTCCGACACCGTGCAGGAGAAGCTTTCACTGGTATATCGCTTTGGCGTCCGTATCTACTTTGGCAAACCGGACAAAAAACAGTTCCAGGAGATCGTCCGCACACTGGCAGCCCGTTATGGAGTTACCATGCCGGAGGAGGAACTTCTTCTGAAAGCCAACCAGTGGGAGATCTCTCACGGCGGACTGACCGGACGTGCAGCGCAGCAGTTTATTGATTACATTGTGGGAACAGAGGAAGAAAAAAAGAAATAGTTTACCTGTGTATTGGGGGAAAGGATGAAAAACTATGGCGGTGACAACCTTTGCAGCAATTGATATAGGCTCCTATGAAGTCAGTATGAAGATCTTTGAAATGTCAAAGCGGATCGGCTTCCGGGAGATCAATGATGTCCGTTACCAGCTGGAGCTGGGCCGTGGAACTTATGCTGCAGGACGGCTAGAGATGGAGACTGTGGATGAGCTCTGCGAGATCCTTAATGATTTTAAACGCATGATGGCTGAATTTGGGGTAGAAAGCTGGCGTGCGTGTGCAACAAGCTCTCTCCGTGAGCTGGAAAATCCGGTGATCATCCTGGAGCAGATCTATCAGAGAACTGGTATCCGGGTAGAGATCCTGAGTAATGCGGAACAGCATTTTCTGGGATATAAATCCATTGCTGCCATTGAATCCGGCTTCAAAAGGCTATTCAGAAGGGGACGGCGATCCTAGATATCGGAGGAGGAAATCTGCAGATCTCTCTCTTTGATAAAGATGCTCTGGTGCTGACCCAGAGTATCCGTATGGGAAGTCTTCGTATCCGCGAACGTCTGAAAGAACTGGAGAAAACAACTCCACATTATGACCGGCTGATAGAGGAATTTATCCGAAATGATCTGATAAGCTTTCAACGTCTTTATCTTAAGGACAAGGAAATCTCCAATCTGATCCTGATGGGAGATTTTCTCACAGATACGATCTTTCAGGACAGATCCGGAGAGAATATCATCACAAAGGAGGAATTCCTGAAGAAATACGAGACCATTGTAAACATGTCCGATCATGACCTTGCCGAATCCATGGAGTTGGAACCGGAATATGCGTCTCTGATCGTGCCGAACATGGTTATCATCCGAAATTTTATAGAAATCTTTCAGGCAGAAGCACTCTGGATCCCGGGTGTTTCTCTTCTGGACGGGATTGCCTATGACTATGCGGAAAAAAACAAATATCTGAAAAGTGTACACAATTTTGAAAATGATATCCTGGTGGCATCCAGGAACATTGCCAAAAGGTATTCCAGCGGAAAGAACCACATTGCAGGAACTACCGATGTGCACTGGATATTTTTGACAGCACAAGGAAGATCCACGGCATGGGAAAACGTGAACGGCTTCTTTTGCAGATTGCAGTTCTTCTTCATGACTGCGGAAAATATATCAGTATGAGTGAGGTGGCAGAATGCTCTTACCGGATCATCATGGCTACGGAGATCATAGGTCTTTCCACAGAGGAGCGGCAGGTGATCGCTAGTGCGGTGAGGTACAATACCAGAGAATTCGGCTGCTACAAAGAGATCAACCGTGAAACATCCATGAGCAGGGAAAATTATCTCCTAACTGCGAAGCTGACCGCGATTCTCCGCCTGGCCAATGCTATGGACAGAAGCCATTACCAGAAGGTAAAAGCGCTTAATGTAACCTTAAAAGACAGGATTCTTTACCTGGTGGTGGATTCCGCAAGGGATGTTTCTCTGGAGCTGGGGCTTCTGAAAGATAAAAAGGAATTTTTTGAAGAGGTGTTTGGAATCCGGCTTGTAATGAGACGGAAGGGAAGAAGATAACGGAGGAGGTTTTTGTATGAAATTTAAGGAATTTGACAAACCGGAATATTTTGTAAACAGAGAGCTGAGCTGGATCAAATTTGATGATCGTGTGCTCAGTGAAGCCAGAGACAAAAATCTACCTCTGTTTGAGAGACTGAAATTTTTGAGTATCACCTCATCCAATCTGGATGAATTTTATATGGTCCGTGTTGCATCCCTGAAGGATCAGGTTCATGCAGGGTACAAAAAAACAGATATTGCAGGAATGACAGCCAAGGAACAGCTGAAAGCCATCAGCCGGCAGACACATGATCTTGTTCACGTACAGTACAGTACATTAAACCGGTCTCTGGTCCCTGCACTTGAAAAAGCAGGACTTCATGTGATCTTTGAGCACGAGGCATTTTCCGAGAAGCAGAAAGAATTTGTGGATCAGTATTTTGAAGATAATGTATATCCGGTCCTGACACCAATGGCAATGGATTCTTCCAGACCGTTTCCTCTGATCCGTAATAAAACGTTGAATATCGGAGCGCTTCTTTCCAAAAAAGATACCAAAAAAGGAAAAGAAGAGATTGATTTTGCCACTGTACAGGTGCCTTCTGTACTTCCGAGAGTAGTGATCATTCCATCTGAGAAAAAAGGCCATACAACCGTAACACTTCTGGAACAGATCATTGAGCGCAACATCGATAAGCTGTTTTTAAGCTATGATGTGATCTGTGCCCATCCGTACAGGATCATGCGTAATGCGGATCTTCCTATTGACGAGGATGAGGCAGAGGATCTTCTGGTTGAGATCCAGAAACAGCTGAAAAAGCGCCAGTGGGGAGAGGTGATCCGCCTGGAAGTGGAAGATAAGATGGATCCGCGGCTTCTGGATATTCTGAAAATGGAGTTTCAGGTTCATGGAGATGATATCTTTTTTATCAACGGACCTCTGGATCTGACCATGCTGATGAAGGTTTATGGTATTGACGGATACGATCAGTTCAAGGAACCGAAATACAAACCGGCAGCAGTGCCTGCATTTCAGAATGATAAAGATATTTTTCAGGTGATCAGGGAGGGTGATGTGTTCCTGCATCATCCGTATATGAGCTTTGATCCGGTGGTGAATTTCGTGCGTCAGGCGGCAAAGGACCCGGATGTACTGGCAATCAAGCAGACCCTGTATCGCGTCAGCGGCAATTCACCCATCATCGCGGCACTTGCTCAAGCCGCAGAAAACGGCAAGCAGGTTTCTGTTCTTGTAGAGCTGAAAGCGCGTTTTGATGAGGAAAACAATATCGTCTGGGCAAAAATGCTGGAAAAGGCAGGCTGTCATGTGATCTATGGTCTGGTGGGCCTGAAAACACACAGTAAGATCACTCTTGTTGTGAGAAGAGAAGAAAACGGGATCCGCAGATATGTGCATCTGGCAACCGGAAACTATAACGATTCCACAGCCAAGCTTTATACAGACTGTGGTATATTTACCTGTGATGAACGGTTTGGAGAGGATGCAACTGCTGTGTTCAATATGCTTTCCGGATATTCCGAGCCGAAGCGCTGGAATCGCCTGATCGTTGCACCGATCTGGATGAAGGACCGTTTTGTAAAAATGATCGAAAGAGAAGCGGAGCATGCGAAAAAGGGAGAAGAGGCTCACATTGCGGCAAAGATGAATTCTCTGTGCGACCCTGAGATCATTGCAGCGCTGTATTATGCTTCTTCCTGTGGGGTCAGGATCGATCTTCTGATCCGCGGCATCTGCTGCCTGAAGGTGGGCATTCCGGGTATCAGCGAAAATATTCACGTGCGTTCGATCGTTGGTAATTTCCTGGAGCACAGCCGTATTTTCTATTTCCGCAATGGAGGTTCCGATGAAATCTATATGGGAAGTGCGGATTGGATGCCACGTAACCTTGACCGTCGTGTGGAGATTGTTTTCCCTGTGGAAGATGAGCGGATCAAGGAAGAGATCATGCATGTGCTGGATCTGGAATTCCGTGACAATGTAAAAGCACATATCCTGCAACCCTCCGGTTGTATGAGAAGCAGGACAAACGTGGCAAAACGTTGATAAATTCCCAGATGGA